>Ga0207657_10001602_pt1 | contig 24343 bp, 27 predicted proteins | sample KBSC33metaG_FD_184316 | JGI IMG/M metagenome (GOLD analysis project Ga0207657, IMG submission 184316) | Corn rhizosphere microbial communities from Kellogg Biological Station, Michigan, USA - KBS C3-3 metaG (SPAdes) (version 2) | ecosystem: Host-associated > Plants > Roots > Rhizosphere > Soil ... | reverse complement strand
CGAGCGCACAGCCCCAGCCTCCCGCCCACACGTTCCCCAAGAAAGCAGCACGAAGCGGGCCGGAAACCACGCTTTCCGGCCCGCGCAGTTCCGTCCTCTGGGCGAAGAGCGCAGCTCTTCGCCCGGCCCAGCTAGGCCTCGACGGGCGCGAGCTCGACGATCTCGACACCGGCGGCGAGGCGGGCGGCCTCGCGCGGATCGAAGCGGCCGGCGCCGAGCTCCACGACCGACGCGGCCGCGCAGCCGACCGCCGTCCGCAGCGCGTCGCCGACCGAGCGGCCGTTGAAGCGCTCCGACAGGTAGCCGGCCAGCAGGACGTCGCCGGCTCCGACCGGCGCGATCGGCTCGACGCGCGGGATCGACGCGCGGAAACGCTGCACCCGGCGCTCCTCGCGCACGAGGGCGAAGCACGCGGTCTCCTGCGTGATAAGGACGTTGCGTGCGCCGAGGTCGGCGATCGTGTCGAGCGCCATCACGAAGTCCTCCTCGTCCATGAACTCCTGCCCCACGAGGCTCTCCGCCTCCTGCTGGTTCGGCGAGACGAGGTGCGGACCGGCCTCGACGCCCAGCCGCAGGGGCTCACCCTCGCAGTCGAGCACGCACTTGATGCCGCGCCGGGTCAGGTCGTGAATCGCGTCGGCGTAGAAGTCGTTCTCGACGTCGCGCGGCAGTGAGCCGGAGAAGACGACGAAGCTCGCGACCCGCGAGAGGTAGTGGAGCTTGTCGGAGAGCATCTGCAGCTCCTCCGCCCGCACGGCCGGCCCCCACTCGTAGACCTCGGTGAGCGCGCCCGCGGTAGGGTCGACGACCGCGATGGACGTGCGCGACTCGTCGGAGATGCGGACGAAGTCGCAGAGGATCCCCTCGAGGCCGAGATCCTCGACGATCCGGTCTCCCGTGCGGCCGCCTGCGAGACCGCTGGCGACGACCGGGGTCTCGAGCCGCTTCAGGGCGCGGGCCACGTTGATGCCCTTGCCGCCGGCGCTGGTGAGGCTTCGGCTCGAGCGGTGCCGGTGGCCGAACTGGAAGTTCGGGACGGTCAGCGTCCGGTCGACCGCGGCGTTGAGGGTTACGGTGACGATCACTGCCGGTGCACCACGCGAGGCGCAGGTTACTGGACGAAGATCGTCTGACCGACGCGGAGGGCCGTCGGGTCGATGCCGGGGTTGAGCTGCTCGAGCCTGGCGACCGTCGTGCCCGTCTTGGCCGCGATCGCCGCCAGCGTGTCGCCCGACTGGATGGTGTAGGTCTTGCGGCGGCCCCTGTGGCCGCCGTGCGCAGGCCTCTTCTTCGTCGTCTTCGAGGTCAGTGTCGTCGTCGGCGAATTCGCGCGGTGATGCCCGCCCTGCTGGAAGCCGGCGCGGACGACGAGCGCTCCGATCGTGATGGCCGCGAGAAAAGCGACGGGAGCTGCCCACCGCGTGATGCGACCCCGGTCCACTGCTCAGCCCACGGCGGCGACGGCGCGCAGCTCGCCTGCGAGGCGCTCGGCCTCCGCCGCGGCGGCCTCCTGCCAGCCTGCGCCTCGGTCGGCGTAGAGGACGGAGCGCGACGCGGAGGGCAGAGCACTCGCCGGGCCGGCGCCGAATGCGGCGGAGAGATCCTCGAGGCGGCCACCCTGGGCGCCGACGCCGGGCAGGAGCAGCACCGCCTGCGGCAGCAGGCTGCGCGCAGTCTCGAGCAGCTCCGGGTGCGTGGCGCCGACCACGGCCCCGACCGAGGAGAGCCCGCACGCGCCGACGTACTCCTCTCCCAGCCGGTCGACGAGACCGGCGACGTGCTGCCAGAACGGCCGTCCGTCCTCGAGCGGGAGATCCTGCAGATCCGCGCTCCCGGGATTCGAGGTCTTCAGGAGAACGAGGACACCGAGACCGTCGTGCGCGAGGAACGGCTCGAGCGAGTCGAGCCCCAGGTACGGATTCACCGTGACTGCGTCGGCGAGCGGCGCGAACGCGGCCGCGTAGGCGCGCGCCGTCGACGGCACGTCGCCCCGCTTCGCGTCGGCGATCACGAGCAGTCCCGCCTCCCGGGCATACCGACAGACCTCCGTGAGCGCGGCCCAGCCGTCGGCGCCCTGCGCCTCGAAGAACGCCGCCTGCGGCTTGACGGCGACCGCGACCTCCGCGACGGCGTCGACGATGCCGCGGCAGAACTCCACGAGCCCGAGCCCTTCCGGCATGAGCGCCGGGTCGGGATCGAGCCCGATGCAGAGCGGCGCCCCCTTGCGCTCGACCTCGAGGGCGAGCCGATCCGCGAAATGACCCGCCTCTCTCACGCCTATCAGGATACGAGCCGCCCGGGACAGGGAGTCCCTCTGCGCAAAAAAAGAGGCCGCCCGCAGGCGGCCTCTTGATCCTCGGAGGAGACTTGGATTGTCGCTAGTAGGAAGATCCCCCGCTCTTGACGGCCGACTTGAGCCCGCTGCCGGCCGAGAACTTCGGGACGGTCGCTGCCGGGATGTGCACCTTCTCGCTCGGATTGCGCGGATTGACCCCCGTCCGAGCCGCGCGATTCGCGGTCGAGAACTTGCCGAACCCCGTGAACGTGACCTCACCCCTGCCCTTCAGCGTGTCTGTGATGGCCTCGAGGAACGCGTCGACGGCCTTACCCGCGTCGCGGTTGGACAGCTGCGCGCGGCGGGCAACCTCGGAAACAAACTCCTGCTTCGTCACTCTCTCCTCCAGTCGTAGATCGCTTGCTGGGCCTGAACGACCCTACCAACTCCGTGTTTGCGGCTCAACCATGCGGTTTTGCGGGGGTTTTCTCGCCTGACAGCAAGTCTCCTGCCCGGAAAAGGGGGCGCAAACGGACCGCGTGGCGCGCGAGAGCGTCGGCCCCACCCTCCTCCCGGTCGATCACGCAGACCGCCGTTCGGACGACGAGACCGGCCTCGCGGACGGCCGAGATCGACTCCACGAGCGCGCCGCCCGACGTCACGATGTCCTCGATCAGGCACACGAGCTCGCCCTCCTCGAAGGCGCCCTCGAGCCGGTTGGCGGTGCCGTAGGCCTTCGCCTCGTCGCGGACGATCACGAACGGCAGCCCGCCGGCGAGCGAGGCGGCCGCCGCGAGCGGAACGGCTCCGAGCACGGGGGCGGCGAGGCGCGCGGCATCCGGCTCGTGCTCGCGGACGGTGGCGGCGATCCGTTCCCCGATCGCGCCGAGGAGGTCGGGGCGCGTCTCGAAGCGGAACTTGTCGAGGTAGTAGCGGGAGCGCTTGCCGGAGCGGAGCAGGAAGTCGCCCTCGAGGTACGCCGCCGAGACGAGGCCTTCGCGAAGCTCGGCGTCGTTCATGCGCGCCCGGCCGCCACGAGGACCTGGCGGGCCAGCGGCAGCAGGCGGGCCGCCTCCGGCGAGCGCTCTCCGAACGTGACGAAGGAGCCGTCGTCGAAGTAGACGTCGAGCCGTTCGCTTCTCCCGCCAAGGAAGCGCCGGTAGAGGGCCGTGCCCGCGAGTGCGCCGCTCGCGAAGCCGGCCAGGGCGAGCAACCTACGCGTCATGCCCCATCGCGGCCAGGCAGCGCTTGAGGTCGTAGAAGACGAGGCCCGGGGCGACCCGCTCGCGGGCGACGGCGACGATCGCCTGCTCCTCTCCGGCCACGGCGAACACGTCTCCTCCGGCGAGCTCGGCGTGCAGCTGCGTGACGCGACCCTGGCCGCTGCGGAACGCGCCGGCGCCGTCGAGCAACTCCCGCACCGCCCGTCCGAGGACGGTCGAGCGCGCCTCGGGGACGCCCACGGAGCCGGCGAGCTCGCCGTCACCCGAGACCACGGCAGCCGCTTCGATCTGCGGCGAGATCTCGACGAGATCGGCGAGAGCAGCAGCCGCGTCCATCGCTCCGACGGTAGCAAGGTGCAGACTCTGAACCCGTGCGGATCCGTCGCCGCCAGCTCGTGCACAAGTTCTTCGCCGATCGCGGCACCCACCTCGCGGCGATGGTGGCCTACTTCGCGCTTCTCTCGTTCGTCCCGCTCGTCTTCATCACGCTCTCGTTGTTCGGCCTCGCTCACCGTGCCGAGGCCTCGGGCTTCTTCATCAAGGAGCTCAAGCACGCCTTCCCGGGGACGTCCCTCAACAGCATCATCAAGCTCGTCCAGGAGGTGCAGGACCACGCGGCAGCGCTGGGCATCATCGGCGGGGTCGGCCTCCTCTGGTCGTCGCTTTCGCTCTTCAGCGCACTCGAGTCGGCGCTCAACATCGTCTATGGCCTCCCGAACCGCCGCTTCCTGCACGGCAAGGGGATCGCAGCGGCCTTGATGGCGACCGTCCTGACCACCCTCTTCGTCAGCCTCGTGGTCGGCGCGTTCGGGGCGAGCGTCCTCGAGCACCACCTGCAGTTTCCTGACAGCTCCGCGGTCGCCTACATCGTCTCGGTCGGCGCATCCCTGGTCGGGGTCTTCCTCTTTCTGCTCGCCGTCTACAGCTGGCTGCCGAACACGCAGGTCACCGCCCGGGAGGCATTGCCGGGGGCGATCGCCGGAGCGATCGCGCTCGAGGCATCGTTCCTGGCGCTGCCGCTCTTCGTCGACTTCGCCGACCTGAACGTGACGCTGCGGACGCTCGGGGGAGCGGCGATCCTCCTCATCTGGATGTACGTGATGGCGAACGTGATCGTCTTCGGTGCCGAGCTGAACTGGTGGTGGCGGGAGCGGCACGGGGCGGCGCCTGAGCTGGAGCCCGTCACCGGACGCGAAGAGGCTCCCCCCGCGTAGAGACAGCATGAGACGGGCAGCCGTGCTCGCGCTCGTCGCGCTGGTCGCCGCCGGGTGTGGAGGGGCGTCGAAGCCACGCTTCCAGGCCGCGAACGGCTGGCATCTGCTCTCGCGTCAGGCCGAGCTCGCGGCGGCCAACGTCCCCTTCGCGGCTGCGGATCGCAGCCTGGCGAGCCCCCCGTCGCGGACGGTCGCGACGCTCCCACGCGACGGGGTGGTGATCTGGGCGACGTTCTCGCGTTCGGGGAAGCTCCCGCCGCGGTCGACGCCGCTGCCGCTCCGGCTGGCCGAGGCCATGCGGTCGAATCCCTTCGAGGGCTTCGGGTGCGCGCCTGCCGTCTCCGAGTCACGCTGCAACGCGGCGTCCGGCAGCATCCGCCGCCTCGGCGCCCAGGTCGGCCGCTACTACGTCGACCTCTACGTCTTCTTCGGTACCGACCATCCCGCAGCTGCTTCCGTGGCCGCCGCCGACGCGGAGCTTGCGCGACTCCGGTTCCCGCACGAGGGCACGCCCGGCTCGACCCCGCCGGTCTGTCCGGCTCTCTCGGGCCACGGCGCGTACGACACGACGGTGAGCCCCTCGGCGGGCCGGCCCGGGTCGGCCGTGACCGTGTCCGGGCCGCTGGGCGTCATCGACGAGAGCGGCACCTACGGGGGCCAGACGGCGACCCGGGTGGACGCGTACTGGAACCTCGACTTCGCCAGGTGGTGGTCGGCCCTGACTCCCTCGCCGTCCCCGGCGGTCGCGGGATCACGGGTGCGGCATCTCGGCCGGCAGGACGTCGCGCAGCGTTGCCGGTACCGGCTGCAACTCAGGATCCCGTTCGTCCGGCCCGGGAAGTATCCGGTCGAGGTGCTCTACGGGGACTCGCAGGGACAGGCGAGCTTCGCTCCGGTCGAGTTCCGCGTCACGAACGGCTGAGGGCGGCGAGCAGCGCGTGGGCCGCGCGGGCGCGGTGGGAGTTGTCGGCCTTCCACGCGTCGCCGAGCTGCGCGACCGTTCGCTCCTCGCCCTCGGGGACGAAGATCGGGTCGTAGCCGAAGCCCTCCGTTCCCGCCGGCTCGCGCGCGATTCGCCCCTCGAGCGTGCCGGTCCCGCGCAACTCCTCCCCGGCCGGGGCGAGGAGGACAAGCTCCGAGACGTAGCGCGCGCCGCGTTGCTCGACGCCCTCGAGCTCGCCCAGCAGCTTCGCCACCGCGGGCGCGCCTTCCGGCGCGTAGCGCGCCGAGAGGACTCCGGGCCGGCCGTCCAGCGCAGCGACCTCGAGCCCCGAGTCCTCCGCGAGTACCCAGCCCGGCACGTGCTCCCGCCCGAACGCCGCCTTGAGCGCAGCGTTCTCGTAGTACGTCGCGCCGGTCTCGGGCGGATAGTCGTCGCGGTCGAGCGGCTCGATCGTCCAGCCGGGCAGGAGCCGTTCCAGCTCGCGTGCCTTGTGCCGATTGCGCGAGCAGAGGACGGCGTTCATTCCATCCAGCGCACCTCGAGCACGCCGTCGATCTCGGCGACGCCGGCGACGACCGCCGGAGCATCGGCGCCCGCCCCGAGCTCTAGGTCGACGGCGACCGAGCGCCGGTCTCCCTCCTGCGCGACCTCGAGCGAGACCACTCGGCCGCCCTGCCGCTCGACCGCGTCGATGACCGGCACCGGGCTGCCGCCTGCCGGGATCTCGACGAGGAGCCGGTGGAGAGCGGGCCGGAAGCGGACGAGGAAGCGGTAGGCGACGATCCGAAGCGGCCCGAGGGTGATGATCGCGCCGAGCGTCGCGACCAGCGCTCCTTCCCAGTAGCCGGCGCCGGCCGCCATGCCGATCGCGGCCACCAGCCACAGCGTCGCGGCCGTGGTGAGCCCGCGCACGGAAAGGCCTTGCCGGATGATTGCCCCCGCCCCGAGGAAGCCGATCCCGGTCACGATCTGGGCCGCGATCCGGGTCGGGTCCACCCTGACGCCGAAGTCCGTGAAGCCGTAGGCGGAGACGAGCGTGAAGAGCGCCGACCCGACGGAGACGACGAGGTGGGTGCGCAACCCCGCCTGCCGCTCGCGGAGCTCGCGCTCCAGGCCGATTGCGGCACCGAGGGCTGCGGCGACGAAGAGGCGCAGCAGCACCTCCGCCCAGCCGATGGTGTGCGTGGCGACTACGGCGCTAAGGGAGCTCACGCGCGACCGCCTCTGCCTGCAGCGCCGCGATCTCGCCGATCCCGGCCGCCGCGAGCCCGAGCAGCTCGTCGAGCGTCTCCCGCGCGAACGGATCGCGCTCGGCCGTCGCCTGCACCTCGACGAGGCGCCCGTCGCCGGTCATCACGACGTTCATGTCCGTGTCCGCGCTCGAGTCCTCGGAGTAGTCGAGGTCGAGCAGCGGCGTGCCCTCGACCACGCCGACCGAGACGGCGGCCACCGAGTCGCGGAACGTGCGGGAGAGGCCGAAGCGGTCGAGCGCGCGCATCGCGGCGACGTACGCGCCGCAGATCGCCGCGCAGCGCGTGCCCCCGTCGGCCTGGAGGACGTCGCAGTCGAGCCACAGCGTCCGCTCTCCGAGCGCCTCGAAGTCGGCGACCGCGCGGATCGCCCGGCCGATCAGCCGCTGGATCTCGACCGTTCGCCCCTGCTGCTTCCCGCGCGCAGCCTCGCGCTGGACGCGCTCGCCCGTGGAGGCCGGCAGGAGCGAGTACTCCGCCGTGATCCAGCCACGCCCCTGGCCGCGGAGCCAGCGAGGAATGTCCTCCTCGACCATGGCCGTGCACAGCACCTTCGTCCGGCCCTGCGTGATGACGACGGAGCCGTGCGGGTTCTCGAGGTAGTCCGGCTCGAAGGAGATCGCGCGCAGCTGGTCGGGCTTCCGACCGGCCTCCCGCGCACTCACGCAGCGGCTCCTTCGAGCGTGGCCACGGTGACGTGCTCCACCTCGCGGACCGGCAGTTGGAGGAAGCGGCGACCCAGCTCACGGAAGGCTTCGGGATCGCCCGTCGTGAGGAAGCGGTAGGCCCCCACCCGCTCGCGCTCGTTCTCGACGCCTTTGCGCGAGAGCGTCTCTGCCACCTCGCGGGCGGTCTCCTCCGCCGAGAAGACGAGGGTCACGTCGCGGCCGAAGACGCGCTCGAAGATCTTGCGGATCAGTGGGTAGTGCGTGCAGCCGAGAATCACGGTGTCGACGCCGGCCGACTGGAGCGGCGCCGCGTACTCGCGCACCGCGCGCTCCGTCTCCTCGCCGTAGGGGTCGTCGCCCTCGATCAGCGGCACGAGCGCCGGGCAGGCGACCTGGTGGAACGAGATGCCCGCGTCGAGCGCGTGCACGAGCTCGCCGTAGCGGCCGGCCTCCACGGTCGCGGCGGTCGCGAGCAGGCCGACGCGCCGGTTGCGCGTGGCCTGGACGGCGGCATGCGCCTCGGGCGTGAGGACGCCGACGACCGGCACCGTCAATTCCTCCTGCAGCCGTGGCAGCGCCGCCGAGGTTGCGGCGTTGCACGCGACGAGGATGAGCTTCACGTCCTGCTGCTCGAGATAGGCGCCGATCTCGCGCGAGAAGCGGCGGATCTCGTCCAGCGGCCGCGGCCCGTACGGCAGGCGCGCGTGGTCGCCGAGGTAGACGAAGTCCTCGTTCGGCATCGTCACGAGGCACTCGTGGAGGACGGTCAGCCCTCCCACCCCGGAATCGAAGACGCCGACCGGCCGCGGATCCATGGCGCCCATCGTAAAGGCGCGCTAGCGTTCGTTCCGTGGGTCGGGTCCGGGTCGTCCTTGCCTTGGTCGTCGTGGGGGTCGTGTGCGCAGCGGCCGCGACGTTCGCCGGCCGGGCCGCCGCCACCAGCGGCTGGCAACCCGTCACGATCTCGGCCTCGGACAACACGCCGCTTGCGTGCGCGTACATCATCCCCGACGGCTCCCCGCCGTCCGGGGACTTCCCCGGAGTCATCCTCTTCCACGGGCTGGGGCAGTCCTACGCCGACATGGAGCCGCTCGGCTCGGCGCTGGCGCAGTTCGGCTTCGCCGCGCTCGCCTGCGACGCACGCGGCACCGGCGCCTCCGGCGGCAAGTGGGGGCTCGACGGGCCGAGGGAGACGCAGGACGCGCAGGACCTCTTCACCTGGTTCGCCGGGAACCCCGGCGTCTCGGACACCCAGATCGGCGCCTTCGGCCTCTCGCTCGGAGGCGGAGCGGTCTGGAACGCGGCGGTCGCGGGAGTCCCGTTCAAGGCCATCGTCCCGGCCATCACGTGGACGAACCTCGCGACTGCCCTCAACCCGAGCGGCGTCCCCAAGAGCGGCCTGCTCGGGATCCTGTCCCAGGTCGTGCCGATCTCGAACTGGGATCCGGCGCTCGTCCAGACCGCGCAGGCACTGCTGCAGGGCGACGTGACGCCGGCGGTGACGAGCACCGAGGCGGCCCGCTCCTCGCGCTCGCAGCTCCACGCGCTCACGGTGCCGACGCTGCTCCTGCAGGGACGACACGACTTCCTCTTCGACATGGACCAGGCGATCGCGGCCTGGAAGCTCCTCGCGGGGCCGAAGCGCCTGTACCTCGGCGACCTCGGCCACCCGCCGGCGAAGAATCCGCCCGCCGAGCAGACGGACTACGCAGAGGCGGCCATCGGCTGGTTCATCCACTACCTCGCGACGGGAGAGACGCCCAACGGCGGCGTCCAACTCGCGCACGATCCTTGGGACGGAACGTGGTCGACGTACAGGAAGCTGCCGAAGACCACGAGGGCGAGCGTCAGCCTCCCCGGCCAGACGAAGCTGAGCGGCGCCGCGTTCGCGATTCGCTCGGCGCGCCTGACCGGCGGCCCGCATGAGACGTTCGGCGACGGCTTCGTCAGCGTGCGCTATTCCGGCGCCAAGGACTGGACCCATCTCGTCGCCACCGTCTCGTTCCAGGGAGCCAAGGCGCCGGTGACGGAAGGGGCTGCACCGATCAAGGCGTCCTCCGGCGTCGTGAAGATCCCGCTCATGGACGAGGCTGTCCTCCTTCCACGCGGAAAGAAGCTCCAGCTCAGGCTCGGCGCGACTTCCGCGGATGACCTCTACCACGTCAAGGTGCCGATCTACGCGAGCCCTGCACCACCCGGAAGCTCGATCAAGATCGGCGGCGCGACGTTGAGGCTGTCGCTCCTCAAGCACACCGTCTCGAAGTAGCTAGCGTCCGCGGCATGGCCGCGACCGTCCGCATCGGCACCTGCTCGTGGGCTGACGAGGCGCTCTCGAAGTACTTCTATCCGCCGAAGCTGCCCGCGAAGGAGCGGCTGGCCTGGTACGCGGAGCACTTCGACACGGTCGAGGTCGACTCGACCTACTACCGGCTGCCGAGCGAGTCGATGGTGCAGGGCTGGGCCGAGCGGACGCCGGACGGGTTCACGATGCACGTCAAGGCGTTCGGCCTCATGACGCGGCACCCGGTCAAGGCGGAGACGATCCCGGAGGACCTGCGGGCCGAGATGCCGGTGGACGAGCGCGGGCGTGTGGACCGGCCGCCGCGCGAGCTGCGCGGCGAGATCTTCCGCCGCTTCCGCGACGCGCTCGAGCCGCTCCGCGCGGCGGGCAAGCTCGGCGGGCTCCTCTTCCAGCTGCCGCCGTACATCGTCTACAAGGACTCCTCGCTCGACTATCTCGAGTGGGCGCGCGAGCAGCTCGGCGAAGACGAGATGCTCGTCGAGTTCCGCCACCGCTCGTGGCTGGACGACGAGAATCGCGCGGCCAGCCTCGCCTTCCTCGAGCGGATCGGAGCCGGCTACGTCGTCGTCGACGCCCCGCGCTCGGACACGGCGCGGAACCTCGTCCCCACCGTGGTTGCGACGACCTCTCCGACCGCCTACGTCCGCTTCCACGGCCGCAACCTCGGCACCTGGAACAAGCGCGGCGGCTCGGCGGCCGAGCGCTTCGACTACCTCTACTCCGACGACGAGCTCGAGGAGTGGGTCGGGCCGCTGCGCGAGCTCGCGGGCCAGTCGGAGCAGGCCTACGCGTTCTTCAACAACAACGCCTCGTCTGAGGATCCCGAGAACCCGCTCGCGCGCGTCTCGCAGGCGGCGACGAACGCGCAACAGCTGCGGCGGCTGCTCGACGTGAACAGGATCGCGGCCAGCGGCGGCGCATGAACGTCCTCTCGATCACGCACGGCGGCGACGCGGGGATGGAGCTCTTCGGCCCGCTCGTCGTCGAAGCAGGCCATCGGCTCGACGAGTGGAGCTTCGAGCGGGGTGCTCCGCCGCCGCTCGAGGCCTATGACGCCGTGCTCGTCTTCGGCGGCTTCCAGCATCCCGACCAGGACGACCTGTACCCCTGGCTCCGTGACGAGCGGAACTGGCTGCGGGCACTGATCGAGAGGCCGCGGCCGACGCTCGGCATCTGCCTCGGCTCGGAGCTCCTCGCGCAGGCAGCGGGTGCCTGGGTCGGACGGCTCCCCGTGCCCGAGATCGGCTGGGGGGAGGTCGAGCTCACGGAAGCGGGCACGGCGGACCCCGTCTTCTCCGCCCTACCCTCGCGGTTCGAGGGGCTGCTCTGGCACCACTACGCGCACGACCTGCCGGAGGGAGCGGTGGCGCTCGCGCACAGTGCCGCGTCGCTGCAGGCGTTCCGGCTCGGCGAGCGGTGCTGGGGCGTCCAGTTCCACCCCGAGGTGACGGAGCCGCAGCTCGGCCGCTGGATCGGCGACGAGAGCGACCCGCCGCCCCAGCCCGAGCGGATGCTGGCCGAGACGCGCACGCAGATCGGTGGCTGGAACGAGCTCGGGCGCCGCCTCTGCCGCTCGTTCCTCGCCGCGGCCGAGCAACTCGGCGCGCGTGCCGCCTGAGGCGCTCGCCCTCGCGCTGGCGGCGGCCGCCCTGCACGCCGGCTGGAACGTCTTCCTGCGCGGGTCGGACGACGTCGAGGCACGCTTCGCCGTCGTCCTCGGCCTTTCGATCCTGATCTTCGCGCCGGTCGCGGCCGCGACGTGGTCCGTCTCGTGGGCCGTCGCGCCGTACGTCGCGGCCTCGGCCGCGCTCGAGGGCGTGTACTTCGCCCTGCTCGTTGCCGCCTACCGCCGGCGTGAGCTCTCGGTGGTGTATCCGGTCTCGCGCGGCTCCGCTCCGGTGCTCGTGCTGCTGGGGACGGTCGTCGTCCTCGGCCGCCATGTCTCGGCCGGAGCGGCGGCCGGGGTCTGCCTCGTCGCGGTCGGGGTCGTGCTCGTGCGCGGCATCCGGCGAGGAGCGGAAGGCGTGCTCGTCGCGCTGGCGATCGGCTGCGCGATTGCGGGCTACACCCTGGTGGACAAGGAAGGGCTGCAGCACGCCGCTTCGCTGCCATACCTCGAGCTCGTTCTCCTGCCGGTCGGCCTGGTCGCCGTGCCCGTCGTCGCCGTGCGGCGAGGTACGCCGGCGCTCCGGTCACAGCTGACAGCGTCGACCGTGGCCACGGCTGTCGCCGCCTTCGGCGCCTACGCGTTCGTGCTCGCGGCCCTACGCCTGGCGCCGGCGCCGCAGGTCGCCGCGGTGCGCGAGACGAGCGTCGTGCTCGCGGCGCTCCTCGCAGGCGCCTTCCTCCGCGAGCGTGTGGGGATCGAGCGCCTGGCGGGAGCCGCGGCCGTCGCGGGCGGAGTCGCACTGATCGCGCTCTCCTGAGAAAATTGCCCGCGGATGAAGCAGCTCAACACGCTGGATCGTGTGATCGCGGGAGCCGCGGCCGTCGCCTTCATCACCCTCTTCCTGCCCTGGTACGGCGTCACGATCGGGGAGATCAGCGTCTCGGGGAGCGGCGGGTTCGCCGGCTCGGCGGGTGCGCTGCTCCTCACCGCAGCAGGTGTGCTCGTGGTATTTCGCCGCACGGGGGGCGCCCTGCTCTCGGGGGCCAACGCCGGCCCGTCGGCAGTCGTCGCCGGCCTCGCCGCGCTCGGGCTGCTGCTCGTGATCATTCGCTGGGTCACCCTGCCGGGGTATCACGCAAGCGGCGTGAACTTCAGCTACAGCGTCGGGCCGAGCTACGGCCTCTACCTGGCGGTGGCCGCCGGCATCGTCGAGACAGGCGCTGCTCTCCTCGCGCTGCGCGCCGCAGGCGAGCAGCGTCCGTGGAACGAGCCCGCCCCGGAGCCCGAGGAGCAGCGGCGACCCGAGACCTGACTCCGTCCGCGCCTCCGGAGGCGCCCGCGACTCCGGGCGAATAGCTCAGCGCTCGAGCGGCAGCTCGTCGTGGCGGCTCCACTCGTGCCAGGAGCCGGCGTAGTTGCGCGCGTCGTAGCCCGCGGCGCGTAGCGCGAGCGTCGCCAGGGCCGACCGCGAGCCGGAGTGGCAGTAGGCGACGATCTCCGTTCCCTCGGGCAGGCCGACGAGCTCGCGGATCCGCTCCGCCGGTGCAGGCCGGCCGGGGCCCTCGAAGAGGTGGCCCACGTCGAGATTGCGCGCTCCCGGGATGTGGCCCTGGCGGGGGTCGCACTGGTTGCCGCGGCGCCCGGTGTACTCGTCCGGCGTCCGCACGTCGAGCACGGTCAACGCCGGATCGCCGAGGCGGCCGGCGAGCTCCTGCCGCGTCGGCAGCGCGCCCGGGTTCGGCTCGAGCTCGGCCTCTGCCTCCCGAATGTGGTCGAGCTCGACCGCTCCCTCCTCGAGCTCGCCCTCCCAGCCCGCGATGCCGCCCAGGAGGATCGCCACCTGCCGATGGCCCGCGAGCTCCGCCATCTGGGCAGCGGGCATCGCGCCGACACCGTCTCCGCGATCGACGAGCACGAGACGCTCGCGGCCCGTGATCCCGTGCCGCCGCAGCCGCAGCGCGATCTCCTGCGCGAGCGCGCGCGCCGACTCCTCGTCCGCGGCCGGCGGCGGCGAGCCGAGCACGAGCGGCCGCGAGCCCGGGATGTGCCCGCGCATGTGCGCGTTCGGGCCGCGGACGTCGCCCACGACGAGATCGTCCTCACCGAGATGCTCGGCGAGCCACACGGAGTCGACCACCGCCCTCATAGCGCGGCGACGACTCCGGCTTCCGCCGCGATCGCGGGCCGCTCCTCGAGCCGGGCGAGCCAGGCACCCAGGGACGGGTAGCCGCTGAGCTCCACGCCGAGCATGTCCCGCGCGCGGAGCACCCACGGAACGAGGGCGATGTCGGCGAGGCTGTACTCGGCGCCGCCGAGGTAGTCGCGGTCGTAGAGCCGTACGTCGAGCTTCGCGAGGGCAGCGTCGAGCTGCTCCGCTGCTCCCTCCTCGCCGCGCCGCAGCGCGTAGTAGGGATCGGTCAGGTCCTTGTCGCGGAAGATCAGGAGCCTGACCGCGGCGCGGTCGGCGGGGTCGGCCGGCAGCAGCGCCGGCTCGGGGTAGCGCTCTTCGAGGAACTCCATGATCACGACCGACTCCGGCAGTGGCTCTCCGCCGTCCTCCTCGATCACCGGCACGCGTCCGGTCGGGTTCTTGTCGTACAGCCAGGCCGGCCGGTCCGAGAGGTCGATCTCGACGGTCTCGACCTCGAGACCCTTCTCGGCGAGGACGATCCGGGCTCGCGCGGCGTAGGGACAGCGCGCGGCGTTGTAGAGCGTGATCACGGTTGCACCCCCATCACGGTTGCGATCTGTTCGTATAGCTCCTGAGCAGGCGGCAGCTCGCCGGGCGAGGCGGCGGTGCGCGCCACCTCGCGCACCCGCTTCGGGTCGGCGCCGGTCAGGCGCCCGACCACCGTCGCGTTCGCCCCGAGCGCGTAGGTGTCTCCCGGCGGCAGCGGCCCGTAGAACTCCGGGACGGACATGTACTCGTCGACGTCGGCGCCCTTGTCGAAGAGGTCGTAGCGGACGACGACGCCGCGCTCGATGCCGAGCGAGAGGACCACGCCCCCGGTCGTGTAGGAGAGCTCCTTCGCGAGTGACTTCAGCCTCGCCGGGTCGGCGTCGGTCGCAGCGGAACGCACGCGCACCCAGTTGCCCTCGACCTCGACCTCCGCTTCGTCGCGGAGCACCTTGGCTGCGTCCCGTCGCACCTTCTCGACGTCGTCGGTCTGGACGTGTACGAAGCCGAAGGTCGGGCCCTCGGCCGGAGCGAGGCGCTGTTCGAGCTCGGCCAGCGGAGCACCGAGCGTCAGCTCGACCGGCTTGAAGCCCCAGCGCTCGTAGATCGCCCGCGCCTCCGCATTCGAGGCGAGCACCTCGAGCTCGAGCATCTCCGCGCCGGCCGCGCGCAGGCGTGCCGCAGCCTCGCGGATCAGCTGGGTCGCGAGCCCGCTGCGCCGCGCGGCCGGCCGCACGTAGACGACGTCGAGGAAGCCGAGCCGCTCGCCCCTGCGCCGCGCAACCGCGAGCCCGTCCTCGTCCGCGAGCAGGACGATCTCGTCGCGGATCGCCTGCTCCAGCCCAGCGAGATCCTCGGCGAGGTCGTCCTCGCGCCACGGCTCGTCCGGAATCTCGGTGTTGAACTCCTGCCACAGCTCGCGCACGAGCGGCAGGTCGTCGGCGGTTGCGGGGCGGATCACAGGGTTCGAATCAGACAGTCAGGAACTGTGCGAGCAAGTAGTGCGCGGTCAGGTTCTGGAAGGGCTCGAAGCGGGCGCCGACGGCGCGGACGTCGACGTCACCATAGAGCGCGCGCACGGCCTTGCGCACGGCGAGGTCGCCCGCCGGCCAGGCACGCGGGCGACCGAGGTAGCGAGCGAGGAACCAGTCCGCCGTCCACTCCCCGAGCCCGCGCAGGGCCGTCAGCTCCGCCTTCACCTCGTCGTCGGGGAGCAGCGCGAGCCCGGCGAGGTCGAGATCGGAGCTCGCAAGCCCGATCACGTACTCGGCCTTGCGCCGGGAGAAGCCGAGGGAGAACAGCTCCTCCTCCGTCGCCGCCGCGACCCGCTCGCGCGTCGGGAACGCCCAGACCCTGCCGACCTGCTCGCCGAAGCGCTCGACGAGCCGGTTGCGGATCGCCACGGCCGCGAAGAGCGAGACCTGTTGCGCCGTGATGGCTCCGACGAGCATCTCGAACGGGTCCGGCGCGAGCGTCGGGCGGAAGCCGGCGAAGCGGACGACGAGCGGAGCCAGCAGCTTTTCACCCGCCGCCCACGCGGAGAAGGCGACGAGATCGAACTCGAAGCCGAGCACCTTGCGCACCACCTGCTCCGACTCCGCGTCGAGCGGCTCGACGTCCACGCCGCCGTCCGCTGCCGCGATCCGCACCTCCCTCCCGCCGACCGCGCGATACAGCGCTCCGTCCTCCCAGACCGTCGCGCGATCGAGCCCGAAGGCGCGGAAGCGTGCGGTCGTCAGCTCGAGGGAGAACGGCTGCGGGACCGGCAGCAGCAGCGCTACAGGTGCGAGGTCAGCCCGGCGCCGGACGCGTCCTCGACGTCGCCCGGCTGCTCGGCGTTCGCGTACCAGGAGTTCCAGTACACCCCGTCGTCGAGGTCGCGCGCGAACCTCGAGAGCTTGAGCGGATTGAACGTGTCGCACATCACGGCGAGCTCGTGCGTCTCGTGCATCCCGATCGCCTTCTCGGCGAGCCCGGGCTGCGGCCCGTGGGGCAGGCCCGACGGGTGGAGCGTGATCGACCCGACCTCGACGCCCTTCCGCGAGCCGAAGTTGCCGGAGACGTAATAGATCATCTCCTCGGACTGCAGATTCGAGTGGTGGTACGGGATCGGCACGGCCAGCGGGTCGAAGTCGAGCTTGCGCGGGCAGAACGAGCAGATCACGAAGTTCTGGCCCGCGAACGTCTGGTGCGACGGCGGCGGCTGGTGGATGCGGCCGGTGATCGGCTCGAAGTCGTGGATCGAGAACGTCCACGGATAGAGGTACCCGTCCCAGCCCACCACGTCGAACGGGTGGTAGTCGACGACGTACGTCTGGTAGCCGCCGCGAACGCGCACCTTGACCGGGTACTCGCCGCGCTCGCGCACCGTGTGCAGCTCGGTCGGCGGGTGGATGTCTCGGTGGTAGTAGGGCGCGCCCTCGATCAGCTGCCCGTACTGGTTCCGGTAGCGGCGTGGGATCTCGATCAGGCCCGGCGTCTCGAAGACGAGGTATCGCTGCGGCCCTTCCGGCTTGAAGCGGTACGTCGTGCCGCGCGGCACGACGACGTAGTCGCCGTCCTTGTAGGGGAGATCGCCGAAGATCGTCTCGAGCGTCCCGGATCCTTCGTGGACGAAGATGACCTCGTCGCCCTCGCCGTTGCGGAAGAAGTAGTCCATCGAGCCGGACGGGCGGCAGAGCGAGATCTCGACGTCGTTGTTCCACATGAGCAGGCGGCGGCCGGTGATCTCGTCGCCGTCGGGCTCGGTGTCGAAGGTCTTGAAGTGCCGGTGCGCGTGTTCGTCGGGCACCCACTCCTCGCGCTCGATCGGCTCGAAGCCGCCGAGCTCCATGACGCGGCAGGGCGACTGCAGGTGGTAGAGGATCGACTCGTTGCCGGTGAAGCCCTCGAGGCCCATCACCTCCTCCGTGAGGAGAGTCCCGTTCTCGCGGAACTGGACGTGGCGCTTGCGCGGAACGTCGCCGAGGCGCTGGTAGAAGGGCATCGCTCATAGCTTAGTCCCGGTGCAGTCCGCGGCCCTCGGCATCTGCCCGGCCGCGGGGCCGTCGCCTCGAGCCGCCGAATTCGATCTGCAATCCGTGCGCTCCCTATCGCCGAGGAATTGACTGACCGTTCAATCGAACGGCAGATGTTTGAGCGATGTAATTACCTGGGTAAGAAACGCCGGTTTCCGCCGAAAACGCAGCAAGCGTGAGGCATCCACCTTTAAGTCCCTCGGGGGGAGAGAATGCACGCACCGGGTAGTCGAAGGGCCGGGACCAGGCTCGCCCTGGCCCTCGCGTTCGCGGCCCTCGCCGCGATCTTCACGATCATGCCGACCGCTCACGGCGCGACGCCGGCGAGCGGGACCCTGACCGACACGTCAGGGCCGATCACGTACACAGCCGGACCGTTCCCGATCGCGAATCCCACGCCGGTTCCCATTTTCGACTCGGGGCCCGAGTGCGCGAACCCGGTCCAGCCGTGTGACGACTTCGCGCTGACCGTCTCGCTGCCGAGCGACTACGCGGAGACTCACCCGGGCGACGTGATCAAGTTCACGCTGGGCTGGACCGACACGGGCACCGGCCAGTCCGACTACGACCTGTACGTCTACAAGGGCACGGTCACGAACACCGACGGCTCTCAGGCGGCGTACGCGTCCGGTCCGGGTAACGCCAACCCGGAGGTCGCGACGATCCCCGTCTTCGACGGGACACAGACGTTCACCGTCAAGGTCGTCCCCTTCCAGCCGACTGCCGAGACGGTCCACGTCACGATCGAGCTCGCGAACGGCGGCGGTGACGGCGGAGGCGGCGGCGGCGGCGGCACCACCAACTTCGGCGGCCCGACCCCGACCCAGCCCGGTGTCGCGCGCTACCAGATCTTCTCCGCGCCGTCGGACTCCGGAGCGAACTCGAGCTCCGGGGAGTTCAACATCGGCTTCGATCCGAAGACCGGCAACATCATGACCAACTCGTGGGGCGACGTCTTCCGCGTCACTCCGCCGGAGCTGCGCACGCCGAAGCTGCCCGAGGCGGGACCGGCACTCTGGCAGGACGTGAGCCCTTCGATCGCGAGCGCCACCACGGCGGACCCGATCCTCATCACCGACCAGTCGACGGGCCGCACGTTCCTCTCCAACCTGACGACCGGCCCGAATGCGCTTTTCGCCTTCACCGATGACGACGGCGCGAACTGGACACAGGCCTCGGTCGCGCCGCCGAACGGCGGAGTCGACCACGAGACCATCGGCACGGGGCCGTACCCGGGGCAGCTGGCGGGCCAGAACCCGCTCTATCCGAACGCGGTCTACTACTGCTCGCAGGCCGACGCGGCGGACATGTGCTCCCGGAGCGACTCGGGCGGGCTCCAGTTCGGTCCCGGCGTGCCGGCGGACAACACGGTCGCCGGCTGCCACAGCCTGAACGGCCACGTCAAGGTCGCTCCCAACGGCACGGTCTACCTCCCCGTCAACAACTGCGGCGACAGCCAGGGCGGCGCCGTCTCGACCGACGCGGGAGTGACCTGGAACCAGTTCCTCGTGCCGAACAGCGGCGCGGGCAACAGCGATCCCTCGATCGGAATCGACAAGGACAACACCGCCTATTACTGCTACGCGAAGAACAACGGCGGAGCGCACGTCGCGGTGAGCCACGACGGCGGGCAGACCTGGACGGACGATCACGACATCGGCGCATCGGTCGGAGTCGTGCAAGCAGTCTTCCCGGAGGCAGTGGCCGGCGATCCAGGCCGCGCTTCTTGCGGGTTCCTCGGCACCGACACGTCCGGCGACTGGCAGTCGACGAGCTTCACCGGCCGCTGGTACCTGTTCATCGCCACCACGTACGACGGTGGCAAGACGTGGACCACGGTCAACGCCACGCCGAACGACCCGGTGCAGGGAGCCGGGGGCATCTGCCTCAAGGGGATCAGCTGCAGCGGCCAGAACCGCAACCTGCTCGACTTCAACGAGGTCACGATCGACGACCGCGGCCGCGTGCTGTTCGGCTACGACGACGGTTGCGTCTCGAGCTTCTGCGTGCAGGGAGGCGGGGCGAACAACGACTTCGTCGCCTACGCAAAGGTCGCACGCCAGACGGGTGGCAAGTCGCTCTACGCACAGTACGACCCCGTCGAGCCGACGGCTCCGAAGGCGCCGTACCTCGACGGCATCCGCTACGCCGCCAAGGCCATCCTCAACTGGAACGCGCCCGACAACGGCGGCTCGGACTTCACCGCCTACCGCGTCCTGCGCGGCACGAGCCCGGGCTCGGAGACGCAGATCGCCACGGTCAACGGCGACAAGACCCAGTACGTGGACGCGTCGGTCGACCCCTCGGTCGCCGAGTACTACTACACGGTCGTCGCCGTCAACGGCGTGGGCGCCGGACCGGCCTCGAACGAGCTCGGGCTCACGGTGAGCGCCGATCCTCCGCCGCCGCCGAACCCCTGCACGGCTCCGGGGCTGCCGATCCTGACCGATGACAGCGGCGACAGCCTGACGGAGACCCCGGGCACCGACCTCAAGTCGCTGGAGCTCGCGCAGCCGTACTCGAGCGACGGCAGCCTGAACCTGCGGTTCGAGCTCGACACGGACCCGGGCCTGAGCCAGCAGCCGCCCGACTCGTACTGGTACGTCTCGTTCAGGGAGACGGACGGCACGGTGCACGGCGTGCGGATGTGGTTCGACCCGAGCAACCCGAGCGTGCCGACGTTCCAGTCGTACGTCGCCTCGGGGAACACGAGCGGCGGCGTCGACGGGCGGTTCGTGAAGAGCGGGAGCACGAAGCCGGCGGATCCGTCGAGCTTCTACGACCCGGCGACGGGCACGATCGTGATCGTCGTCCCGGCGGCCGACGTCGGGCTGCACGCCGGAGACCTCATCACCGGCTTCAACTCCGCGTCGGTGCAGGCGGTGACCACCCCGGCCCTCGGCGGCGCGGAGACCCTGGACGAGATGCCGGACGGGCTCGCCTACGGCGGCAGCTTCACAGTCCAGGCCAACGACGCCTGCGCCCCGAACACGGCGCCGACGGCCGCACTCGCGGCGACGCCTCAGACCGGCAAGGTGCCACTCCAGGTCGCATTCGACGGGTCCGGATCCTCCGACCCGGACGCGGGCGACTCGGTCGCGTCGTACACGTTCGACTTCGGCGACGGCTCGGCGCCCGTCACGCAGTCCTCGCCGACGATCACGCACACGTACACGAATGCGGGTGACTTCCAGCCGAAGCTCACCGTGACCGACTCGCACGGGAAGCAGAGCTTCAACGACGCTTCCCTGCTGATCGAGGTCGATCCGACGGTCACTTCCTTCGAGGACGACAGCCCGAGCATCGCCTACGCCAAGGGCTGGCACACCGTCAAGGACGCAGACGCGACGGCCGGCCACTTCCGCACGAGCAACGGCTCGGGGCTGAGCTTCACCTTCCAGACCTCGGCCACGAGCGGGACGCTCACGTACCGGTACGCGACGGCGAAGAAGGCCGGCACGGCCGACGTCTATCTCGACGGGAAGAAGGTGCAGAGCGTGAGCTACGCCGGCAACTCGGGCTCGGGCAACAAGCCCGTCTTCGGGGCGTCGGTGACCGTGCCTCTCTCGGGCTCGGGAACGCACACGTTCGCCTTGCAGAATGCGAAGGGCCTCAACTTCGTCGACCAGATCACCGTGACGGACGGCAGCTCGAGCTCACGGCCGACCGGTGCACCCGGGGAGACCACCAGCTCGACCGACACGGTCCAGTCCGGCGAGACGCTGGACCCGGATCAGCTGTTCGTCCCGGCCAACGCGAAGTCGATCTCGGTGCTCGCCGAGACGAGCACCTCGGTCCCGTATGCGGTCGCCGTGGTCGACATGCTCGGCAACGTCATCCACTCGGCCAGGTCGTCGAACGGCGTGGCGAGCCTGGACGTGCCGGTCAGCGCCGCGGGGCTGTATTCGATCCAGATCATCAACCTGGGGCTCGGGCCGGTCACGGTCTGGAGCGCCTCGACTCCATACCTCAGCACCGGCTGAGGAAGCTTCCAGGTCGGCTGACGGTAGAAGGGCGCCGCACATGCGGCGCCCTTCTCACTCGAGGGCGAGCGCGGCCAGACGGCGGCCGACCGCGGGCGCGAACTTGAAGCCGTGCCCTGAGCACGCGGAGCCGACGACCACCCTGCCTCGGCGCTCCAGGACGAAGTGCTCGTCGGCGGTCGTCGTGTACAGGCACGACTCTGCCGCGACCGGGTCGGGGTCGATGTCGGGGAAGCGCTGGCGAACCCAGGCAGCGATGCGCTCGACGATCGCGGGATCGGGCGGAGCCTCCGTGTCGGGATCGGTTTCGGCGCCGGCATGGTGCGCGCCGGCCTTGAGCCCGTGCACCGGATCGTGGAGCGAGTACATCCCGTGACCGCCGGTCTCGGCGTTGAGGTCGACGATCGAGGGCGAGGGCGGGCCCTCGCGCCGGAAATAGGCCACCGTCTCGCGCGTCACGGTCACCGGCAGGTCGGGGAAGAAGTCCCCGATCCACGAGCCGGCCGTGACGACGACGACGTCCGCGTCGAGCTCGTCCGTCGACTCGATCCGCCGATTCGCCTCGACCTCGACCCCGGCGGCCTCGAGGAACGCATGGCGCGCGCGGTCGGCGAAGACGACCCCTGCATCGGGCACGTAGAGCGCCGACCAGCCGTCCGGCAGGGTCGCCCCGAACGCTCGCACCTCGTCCGTCTCGAGCACGCGATACGGCACACCGCACTCGTCGAGCGCCCGCGCGGACATGAGCCCCGGATCCGCCACGAGCTCGATCAGCCCGTACAGGCCGAGCAGGTCCGGGTCGAGCTCCTGCCAGCCTGTGTGCGCCTCCTGCGCGAAGCGAACCCAGTACGGCTCCGGATAGGCGAGGCGGAAGATGCGCGTGCGACCGTGGCTCGAGCCGCGGTCGTGGTCCACGCCGAACTGCTCGTGGACGCTGACCTCGGCGCCGCGCTCGCGCAGCGCCCAGGCCGTCGCGCAACCCATGACGCCCGCTCCGACGATCGCGACCTTCACCGGACGATCAGGTCTCCGGGATAGAGCGCCGTGTTCTCGGCCGCGTGCGCGACGAGCCGTTCCCAGTCGACACCGGGAGGCGTGCCCTCGTCCGGCGTCGTGACGAACGGCCCGAGGGAGAGCGCGAAGTCCCGTTGCTTCGCGCCGTGCAATTGCGGCGCGACCCACTCGACGAGCGGCGTGAAGCCGCCGATCGCACCGTCCGCGCCGATGATCGCCGCCACCCGCTCCACGCGCTCGGCGCCGCGCACGGCCGGTTCCTCGTCCGCCGCCTTGATCGCGGCGGGATTGGCGAACACGAAGTCCCCGGCCTCGTCGAAGATCCGCACCGACGGCGGATGAAGCACCGGGGCGCGGAAGACGACGTCTGCGAGCGGATACTCGGCGTGCTCGCGCGCCGTCCCGCCGCCGGTGAAGAACGCCTGCAGCGTCTGGGCGGCGAGCTGGATCACCGTCTCGCCCTCGATCCGCCCCGGCCAGCCGCGCTCCAGATCCTGGTCCACCGGCGAGAACATGCAGAGCTTCACGGTGTTGCCTTAACCCCGTGGCTCCGTGTGCACGACGACGTCGTGGATCTCCGGCCGCTCGCGCCGGATCAGCTCCTCGATCCGGCTCGCGTCGGCGTGTGCGGCCGCGAGCGTGTCGGAGCCGAGCCGCAGCGTCAGGTAGGCGACGAGCCCGTCGTCGGTGTCGACGAAGCGGAGCTCCGAGGGGTCGACACCAAGCTCGGCGCGGACGATGCGACGCACGGTCGCGGCGTCGCCGGCGACCTCCGTACCGGCCGCCTCCTCCCCGAGCGGCTCGAGATGCGTCTGCACCGTCGACACCTCCGGGACCGCCCGTTCGATCGCCCGCTCGACCTGCTCGGCGATCGCGTGCGCTTCCTCCAGCGAGAGGTTGCCCGGCAGCTTGAGGTGGAGCGAGAGCTCGGTGCCGCTGTCGACGGAGAGAACCGAGACGTTGTGCACCTCGCGCACACGAGGCACGTTGAGCGCGGCGGCGTGGGCGCGTTCGCGGACGTCGGCATCGGCCGCCTCGGCCGGCTCGACGTGGACGACGACGTCGGCCTCCGGCAGCGCAGCCTGCACCGCTCGCTCGACGGCGTCGGCGGCAGCGTGGCCCTGGGGGACCGCCGCGTCGTAGGCGACCGCGATCACGACATCTGCGAATACCCGCCCGGCCGCCTGCCGCATGCGCAGCCGCCGCAGCTGCACAGGCGGACGAAGGTCGACGATGGCCTGCCGCGCCGCCTCCTCCGCAGCCGCGGGCGCACGATCCATCAGGACGTCCACGTTGCGCCGCATCAGCCGCGCTGCCGCGAGCAGGACGAGGACGGCGACGAACAGCGCAGCCACCGCGTCGGCCCGCTGGTACCCGGCGCGGACGAGCAGCAGACCGATGAGCACCGCGACCGAGCCGCCGAAGTCGCTGCCGAAGTGGAGCGCGTTCGAGGCGAGCGCAGGGCTCGAGTACATGCGCGCCGCGCGCCAGGACGCAACCGTCCGGGCGACGTCGATGCCGATCACGATTGCGACGACGAGCAGCGCGTACCACGTCGCGTGCACGGTCGCACCGCCACCGGTGAGCCGCACGATGGCGCGCCAGATGATGGCTGCGCTGGCGATGACGAGGATCGCGCCCTCGGCGAGCGCCGCGAGGTGCTCGGCTTTCCCGTGGCCGTACTGGTGGCCCGGGTCGGCCGGCCGGACGGCGACGCCGACGGCGAAGAAGGTCAGTAGGGCGGCGATGAGATCGGTGCCCGAGTGGGCGGCTTCCGAGATGAGACCGAGGCTGTGCGTTGCGAGGCCGGTGCCGAGCTTGAGCGCGATCAGCGCGAGCGCCGCGAACACCGACCAGAGCGCGGCTTTCCGCTGCGGGTCCACGCCGGGAAGCGTACGTAGGGCCCAGGTCAGGAAGCGATGGGCTCGGGCGGCCAGATGAGCGCGTCCTGCCGGAACGCGAAGTGGCAGCACCGCGGCTCACCGAGCTGGAACGGCGCGATCGAGGCGAGCTCGACCTCCGCCTCCGCAGGGCTGAGCAGCCAGCGGTCGTGGTGCATCTCCGCCCGGGCGTCGGCCGCGAAGAGCCGGTAGCGCTCGCTGAGGAAGAACTCGAGCGAGCCCGGCTCGGCGTGGCGGGTCTTGCCGGCGGCCTGGTAGCGCGCCGCG
>Ga0207657_10001601_pt1 | contig 24346 bp, 18 predicted proteins | sample KBSC33metaG_FD_184316 | JGI IMG/M metagenome (GOLD analysis project Ga0207657, IMG submission 184316) | Corn rhizosphere microbial communities from Kellogg Biological Station, Michigan, USA - KBS C3-3 metaG (SPAdes) (version 2) | ecosystem: Host-associated > Plants > Roots > Rhizosphere > Soil ... | reverse complement strand
GCCCTTGCGTAAGACCTGATGGTACGCGCGAATTGTAAAAATCATGAATTGCTTTGCGCATCAGGCGATCATCACCTGAATTGTATAAAGAGATTAATGATTGTATTCTTGTGTCCGCTTCGTACTGCAATTGTTCATAATAAGGGCAATCAAAATAAGTTTCCCCGGCACACAGCCGCGCTGTTCGCCAGCCTACATTCCATATCTGTCGAAGGGAAGAATCGTTACTGGCGAAAGTAGCTTTTTGTTGAAAAGGATAACCGGTGTAGTATCCGTATAAATCGTCTATTTGTAACGGTTCACTTTTTGTTTGCACATCAATTTGCAAATAGCGGTAAGTGCGGAACCAAAGCGGCATAAACGTGTGCCGGTCGCCGCCATCGGCATAAAAAACATCAAACAAACCCTTGATGGTTCTACCGGCAATATCATTCCGGTTTCCTTTTTTGCCATCGTTGTCCAGCAAAGCTTCAGCATAAGTCATTTTTATTTTTGCATCTTTTCCTTTGCTCACTATCAATTCAGGATAAGCGGTAGTTTCGTAAGATTGATCTAATAAAATACTTACTGAAGTATTCGCAGGAATCAGGAGCGGGTGATTCGCTTTTATGAAAGTATCTTTTACCTGGATATTTTCACTTCGGCGGATAGAAAATAATCTTTCCGGTTTTTCTTCCATCTGGGGAATGCTGCGTGGTGCTAGCGTCCACACATTATCGGAACCATATCCAAAAGGAACAGCAGCGGCATTGACCGTTTTAGCATTTGGCCAGCTTTTTTCTTCGTATCCGTTTTGTTCCCATCCCCATGGATAATCATTTCCCTGCACTTCATCTCCGGGGCCTGTTACAAAGTAGGAATGCAGCTCAGCGCCTGTGTTTAATGCACATGGAGCATAAGCCATGTCGTGAAACACTTTCCATGAAGCATTGGTATTTACCATCTTTTCTTCGCTGTCATCTCCCTGTAGCAAGAATCCGGTTTGATTGGAAACCTGCGCTACCGGGGCGTATTCTCCCATATTCCACACAAGTGCAGCAATCAAATTGGTTCCTTTTTGCAAATAAGAAGATATGTCATAAGTATCAAAATTCCAGTTATACAAATCGCCACGCGCAGGCCCGCGCCCAACAACTTTGCCATTTACAAATAAACGATAACGATTATCAGCCGTAACATGAATGAGAAATTTTTTTGGCGCTTCGCTTAATGAAAACGTTTTTCGGAAATGATAAACGCCATAAGCTCTTGCGGGCACGTCGGGGCAAGTAATCCAATGCGCATCCCAGTAATTTTTTAGCAACGTAGGATTTATAGTTGTCTGCTGTGCGTTTAAGAAATGAGTGAGTAAAATAAAACCTGTAATCATCAGCAGTCTTTTGCTAACAGCATTCAATAAATTTTTGTGCATGTCGAAATAATTTTTAAGCGGAAAATCAATTTCTTTTTTGTTGTAATTTAATGATTATTGGAATAAGAGATTTGAAAAATACGATGGTGATTTATAGTGAATGCATCTTTAATAAATAAAGTATTTACCACCCTATAAATCGCATTTTTGTAAAACTCATTGTGAATCTTTGTTAAACGTTTGTTTACTGTTATCCTTTCTGTTTTTCAACAGCTACCTTGTTTGGATCCATTAGCTTATTTATTAAGTACCACAAAGGATTTATTGAGGTATTGGGAATTAAAATAGAATTCGTACGTTCGATTAGTAATTTAAAATTAAAACTTACAGGGTAACCATAATTAGGTTTTTTCTTTCGTTTTTCTTGCGGTGAGAGTTATTTCCTCTTCTGTAAAAAACACTTGTATCATAATAACAATGATTAAAAATCATGAGCAAACTAATAAAAATTTTAATAATTATATTTACGGCACTATTAATCTTAAACACCTTTATTTGGGTAATTGCTCAAGGCAGTGGTCACAATATTCCATTTAAAAAGAATAAGAAAACATGAAGAGTTGACCAAGACTTCGACTTTCCCAGGTCTTTAAAATTACAATACTTTTGGAAAATATTTTCAGGTTAAGAATTTCAGACAACTCTAATTTTATTTACTCAAATGAATAATCAACTTTCAATCAGGCTCATTTCTGAAAATGATGCACGCGAAGTTTTGGATATTTATGAACCGTTTGTTATTAATACCATTATTTCGTTTGAATATGAAGCGCCTTCTGTTGATGAATTTTTACAAAGAATCCAAAATAATATTTTAGAATATCCCTGGCTGGTTTGCCTTCATGGGAATAAAATAATCGGTTACGCCTATGCCAGCAAACACAGGCAGCGGAAGGCTTACCAGTGGTCGTGCGAATCAACTGTATATCTTGCGCCGGATTTTCAACTTAAAGGAATAGCCTGGATTTTATATAAAACACTTTTTTCTATTTTAAAGATTCAGGGTTACTTCAATGTATATGCGGGTGTAAGTTTGCCCAATCAAAAAAGTGTTGGCTTTCATCAATCATTTGGCTTTAAGAAAATCGGCATCTATAAAAAGACAGGGTTTAAATTTGGAACATGGCACGATGTGGCCTGGTTTTATTTTGATTTGAAAAAGCATATTGGTGATCCTCCTGAACCGAAAACAATCCAGTCAGTTGTAAATACTGAAACATTCAAACGAATACTTGAAGATGCCAATAAATCCTTGAAGAAAATAAACGAGGAGAAAAAATGATTCGGGTTTGAAAATAATTTCGTGGGCAAGTGTAGCTCAGGGCAAGTACGAAATTATTTCTTTCGTTTATCCCTTCCTGTTATACTTTAGTGAGAATAGAAATCTCACTTATTTATTAGTTTACTGTAATCAGAATTTATCTAAGAATCCTTTTCTTTCATCAAGGTCTTAATATCCGTTTCCATCCTTGCAATTTCATCTGGTTTTAATCCATCGTAAATGCCGCGAACTCTGCCGGCTTTATCTACCAGAGAAAAAAACTGGGTATGGATAAACGCTTCAGCAATGTTGATGCTGTTGTTTTTATCATTATCAAGCAGATAACTCTGGCGCGCCATTTTATAAAGTGAATCTTTATTACCTGTCACAAAATACCATTTGGCATTATTGTTTTGTTCACTGCCAACCATCTTAGTTTCGTAGGCTTTTAGCAAAGGCACAGAATCCGTTTCGGGCATAGAAGTGTGAGAGAGAATGGCAAAACCGGTATCATTTTTAAAAATATCATACACACCTTTCATGTTGCCATTCATTTTGGGACATATTCCTTTGCAGGTTGTAAAAAAATAATTAGTTACATAGACCTTTCCATTAAAATTTTGCTGTGTAACTGTTTTCCCGTTTTGGTCCGTAAACGAAAAATTTTGCACATAGCTCATTACCGGGAGCTTTACGTCAAAAAAACCTTTTGTAAAGGACAGTAACAAATAAAACATTCCTATCAGTCCTGCGAAAAAAATTGAGTAAAATATTAGTTTCTTTTTCATGCGGTAAAGGTACAAATTCTGCAACACCTGCCAGGTTTTTAAAACCTGTCAGGTGTATGGTCAGCAGTTTTTTTATTTGCTATGCTTTCCTGATTTATATGCTTCCATAGTTTTTTGATTGATACCGAATAACAAATTATTATTTATTGTAAGCACACTCCGTACATCGTCACGGATATGAAAACCGGATTCCACCTGGTTTATATATTTAAAATTACCTTTCCCATCACCTTTTAGAAGAACGCCATAGTTCGCATCGCTTTTGCCAAGACGCAACCGTGCCTGGTTGATATTTCCGCACAGAAGCAAATCCATATTTCCATCTTTATCATAGTCTAACGGAGTAATGGCAAATACAGGGGAAAACTGCGCTTGTATCGGCAATGTCTTTTCATGAAATTTTCGATCAGCGCCAAATTCAAAAAAGGAAGTGCTTAAATCATTAGCCTGTAACTTTTTTGCACCTTCCATTTCTTCCGGCGTGAAAATGTCGTTTATGGTGGCGTCTGCATAGCTTTTGAAAGTAGGGAAGCGGTTACGCATCGAAGAAATCTGGTTAATCATTTCGTCCCTGGTTACATAAGGATAGCTTTTGTGTTGAATGTAAAAACAAAGAATGGGATCTATCGTTCCATTATTGTCAAAGTCTTTGTAATATAAATCAGCGGGTTCTTTGTCGCTCACCTTGCATTGAGAATTCAATCCGAAATTACCAATCACAAGATCGGGCTTACCGTCATTGTTCAAATCTTTTACCAATAACTTATTCCACCATCCACTGTAATTTTTATCAAAATAGTCTTTGGTTTTATTTTCGAGATGGCCGTTAGTATTAATAAATACGCTTATTGGCATCCACTCACCCACTACTATCAAATCTTTTTTACCATCATTATTCAAATCTATCCATGCGGCATCCGTTACCATTCCTGCTTTTTGCAATGCGGGAGCCAATGTAGCTATATCGTTTTTAAAATGCCCTTTGCCATCGTTGATAAGTAAATAGCTGTCAGGTATTTCAGGGTAGCGTCCGGGAACCACTCTGCCGCCAATAAATAAATCAGGGTATCCATCACCGTTAACGTCTGCAACTCTTGCACAACTGCTGCTTGTATGCATTACGGGCAGCGCATCGGCGCTTTTTGTAAAGTTTCCTTTGCCATCATTGAGATACAATCTATCCTGCAGCAATTCATCGGCAGGTAAATAATCATCATAGCCACCGCTGCACACGTACAGATCGATAAATCCATCGCCGTTGGCATCAAAAAACAAGGCATCTACATCTTCACTCATCTTGTCAGCATCAAAAGCCGGTTCGGATTTTTTAATAAATTGCCCATTCTTTTGCTGAAGGTATAATACACCGGGTTGCCCCTTTCCGCCTCCTGCATATACGTCTTCAAGCCCATCGCCGTTTACATCAGCCTGCGCAAGGCACGGGCCAAAGAAAGACATTGGATTTACCATCAAAGGCTGGCGTAAGAAATCGTTTACTGTTTGAGGTTGATCGGTAAAGTCTATTGGGGATTTTACTTCCTGGAATAACGCTGGGGCCGGCTTTTGAGGTCTGTAAAGAGAAGTCGCATCCTTCTCATTTAAAGTAATAAATTGATTTGCTTTAATATTTGTAAGAATTTGTTGCTTTCCTCCCAACCATACTACCTGGAGAGAATCTACCTCGTTAACGCTGCCCAATCCAAAATGCAATACCGGCGATACACTTGACTGAAAACCACGCGAAGGCATTTGTTCCAGAAATTGTTTCTTGCCATTTGTATAAATACTTACTTTAGCTCCAATCCCTTGTGTATTAGCCCGTGCGCCTTTCAGATTTATTTCGAAATAATTATTTTTTAATTGATTGTTCGCTTCATTTTCATAAATAAATGCCGGTTGGTTCACATTATTGGTTATCAAATCAAGATCTCCATCGTTGTCTAAATCAGCATAGACGGCTCCACTGCTGTTAGATGGAATATTGATTCCCCATTGTTTGGTGACATCTGTAAAAGTTAGGTTACCATTATTCCTGAATAAATAATTAATAACATTGGAAGCAGGCATACTATCTATTATTTTCAGCACATCACTTTTTTCCAGCCTTTGCACACTATGTACATAATCATTCATGTATTTGATGAAATCCATATTGGTATAATCGCGCAGGTAGCCATTTGTAACAAAGAGGTCTTTCCAGCCATCATTATCATAGTCTGCAAATAAAGGCGCCCAACTCCAGTCGGTATTGGAGATACCTGCTAATTGGCCTATTTCACTAAAAGTGCCATCGCCATTATTCAGTTGCAACATATTTCGCATATACTGATAATAAAACCCTGAATGAATCATAAGATCAAACTTGCTATAATTGTCAGGCGCTACCAATAATTTTTGGCGGCGGTTATCTTCGGGCAGCATATCTAACGTAAAAATATCCGGTAGCCCGTCGTTATTAATATCCGCCACATCATCACCCATGGAAAACTCGCTGGTATGGCCAAGGCTTTTTTGTAATGCGTTGGTGAACGTGCCATCATGGTTATTAATATATAAATAATCCGGAACATCATAATCATTTGAAATATAAATGTCCTGCCAACCGTCGCCGTTGAGATCAGCGATTCCTGCACCCAGTCCGTACGTTAAGGCCGAACTGCTTATCCCAGCTTTTTCTGTAATGTCGGTAAAATGGTTTTTATCATTTCGGAACAATCTTACCCCGGTTTCCGGATTAGAGCGTTTGAGCGCTTGTAAAGTCATAGAATCATCCAGCACAGGTAATGATTTAGGGTTGTGATTCAATAATAGTAAATCCAAATCTCCGTCACGGTCAAAATCAAAAAAATATGCCTGGGTAGAATACGATGAATCAGCGAGGCCATACTGTTCAGCCTGTTCGCTAAAATGAGGGATGCCGTTACTATCATTTCCCTGGTTTATAAATAACTGGTTCCTTCGTTTAGCCGCGGGCAGACTACCCGAATAGCAAAGATAAATATCTAATTTCCCGTCCCCATTTACATCGGCCATTGTTACTCCCGTTTTCCAGGGGCCAGGCCTTCCGGCAGTCTCTTCAGTTGTAATATCCTGAAATTGCATTTTCCCTTTGTTGAGATATAATTTATTAGGTGTCATGTTGCCTACAAAATAAATATCGGGTAATCCGTCTCCATTAAGGTCTCCAACTGCTATGCCGCCACCATTATAAAAATATTCGTACAACAGCACATTTGTATTGGCCCCTTCTGTAAGCGTATTATTGAAATCAATATGCGTCGTTTCGGGCGATAAAAGTTTAAAAAGAGGAGGCACTGAGGAAATATTTTCTTTCCCGGAGGATTGATTTTCTTTTTCAGAAGATTGGTCTTTACAGCCGATTATAGCAAAAATCAGTATTGTTATAAAAAGGCAGGCAAGGGAATTCTTATACAAAATAGTTTTATTGATAATGAGCAAAATTAAAAAAACCTATACCGTTGCATTGCAACGGTATAGGTTAAAAGTAAATATTTTATTTAATCCTGACTCTATTGATATCCAGGGTTCTGAATAAGTTTTAAATTTCTACTCATCTCATCGCGACTAATGGGCCTGAAATACATTTTATCAATCCACGTCCGGTCTTCCAATGTATTGTCAATGTATGGCACATAGTTGTAATTGTATATAGTCTCATCATGGCGATAAGGAGATGGCGCCGTCATTCCCGGTTTAAGTGTTCCGGTGACATTGATAAACCGCAGCTTACTTCCTATTGTTGTAGGCGCTATCATCCACCGTCGTGCATCATGATAACGTTGTTCTTCAAATACCATTTCTACCCTTCGTTCATTTCTGTATTCGTCTCTAAGCGCTGTACCGGTTAATGTAATAGCGGGCATTCCGGCGCGGAACCTGATTTTATTCAGCCATGTTTTGGCTACGTCTTCCTGGCCGAGTTCAATGGATGCTTCCACATAGTTCAATACCGCTTCAGTATAACGGAAGAAAGGGTAAGGAATATATTGCCTTGTATTATTATCAACCACATTTGGATCCGGATCAATAAACTTCCTCATATAATAGCCGGACCATGACGCATTCCAGTTTTCAATAGTACTCTCCCTCGTATCAAGGCCAGCTTGCAAATTTCCCGGGGTGGCTTCATAAGCCCCGGTTTGTATTTGATTAGCAGGGTCCACATTTCCGGATATTTTATCACGGGGCTTCCAGCCAGCACCGTCATATAAAATGGAGGCGTAAAAACGGGGATCCCTGTTTTTATATGGGGCAGCCGCTTCGGTTGGATTACTCCAACTAAATTTGCTTCCGTCCATCATTTCATAATCATCTACTAATTGCTGAATGGGTACGTTCCCAGCCCAGTTATGGTAGCCGTTAGGGCCATTATCTAACCCTACAGAAGTACCATCTCCGCCTGGGCCTCCTGAGTACAGATCAGGAGAAAACTGGCGCATAAATATTAATTCCACACCCGCAGCAGCGTCTAATCCCGGCGCTTTGCTTCTGCCGCCCATTGCCATAGAAATATAGGCTTGTTGTGCATCAGCAGCAGACAAAGGAGCCGTTAAATCTAATTTATAACCGCTACCGGCATCTAATACTGCTTTTGCAGCATCCTGAGCTGCCTGCCACCGCGCTGTTCTGTCGCCTGAAACATAACCCAGCAATTCAGGGTTTGAGAAACTGCTTATTGTGCTTGAATTTGCTTTGGCAGTAGGAATATCATGCAAGTCGCTAGCCGCATACAAAAGTACTCTTGATTTTAAAGCCATAGCAGCCAAGGCTGTTGCACGGCCGGAGGCGAGGGTTTTGCCGGTTAATAATAAAGCTGCGCTGTCACAATCTTTGACAATGAAATTCACACATTCTTCATACGTATTTCGTGTTATGCTGTAATCTTGGTTTAAGCCGTAGGTATGGTCAACTATTGGCACACCGCCGTAATACCTAAGTAGTTGCTGATAATAATAAGCTCTTAAAAAATGGGCTTCTCCCTGGAGCCTTGCATTTAAATCAGGGTTATCAAAAGTAGCCGTCTTCAAATTTTCCAAAGCCACGTTGCAAGGGCGAATATAGTTGTACATGTTCCCCCATTCATAGGTATTGTCCACCCAGCCTATATTTGACGGGTTTACAGTACCCTCATTGATAATATTAATACTCCGCCCCGGATGTACAAATACCGTTTCATCGCTCAGGGAAGACAATTGTTGTTCATCCCAACCGCCATTTCCTAAACCTCCATAGATATTGGTAACAAATGCCTCGGATAATGATCCATCAGTCCACGTTAAAGCGGACGATATCGAAGTCTGCGGTATTGTATTCAGGAAATCCTTTTTGCAGGAAGCAAGAAACAATACCAGGCCCGATGCAAAAAGTAAATTATATATCTTTATTTTTTTCATGATTGTAATTTTTAAAAGGTTATTCTTGCGCCTACGTTAAGTATTCTTGACTGCGGATAATAGTGTGCATCACCGGCGGTTGACTCAGGGTCCCAGATTTTCATCTTATCCCAGGTGGCCAGGTTGAGCCCGCTCACATATATGCGAAAAGCGTTGATACCTGCTTTATCGCCAAGTTTATGAGGCAAATTATAACCCAGTTCAACATTTTTTAGACGGAAGTAATCACTGCTTCTCAGGAAATACGTATTGTTACCTGTATAATAAGTATTGCCCCTGTTGGCTATACGGGGATCAACACTGCTGGGATTATCAATCGTCCATTGATGGTCGTAAGCATATTGAAGGTAATTGCCAATATCACCGGATTCTGTCCCTATATACAGCAAGCCTCCGGTAGCGCCCTGGAATAAAATTGACAAGTCAAAAGCTTTATACCCCATTGTTATATTAATTCCTCCGGTAAAAGTAGGCTCTGAAGTTTTGTCCAGTCTGATCCGGTCATCACCATTAATTTTACCATCAGGTTTTTGGACAAAATTACCATTCGCATCGCGGCCACCTATGTCTTTAAACTTCATATCGCCCGGTTTCAGAGAAGGAGTAACGCCGCTATAGTCAACTGTGTTTTTATCTATCTCTGCCTGGTCTTTAAAAACGCCGTCATATTCATAGGGTAGAAAAGCCCCTCCTCCACCAGAGCTAAATGGATGACCCGTTGCTTTTTGCCATGCAGGCGCTCCGGGTGGTTCATCCTGAAATAGTATTTTATTTTTGGCATATCCACCATTTACGCTAACTGAAAATGTGAAATCGCGCACCTGGCCATTGTAGCCTACGGAAAAATCATACCCCTTATTTTCTGCCTTCCCGATATTGGTAGGAGGCAAGAGGTTAGCAATTCCGGAAGATTGTGGAGTTGAACCGGATTTACGCCATAAAATATGGTCGCGTTTATTATAGAAATAATCGAATGTGAAATTAATGCTGTTATTAAATAAAGTACCGTCAATCCCTATGTCTGTATTTCTAGCAACTTCCCACGTAAAATTGGGATTTGGTACCACCTGCTCATAAAGGGTCTTAAATGCAACGTTATTTACAGTGTAATTACTAAATCCGTAGGTAGATAAAAATTGATATTCCTGCAGTTGGTTGTTATAATAAACCTGGTCGTTTCCCAGTTCGCCATAAGAACCACGAATCTTCAATGAATTTACGAAATGGATATTGTCCCTAAAGAAATTTTCTTCTGATATCCGCCATCCGGCAAGAAAACCAGGGAAAAATCCAAAACGGTGACCTTCGGGGAAGAGATAGGACCCATCATCCCGCCATAGAAATTCAGCCAAATATTTCTCTTTATAGTTATAGGCAACCCTTCCAAAATAGCTTAAGCGCGCTCTGTTGTAGCCTGCGCCACCTACCTGTTGGCCTAGCGTACCTCCCGCAAACAGTTGGGCAAGTGCAGGGGAAATAAAGTTGGTGCGATAAGCATTAAAATCATCCTCTTTATCTGTTTCTCTGGTCACTGCCGCCATTACTGCAATGGTATGTGGGCCAATTACACGATCATAATTAATAAAGCCGGAGGTCAAAACATTGAGATAATTCGCATCGCTTTGGCTTAACTGGGGGCTTGTAAATGTTGACCTCAGGTTTTTGGTCAGTAAAGGTGTAACACCGTCGGCTTCATAGGTTTTATGATCCCAGAAATACAAGTACCATGGTATTTGCCAGTTCTTTGTGCGCTGGATCTCTTTATCTACAGTTGCAGTACCGGTTACCTTTAATCCCTTTACTCCCGGAATGAGGATTTCCACCTTTCCATTCATCTGGAAATAGTCTCTTTTATCATCATCATAACCTGTTTGGTTAGTGGTAATCACAATTGGATTCTGGCCGTTTTCGATATCCGGTCCAGGCAACCCATTGGGCCATACTTCAGGATCTGTGGGCCTTCCACGTTGGAGCATCCTGAAAATAGAATTTGCAGATTGGGTAGGAAAATGACGGAATTCTTCACGTGCAGTAACGCCAAGGCTTGTAGAGATGTATTTGTTGACTTTAGCGTCAAGGTTCAAACGCATATCGTATTGTTTGTAGCCTGTGGCAGAATTTTTATAATATCCATCCTGGTTTTGATAGCCCAAAGAAGCCAAGTACCTCACAGTTTCAGAACCGCCATTTATTTGAAGCGAATGCTGGTCCTGAGGCGACCAGGTTTTTAAGGTAGTTTTATACCAGTCGGTATTAGGGTGGCCCCAGGGATCAGTGCCATCTTTATATAATTTAACATCGGCAGGTTGAAACGGCGCACGCACCACCTTGCCTGCAACTGTTGTATAAGTTCCTGTTGTGTTAAACGCATCATTGGCCGCACCCCATTCAGCGGCAGGGACCCCATCAAAAATGGTAGTTTCATTATTCATTTGGGTATATTCCACTGCATTCGCCATTTTGGGAACGCGCGTTGGCTGCGCCCAACCATGATTGTAATTATAAGAAAGCCTTGGCTTGCCACTCTTTCCATGTTTGGTTGTAATCAATATTACACCGTTTGCCGCCCGTGAACCATAGATAGCTGCGGACGCGTCTTTTAAAACAGACATCGTTTCAATGTCAGCAGGGTTCAGCCTTTCCAAACCACCCGCAACATCCGGCACACCATCAACTACGATAAGCGCAGAAGTGTTACCGAATGTATTAGTACCGCGAATACGGATACTTGAACCGTCATAACCCGGTTCGCCTGATGACTGAACAGCGCTGATGCCAGGTAAACGCCCAACCATCGAGTTTGACAAGTTTACCGTTGGCGTCTTTTCAAGATCGGCGCCACTCACCTGCGCCACAGCGCCGGTAACAGTTACTTTCTTTTGGGTACCATAACCTACCACTACTACTTCATTTAAACTGCTAACATTTGGAACAAGGCTTATGGTAAGAGAGGTGTTGTTTTCAACAATAACCTCCTGGGTTTTATAACCCACATCTGATATCACCAAAACGCTTTTGCTGCCAGGAACATTTATAGAAAAGGTTCCGTTTAAATCTGTAGTTGCGCCAGTCGTAGTTCCTTTTACAGTTACGCTTACGTTAGGAACCGGATTTCCTTTGTCGTCGCTAACGATTCCCGTCACCTTCTTAGTCTGGGCATTTACACTGCAAACAATAAGAAGTAAAAAAGCGATTAGGAAACTTTTTCGGATTTTTGGTTTAAAATCCTTTTTTGAAGATTTTGCCAGGTACATTAGTTGGCTTCTCATAATTTTTTAATTTTTAATGTTTAAGTAGTTCAGAGAGAAGATTCTTTCATAAAAGCATAAATCGGATATGAATTATCAACATTTAGTGAGGGAATCTCAAGCAACTGTTCTGCGGCAAATGTAAGGTTTAATTCAAAGCAGCCAAAAAAATGTTAATATTTTTTATCCTCATTTCTAAATTCAAAAAGCTATCATCCAACGATTTATACATGCAGTAAACCAACAAATAATAACAAATCCTATTTCCACTTGCTTTTTTGACCCAATTCATTAACAAATTTTTTAAAATTAAATTCCATGTGTGGTAGAATGCAATTAATTTAAAACCTATATTTTTGTCTAATGAATATTTTCAGATTAGCCGCCGAATTATTTCTTCTATATCTTTTATATAAATTCATTTTTGATTTTATTATTCCTATTTACGAATCGTCAAAAAAGATAAAAAAGCAGTTTGGACAAATGCAGGAGAAAATGGATAATGATATTAAAAACTTTCAGGCTCACTCTAATCCCACTCAGCAGACGCAGCCCCCTGTAGAAAAAGAAGGGGACTATATTGATTTTGAGGAAGTAAAAAAGTAATTCTTAATTAGTACTGTTCCAGGGATAAATTCTCAATTTTTTCTCCCGGCCTCAGAAGTATGGTGTGTAGCCCGGCATTTTTTGCCCCTTCAATGTTTTGTTCGGAATCATCTATAAAAAGTGTTTTCGCCCCATTTGTCTTTAAATCGTTCAAAACCCATTCGTAGCAATTCATGTTGGGCTTTCGCAATCCTATCCCGCATGAATAGAAGGCTTTGTCGAAATAATCATTAAAGGACTTTTCTCTCTTTTTATCATTAAAGGTTTCATTGAAAGAATCAATATGAATTAAATTCGTATTGCTCAAAAGATAGGTTTTATAACGAGGCCTCAGGCTGGCCAGATATTGCAGGCTGTTTTCGCGAAATGACAAGAGCATTGCATTCCATGCTTTTTTAATCTCGGACGTTGAAAGATTATTCCCGGTACGATGATTAAATTCTTTATAAAAATTTTCTTCCGAAATTTTGCCGGTTTCTAATTTTTGAAACAAAGGATCCGCATCGGCCTGCGAATACATGGTATCAAAATCAACAATGCCAAGCTTTTCAAATGCGGTGCGGGTAAGGTTATAATCAATATCCAATAGAACGCCGCCGAGATCAAAAATAATATTCTCAATTTTTTCCATCTTCAAAGAAAATTAATTCTTCCCACAAAGACACAAAGAGCACAAAGAATATTTTCAGTTTTCCCACAAGGACGCGGAGGGAATACTTTCAATCCTTTGCCGTTTTCCTGTTCCCGGAAGATGTTTTTAATAGCCTTTTTCATACCATAAAATGACATAACTTGTCTCCGGGTATTCCATTTTGTAAAGTCTTGTTATATCATTACATCAGCAAACAAACATTTGAAGCATATTTGTATTTATATTATCTGCGTGGTTGTTTTTATCTCTTCTTCCTGCACAAGCCAGGTACCGCGGCATGAAGGGCCTTGTAGCAGACCCGAAATATATTTTAAGCAGTTTCAATAATTTCTGGGCATACTGGTACAATGAAGTAAGATTATCAGAAGATTTTGTTCCTTATAATGAACACGATTCCGTCGTAAGCAAAGATTATTTTTTGAAAGAGGTTTCATCGGGTAAATACTTTCCTCTAAAATTGAAATCGAATGATTCTTTAAGTTATTACAAACTTTACAAAATAAGCGATACAGTTGATAGCTCCATCAAAGAAGACATTGTTATGAGATTTGGAGAACTATCGTACCGGTTTTTTCAAATGGAAGGGAAGCCGCTTCCCGGATTTAATTTTGTTTATATAAATGGAAACGTTTATAACCACGAAACCTGCAAAGGAAAAATAGTGGTTCTCAATTTCTGGTTTATTGATTGCCTTGCGTGTCAAAGAGAAATGCCGGAACTTAATAAAATGGTTGCTTCTTATAAAAAAAGAAATGATGTTGTCTTCTTAAGCATTGCGCCAGATAACGCAGATGAGTTGAAAAAATTTCTGGAAAAGACTCCGTTCAATTATGCAGCGATTGCAAACAAAAATGACTATGTCATAGACACTCTTAATATAAATACGTTCCCAACTCAAATGATCGTTGATAGAAAAGGAATGATTGCTAAAGTGCCCGAAGATTACAAGGAACTGGAAATTGAACTGAGAAAAGAATTTTTAAAATAAATTGTAGTTCTACCTGGCCTGGTCGCTTTCATTAATTTCTTCGTCCGGATATTCCGGTTCATCCAGTTGTACTACTTTTCTGTTTTGTCTTTTCAGCATCACCATATTTAATATTTCAACAACAAACGAAAATGCCATCCCAAAATAAATATAGTTTTTCAGATGAAGTTCTTCCGCTTTTTCGGATGCCCAGCCTTCTATCACAAGGCTCAATCCGATCATTACCAAAAATGAAAGCGCCAGCATTTTAAAGGTTGGATGCTTTTGAATAAAAGCGGCAATGTAAGGACTGAAAGCAAACATAACGATCATCGCAATTACAACAGCGGCAATCATTATTTCTACATGTTTTGCGGTACCTCCCGCAGTAATTACACTGTCAAAGGAAAAGACCATATCAATTAAAACAATCTGGAAAATCGCCTGCGAAAAATTTATCGGCTTCTTTTTCGCTTTCATCATATTGGGATCTTCGCCTTCTAATTTCTGGTGTATCTCATGTACTGATTTATAAATGAGAAATAAACCTCCGACAAGCATTACAATACTTGCCAGGTCAAAGCCTTTGTCAAAAATTGTAAAGACCGGCTTTCCTTTTTGCGCCAGCAGCCAGCCTAATCCTAATAATAAAATGCTTCTTACAATAGAACCCATAATTACCCAGGCAAGCCTTGCTTTCTTATGTTTTTCTTTTGGGAGGCGATTGATAATAATGCTCACAAAAATTACATTATCAACCCCAAGGATAATTTCGAGAATTACAAGAACAAAAAAACTGATAATACTATCAGCAGTTAATAAATGCCCCATTCAGTAAATCAATATTTTTATGAGAATTCAATCTTTAATTTCCAGTGTCAGGCTTTACTTCCACCACTTTGTCCACAATGTATTTGGTATCGCCCCGCCATGGAAGCTTACCCATCTTTTGTTTGTAATGCACACTTATCTCTCTTCCTTCAAGTTTCAATAAAGAATCAGCAACGGACTGATCATTTACCGAAAAATCCCACATATAATTCATCATCATGCTATTGTTTGCAGCATTAGAAACCCCGCCAAGATTCATTTCACCTTCATAAGTTTTAAACATAAAACCTTGTTTTGCAAATTTGATTAATCTGCCTGCGCGGTTGCCTTCGCTATAGGTGTAACTGTACCTTGCAAAAAAGAATATTGCCAGGGCGACAACAATGATTCCAAGTATGGATAAAAGAATTTTTTTCATTTAAATAATTTTAGCAAACATAAACATTTCATTAAAATAAATTCGTCATATCATGCCCGAAACAGCCTGAAAGAAGTTGTAAATTGCAACTGTTTTAAAAAAATTATCCAATTTTTACAAAAATAAAATATGAATATAGGAATCGTTTGCTACCCTACTTTTGGTGGTAGCGGGGTTTTGGCTACAGAATTAGGGAAAGCGCTGGCAGAGAAGGGGCATAACATTCATTTTATCACTTATGACCAGCCGGTAAGGCTGGGAGGATTTCATACCAATATTTTTTATCACGAAGTAGTTGTACCAACATATCCTTTATTTGATTACCCTCCTTATGAAACCGCGCTGGCAAGTACTATGGTAGATGTAATCATCAATCAAAAGATAGATCTGCTGCATGTTCATTACGCCATCCCTCATGCCTCCGCTGCTTATATGGCAAGGCAAATTCTTTTAAAAGAAGGTATTAATGTGCCGGTAATAACTACGCTTCACGGAACCGATATTACTTTAGTAGGCAGAGATAAAACCTATTCGCCCGTAGTTACTTTTTCTATGAATGAAAGCGCCGCCGTTACAGCCGTTTCAAAAAATTTAAGGGATGAAACGTATAAGAACTTTAAGATGGAAAAAGAGATTGAAGTAATCTACAATTTTGTAGATGTAAAGCGCTTCAATAAAATACCGGTAACGCCTTTCAAGCAGGTAATAGCGCCAAACAATGAAAAGATTTTATTACATGCATCCAATTTCAGAAAGATAAAAAGAGTAGAAGATGTCGTAAAAGTTTTTGTAAAAGTGAACCAGGTTATTCCATCAAAGCTGCTACTGGTAGGAGACGGTCCCGAACGTTCGGCTATTGAGGAATTATGCAGGAACACCTGTTCCCGTGCTGACATCAGATTTTTGGGAAGACAGGAACAGATGGAAGAAATACTGGCCATTTCCGATCTTTTTATTTTGCCCAGTGAGTACGAAAGCTTTGGCCTTGTGGCCCTTGAAGCAATGGCTGCCGAAGTGCCGGTAATATCTACCAATGTCGGTGGATTGCCGGAAGTTAATATTAACGGAGTTACGGGTTTCCTGAGTAATGTTGGCGATGTGGACGATATGAGTAAGAATATCATCAGCATACTTTCGGATGAAAAAACTTTTGCAGTAATGAAAAAGCAGGCATTGAAACATGCAATGAAATTCGACATCAATAATATTGTTCCTCAGTATGAAGCATTGTATCAAAAGGTACTGGAAGAAAGGACGGTGTTAAGCAGTTAATTAGTTTATTAATGCTTTGGTTAAAATTATAAAAGTGAAATTAGAATTCTCTTTTTTTGTCTGTTTACTGTTTTTCACTTGATTATTGAATGTTGATCTGTTGATCATTGAACATTGATCATTCTTGTCTTGTTTTAATAACTTATTACTCATAACTTATCCTCATGACTAACCGGCAAATATTTTTAAGTCACATCGGACAAACTTCCCAAAACCCGCTTGCGTTGGAAATCGTAAAAGCAAGTGACAGTAAGCTCTACGACGTTTCCGGTAAAGAATATATTGATCTTATTGGCGGCATTAGCGTTTGTAATATCGGGCATGGAAATAAAAAAGTAATTGAAGCTGTTAAAACCCAGGCTGAAAATTTTATGCATGTGATGGTTAATGGAGAATTGGTGTTATCTCCTCAAACGGCTTATGCAAAATTACTTACCGATCATTTGCCTTCTTCGTTGAATGCTGTTTTTTTTACGGCATCGGGTACGGAAGCTACCGAGGGCGCTATGAAGCTGGCAAAGCGTTTTAGCGGAAGAACGCAAATAGCTGCATTCAAAAATTCTTATCATGGTAGTACGCAGGGATCTTTAAGTATTATCGGAGATGAATATTGGCGGAATGCTTTTCGTCCTTTATTACCCGATATTCTGCACCTGAATTATAATAATTTTGAAAGTCTTGAATCCATAACTACTCAAACCGCCTGCGTAATTGCAGAAACCATACAGGCAGAAGCGGGTGTAATTGTTCCCGATAAAAAGTGGCTGCAGGCGCTTAGGAAAAAATGTACTGATACAGGAACTTTATTGGTGCTCGATGAAATCCAGTGTGGCTTTGGGCGCAATGGAACTTTGTGGGCTTTTGAACAATTCGATACCATTCCTGATATATTATTATTAGGTAAAGCTTTAGGAGGCGGAATGCCATTGGGCGCTTTTATAGCCGATAAAAAAATAATGGATTCTTTTACCAACAATCCTGTTCTCGGCCATATCAATACTTTTGGAGGGCATCCGGTTTGTTGTGCAGCGGGTAATGCCGCAATGAAATTTCTGTTAGAAGAAAATATTATCAATGACGTTTTTGAAAAAGAAAAAATATTTCTGGAATGCATTAATTTATCTAAAATAAAAAATATCAGAAGCCGTGGATTAATGATTGCGCTTGAGTTTGAAGATTTTGATCAAAATAAAAAAGTGATAGATGCACTCCTGGGAAAAGGGGTTTTTACAGATTGGTTTTTGTTTGCATCGCAATGTTTACGGCTTGTTCCTCCACTTACGATTTCTAAAGATGAAATAAAACAAGCCTGCAAAATAATAAATGAAGTTGTTTCTGATCTTTAAATTTTATCAATAATGAAAAGAGTTATTAAATCCTTTGCTTTCGCTTTTAATGGTTTAAAAGACAGCCTTTCTCATGAAAAGAACTTTCAGATACAATATGTAATAGCCTTACTGGTTGTGGGAGCGGGCATTTATTTTTCATTAACTGCTACGGAATGGATGATCATTTTAATTTGTTTTGCTGTTATCTTGAGTTTCGAAATGATCAATTCTGCGATCGAAAAATTGTGCGACCTGGTTTGCCCCGAATTTAATCTCACTGTAAAAAAAGTAAAAGACATGTGTGCCGGAGCGGTATTATTTTCAGCAATTATTTCTTTTATCATCGGCTGCATTATCTTTTTACCAAAGATAAAATGGATGTTTTTCAGGTAAACACGGATTACTCGAAGAAAGAACACAAAAAAAATCCACGAGATATGTCCGTTTACTGGTACAGGGCTATCCTGTTAAAAATAGAAATAATACTTAAATGTCCATTTACTGCACACTTCTGTTCACGAACGTTAAACTAAAAATCAAATCCCATACTAAAATAGAGAATGGGGCTTCCCTTGAAAAATCCGTTCATTGGCCAGCCTGCATCCAATTTCAGGAAATACCCCAGCAAAGTACTCCTGGCGCCAAACCCGTATCCACCAAGAAACGGCCCTATTCCCGGTGCTTTTATTTTTACAGCAACAGTAGGATCGGACGGATCAGTATAGGTTATGGATGGACGCGATAATTTATTATAGGCGCCGTTCCATGCAGATCCCAAATCAATAAATTGGGTCAGTTGAAAATTTCTGACAAATGCGTTATTGATGGGCTTGTCTAATAAAGTAGTAAATACAGGAAGCCTGAACTCACTATTAATTACAAGGGAGTTGTTTCCGTTGGCTGCATTTTGTATAAATCCTCTGAGATTTACCGCCAATGATTGAAAGGCATAATCCTGATCGGGCGCAGGCTGATTAGCTGCATTGAAGTAACGGTAGGATGTTGAACCATCTTTGTTGGTTTTCTGATTGTCAGCAAACATAAACCAGTTGTCAATTCCGCCGAGGTAATAAATATATTTCTGATTTCCCCAGCTAAAATCACCGGCAACCCTGCCTGCCCATATAAAGTTGCGGTAAATAGGGTAGTAAGCTCTGCCATCAAAACCAAAATTAAAAGTATTTCTGCCTACGTCTCCTCCGGGATGATTAAGCTGTGAATTCCAGTCAACATACACTTTGTACCGGATGCCATCCCAGATGTTTTGTACCGGGTTCAACGTATTGTCGTAAACATATTCAAGATGCGTCAAGCCATAAAGGTTTGCAGAGTTAGGATAAGCAAGCGATTGCTGATCGATCGCGCCCACAACTACTTTATCTCTTCTAACGCCAATGTTAAAACGAATACTTTTGTTTTCGTCAAAAGGGTATGAAAGGTTGCCCTGGTATAGGTTTGAAAAAATGTCACCGGGATACGCATTCGTGCCATCAGTAAATCCTGTCTGCTGCACACTTCTGTAATAGGTAAATCCCCAATCTAATCTTTTTCTTAAGTTGGAAAAGTTTAATAACCAATCATTATCTTTTAAATTAGTGGAAATACGTACACTGCCTGATATTTTGATATCTTCCATCAGATCGGCGGTTCCGACGCTTAGCATGCCATTCAATCCATTGTTGGATGTAAGCGTAACCGGTCCTGCGCCTCCCTGGTACACCTGGTATTTTGTGCCAAGTACGTTATTATTAAATCCCGCAATGATGTAGTCTGTTGCAAATTTCAACGGTTTATATGGAAACAAACTGGCGGTGGATAATACATCGGGTTGATTATTTCCGGTTGCCGATTTGAGGGTCATTGCAACTGATGTATCTCTTTTAAATTCATGTTGGAAAATATCATTTTCCTGAGATAATGCCGGCGGCGCAGCAATCTCAGATCCCTGGGCTATCCTGCTTGCAGCCATTTTTTTCTCCATATAATCGCTTGGCCTGGCATTTACATTTCTCCGTCGCAGCGCATTTTCATCAATTTTTAATTTATAAAGAACCTTATCGTCATCCTGCCGGGTTACTTCACTTACCTGGTGGTCATCGCCGGCTTCCTTGCTTTCAAGAATGCTACTGGCATAGTTAGTCAATGGAAATACCAGGGCAGAATCTTTGGAAACAGAAACCAATGCAACAGAGTCCACATCATTCTTATGCATCACCTTTAAAAGTGAATCTACTTCATCGCCGGTTGGATTTCTTAAAATTTCATTACCCACTATAACTACAGTGTCTAAACCTTCTTTGATAGTGCTGAAAAGTCCTGCATACCGGTTTCCGATTCCATTGAGGTCGCTTACAAAAGTGAAATGTGTATGGCTGTATTGGGTCGGGTAACGGGCATTGCCAAATTGTAAATTGGTCAACTGAGTTATCTGGTTTAATGGCGCAGCGTTCTTTGTATCGAAATCCGTTACCATAAAGATGTTAAACCGGTTCGGCATTAACGAAGTGTCTCCTCCTCTTGTATTCGCAGAAGGCCTGTTGCTTGAAAAGATAATCCCGGTTTTATTGGGGAAAGAAACGAAGGAAGGATCAAGGTCATCATACACATCATCTGTTATCTGCCTTACTTTATCATTTTCGATATTATAAGAATAAATGTCAGAGTGGCCATTTTTTACTGCGCTCAAAAGAAGTGTCTGGCTATTGATCATATATTTCATATCCAGCACCTGGTCGAAATATTTGGTAAAATCTCTCTTATATGGTTTTACTTTAGTGATTACATCATAAACAAAGAAATGGATTCCGCCATCTTGTTCATAAAGTACTGAAAGCCTTGTCCCCTTCGGATCCCAAGCCATTATCGGATAATTGGGATTCATCTGATCCTGCTTGCTTTTTGGTCCAAATTTTAGTAAGGTTTTATCAGTATATCCATCATTAAATATTACTCTGTACTGGCCTTTTTTATATTGCACCACCGCATAAGAACCGTCGCGCTTATTTGGGTTTACATTAAAATTATAATAATCAACTCTCTTATTTACTGTCATATCAGTGATCTCACTTCCCTTTGGATAATTTTTTCGACGGCTGATATCATTATCATATTTATCTTCCTGAGTCTGCATAAAATCCGCAAGCACATCTTTAAACTTCTTTTGTTTGGTAACTTGTTGCGAGGCTTTCTTCAGACTTTTATAAATTCTTGCGAGGTATAAGAGGTAGGTGGTATTTTCTCTTTTATATTTTTCTTCTATATAATGCCAAAATGCATGGCCCGCTAAAAGTGGTTTTTCAAAAGCAAACTGGTAAAAGTTCTTATACTTACCACTTAATATTTCGTTCTTTAGTTCATCATCAAGCTTTGTACTCCAGTTCTGGCCTGCATAAGCGATATATCCATCTGTAAGCCACTGGGGGAGATCCAGCAAAGCAGCATTGCCGGCCACTTCTCCAAGGTCTTCTCCAAATAAAAGATTCTGAACTAAAATTCCCGCAATGCCCTGCCTGATTTGGAGCCTGAGGTCATCGTGATTACCATTGTAATAAACAATCATTTTATTGTTTACCAATTTGGTAAGGCCGCCGGCTACCTGCCAGTCATTTCCTAACCCGATATTGCTTTGCTTCATGTCACCAAAACTATTGTAGATCACAATATTGGCTCTGCGCTGCAAATTAAATTCAACGAATTTTTCAATACCCGGAAGTTCTTCTTCAGCTACCTGTGCTACAAATTTTCCAAGTTCCTGACCATCCTGGCTGAAGTAGGAATTAAAATTTTTTGTTTGGTAATACTGCCATTTGAATTTTTTAAACTGTACACGGTTCTTTCCATATTCCACAGAACTTACCTGGGCACTGACAAAACCTGCCATAGCAAATAAAAAAAGTGATGACAGAAATATTTTTTTGTACATAGGATTCTTATGATCTTGCATGTGCCTTAAGTTATAATCGCCTAAAATTAAACGTTTCGGGCTAATCAATGAAATGAATTTATACGGATAAAAAAATTCAACATGTTTCAGATAAAAGTTTTTACATTTAATCCGGTTCAGGAAAATACTTACGTTCTCTACAATGAAGTCAATGAATGCATCATTATAGATCCCGGATGTTATTTTGACGCTGAAAAAGAAGCGCTGAAATCCTTTATCAATCTAAAAAAACTTCAGCCCAAAATCTTACTCAATACCCACTGTCATCTGGATCATGTATTCGGCAATAAATTTATAGCAGATGAATATAATGTAAAGTTAAAAACACATTCTTTGGAGAAATCTATTTTAGAAATGGCCCCAGCTTCGGGCTTAATGTTTAATTTTCCTTTTGATAATTACCAGGGAGATGTTATTTACCTCGAAGAAGGAGACGTTGTTTCTTTAAGAGATGATGAGTTGGAAGTGATTCATGCTCCGGGGCATTCTCCGGGAAGTATTTGTTTTTATTGTAAAAAACAGCATTTTCTGATTGGTGGAGATGTGCTTTTTCAAAACAGTATTGGCCGTACTGATCTGCCTTATGGGAGCCACACAGATCTTGTAAAAAATATTAAAGAAAAATTATTCACGTTGCCTGGGGATGTAAAAGTATATCCGGGGCATGGTCCAGCTACAACGATAGGTGAAGAAATAAAAGGGAATCTGTTTCTAAATTAAAAAAGACAGTAAACCAACAATTATAGCGATCTTGTGTTTATTTGTTTTATGCAGCAATAGTTGTGCTTGATGTCTCTTCTCCATAAATAGCTTTACTGGCTTCATCTCTTGCATGCCTTATTAGCAGTCTTGATGAAGCATACAATATGGATAGGATCAATCCAATCAAAAAACCTATAAGGCCGTATATTAAGGGTGATTTATTTTGAACATCATATGGTGGATCCGGATTGTCCAATACTTTCATCACGGGCGTTGCCTTTTGTAATTTGTAAGCGGCGTTTTGCTGATTGGCTACCGCTACGGCATATTGCTGACGTAGCATTTGTTTATCAGTGATGAGGTTTTCGGTCGGAACCCTAAATTCCATTTTAGATACATTGGTAAATAAAGTTCTTTTATCCATTGCGATCAGTTGGTTGTCTTTTGAATTGATAACCCGGCTGAGAGAATCAACTTTACCGGTAGCAAATTCAAAATCCCTTTTCGCTTTTTCACGTTTGAGATCAATATAAAATTTGGATATCTTATCAATAAATCCATAGCTGATCGTTCTTACCAATTCCGGGCTTCTGCCTGTATAAGTTAAAACAAAACTGTTATTTTTATTAATAGATGCTGTTAGCCCGTAATTTAAAATTTTTCCACCTAAAGCTATTAAGGCCGTTTCAGAAGAGGGCATTCCAATTTTTGGTTCCAGGAAGCTCCGATGAGTGTTGATATCATCAATTAAAAGCTCAGCGATTGTTTTATTTCCACGGGAGGAATCTTTAATGGCAGCCACTTCTTCTCGTGTAGTGCGGCTTTGCGCGAGTTCAACGATATTAACAGAAGCATCGTCGGTGAAAGATTTTGTGTCGCCGCCACCAGTAAATAAAGCGCTCAATGCGGAAGATGCGGAAGTGTTGTCATTGCCACTTGTCAAAGGGAAAATAGTTGATTTAGAAGTGAAAGTTACCGGAGTCTTTAATGCATAAACTGCCAACATAGCTGCACAGATCAACGATACAATAATAATAAAATACTTATATCTCTTTAGCCTGTTAATAAATTCTATGGTCAGATTCTGCGATGTCATTTTCACTATTTCCTGGTTAAAAAATAAACTATTAAAATAGGTACAGTAGCCAAAACACTTTGCAAAATTGTTGAAGAGACTACTTTATTCTGAGGTTTAACGGGAACTGTAACTACGCTTCCTTCTGTAACTTTTGGATAAAAGTGTAAAAAAAGGAAATTTGTTGTTTTACTGCTTTTCCCATTTGCATGGGTTACGTATATTCTTTTTCTCCATGGCCTTTCGCCAAACCCACCTGCTTTGTCAATATAAAATCCAAGGTTGGTATGGTCTTTATCAAAAAAGATCTTCAATTGATTTTGAACCGCCCCTTTTACAGAAATTACAGGATTTATCCTGGGAACATAAATAACGTCTCCTGCCTGCAAAACCATGTCATATTTTGTATCGGGGTTGCTGATAGCTTTTT
>Ga0207657_10001600_pt1 | contig 24348 bp, 28 predicted proteins | sample KBSC33metaG_FD_184316 | JGI IMG/M metagenome (GOLD analysis project Ga0207657, IMG submission 184316) | Corn rhizosphere microbial communities from Kellogg Biological Station, Michigan, USA - KBS C3-3 metaG (SPAdes) (version 2) | ecosystem: Host-associated > Plants > Roots > Rhizosphere > Soil ... | reverse complement strand
ATCCGCCTTCACTTCCATCATAACTCTTCTCCCGCTCTGTTGCGGACACAGGTCCGCCTTCGCGGAGGGACCACGCGCCCCTCCCCGCCATCGCCGCCCCGCGCGGCAATTCCTTCAATCCCGTCGTTCGCGCCCTATGGCGCTGCCGGGCTACCGCTCCGGCGCCCGCGCATGGCGCGCATCCGATCGCGCCGGCAGCGCGTCAGGGCCTCCGCCTCGAGCGCGCCCCATTTACCGCCGTGCCGCACTGCGACGGTCACGGGCCCTGCCCTGTCGCGCGCCATCTCCGCTTCGAGCTCGGCGCGCGTGACCTGCCTCGGCGGCGGGACGCCGAGGCGCCTCGCCGCAATCAGCCGATCGACCACGATCGTGAACTGCGCATGGCCTTGGCAGTCGACGAAGAACGGGTCGCGCGTGCGCCGCCCGATGAAGCTGATGTCGTAAGCCGCGAGGCGCGCCCCGGCGCCCGCCGCGCCCGCGAGTCTGGCGACCTTCGCCTCGTCCGCTTCGATGTCGTGCGCCTGCCCTTCGCGCGCCGCGGCTTCCGCGAAGCTGCGTGCCCGCGGCACGAATTGCGAAAGCTCGAAACCATGCAGCCAGACGCCCTGCAGCCGCGCCGGCGCGGCCATCGCCCGGCAGTGGCCGATGCTGTAATGCCAGCGGCCATGCTCCTTGCGCCGGCAGGGGTCGGCGCGGTTCTCACGCTCGGCCGCCGCGCTCGACCGCGCCGAGTCGAGCGGTCCGCCGTCGTCCGGCTGGGGCTCCCCGCTCGCTCCGCACGCCGCGAGCACCAGGAGCACCGCGCCGGCCGCCGATACGCTCCGTCCTCTGCCGCCCATGGCGCATTGGACACCTTTTTCCTGCCTCAGGCCATGCGAAAGAGGTGGCAGACTTTCCCCGGTCTGCCAGCGGGTCGCGGCTCAGCCCTCGGGCTGCTCGTTCGCCGGCTCCGGCGTCTGCGTCGGCGCCGGCGGCGTCTCGCCGCCCTGCTCCGCCGTGCCGCCGCCGAGCCCCTCGAGCGCGTCGCTCAGCGCGTCGAGCCTGTCGCAGTCGGCGAGCACCGCCGCGCTGTCCACGCCGACATTGCCGCGGATCCGTTCGACGACGTCGCCGACGTCCTTCGCGATCCGCGCCACCGACGCGTCGAGCCTTTCGGTTGCATTGGTCATGATTTCCATCCTCCAGATGAGGATGAGGAGCGCCGCAAGCGCTCCCCATCCGGGGTTCGCCAGTTCCGTCATGTCTCTCTCTCTCCGGTCCTGGGGCAGGCTTCGGCTTCCCGCTCTCCGCCGGCCTGCCGCGGCGGGGGAAGGCGTTCCGCCCGGGTCAGGCGACTCCGGCGACGCTCAGCGTGCCGGAGGCGAGGTTCACCGCGCTCCCCGTCGGGTTGAACGCGGTGACCGTCACCGTATCGTCCGCGGTCGCCTCGCACGAGGCGATGAGGCCGCCCCAGCCGCCCGACATGCTCGCGCTGTAGGCCCGCTTGTCGCCGACCCGGGCGCCCGGCACGTCGAGAGTGGTCGTGCTCGCCGCGCCGGCGGCGATGCTCGGCCAGTCGAACGTCTTCGACCCCTCGAAGTAGCGCCGGCCGCCCTGCACCTCGACGATCAGCGTGTCTGCGGCGAGGTCGACGGCGGCGCCGCTCGCGTTCGACGCCGTCACCGTCACCGTGTCGTCGGCGGTGACCGCCGCGGCGAAGGTCAGCCCGGCATTGTTCAGGCCGTCGCTGAGCATGCGCGCTTCATAGATGTAGCCGTCGCCGACTCGCGCCCGCGGCACGGTCACCGTCGTGGTCGCGCTGCCGCCGTTGGCGATCGACGGCCAGTCGTAGCTCTTGCTGCCGCCGACGCCCCAGCGCACCGTGCCGCCCACGTCCTTGAGGTTGAAATAGGGCATGAAGCTGAGCCCGATGCCGCTGAAGCGGTTGAGCCCCAGCCAGATCGCCGCATAGCTCGCGGTCTGGCTGCCGCCGACGTCGCAGTGCAGGTCGCAATCCTCGAACACCGCGCGTTCGCCCAGCGCATAGATGTTCGGCAGCTTGTAGGTGCGGCGATAGTCGAACCGGCAGCGCTGGAACCAGACTCGCCCGGAGTTGATCTGGATCTCGGTCGAGTAGAACGGCTTCGGCGTCCCGTTCGACTGGAGGTAGGAGTAATCGGTGTCGTCGGTGAAGGTGCAGCGCACGAATCCGGGCGCGTCGCCTTCCTCGAGGAACCCGCGAGCAAGATTGTCCTGCCACTGGCACATGACGTTGCCGGCGATCAGCGCGTCCTCGAACCGCACGTCGGGCTTTTCGATCCACATCGCATAGGTTTCGGTCCCGAGCAGGCGCCCGCCCTTCCACAGGATGCGGCTGTTCCGGCCCGACGCGACGCCGAGGCCGGGGCCGGCGTTGAAGGCGGTGACGCAGTTGAGGAACAGGATCTCGTCGGCATAGCCGGGGCTGTCGGGCTCGACGTCGATGCCCGATTGGGGGTTGCTTGCGACATAGCCGTTCCGGCCGGTGTTCAGGAACTGGCTGTTGACCACCGTCAGCACCCGCGCGCCGACGAAGGAGGCGCCCTGGCGGCCGCAGCCGACCGCCGAGAAATCCTCGACCAGCGTGGGCTGCGCCGCATCGCCCTTGCGGTCGAAGTTGCGGCGGATGCCGAGCCCGTCGAGCCCCATGTTGACGGCCTTGCAGTTGCGCACGATCAGCCGGCCGTTATTGTCGTAGAAGCGGAAGCCGTCGAAGCCGATCTGGATCCCGCTGTCGGCCCAGTTGCCGCCGATCGTCTGGTGCGCGATGTTGCCGTCGACGCTGATGCCGTCGACCTCGATGTCGCCGTCGTTGAACTCGCCGAACACGGCCCCGAGGAACGGCGAGGCGCGATAGGCGGTGTCGTAGGGCGATCCGCTCGACGAGGCGCCCGTCACGGGGTCGAACTGGCCGTATTTCAGATCGTTCGCGCACTTGAGCGTGCAGCCGTTGCCGCGGATCGTCACCTTGCGGTCGCAATAGGCGAAGTAGAGCACCTTGGCCGGCTCGTAGGCCCAGTCGGACGCGGTCCCCATCGTCTGGCCGCCGATGATGTAGGTCTTCGGCTCGAGCTCGAGCGTGCCGCCGCCGATCCGCCGCAGGTAGGAGGCGGCGCCGGCAAGCGCGTCGGTGTCGTTGGTCGCGCCGTCGCCGGTCGCGCCGAACCAGGCGGCCTTCACCGCTCCTTCGATCACCCTCAGCCAGGCGCCGCTCGCGCCGGTCGGGTCGCTCGCCGGCGCGACGCAGACGCCCTGCCGCGGGTCGGAGCTGACCAGCGCGTCGCCCGCGGCGCCGATGTCGATGAACTGGACCTGCGCGGCGGTGCCGGTGTCGGGCAGCGCGCTGTCGAAGTGCAGCGCCCCGCTGAACGTCGTCGGCGCCGTGCTGTAGATGAGCGTGCAATGGGCGTCGATCTGCGCCTGGATCCGCGAGGGGTCGATCTCGATCGTGCGCGGGCAGGAATACCAGGCCACCACGTTCGACGGGTTGCGGTAGAGCAGAAGGTCGAACCGGCTCCAGTCGTGAGCGCCCGAGGCCAGGGTGGTCGTTCCGGAGCCGAGGAAGTAGGACGAGCTGAAGCAACCCATGCGGAGCGTCATCGCGTAATTGTCGTCGGCGGTCGGGTTCGCGCTGGCGCCGACGTCGATGTTCTGGAACGAGCGCGCCCCGTAATGGCGGTAGCGGATCGCGAAGGCCCCGGACGCCGCGGCGACCGAATAGGCGCCGGCGTCGTAGGTGCCGTTCGAGCCGCCCGTCTTCTCGATCGCGTACCAGCCGGCGCCGAGCGCGGTGACGGTCGTGTTGTTATGGTTGGTGATGGCGTTGAAGCCGCCGGAATGATTGTCTCCGGACCAGCGGAACAGGCCCTCGCGGCCCGCCTCGGTCAGGATGGCGCTGTCGCCGGCGCTCGCGCTGAGCGCGGCCATCGCACTGCGGGTGGCCACGGTGTTGGTGGTAGGCATCTTTCTCTTCTCCAACAAAAAAGCCGCCCCGGAATTGGGACGGCTTCACAAAAACCTTGCTCGTTCGGCGCGGCCGGTCAGCCGGGCGGCGCCTCCAGCGCGTGCACCCGCGCGGCGGGCTGCATCGGGTGGGTGACGAGGCTGACCTCGAGGAGGTCGAGCTCCCTGAGCTCGCGCGGCGCGGCGCCGGAGGCGGCGCGCACCACATAGCCGAAGCTCAGCCCCTGGACCCGGCCCGCCTCCAGCGCCGCCGCCGCCGCCCGCGCCGTCGCGCCGGCGCCGAGCCGGGCGATGACGCGCAGCCCGCGCCTGTCCTCCTTCAGATATTCGATCCGGCCGATCGGCCGCCCGCGGTCGTGCTGCCAGAGCAGCGGCACGCTCGCCGCGCCGCGCCGCACCGCCCGCGCGAAGGCGCCGGCCCGCACCACGTCGCCGCCGCGGTCGCACCGGTCGAACACCGCCGCATAGCCCGCGAACCTCATTTGAAATGCTCCCACAGGCCCAGCTTGACGCTCATCCCCACCACAAGCGCCGCGAGCAGGATCCTGACCGCCCAGGTCACCACCGCGTTCCACGCCGATTTCTTCGCGTCGCGCCACGCCTGGAGCAGCTCCCTCAGCTCGTCCATGTCGCGCCGCGCGTGCGCGTCCTTGAGGCCGAGCGCGCCCAATGCCCGCTCCGCCCCGACCGCGCTCGCCTCCTCGATGAGGCCGCGCAACGTCGCGAGGTCCGCCCCGCGCGCCTCCGCCTGCGCCGCCAGCACCGCCAGCAGCGAGCTATCCCGCAGCATGTCGCCCATCATTCGCCTCCTCGTCCCTCGAGCCCCAGCATCGCCCTCTTCTCCTCGCGGCTGAGGAAATCCGCCGCGATCACCTGCGCCCACAGCCGCTCGCGGTCCTCCGCCAGCGCCGTCACCTGGTCGATCTCGAGCCGCAGCCTCAGCCCCGGCCACCAAGCCGAGAGCGCGCTCCCCAGCGCGCCCAGGATCCGGTCGGCGAGCGGCAGCACGGTCAGCCGCCACAAGGCGCGGTTCGCCTCGCGGTAATTGGCGTAGGTCGCATCGCCCGGCAGGCCGAGCAGCATCGGCGGCACACCGAAGGCCAGGGCGATCTCCCGCGCCGCCGCCGCCTTCAGCGCGACGAAGTCCATGTCGGCGGGCGTCATGCTCATCGCCTGCCAGCTCATCCCGCCTTCCAGCAGCATCGGCCGCCCGGCATTGCCGGCGCCGGCGAACTCCGCCTCCAGCTCGGCCTTCAGCCTTTGATATTGCTCCTCGGCCAGCACCCCCTCGTCGCCGCCCATCACCAGCGCGCCGGAAGGCCGCGCCGCATTGTCGAGCAAGGCCTTGTTCCACCGCGTCGCGGCATTGTGGATCGCCACCGCCCCCGCCGCGGCGCCGAGGCTGCCCAGCCCGTAATGATCGTCGAGCGGGTGCATCGCCCGCACGTGGACGAGCGCCGGCCGCCCCAGCCCGTCGCGGGCCGGCAGCCGAGTCTTCGCCTCGCCCGCTTTGTAGACATAGGCGGCCGGCCAGCCCCCCGGCCCCGCCTCCACCGACACCCGCTCGGGCCGCAGCGCGAACAGCTCGGCCGGCGCCCCGTCCGCGTCCGGCAGCAATTGCAGATAGGCGTTGCCGTGGAGCAGCAGGTGCGACGCCGCCGCGTCGAGCAGGGCCGGCGCCGCCAGCCTGAGCGCCCGCGCCGCGCCCTCTCCGCCGCCTGCGCCATCCTCGGCCAGGAGCGGCGCCCAGGCGACGCTCTCCGCGACCAGCCGCACCGATCGCTGCGCCACCGCATTGCCGAGATAGGCGTCGCGCACCTGCGCCTCGTAGCTCCTCGGCCACTCGCCCACCGCCGGCGCGCCGCTCCACGCCCGATGCAAAAAGGGCCGGGCGGCATCCCGCCCGGCCCTGGAAGAGCCCTTCCGGCCGAACCATTTCATCGTCTATCTCCCGTCGCTGTGAGCCCGTTCCCGACCCTCGAACTCGCCGTCGCCTGGCTGCTGCTGCTCGCCGCGGCCTTCACCGTCGCCAGGGCGCTCGTCGTCGGCGCCATCGACGTGCACGCCGTGCGCTACCGGCGCGCCGGCGAGCCTTCCTCCTATTGGTTCGAAATCCTCGCCGCCGCGCTGCCGATCGCCGCCGGCGCCGCCTTGCTCGCCCGGCTGCCGCTGCGCCCGCACCCGTCCGCGCGGGTCAACCCGATCGAGATCGTCTGGACTCTCGTCCTGATGCGATTCGTCGCCCAGTCGCTGTGGCACCGCCGCGCCCGCTTCTTCGGCAGCGACTATCCCCGCGCCGGCCGCCGCCGCGAATATTGGATCGTCGTCGTCGCCGCCGGCCTGCTCTGCGCCCTCATGGCCGGGCTCACCCTCGACGGCCTCTTCTTCGTTCAGCCCCGCGCGTAGCGCTCGACCACCGCGGGGTGGAGCGGGTTGTCGAAGGCGAGGCCGGCGCGCGTCCCGTCGGACCACACCACCCGCGCCGCCCAGCTCTGCAGCCCGGGCAGCTTCAGCCACACCCGCATGCCCGAATCGAGATGCACGCCGCCCTCGATACCGGCGCCGCCGGTCGAGAGGTCGACGACGCTGATCGGCGAGGACGGCCGGTCGCCGCCGTCGCTCCTCAGCCCGGCGCCGATCTGCACCGCCGAGCGCGCATAGCGCCGCCGGTCATATTCGCTGCCGCGTTCGAGCGAAGCCGTTAGCCGCAAAGTCTCTCTCCCCACACCGACAGGCGCGCCGACGCACGGCCGCGCGCCCCGACCCTCGCACCGAAGGGTAAAGGCCGGGTTACCGCCCGGCCCCCGCGCCCCCCGCCGCTACAGCATCCGCACCCGCGGCAGCGCCCGCTCCCTGAGCAGCTCGGTCAGCGCCCACACCATCGCATCCGCCCGGTCCGGCGATCGCCCCGGCCCCTCGTAGCGGCCGTCGATCGTCATCCCCGCCAGCTCGTCCTCCAGCGCGGGAAAGGTCCCCGCGAACTTCGCCTTGCCGCGCTCGAAGAAGGCGGCGACCGGCTCGGCCCGCGCCGCCTTGCCTTTCGACGCACGGGCGGTGCGCACCGGCAGCCGGCAGTCGACGCTCCTCAGCACGCTCTCGACCATGTCGCCGCCCTGGTTGGTCTCGACCACGACCCGGTCCGCGTCCCAGGCTTCGGCAGCCCGCACCACCGCCCGCGCCCACCCTTCCGGCCGCAGGCCCTGGACGGTCGCGTCGGCGAGCACATGGCCGATCCCCTCGGCATCGACCCCGCACACGACGATCCCGCAGGCATCGCCCCCCGCGCTCGCCGGCGGATCGACGCCGATCACGACGCGGCGCAGCGGTAGGACACACAGGGGACATGTACTCGTACGTGTCCCCGGTCCGTCGCCGGGGGGACATGTACGCGTACCTGTCCCTCTATCCTCCGCCTCCGCTGGGGGACACGTACAAGTACATGTCCCCGTCCCCGCCTTCACCCGGCACCGCTCGATCAACTCCCGCGGCCACAGGCTTCCCTCGACATCCTCGATCAGCTCCCCGTCCAGCTCCTGCCGCCCCAGCCGCGTGCCGCCGTAGAGGCTCGTGAAATGCCCGACGACGCTGCGCGCCAGCGCCAGATTGTCCGCCGTCCGGCCGTGCGTCCGCACCAGCTGCGGCAGGGCGGCGATCCGCCGCATCAGCGGCGTCGCCCGCGGCGTGGTCGTCGCCAGCACCTGCGGCCGCTCGCCCCGCCGCAGGCCGAACATCAGATTGTCCCATGCCGCCTCGCCGGCGGTCCATTTCCCCACTTCGTCGCACCAGGCGAAATCATGCTCCGGCCCGCGCAGCGCCTCCGGGTTCGCCGCCGAATAGATCCAGCCCGTCGTGCCGTTCGGCCAGGTGAGCCGGCCGAGGGACGGCTCCCATTCCGGCCGGACGCCGCCCTCGGCGCAGGCGAGCAGGCCCGAAGGCCCCTCGACCATCACCGCGCGGGCTTCCTCGCCGGTGGCGCCGACCAGGGCGATGCGCCGCCCCGGCCCCTCCGCCACGTCGAGCAGCCATTCGGCCCCGGCGCGGGTCTTGCCGAAGCCGCGGCCGGCCATGGCCAGCCACACCCGCCATTCCCCGTCCGGGCTCAGCTGCGCGTCGCGTGCCGCCGCCCCCCAGCCGAGCAGGAACTCCTCGCGCAGGTGGCGCGGCATGCCCTGGACGAAGCGCAGCCGCGCCGGAAACGGCATCATCGCGATCCGCTCGAAGGGCGAGAAGCGCGCCGCCTTCTCCGCCTCCGGCAGCGCCTGGAGCAAAGCGATCATGGCGCTCACCCCGCACCGCCCATGCGGCGATTGAACTCCGCCAGCCGGTCCATCAGTTCGCGCCGGAGCGCCCGGCGCCGCTCCGGGTCGCGGCGCGGGGCGGCGGCAATGGTCGCCGCCGCGCCCGCCTTGGCGGCCCGGCCTTCGTAGAGCTTGAGCAATTGCAGCGCGAGCGCGGTCGGCACGGCCCGCAGCTTCGCCTCGATCTCGTTCTCCGGTTCGGGCCGCTGGTCGCCGAACCGCGCCCGCTCGTGCAGCTCCAGCGCCATCAGCACCCGGCTCTCCGAAAGCGCCTCCTCCCACCGCGCCCGGAAGGCCGGGTCGGCGCGCTGCTCGTAGACGTCGCGGCTGCGGCGCAGCAGCCCCGCCGCCCTCAGCGCGGCGCTGACGTTGCAGACGATCGCCAGCTCGCGAAAGAAGACCGCCTCCTTCTCCTTCGGCCAGCGCGCGCGCCGCGGCGCCGCGCCTTTGCTCTTGCCGCCCGCCGTCCTGCGCTTCTCGCTGCCTTTCGCCGTCGGACGCGGCGGGGCCGTGCCGACGACCTCGCTGTCCGCTGCGGACGCGGACAGATACTGCCCGTTCCTCCCTCGCCTCCAATTGCCCACAACACCCTCCCCGCCGCCCCCGCGGCCACAAAAAAGCCGGCGCGGAAAACCGGCCGGCTGATCCTTTTCGATGCCGAGGAAGCGATTCGGATACACTTCTCGACGATGACCAACTTGTACCCTAGCAGCGTGACGCTGTCAAGCACTTTTTCCAGATGGGTGATTTCCTATTTTTGGCGCAAGGCCGCGGAAAATAGGAAATCGGCCGATGCAAAAATGCGTTCTCAAATTTTTTCCGGCACTTGCGCGCAGGCCGTTCGTTGGGTCGATGATGAAGAAGCTCCTGATGTTCGTTCCGCCCGCCGCGCTCGCCGCCTTGCTCGTCCCCGCGCTGATGCCGCAGCACAAGGCGGCGGCGGAGGGCCAGGCGCAGGTGCAGCCGGCGGTCGTCCTCGCCGCGGTCGAGACGGCCGAGGCGCAGCGCCGCGCCGCCGCGCCGCCCAAGGCGGTTCCCGAAGACGCCGCCGCCTCTCTCGACAAGGCCGCCAACGCCGCCGCCAAGATCGACCCCGCCCGCATCGACCCCAAGCTCGCCGCCAACGCCCTCGCCCGCTGACCCCGCTTCCGCCGGTGTCAGGTACGCACCTGACACCGGTCCCCTCGCGACACCTCGCTAGAGCGCCTTGCTCCCCCGCGTCAGCACCCGCCGCCACAGGCCGATCGTCGCCAGGCCGAGCTGGCCGTACCGCGGCACGAAATAGGCGAAGACCAGCGCGCTCGCGGCGCCGAGGATGACGCTGATGCTCCGCCGCCGCACGTAGCGGATCCGCGCCGGCTCCGTCCCCGTCGCCACCATCGCCTCGCTCGTCGCGATATGGACCACCGCCGCGTTGAGCAGCCCGGCGAGCAGCAGCGTGCCGCAATAGACCATCCCCGGCACGTGCTGGTTCAAATTGTGCGCGTCGAATGCGGTCACGAACGGCATGAAGGCGATGACGCAGAGCAGCGCCATGTTCCAGCCGAGCACGCGTCCCGAATAGCGCCCCGCCATCGCGAAGGCGCGGTGGTGGCCGATCCAGAAGATGCCGATCACCGCGAAGCTCAGCACATAGCCCATGAAGCTGGGGATGAGCTCGGCCAGCGCCTGCCAGTAGAGCGCGTCGGGCGAGCCCTTGGGCAGGATCGGGATCTTGATCTCGAGCACGAGCAAAGTGATCGCGATCGCGTAGACCGCGTCGGAAAAGAAGACGAGCCGCTCGAGCGTATGGTCGGTCTTGATCGTCGCGCTCATCGCCGCCCCCCTTGCTGCGGCGCCGACTATTCCCGTCCCCCGTGGCGAAGGCAACCGTCGGCCGACATCGGCTGTCGCCGGGCCCCTCGGGCTCGCATCGGCGGATTGGCGAAGCGGATCTCGCGTCCTACCGAGCGACGATGGGAATTATCGGCAGCGGCGATTCGGCGGCCTTCGCCTTCGGCAAGGCGGCAAGAGGCCTCCTCGCGGCGGCCGGCGCGTGCCTCGCCGCTGCAGCGCCCGCGCCGGCCGCAGACTGGTGGCTCCTCACCACGAGCCGCGACCCGAACGTGGTGCTCTACATCGATGCCGCGTCGATCGCGCCTTCCGCCGCGGGCAAGCTCGTCTGGCTCGAGCGCGTCTACGAGACGCGCAGCAACGAGGGCGCCAAGCGAGCCCAGTCGCACGTCATCGTCGACTGCGCGAAGCGCCTTATCGGCCCGCACGCATTGCGCTCGGAGGACGAAGCGGGGCGGACCATGGAGGATCTCACGGTGACGGTCCGCGCGCCCGAGATGACGCCGGTTCCGGCCGGCACGGTCTACGAGGAAGTGCTCCGCTTCGTCTGCGACGGCAAGCGCGGCTACGACCATCTGGCGAGCGGACTGACTCCGCTCGCCGATTCCGTCGACGTCTTCCGGATCCTGCGCGAGCGATCCAGGTAAGGCCGCGCCCGGCGGGCCCCCGGTTGGGCCTGAACTTGTCGAAGGCCCGTCCTTCTCTCGGCAGGCCGAAGCAGGCTCAGCCCCTGCGCCTTTGCCCCACGAACCGGCGATTGAAGCCCGGCGCCTCGACCGCGCCTTCGATCCGGTCGCCGGCGACGCGGGCGACGATGCGATAGGGGATGAGCAGGCGCGAGCCGGTGAGATCGATCCGCCCGCCCTCGACCGATCCCGAGGCGTTGACGTTGTGCCGCCCGTGCAGCTCGGCCTCGACGTGCCGGCCCTGCTGGCGCAGCAGCAGCCAGGCGCTGCGCGACTCGCCGTGGGCGTTCTTCCACTGCAGGTCCCACACGCCGCCGACCGGCGCCGTCGGCGGCGAAGCCGCGGCGAGCAGCAGCGCGCCGATCAGGAAAAGCCCCCTCGTCATCGATGGGCAGATAGGGGGCCCGCGCCTGAACGCAAGCTGTCCGGCCGCCCCCCGCTTTGTCGGCGAGGAGGCGGCGCGGACGACTCGCGATCAGCGCGGCGCGTTGCCGCCGCGCATCGCGGCCATCGCGGCCTGGCGCTCGGCCTGGTCGAGCTTGCCGTCATGGTTGGTGTCGGCCGCGTCGAACTGCGCCATCCGCGCCTTGACGACGTCGTCGATCGCCATCCGGCCGTCATGGCCGAACTGCTTCATCAGCTCGTGCAGGCGGTCGCCGATCTGCGCGGGGCCGCCGGCGGTCGAGATCGTGTCGATGATCTTCTCGATCTCCTTGTCGGTGACGACGCCGTCATGGTCGGCGTCGAGCCGGCCGAGCTGGTTGCGCACATTCTGCTCGGCCTGGGCGCGCGTGATGTCGCCCTGCGGGCCGCCGGGGCCGGCCTGCTGCGCCGCGGCGGGCGGAGTCTGCGCCGGCTGCGCGGCGGCGGCGGGAGCCGCGGCGAGCATGGCCGCGGCGGCGAAAAGCGTCGTCTTCATGTCGTGGAGCTCCTGGTCTTACTTGGGCTGGCCGGCGGCGGCGGCCGCGGCCGCCTGCTCGTTCGCATCGAGCTTGCCGTCGTGATTGGCGTCGGCCTTGTCGAACGCGGTCATCCGAGATTTGGTGAACGAAGCCAGCGTCAGCTTGCCGTCGGGCCCGACGCCCTCGGCGAAGATGCGACGGATCGAGGCGAGCGCCTGCTCCGGCGCGCCCTGCGACTTCACCGCGTCGAGCACGGCCTGCTGCTCGGCGGCGTCGGCGACGCCGTCGTGATTGGCGTCGACTTGCGCGAACATGCCCTTGACCATCTCCTCGCCGGTGGCGCGGTCGATCGTCGGCGGAGTCTGCGCCGGCGCAGGCGCGGTCTGCGCGGCGGCGGGCGTGGCGAGCATGAGGAAGGCGGCGGCCGAGCCGGCGCCGAAGCCTTTGAACATCGAATTTCTCTCCCAAGATCAAGGGCCAAGGCGCCCTCGCCTTCCCCCCACCGCGCGACGCCTAGCACGAATCGCGATGAGCCGCGCATGAACAAATCGTCGCACTGCCGCGCGGCCTCATCCCCTCCTCGGTGTCGGGTACCTACGCGGGACGGTGTCAGGTACGGTGCCGGCTAGGCACCTGACACCGATCCGGTCAGGTAGGCTCTTCGGCCGGGCAGGCGCCGGTCGTCGCGTAACCGTGGAACCAGACTTTGCTCTTGCCGCTCCCGCGCGCCTTATCGAGAGCCGCGCATCGGCTATAGCCCGAACGCGCCAGCAGGGCGGTCTCAATCCCCTCGCCGAAAACCACGTCCAGGAAGAAACCGCCTCCCATCGACGCGATGATGAAGAGGAAGCTCATCCAGCGCCGGTTCAAGTCGATGTCCAGGTACGCACCGACTGCCCCCGCCGCGAAAGCGCACGCCATGATGAAGAGCGTCCGCAGGCCGGCGCCGTCGATGTCGATCCTCGGTATGTGGCGATGGGCGGCCAGAAGCGCGGAGGCGACCGAGAAGATGCCCCCGCCGTTCATCAGGCCGAAGACGTCGTCGAACACGAACATTCCCGCCACCGCCAGGAGCATAGTGGCCAGGAGAAGCTTACGGTTCGATGTCATGCTCACGACGCCGAGGCGTTCACCCGATTTCGCCCGCGTCTGCAACGGCGGCCGCTTCGCATCGGCGCCCGCTCCCGCGTTCCTATTCCGCCGCCTCGGCCTCGGGCGGGGCGAAGAGCTCGGCGACGCGGCCGGCCGCCGGCTTCGGCGCCGCCGCCTCGCCGCGCGCCGCGCTCGATCCGTCGGCCCCCGAGCGGCGGCGCTTGAGGCGGCCTTCGACCTCGGCGCCGCGGGCGATGCCGACGCTTTCGTAGAGGATGTCGCCGGTCACCCTCGCCGTCCCTTCGAGCGACAGCGAGCCCGCCTCGACGGCGCCGTCGACGAGACCCGCGAGCCGCGCCTCGCCGGCGACGATGTTGCCGATCACCGCGCCGCTCTCGCCTTGGCTCAGCACGCCGCAGCGCAGGTCGCCGACGATCCGCCCGTCGACGTGCAGCCGCCCCGGCGTCTCGACATTGCCGGTGACGACCACTTCGGGACCGATGAACGAGAATTCCGCGCCCGCGCCCTCGGCGCCGGCCTTGCCGCCCTTGAGGAACATGTCCGACCCTCCCCGCCGCATCATCGCACATTGCGGAGCCGAATCAATCCGCTGCGCGGCCGCTCCTCGTGGCTGACGAAGGGACGGCGATCCTGTAACCTCGCCCGGGTGCGCTGGCTCGGCCCGACCCTCCTCGCCGCCGCCGCCGCGGCGTTCGCCCTGTGGGGGTGGGCCTACGCGTCGCCGCGCTGGACGCTGGCGCAGATGCAGCGGGCCGCGGCGGCCGGCGACGCGCGGCGCCTCCTGAGCTTCGTCGATTATGCCGATCTGCGGCGCTCCGATGACGCCGACAGGCGGGCGCGCTTCGCACATTTGCTGAGCATCGCCCCGGCGCGGCTCCGGCCGCGCCTCGTCGCGGACCTGCAGTGGCGCAAGCTGCACAACCCGCGCGAATTCGGGATCCGGCCGGACTATCTCCTCTTCGCGCTCCGCCCGCCGCCCGGCGGAGAGGGCGGCCGCCTCGGCATCGAGATGCCGTCCTTCGACCGCTTCCGGGTCGTCGACCGCAGCAATCCTTTCCCCGAACCGGGCGGATGGCTCACCTTTCGCCGCGAGGGGCTCGGCTGGCGGCTCGTCGCGATGCAGACCTATTTCGAGGAATTCCCGGAAGGGCCGCCCCGCAACGCCTGGTTCGACCGCGTCCTGAACTGGCTCCGCCGCCGCGGCTGAGGACGGCCGCCTGCTTCTGTCGTGCGCCGCCACGGCGGAAAGGCCGCGATCGCCCTGCGGCAAAGTACCACTTTGCCGCACATGCAAAATGGGGGCTGACGTCGCCGCCAGCCCCCAATGTCCCAGGCTCACGATCGCCCATGCCTCGGCAGGGCCATCACCCGCTGGGTGGGTGGGCACCGGGGCGGCGCGGACGCCGCTTTTCCGGTCCCCGCGGGTCCCGTCCAGGCCGCGAGGGCCTGGGCGGTTCCCTGCGGGACGCGGGCAAGGCCGAGGCCTGGATGCCCAAATCCCGTTTCCGAAACGCGAAGGCCCGCTCGCGCGCGCCGCCTCGCTTCGAAGAGGCCGGTCTCGAACGAGCGCAAAGCCCTCGCCTCTCCACCGTCCCCGGGTTCCGCAGAAGACCGAAATCTCCTTCGTCCCCCTCGGTCGATCCGAACCCGACGCGAGCGTCCGTTCCGCACCGCCTGGCGCCCCCTCGGCGAGCGAACCCGCCGCAAAGACCGCCTTCGCGAACCCGGCATCGAAGCGAACCCCGACACCGCGCATCGCGGGACCTTCGAACCGCGGAGCGAACCCCGCACCCTCAGACCCCTTCGCGGCTCTCCACGATCGAAGCGAACCCCGACCGATCCAGCCGCAGGACCTTCGAGCCGCGATGCCGAAGCATCCGCTCGAGACCCTTTTGCGATTGCGCGCATCGAAGCGAACCCCGATCCCCGAACCGCCGGACCCTTGCAAAGGCCGAAGCCCTCGCGCGAACCCGTTTCGCGGAAGTCGATCCGGCCGAAACCTTCCCGCCTTCCACATCCTCGACCTCGCTTGGGGCGCGGGCCCTTTCGCTTCGATCGAGGGGTGAGCCCTGGCCGGAGCCCGAAAGCTCCGGCCGGGGGCCCTGCCGTCCTCTCCAGCATGAGGGGCGATTCCCCCACGCCTTCGCGGCCGGCATGTGGCTTCGCCTCGCCTCGTCCTCGCGGACCAGCCTCGGCTCGGCCGGCTCCCTCCCAGACACCAGGATCGTCGGCTTGCGCTTTCGATCCCGCCGCCCGGAAAGGCGCCCTCGCGTCCGGCTTTTCCGAGAAATCCGCCCTCCTTTTGAGGGGAGCGCCTCATCCTCTTCCGCCCTGGCGGGTGGTCTTCGGTTCCGGCCCTTGCGGGCTTTCCCGTCCGTCCACGAAGGTGAAGCTGTCACGCCTGCCCGAGTCGGGGAAGCGGAATCCGCCTGTGGATAACGAGGATAACGGGGGTAAAACGATTCGGCCTTCGCGGCCGCCTCAGCCGCCCTTTTTCTTGCCCGCCTTGGCGTTCTCGCCCCACGATTCGACGCTGCGCCGGGCGACATCGAGCGCGATCGCCTTCAGCGCGCCGCCGAGCGCGCCGGCTTCCTTGCCCGCGCCTTCCGCCGCGTCGCCGGCGGCGTCGCCGGCCGCCTTCGCGCCGCGCTTCGTCGCCGGCGGGTCGCGCAGCGCCGCGGCGGCTGCCAGCAACGCCGCCGCCACCGCCTCGCTCACCACAGGCTGCTCGGCGAGCTTGCGCGCCGCCTTGCCGGCCTTACGCACCGCCTTGGGCAGCTTGCCGCCGCCCGCGCCGCCGGCATCCTTCGGCGCCTTGGCTTTCTTCTTGTCCTTGTTCTTGCCCATCGGCCTCGCTCCCTATTCGACGACGATCCGTCCATGCATGCCGAGCAGCCGCTGCGCGAGCGGCGCGCCGCGCATCGCATAATGTCCCGCCTTCGGGACCAGGGCCACCGTCCGCTCCGACAGCGGCGGCACCGCCACCTCGCCGTGGCGGACGAGATCGCGATCGCCCCCGCGCAACTCGGCCCGCGCGAAGAAGGCGCCGGCCGCGAATCGGTGCGGCTCGTTCGAATTGTTGACGAAGCGCAGTTTCACCGGCTCGCCCGCCTTCAGCTTCAGCACCTGCGGGCGGATCGCGTAGCTGGTCAGCAGCACGTCATATTCGGGCGCCGACGGCCATTCCTGCGCCGCCGCGGGCGCGGCCATCCAGAGGGCGCACAACAGGAGAATCGGCCGGCGCATGAGCCCTCCTTCGGCAAAGCGGCGCTTGCCCAAACGCCTAGCACGCGCAAAGGGGCCGAACCAAATCTCCTGCTCGCCACGGATCCTGCCCATGCGCCCTGTCCTCGCTCTCGCTCTCCTCCTCGCCGCCGCGCCCGCCGCCGCGCAGCTCGCCGCTCCTGAGAAGAGGATGGCCGCGACGGTCGACGCCGAGCTCGCCCGCGACGACGCGCTGCTCGAGAAGCTGGTCAACCAGAATAGCGGCTCGCGAAACCTCGCCGGCGTCGAGGCGGTCGGCCGGATGATGCGCGCGGAATTGGAGCCGCTCGGCTTCGAGGTCCGCTGGATCCCGATGGCGGAGGTCGCCCGCGCCGGCCACCTCGTCGCCGTCCACAAGGGCAACGGCCGCGGCAAGCGGATGCTGCTGATCGGCCACCTCGACACCGTCTTCGAGCCCGATTCGCCGTTCCAGCGCTACGTCCGCAAGGATGCCGCCCATGCCGAAGGCCCCGGCGCCAGCGACGACAAAGGCGGCCTCGTCGTCATGGTCGCGGCGCTCCGCGCGATGCAGGCGGCGGGGACGCTCAAGGACGCCGATATCACCATCGTCCTCACCGGCGACGAGGAAGAGGCCGGCCGCCCGATCGCGATCTCGCGCCGCGATCTCGTCGCCGCCGGCCGCGCCACCGACGTCGCGCTCGACTTCGAGGGCCTCGCCCAGGAGGGCGGCCGCGACATGGGCTCGATCGCGCGGCGCAGCGCCGGCGGCTGGGAAGTGCGCGCGACCGGCCGCACCGGCCATTCCTCGGGCATCTTCGGCGGCAATGCGGGCTACGGCGCGATCTACGAGCTGGTCCGCATCCTCGACGCCTTCCGCCGCGATCTTCCCGAGCCCAACCTCACCTACAATGTCGGCCTGATCGTTGGCGGCGCCACCGCCGAGCTCGACGCCGCCCACATACGCGGCGAGGCGACCGGCAAGACCAACATCATTCCGCCCGTCGCCATCGCCCGCGGCGACATTCGCGCGCTGAGCCGCGACCAGGACGAGAGGGTGCGCGCCAGGATGCGCGAGATCGTCGCCCGCCACCTTCCCGGCACCGGCGCCGAGATCGCGTTCGACGAACCCTATCCGCCGATGGCGCCGACCGCCGGCGGCAAGGCGCTGCTCGACCGGCTGAACCGCGTCAACCGCGACCTCGGCCTCCCTGAAATGGGCCTGCTCGATCCGCTGAAGCGCGGCGCCGGCGACATCAGCTTCGTCGCCGAGTTCGAGGACGGCCTCGTCGGCCTCGGCACCGCCAGCCACGGCGACCACGCCCCCGGCGAGACGGTCGACCTCTCGACCATCCCGCGCCAGGCCAAGCGCGCCGCCATCCTGATGACTCGCCTGTCGCGCGAGCCGCGCGGCCGCGTCAGCCCCGGTGGGGATGCTCCGCGGCGATAGCGGCGTTCGACCCGGCGCTGCCCTTCCCCGCGATCTGGGTGTTCTGGAACAGCCGGATCGTCCACCCCTCGCCACGGCGCTCGGCCACCAGCGTCGGCCGGCACTCGATCTCCTGCCGCGCCCCGCCGGCGGTGAAGGCGAGCCGCTGGTGCAGCAGCACGATCGCCGCCGGGCCGAGGTCGATCGTCCGCACGATGCGATACTCCACCTCGCTGTCGGCATAGATCGAGCCGAACAGCGCCTCGTGGCCGGCGCGGATCGCGTCGCGCCCGGTGCCGCCGCCGCCCAGGATGTGGATGAACTCCGCATCCTCGGCGAACGGCGCCGCGAAGGCCTCCGCGTCATGGATGTTCCACGCGCCCTCGAGCGCCGCGACCAGCGATTCCGCATTCCCCGCCGTCATTCGTTTCCTCCTCCCCACTCCGCCGGAGCGCCCGCCTCTTCCCAGATCGCGGCACCGAGCCGCGCGACGGCGCAGCCGAGGCCGTAAAGCTGCACCGCCAGCAGCAGCGCCCCGCCCGTACCGATCTGCCACTTGGCGACCGTGTAGAGCACGATCGCCGCGACCCGGATGGGCCACTCGCTCCATGCCGCGCCTGGGCCTCCGCCGCCGGCGCCGGCGAGATAGGCCGCGAGCACCGCGCTCGGGCCGCACAGCAGCAGGAAGGCGCCCGGCGGCCAGGCTGCCAACAACGCTGCGACCGAAACCGCGATGCAGGCGACGAGCGCCGTCGCCTGCACCGCGAGCCGCGTGCGGCGCGAGAGGGTGAGGAGGCGCAGCTGGATCGGCTCGAATTCCAGCCAGGCGAGGATGCAGGCGGTCGGCAGCGGCGCCATCGCATTGGCGCCGGCGCTCTGGGTCGCGATGATCGACCCGATGCCGCCCGCCAGCGCGACCAGCGGGAGGAAAGGCGGGCCGGGATGGCGCTGCTCCAGCCGCAACCGCAGCAGGGCGAAGAAGATGCCGAGCGCCGGCAGCCAGGTCAGGACCAGCGGCCAGCCCTCGCCCGGCAGCAGCGTCGTGAGCGGCGGCAGCGCCAGCGCGAGCGCGACGAACCGCCATCCCGGCTCCGCGGCCCCGTAGCGGCGCCGGCGCCAGCGGCGGCGGCCCGACGCGAACAGCCACAATATCGTCGCCGGCAGCAAAGCCGCATAGACGGCCCACCCCCAGAGCGGCGAGAGGTCGACAGAGGACAGAGCGATGGCGGTGCCGAAAGCGCCGAACGCGGGCAGCAGGACAGCGCCTTTCCAGAAGCCGCGGGGCGGGTGCGGCCGGTCGAGATAGGTCTGCCACCAGTCGAGCGTCTCGGTGGGGAAGCTGGGGGCGAGCGCCGGATGGTGCGAGTCCATCTCGACGAGGAAATCCTCGACCTCGGCGATCAGACCATATTCGGTCGGGCCGAGACGGGTGCGCGGCGGGCCGGAAAGCTCGTCCACCGCCCGCCTGTGCCCGTCATGGCCGCGCCGGCAGGCGGCGAGGAAGGCGAGGGCCGCGCGCCGCTCCATCACCGCCTGCACGTCCCAGCGGCCGCGGAGCTCGAGGTCGCCGTCGCGCCAGCCGAAGCGGGCCGCGGCTGCCTCCAGCAGCGGGTCGGACCGGGGGATCGCACCCGCCAGCAGCGACGCCGTCCACTCCTCGAGCGCGAGCTCGTCGTCGACCGAGCCGGGGGCGGCGGCGAACACCGCCTCTCCTGCGGTCTGGACAGCGGCCGGATCCGACGCGTCCGGGCCGGTGAGCAGCGCCTCCAGCGCGTCGCATGCCTCCCGGAGCCGCGCGTCGCCGATCGCCGCGGGCGCCGCGTAGCGGGGGGCGATGTCGACGAGAAAGCTCTCCGCGTCGACAAGCGACGGTGGCCCGGCACCCTCGGCATCCGCATCCGTATCCGCCTCGAAATCGTCCGGCTCCGCCGCCAATTCCCACCACGGCCTCTGCGTCCCCCAGGTGAGCGCCGCCTCGAGCGCTTCGCGCAGCCGCACGAAGCGGGCGGGCTCCGCCTCGACGTCGATCGCCTTCAGCGCCCGCGCATAAGCCCGCTTCACCGCCCGCCGGTCGTCCGTCGGGTCGATGCCGAGCAGCGCCCAATCCTCCGCGATGGTCACAAGAAGCGGTCGCCTTCGATGGCGTCCAGCTCGCGCTCCGCCTGCGCGCGCGCCTCGCCGACGCGCCGGGGGTCCTGGCTGTCGAGCACGGCTTCGAAGCGCGACAGCAGCTCCGCGATGCGCGCCCGGCTCTCGCCGATATGGGCCTCGTAGGCGCGGCGCGCCCGCGCCAGCACGGCCGCGTTCGGCGAGTCCTCGCGGGGATGGAGCTTGAGCCGCGCGAGCTCGTCGCGGCGGCGCGCCAGATCGGCCTCGTCCTCGCCCTCGCCGTCGAGGATCACCAGCTGCCGTGCCACGCCGGTCTCCGGCACCGAGACGTCGACTTCGAGCAGCCCGCTGGCGTCGTAGCTGAAGCGGCAGACCACCTCGACGTGGCCGGCGCGCCGCGGCGGCACCGGGATCTTCAGCGTTCCGAGCGCGACATTATCCGCGACCAGCCGCGACTCCCCCTGATAGACGGCGATCTCGACCACGCGCTGGCCGTCGCTCATCGTCGAGAAGCTCTCCGCCCGGCTGGCGGGGAGGACCGTGTTGCGCTCGATGATGGGCGAGAAGAGGCCGCTGCGCAGGCCCGCCCCGGTCCGCTCCGCCGTTTCGACGCCGAGGGTGAACGGGCAGACGTCGGTGAGGCGGATTTCCTTGAGCGCCGCATTCTTCTCCTTGAGGCCGCACTGGATCGCCGCGCCCAGCGCCACCGCATGGTCCGGATGCACGCGATTGGCGGGAAAGCGGCCGAACATGCGCGTCGTCGCGCGCCGCACGATCGGCATCCGCGTGGCCCCGCCGACCAGCACGACCTCGCTCAGCTCCTCGACCCGGGTCCTGCCGTCGCGCAGCGCGCGGAGCACCGGCTCGCGCAGGCGGTCGAGGAGGGGCTGCGCCTTCGCCTCGAATTCCCTGGCGCCGATCTCCACGGCGATTCGCTCGCCCTCCCAGACGAAGCCGAACTCGGCGCTTTCCGCCTCCGTCAGCGCCCGCCGCGCCCGCTCCGCCGCGTCGCGCAGGAGCTCGTCCAGCCGCGGGTCGCTCCAGCGCGCCCAGCGCCGGCCGAGCTTCTCCATCGCCAGCTCGGCGAGCGCCGTGTTGAAGTCCTCGCCGCCGAGCCGGTTGTCGCCGGCGGACGAGCGCACCTCGACGATGCCGTCGAAAATCTCGACGATTGACACGTCGAACGTGCCGCCGCCGAGGTCGAAGACCAGGAAGGGCGATTCCTCGTCCAGCTCGTGGATGCCGTAGGCGAGCGCCGCGGCGGTCGGCTCGTTGATCAGCCGCTCGACCTTGAAGCCCGCGAGCTCGCCCGCCCGCCGCGTCGCCTTGCGCTGGCGGTCGTTGAAATAAGCGGGGACGGTGATCACCGCCTGCACCGCTTTCTCCCCGGTATAGGCTTCGACGTCGGCCTTGAGGCTTCCGAGCACCAGCGCGGACAGCTCCTCCGAACTGTAGTCGCGGCCGCCGAGCGACAGGCGCGACTGCGTCCCCATCGTGCGCTTGAAGAGGATGTGCGCCGACGCGGGGTCGAGCGTCATCCGCTCGCGCGCCGCGAGGCCGGTGAGGATGGCGCCGTCCTCGCCGAGCGCGACCGCCGAGGGGGTAAGGAAATCGCCCAGGGCATTGGGGACGAGAACCGGCGCGCCGTCGACGAAGATCGCCGCGGCGCTGTTCGTGGTGCCGAGATCGATGCCCACCATCATTGCCGCCCTTCTTACGGGCTCGCGCCATGGCGTCTAGCGGCCCGATATCTCCGCCAGCGTCACCGGGCGCCACGCCCACACGTCCACGCCCACATCGGCCTGGCGCGGCATCGGCTTGAGGCGGCCGTGGCTGTGGCCGTGGAGGTTGAGCGCGCCCTTGTGCTGGCCGTTCCAGCTCCGGAAGGGGTAATGGCAGAGCACCAGGCGGTGACCCTCGACATTGAGCTCGGCATAGTCCTGGACGCTCGCCCAGCCCGCCGCCGCGAGGGTTCCGGGCGGGTCGTTGTTGCCCCGGACGAGATGCTTCGTCCCGTTCAGCCGCGCCAGCAGCGCCGGCACGTCCGCCGCCCGGCGGGCGAAGTCTCCGAGATGCCAGACCTCGTCATGCGGGCCGACGGCTTCGTTCCAGGCCTCGACCAGCCGCGCGTCCATCTGGGCGACGCAGGAGAAGGGCCGCTTCCATATGTTGAGCGTGCGGTGGTCGCCGAAATGGCTGTCGCTGGTGAAGAAGAGGGCCATCCCCGCTGAACGCGCGAGGCCCCCCTCGTGCTCAAGCTGCCGGCTCGCGCTTGCCTGAGGCAGCCCTGCGCGGCTAGGCTCGGCCGTCCTGCGAGGAGGGCGAGCGTGGCGGATTTGGACGGCCGATTGGGCACAGGCGGACGTCCCGACGCTTCGGCTCCGGACGGTGCTTCCGCCTCGTTCCAGGCGCTCGCCGACTCGATCGACCAGATGATCTGGTCGACGCGCGCCGACGGCTTCCACGACTATTTCAACCAGCGCTGGTACGAATATACCGGCGTCCCCGACGGCTCGACCGACGGCGAGGAATGGAACGGCATGTTCCATCTCGAGGACCAGGAGCGCGCCTGGGCCGTCTGGCGCCGCAGCCTCGCCACCGGCGAGCCCTACCAGATCGAATATCGCCTCCGGCACCGCTCGGGCGACTATCGCTGGGTGCTCGGCCGGGCGCAGCCGGTGCGGGGGCCGGGCGGCGAGATCGTCCGCTGGTACGGCACCTGCACCGACATCCATGACTTGAAGCTCGCCGAGGAGGCGCTGCGCGAGAGCGAGGCGCGCTTCCGCGCCATGGCGGACAGCGTTCCGGCGCCGGTCTGGGTGACGAACGCGGGCGGGATCGAGTTCGTCAACCGCGCCTATCTCGACTTCGCCGGACGGCCGGCGGCGGAGATAATCGGGGCGGGGTGGACCGATTCCGTCCACCCGGAGGATCTCCCCGCCATCCTCGCCCGCCGCGTCGAGGCGTGGGAGGCCAAGGCGCCTTATGCGTTCGAGGCCCGCTTCCGCCGCGCCGACGGCGAATGGCGGCTGATGCACGCCAGCTGCAACCCGCGCGAGGTCGGGCCGCAGGGCTTCGTCGGCTATGTCGGGCTCGCCAACGATATCACCGACCAGCGCGCGGCGGAGGCCAGGCTGCGGGAGAGCGAGACGCGCTACCGCGTCGCCCTCTCGGCCGGCTCGCTCGGCGCGTGGAGCTGGGACGCGGCGAGCGATATCGTCACCCTCTCCGAGGAAGCGGCCGCGCTGTTCGGGCTGGAGCCCGGACCGCTCGCCAAGTGGAGCGACCTCGCCACCCTGATCGCGCCCGACGATGCCGGCCGCACCGCCGAGACCATCGCCCATTCGATCCGCACCCGCAGCGACTACAGCGTCGAATATCGCGTCAACCGCCCCGACGGCGGGGCAATCTGGGTCAACACCGTCGCCCGCCCGATCACCGACGCGGAAGGACAGGTGACCGGCATGATCGGCGCGGTCGGCGACGTCACCGCCCGGCGCGAGGCGGAGACCAAGCTGCGCGAGCTCAACGAGACGCTCGAGCAGAGGGTCGGCGAGGAGATCGAGCGCCGCAGCCAGGCCGAGGAGGCGCTCCGCCAGGCCCAGAAGATGGAGACCCTGGGCCAGCTCACCGGCGGCGTCGCCCACGATTTCAACAACCTGCTCCAGATCGTCCGCGGCAACCTGGAGATTCTCTCGCGCAACATCCCCGAGGATGCGGAGCGGCTGCGGCGGGCAACCGACAATGCGCTGCGCGGCACCGACCGCGCCGCCACCCTCACGCAGCGGCTGCTCGCCTTCTCGCGCCGCCAGCCGCTCGCCCCCAAGCCGCTCGACCTCAACAAGCTGGTCGCCAACATGTCCGACCTGCTCCACCGCACGCTCGGCGAGACGATCGCGGTGGAGACGCGGCTGACCGGCGGCCTGTGGCGGATCGAAGCGGACCCCAACCAGCTCGAAAACTCGATCCTCAACCTGGCGGTCAACGCCCGCGACGCGATGGAGGAGGGCGGCAAGCTGGTGATCGAGACGGCGAACGCCCGCCTCGACGACGACGCGCAGCATGTCGTGCTCCGCGTCATCGACACCGGCGCCGGGATGGACGCGGAAACGGTGGAGCGCGCCTTCGAGCCCTTCTTCACGACGAAGGACGTCGGCAAGGGGACCGGCCTCGGCCTGTCCATGGTCTACGGCTTCGTCCGCCAGTCGGGCGGGCAGGTGCGGATCCTGTCCGAGCCCGGCCGGGGCACGACCATCGAGATGTACTTCCCCCGCCTCCCCGCCTCCGCCGCCCAGGCGGAAGGGCGCGAGGAGGCGCCGCCGGTCCCGGCGGCGGGGCGGAACGAGAGGATCCTCGTCTGCGAGGACGATCCGGACGTGCGGGCCTATTCGGTCGAGGTGCTGCGCGAGCTTGGCTACGAGGTGCTGGAGGCGGCGGACGGCGCCGCGGCGCTCGCCCTCCTCGAAGGCGGCGCGGCGATCGACCTGCTGTTCACCGACGTCGTGCTTCCCGCCGGCATCACCGGTGAGATCGTCGCAGCCCGCGCCCGCGAAATATTGCCCGATCTGCCCGTGCTTTTCACCACCGGCTACGCCCGCAAGGCGATATCCCGCGCCGGGCGCCTGGACCCCGAGATCGAATTAATCCCGAAACCCTTCACCTATGCGGACCTGGCCGCCCGCGTCCGCGAACTGCTCGACCGGTCGGAGCGCTGAGGCACAAAAAAAGCGGCCTTGCGGGCCGCTGGAGAAATTTGGGCCCGGAGGCGCTACCGG
>Ga0207657_10001598_pt1 | contig 24352 bp, 21 predicted proteins | sample KBSC33metaG_FD_184316 | JGI IMG/M metagenome (GOLD analysis project Ga0207657, IMG submission 184316) | Corn rhizosphere microbial communities from Kellogg Biological Station, Michigan, USA - KBS C3-3 metaG (SPAdes) (version 2) | ecosystem: Host-associated > Plants > Roots > Rhizosphere > Soil ... | reverse complement strand
CCGGTGCTCGGCGATGAATGCGCCAAGCCGGTCGACCAGCACCGGATCGTGCGTCGCGATGTGAAGCAGCGTCCCCGCGCGCTGCGCCTCGTCGCTCAACAGCCGGCAGCACAGCGCGAAGTAGTTGGCATCGACGTCGGCTTTCTTCGGAAACGCGACGTCCGGCGCTTCGAGATATGCGCCTTTCACCAGGCGGATCGCCGACCCGAGCGGAATCAGCGACTCGACGTCCTGCGCCGTGCGGTGCAGATACGCCTGAATCGCGATGCCGACCAGCGGCGAACGCGCGCGCGTCCGGCGGAACAGATCGAGCGTCGGATCGACGTACGGCGAGCTTTCCATGTCGAGCCAGACGAAATTCCGCCGCGCGGCGGCCCGGTCGATCAGCCGCTGCAGATTGCGAAAGCAGAGATCCTTGTCCAGATCGAGGCCGAGCTGCGTCGGCTTCACCGAAATCTGCGCGTCGAGACCAGCCGCCTCGATGCGGTCGAGCGCGTCGAGGTAGTGCTGCGTGACCGCCTCGGCCTCGTCGAGCCGCGTCAGATTCTCCCCGAGCTTGGTGAAGATCGTTCCGATGCCTTGCGTCTGCTGCTTCGCCGACGCCGCCATCGCGTCGTCGAGTCGCTCGCCGGGCATGAAGGCGGAAACGGAGCGGCGCACGAAGGCCGTCTTCGTCGCGTGATCGCGCAGCCACGTGTTGGTGGACAGCGCGAGAAGGACCTTACGGGCTATGGACATTCTGGGAATTTACAATTGGGAATCGAGAATCATGAGTTCGTCACGAATTCTTAATTTGTGATTCCTCATTTCTCATTAAAGTACGCTCCGGATCAGCCCGCCGTCGACCTGCACCGACGCGCCCGTGATGTACGCGGCGGCGTCCGAAAGGAGAAACGCCGCGGTCCGGCCGAACTCGTCCGGCGCCCCGTATCGGCCGAGCGGGACCGACGCTTCGGCCCTGGCGCGTTGCTCGTCAACGGTGACGCCGGCTTTCTTCGCATTGACCTCGTCGAGATACTTCAGGCGATCGGTTTCGATGCGGCCGGGAATCAGGTTGTTCACGCGAATCTTGTGCGGCGCCAGCTCGATCGACAGCGTCTTGGCGAGCGCCGACACCGAGGCCCGCAGGACGTTCGACAGCGCGAGGTTCGCGATCGGCTCCTTCACCGACGAGGAGGTGCCGACGAGAATCGAGCCGCCGCCGCGCGTCTGCATCGACGGCACCACGAGACGCACCGCGCGCACCATGCTGAGCACCAGCAGATCGAATCCGTTCCGCCACGCGTCGTCGTCGAACGTCAACGCGGCGCCCGCGGGCGGTCCGCCGGTGTTCGCGTAGAGCGCATCCACGCCGCCGAACGCGTCGATCGTCGCGCGGTACCATGCCTCGACCCCCGGGGCGGCGCCCAGGTCCGCGGCCGACGCGACCACCGTCGCGCCGGTCTCCTTCTCGATCGTCGAAGCCGCGCGATCGATCGCCTTCCGATCGCGCGATGCGATCGATACCCGCGCACCTTCTGCCGCCAGGGCCCGCGCCACGGCGTAACCGAGGCCCTTGCTCGCGCCGCCAACCATCGCCACTTTCCCGGTCAGTTTCAGATCCATACAACAGCTCTCCGCCACGGAGGACACGGGGGACACGGAGGCCCACGCCCTGTACGAATTTACCTCGGTATCCCTAGTGTCCTTTGTGGTGGATCGTCTCTGACTCCACCCACTTCATTACCCGGTCCAACGCATCCCTCGTCGGCTGATCGAGCGTGCCGCCCGGAGGCCGGATGCCCGCGTGCGCGATTGCACCGCGGCGGCGCAGCACCTCCTTGCGAATGGCCATGCCGATCCCTTCCTGAAACTCGAATCGCATCAAGGGCACGCTGCGATAGAACTCGGCTGCCGCGTCGTCCACCTGCCCCGCACGAAACAGATCGACGACGCGGACGAGAATCCGCGGAAACGCAAAGCCGGTCATCGCGCCGGCGGCGCCAGCGAGCAGCTCCTCCAACAGGAACACGCCGCCGAGTCCGCCAAAGATCCGCACGTCGAGACCCGCGGCCTGCTCCAGAATGCGGCTGGTCTTGAAAGGCGTCGGTGGATCCTCGAGCTTGATCGTGCGCGCCGCCGGTACGTCGCGCGCGATGCGTGCCAGCAGCGCCGGCTCCATCGCGTAGCCCGAGATCGGCGGATAATCCTGCACGATGATCGGCAGATCGACGGCATCGGCGATCGCCGCATAGTGCTTCGCCACCGCGTCCGAATTGAGCTTGGCCATGCGCGGTGGGCTGATCATCACCGCAGCCGCACCGGATTGCTTCGCGCGGCGGGTGTACTCGACGCAGGTCCGCAAACCATCGGCGGTCGTTCCGGCCACAACAGGCGCCCGGCCGGCCACGTGCGAGACGATGGTGTCCAGGACACGATCGCGCTCGTCGTCGGTCAATCGCGCGACTTCGCCGGTGACGCCCAACGCGGTGAAGCCATTGACGCCGTCCGCCAGAAACAGATCGATGACGCGTCGGAGACTGTCGGGATCCAGGTCGCCGTCAGGTTGGAAAGGTGTCGGGAGGACTGAGAAGACGCCGCCGAACTGCATAGAACGGGTATGGTACACGAATTGAACGCGCAAGGTCTGCAGTGGACCAGATCGAGGCCCCTCTCGAACATCACATTCCCGCGCTGCACGTGCGTGCCGATCCGCTGGCCATCATCGCCTTCGCGGCGGTGCTGTTCGTGCTGCGCGAGACGGCGGTGGTCTGTGTGCCCGTGCTACTCAGCCTGCTGCTGGCCTACGCGCTCGCTCCGTTAGTGAAGCAACTGGTTGCCTGGCACATTCCGCGCGTTCTCGCGGCGGCCGTTGTCTATGGGGTACTTGGTATCACGCTTGTGGCTGCGGCCCGCGGTGCGCGTGGACAGGTCGTCAGCTTTCTCGACAACCTCCCGCGCACGGTGGCCGACATCGAACGCGTCCTCGAGGACAACCGTCGCGGTGGAGCGCACGACCCGGGTCTGATCGCGCGTCTGCGCCAGTCGGTCGAGGCGGAACAGCGCGCAGCGGCGAGACATTCGCCGGCGCCGCCCGGCGTCCGGCGCGTCGCCGTCGTGCCGCGGCAGTTCGACGTGCGCACCTATATCATGCGCGGTGTCCGCGACGCGCTCGACGCGAGCGTCGGCGCCGCCGTCGTCGTTCTTCTGACCTTCCTCATGCTGGTCGCCGGCGACCTGTTCAAGCGGAAGATCGTGAAGCTGGCCGGACCGCATTTCGAGCAGCGAAAAATTACCGTGGAAGTGCTGCGCGCCATCGACGATCAAATCGAACGATATCTGATCGTCCGAGTGTTCATCAGCCTCCTGGTCGCCATCGGCACCGGCGGCGGGCTGTGGATTCTCGGCGTCCACAACCCGGCGGTGTGGGGCGCGATTGCGGGCGTGTTGAACGTCCTGCCGTTCGCCGGACCCGGCCTGGCGATCGTGCTCATCGCGATCGCGGCGTTCCTGCAGTTCAAGACGATCGAGCTGACGATTGCGGCCGGCGCGATCGCCTCGCTCGTCGCGTTCATCGAAGGCAACGTCCTCACGCCATGGCTGGCCAGCCGCGCCTGCGCGCTGAATACCGTCGCCGTGTTCGTCTCAGTACTATTCTGGGGCTGGCTCTGGGGGATGTGGGGCTTGCTGCTCGCCGTCCCGATCATGGTCGCGATCAAGGCCGCCGCCGATCGCATCGAGCCGTTGCAAGCGATCGGAGAGTTGCTCGGCGAAGGGTGAGTTCAAAGGAGGGAGACTTCAGATTTCAGATTTCAGATTTCAGATTGCAGATTGCAGATTGCAGATTAGGTGGTAGGGATCAGAGGTCAACATCTGACCTCTGGTCCCTGCTCACTGACTACTGACTACTGACCACTGACTACTGACCACTGTCGATGTCGCCGTCACCCATTCGCCGGCCGCACGGTCATGAAGATCTGCGTGCCCTTGCGATTGACGAGCAGCAGCACCGGTTTGTCGCCGCCGTCTTTCACCGCCGATCGGACGTCCTGGGCGGACTGCACGGGTCGACGATTGACCTGTGTGATGACGTCGCCGGGTTGCACACCCGCGTCGGCGGCGCGCCCGTCGGGGTTGACGTCCTGGACGACGACGCCCTTCGCGTCCTTGTCCATTCCGAGCCGATCCGCCAGCGCGGGCGTGAGCGGCTCCACGGCGATGCCGAGCGCCGCCGTGTCGCTCTTCGATTCGCCGCCCTTGTTGTCCGCCGTCTGTTCTGGATTCGCCTCGTCCAGCTTGACCGTCAGCGTCTTCTCCGCGCCGTCTCGCGCGATCGTCACCGTCGCATCAGTCCCCGGCGGCGTGTCGGCCACGTGATTGCGCAGCGAGTTGAAGTCGTGCACCGGCTGGCCGTTGAACGCCTCGATGACGTCGCCCTGCTTGATGCCCGCGCGCTCGGCCGCGCTGCCCTCCGACACCGACGCCACAATCGCTCCGCCCGCGTGTTTCAGGCCGAGGCTCTGCGCCATGTCTTCGGTCACCTGCTGCACGGTCACACCCAGCTGCGCCCGCGTCACCTTGCCGCTCGTGCGCAGTTGATCCATGACGTGATGCGCCATGTTCGTCGGAATCGCGAAGCCGATGCCGATGTTGCCGTCGGAATTCGACAGGATCTGCGAGTTGATGCCGACCAGCTCGCCCTTCGTGTTGACGAGCGCGCCGCCGGAGTTGCCGTGATTGATCGGCGCGTCGGTCTGGAGGAAGTCCTCATAGCTGCCGTCGCCGACCGCCGTCGACCGTCCCTTCGCGCTGATGATTCCCATCGTCACCGTCTGGCCGATGCCGAGCGGATTGCCCACCGCGAGGACGACATCGCCGACCTTCACCGCGTCCGAGTTCCCGAGCGCGATCGGGTGCAGATCGGTCGCCGAGACCTTCAGCAGCGCGAGATCGCTCGGCTTGTCGGTGCCCACGACCTTCGCGGTGAAGCTGCGATTGTCGGTCGTCTCGACCTTGATCTCGTCGGCGTTCTGGACGACGTGATAGTTCGTCATGATGTAGCCGTCGCGGCTGACGATGACGCCCGATCCGAGCGCACGCTGTTTCGGCGCGCGGAACTGACGTCGTCCGCGATCGGATCGATCGCCCGGGTCGAATTGATCGCCGAAGAAGCGGCGCAGCAAATCGTCGCCCTGAAATTCAGTCGGCGACATCTTCGCCTTGCCCTCGGTGCGGATCGTCACCACCGCGGGCGAGACGACGTTGACGACGTCCGCGTAGGAATCACGGCTGCCGTCGATGGCATGTTGAATCGGCGTCGTGACGGCCGGGATCGTGTTCGCGGCCGCGTGGGTGTCGGTCGATACGCCGTGGTACGCCGCGCCGGCCAGAATCAGCAGACCGGCGACGGCGGCGCCGATCGTGCGCGTCGCCCGCCGGCTCAGTCGTTCGGTTGGTGTGGAGTGTTCATTCATGGAGTATCCGTCCTTTCGCTCACTCGATTAGACGACACCCCTCCTTTCCAGGCCGTGACAGGAACATTACAAGGGTGAAGGGATCAGGGATCAGCGGACGGCATGTCAATGGCTGATGGCCAATGGTGATGGCTGAGGGCTGATGGCTGAGGGCCGAGGGCGCTGATCGAACGACTCACACGTCGGGGCTGAGGGCTAACGGCAAGGAAACCGTAAATGTCGAGCCGCGGCCGGGGTCGCTGACGACGTCGACCGTGCCGCCGTGCGCTTCGACGATCGCTTTGACGAGGCTGAGGCCGAGGCCGAGGCCGCGCTCGGAACGGCTGGTGTCGCCGCGGAACAGCCGATCCCAGATCCGCGGGATCTCGTTGCCGGGGATGCCAGGGCCGGTGTCGCGCACCCGCAGGAGCACACGCGTGCCGTCGCGCGCGATCTCGGCTTCCACCCGACCGCCTGGTGGCGTGTACTTCACCGCGTTGTCGATGAGATTCGCGGCGACCTGCTCCAGCCGCGTGCGATCGCCGGAGACGACGAGGGGAACGCTGTCCGCAATCGAGAGCGCGACGCCCTTCGCATCGGCGACGTCGTGATACAAATCGACCGCGCGATCGACGACCTCGCGGAGCGGCACCGGCTCGCGCTGCAGATGCAGCGTGCCGCTCTCCGCCTCGGAGATGTCCATCAGCGTGTTCAACATGACGAGCACGCGGTCGCACTCTTCGACACAGTCCGCGAGCGCCTCGCGGTACCGCTCGTCGTCGGGCGGCGCGGCGAGCGCGAGCTCCGCCGTTCCGCGCAGACGTGTGAGCGGCGTGCGGAGATCGTGAGAGACGTTGTCGAGCGCGCCGCGCATCGCCATGACGAGACCTTCGATCGTGTCCAGCATCGCGTTGAACTGGCCGGTCAGCTCGTCGAGCGCATCGCCCGTGCCCTCGAGCGGCACGCGCGCGTCGGTGCGTCCGGTTCGCGTGATGCGGCGGACCGCGTCGGCGAGACGGCGGATCGGCTGCAGCGCGGTGCGGGTGGCGAGCAGGCCTCCGCTCAGCGCGAGCAGCACGATCGACAGGGTGACGAGGCCGAGCGCCGCACGAAAGCGCGCGAGCAGGTCTTCGCGCGCCTCGGTGCTCTTGCCCACTTCGACGAGCGTGCCGTCGAGCAGGTGCACCGACGCCGTTTCCAGCGTCGCCGGATCCCAGCCTTCCGGCATGCTGAGCACCAGCGCTTCTTCGCCGCGGTTGGCGACACGGACATAGAGCCGCTCCGGGGCGACGCGCTGTTCGGCGCGAACCGTGTCCGCCAGCGCCTGGATGCCGCCGTTGGCGTACACCGAGGAGTACTGCCCCAGCTTCGCGTTGATGATCTGGCGATCGCGCTGCGCGAGCGACGCGGCGGTCAGGTAGTACGTGAGGAAGACGATTGCCAGCGATCCGACCACGAACAGCGTCGCGTACCACAGCGCCAGCCGCAGCCCGAACGCGCGCGCGAAAAGGGGACGGGAGTCATTTGCAGTTTCTGCATTCGAGCGCGCAGTTTCTGCTATGCCCACGAAAAGACTCCCGTCCCCTTTTAACGAATTACGTAACCCACGCCGCGGACTGTGTGCAGCAGCTTCTTCTCGAACGGCCGGTCCATCTTCTCCCGCAGCCGGCTGACCAGCACGTCGACGATGTTCGTCTGCGGATCGAAGCTGTAATCCCACACGTGCGAGAGGATCATCGTCTTCGACACAACCTTCCCCGCGTTGCGCATCAGATATTCGAGCAGCGCGAATTCGCGCGGCCGCAGATCCAGCGGCGTGCCGCCGCGCGTCACACGGCGCGACAACAGATCGAGCACGAGATCGTCGAAGGTCAACGTCGTCGGCTCGGGTGCGCGCGACGCGCGACGGACCAGCGCCTGCACCCGCGCGAGCAGCTCGGCAAATGCGAACGGCTTCGTGAGGTAATCGTCGCCGCCGGTCTGCAGACCGCGCACGCGATCGTCCACCGATCGCCGCGCGCTCAGAATGAGCACCGGCGTCTCGATGCCGGCGTGCCGCATCGCCTCGATCACCGACAAGCCGTCGCGCCTAGGGAGCATCACGTCGACGATGGCGACGTCGTACGGCTGCGCCCGCGCCAGCTCGAACCCCGCCTCGCCGTCGGCCGCGCGGTCCACGCCGAAGCCCGCTTCGCGCAGACCGCGCGTCACGAATTCCGCGATGGTCGCATCGTCTTCGACGAGGAGCGCCCGCACATTCGGATCATACGATGGTCGGCCGCGCCGGCGTGCCATGCGCGGCGGCGCGCAGATACTGTGCCGGCCAGGGCACACGGTGTCCGAGCTCCCGCGCTGCGCGGAGCGCGAAATACGGATCGCGCAGCATCTCGCGCGCCAGCAGGATGGCATCCGCATCGCCGCGTCGGACGATGACGTCGGCCTGCTCGGCGGTCGTGATCATCCCGACCGCGCCGGTGGCGACACCGGCTTCGCGCTTGATCTGCGCCGCGAAGCGCACCTGATAGCCCGGCGCCATCGGAATCGTGGCGTGCGCGACGTTGCCGCCGCTCGAACAATCGACCAAGTCGACGCCGCGTTCGCGCAGGCGCCGCGCCAGCCGTACCGACTGCTCGATGTTCCAGCCGCCCTCGCTCCAATCCGTCGCCGACAGGCGGACGAACAGCGGCAGCCGCTCCGGCCAGACCGTGCGCACCGCATCGACAATGTCGAGGCACAGCCGGATGCGATTGTCGAACGAGCCGCCGTACGCGTCACTCCGGTGATTCGACAACGGCGAGAGGAATTCGTGAATCAGATAGCCATGCGCCGCGTGCAGTTCGACGACGTCGAAGCCCGCCTCGAGCGAGCGTCGTGCAGCATCGCGGAACGCATCGACGATCGCCGGAATCTCGGCGAGCGTCAGCGCGTGCGGGATCGGATAATTTTCGGCGAACGGCTCATCCGTCGGCCCGACCGGCGTCCAGCCGCCGTCCTCGGGTGCGATGCGGCCTTGTCCTTCCCACGGCCGCTTCGTGCTCGCCTTGCGGCCGGCATGCGCCAGCTGGATGCCGATCGCGCTTCCCTGTTCGCGCACGAACCGAACGATGCGCGCCAACCCGACGATGTGCACATCGTCCCAGATGCCGAGATCGTGCGGGCTGATGCGGCCGTCGGCGGTGACTGCGGACGCTTCCGTGAACACGAGCGCGGCGCCCCCGATCGCGCGGCTGGCCAGATGGACGAAGTGCCAGTCGTTGGAGAAGCCGTCGACGCTCGAGTATTGACACATGGGAGAGACGAAGATTCGGTTGGAGAACGTGAGATCGCGCAGGCGAAGCGGATCGAACAGGTGAGCCATCGGTCTATTCTGCGGCAAGAACCGTTCTTGCCCGCGCCCTGCCCTTCCTGCCCTCTCCCTGTCCTAAACCGCCCGTCCGAAACAGCACGTCGGGCCATGCAGCCAGCACGCATCGGAGATGGCGTGCGCGTCTCGGCGAAGTCGAGTGACCGCATTCCATTTGATCGGACCGTCCATCAGCGCCGCGCCAACCGCGCCGTTCAGGGCGTCGTCCCGCACGCCTTCCGCCGAATAGATCGCCACGACGGACAGCACGCGCGCCGCGTACTCACCAGCGCCGGTCAGCGTCAACGCGAGGACCAGGCCCTTGCCGATCGTCGGCCCCAGCGCCGGCATCGTCGCGGTCAGCGGCAGGACCATGCGTCCGCCGGAGGCGAGCGCGTCGAGCCATGAATTCAACGGATGCGTCACGCCCGCGTTGATCAGAATCGCATCGAAGGTCTCGCGGAGCGGTTCCGACGCGTTGCCGTGGCGCACCTCGACCCACGGCGTTGCCGCGAGGTTCTCGCGCGCTTCGGCTGCGAGCGTTCCGTCGACTTCGATCGCGACGACGTGGCCGCCCGGGCCCACGCAGCGCGCCATCACGGCGGTGTAATAGCCGAGCCCGCAGCCGACGTGAAGCACGCGCGCGCCGGGCGCCAGTTCGAGCGCGTCGATGAGTACGGCGAGCGTGCCCGGCTGACCGTTGAACAGCTGGCGCGCCGGATCGATCGCGACGGCGATGTTGTGACACACGCGCGCGGGATCGTCGTCGGGCGTCAGCCGTACCGGCGCGCCTCGGCCGATCGCGCCGCCGGTCGCACCGCCCGAGTAATCGATGTCGGCCAGGACGGTCCAGGGCCCCGGCCGCAAGAACGCTTCGCGCGGCACCGTCGCGAACGCCTCCACGAGCAACGGCGATCGCAGCCGGCAAACGGCTTCGAGCTCCTCCGCGAAGAACCGGCGTCGCGCATCGAGCGTCATGACGTTCTCCGTTTGCCACGCGGTTTCGACTTCGCCGCCGTCCGGCTGACGACCACGCGGCGCCCGGATTCCTCGAGCTCCCGCACGAACTGCGCGATCTCCGGCCCGAGTTGGACGGCGGTCGATGGCTGCTGCCAGAGATACGCGTGTTTGCCGCCGGCGCGCGGAATCAGACGAATCTCGCCCGCTTCGTTCAACCGTTTCAGCACCGTGTGGATGACGGCGAGCTCGCTCGAATAGATCGACAGGTCCATGCCGATGGCGAGCAGCCGATCGCGAACGTCGAGCGGCGTCATCGGCACGCCGCCGCGCAGCACCAGACGGCAGGCGTCGGTCAGGCCGAGCGGAACCGTCGGCGTCAACCCAATCAGCCGCGTGAGCGTCCCGATCGATTGCGCCAGGTGGGCAAGGCGCGTATCGATGTCGCGGCGCTGTGCGCCCAGTGCCTCGTATTCTCTGACGGCGGCCTCGAGCGCGCGCCGGTAGTGGTCGGGCGAGCCGTCCGGCGGGTCTGAAGGACTCATGGCTGGCTACGTGGTCTTATACATGATGTATAACGACAGGTCAACCTCAGGGATCGGGCCTCAGAGATCGGGGATCAGGGCTAATGCGCTCATGGCTAATGGCGGATGGCGGATGGTTAATGGCTCATGGCTCATGGCTCATGGCTCATGGCTCGAGGACAGCATCAGACTGACTACTGACTACTGACCACTGCCTACCCGCTACTGTTCACCGCTGAAACGCGTACGACAGCTTGACGAAGAACTGCCGGTCCGCCGGCTGCAGACGGCGTTGGTCCGCGAGCTCCCGATCGTCGCCGTAGCCGATGAACAGCACCGACTGCCAGTTCAGCTTGTACGCGAACAGCGCCGTCGCGGAGAAGGTGCCCTCGGCCGGGGTGACGGGGGTGAGATACAGCGCCGGAGCGCGGTCCGTGGACACATACTGCGCGATCACACGCGCGAAGCTGCGCGCGGTGAACGTATATGTGCTCTTCACGCGCGAGATCCGCTCGATGAACAGCCGCTGAGCCGCGCGGTCTGACGCCGCGACGTTGAGCCAGCGCTGATCCTGAATCAGCGCGAGCTCGAGATGATTCGTCGGCTGCAGCGACGCGCTCAGGTTGATCGTCGCGCCGTGGCCGAGGCGCGAGTTGGTGAAGTCCACCTCCTGCCCAATCCAGCCATCCACCGCCACCTGCGATACCACACGCGACGGACTGGCGTTCGCGCTGAACAGGAACTGCTGCCGCGGAAACGTCATCGCGCCGCTGCGCACGATGTCGTTGGAGTACTGAAAGAGCATGAACGAGTTGCCGCGCGCGTCCATGCTGACACCCGGCCGCACCTGACGCAGAATCGTCCCGCCGCTGCGATCGAGCTGCTCGTCGGCATAGAACGACGTTCGCACGCGCGAGAAAAAGCCCGTCGGGTGCACCGTGTAGCCGCTCTCGACGTACGCGTCGCGATAGCCGACCTGCGGCACGAAGCCGGTATCGGCGCGAAAGCCGCTGCCGAGGTCCTTGTAGCGGCCGGTCACATCGACATGCGTCGTGTTGTGCGCCCACTGCACCTGCGCGGCATGTCCCGTCAGCCTCTGCCCGGTCCACTCGGCCGCCAGATCGGGCCGCACCGGCGTGCGTGTATCGCTCACCAGCAGCTGCGCGGTGACGGTGTCCCGTCCGTCATGACGCCACTGCAGGTCTGGACCGACCACGACGTTGCGGCCGTCGCCCTCGCGCGCCTGACGATCCGTGAGCACCAGGCCGACGAACGACTCCTTCACATCTTTCTTCAGCCGTGCGACCACGACCGTCGACGCCACGTTCTGCGGCGCCAGCGTCGAGGCGGTCGGCCCCGGAATGATCGTGCTCCCGCCGCCCTCATCTTCGGCGACCAGCACCGTGTAGCCGACGCCCGCTTCCTTCCCGGTCGCGCGCGCGCCCCACTCGGGCGCGGTGATCCGCCGTGTGTAGATCGCCTGAATGGGCGTCGAGAACAGATTCACGTTCTCGAGAAAAAACGGCCGTTTCTCCGGAAAGAACAGCGCGAAGCGCTCGTTGGCCGAGACCTGCGCCGTGTCCGACTCGACTTGCGAGAAGTCCGGCTTCACGGTCAGGTCGACGGCGTTGTCGGCGTTCGGGGTCCACTTGACGTCGACGCCGACGTGCGAGTGCAGCGGATCGCGCCGCAGCGGTGTGCCGAGCTCGCCTTCAGGGCTGGCGGTGTCGCTCGCGCTCACATAGGGCGCGACCACCACATGGCCGCCGGCGGGCAGGTGCACGAGGCCGTTCAGCGTGTTGGCTCGGCAGATGAAGCAGTTGCCGCCGCGCGGCAGGATCGCCGAGAAGAACTGGTAGCGGAAGCTGCGCGGGTAATTGCGGTACAGCATGATGCCCCACGTCTGCGGATCGACGTTCTTGTAGCGCAGCGACGAGAACGGCACGCGCATCTCGAGCGTCCATCCCCGCGGCGTGATCTTGGTCGCGGACTCCCAGAAGAAATCCGGCGAGGCGTCCTCTCCCGTCGCATCGTCGCTGATCGAGTCGTACTGGATGTTGTGCGGGTTGGCGACCAGGATCAGCGCCGATTTGCCGTCGTTGCGCGTGTCGAGGATGACGCCGCCGTAGTCCGTGTACGACGGAACGTGGTCGCGGTCGGCGTAGGGGGCGCGCATCGCCGCTGGATTGGGATCCTCGAACTCGAACCCGGCGTAGAAGAACGCGTCGTCGTAGGTCAGATAGCCGATGTTGCGCACCTTCGGTTCCGTGTTGTCGCCCGGGTTGGTCTCGTACCACCTCTCCACCTTCGTCGCGTGCTGCCACGCTTCGTCGGACAGATCGCCGTCGATGGTGATGCGGCCCGTAGCCCGCACGATCGTGATCGGCGTGCCGGAGAGAGGCGACTGCGCGGCCGCCGGAGCGATCGCGACGGACCATGCCGCGAGGATCATCGCGCCCAGGACGCGAGAGACGAGCCGGCGATCGACGACACAACGACGCAACATCGGACCTCTTAGACGAACGGAGCGAACACGCGGTTGCTCAATTTGCAGTTGCGGGACGGGCCCGGCCGCGTAGTAGTCTAAGTGTTTGCGATCCTCACTGATCGCGGCGCCTGCGGCGGCTGCTCGACCGGCCTTGTCACGTCCTCCCGCCGAGCGCGTCCAAACGAAAAGGGAGATGAGTTCGTGAGAGCCGTACCGCTGCTCTTGGTGCTGACCGCCGTAGGTGCGGGCTTCCCTGCGGGAGCCGCGGCGCAGGGACCGCCGATGATGCCGATGCGCGCCGGTAGTCAAGCGCCAGCCGGCGGATCCGCGCCGACGTTGAACCCGCCCACGTCGATTTTCCTGGGCGGCGTTCCCTCCGGCACCAAGACGGCGAACGCGATCCCGATCACCGTGGTGGACGCGATCCAGCGCGCGCTCGATCACAACCTCGGTGTGCTCACCGCGGAGCAGGAAGTCGGCCGCGCCGAGGGTGCGCGCTGGCGGATGCTGAGCGAGCTGCTGCCGAACGTGAATGGCCGCGTGAGTGAGACGCGCGAGAAGCTCAATCTCGCCGCGTTCGGCTTCGGATCGTCCACCAGCGGGCCCTTCGCCGGCATCCCGAGCATCGTCGGCCCGTTCAACGTGTTCGACGCGCGCGTCTATCTCTCGCAGGCGGTGATCGACTTCGGCGCGATCAACGACGCGCGATCGGAGGCGCACAACGTGTCGGCCGCGCAGTACACGTATCATGGCGCGCGGTCGTTCGTGATTCACGTCGCGGCCACGCTGTACACGCAGGCGCTCGCCGCCGCCGCCCGCGCCGACGCCGCACGGGCGCAAGCCGAAACGGCGCAGGCGCTCTACAACCAGGCGGTCGATCTCAAACAGGGCGGCCTGGTCGCGGGCATCGACGTGCTGCGCGCCGAAGTCGAGCTCAACAGCGAGACCCAGCGTGCCACCAGCGCCGCGAACGATTCGGAAAAAGCCAAGCTGCAGCTGGCGCGGGTGATGGGCCTTCCGATCGGGCAGGAATTCACGCTCGACGCGACGGTCCCCGATCTGCCGAAGCCGGATCTCACGCTCGACCAAGCGGTGGCGCTCGCGTATGACCATCGCGCCGACTATCAGGCTGCGCTCGAGCGCGTTCGCGCCGCCGAAGCCGCGCGGCAGGCGATCATCGGCGAGGCGCTGCCCTCGGTGCACGTCAACGCCGACTACGGCACGATCGGCCTCACGGTCAGCGACGCGCAGGCCACCTACACGCTCACCGGCGGCCTCACAGTGCCGATCTTCCAGGGCGGCAAAACGCGCGGGCGTCTTCTCGAAGCCGACGCCGACATCCGCAAGCGGCGCACCGAAGCGGAAGATCTCAAGGCGGGCATCTACTACGACATCCGCACCGCGTTCCTCGATCTGCAGGCAACCGACCAGCAACTGCAGGTCGCGACGAAAGCGCGCGACCTCGCCGCGCAACAGCTCACACAGTCGCGCGACCGATTCGCGGCCGGCGTCGGCAGCAACATCGAGGTCATCCAGGCGCAGGAGGCGGTCGCCGTGGCCAACGAACAGTACATTTCGGCGTTCTACGGCTACGACCTGGCCAAGGGCGCTTTGATCCGCGGCATCGGCACCGCCGAAGACGCGCTGCGACAGCTGATGGGAGGCTCGCGCTGATGGCTTCGCTTACCAGTAATCCCCGCGTCCGGATCGGGATCGGCGTCCTGATCCTCGCGATCGCGGGCGTCGTGCTCTGGTTTTGGCTCACCTCGGGACGCGAGAGCACCGACGATGCACAGGTCGAAGCGCACGTGACGCAGATCGCCGCGCGCGTCGGCGGCACGATCCTGCACGTCAACGTGACGGACAACCAGCACGTGGACGCCAACGCCGTGCTGGTCGAGCTCGATCCGCGCGATTACGAGGTGGCGCGCGACAAAGCGCGGGCGGAGCTGGCGGACGCAGAAGCCACCGCGCTCGCCGCACAGAGCAACGTGCCGATCACCACGACGACGACCGCCGGCAACGTCACCTCGGCGCAGGGATCGCTCGAGCAGGCGCGCGCCGCGACCGAGTCGGCGCAGAAGGAAATCGACGCCGCGCACGCGCGCCTCACGACAGCGCAGGCGAAGCTGCGCGAGGCGGAAGCGAACTCGACCAAAGCGACGCGCGACGTGGAACGGCTGCGGGGACTCCTCGCGAAAGACGAGGTGTCGCAGCAGCAGTTCGACGCCGCGTCCGCGGCGGCCGATGCGCAGCGGGCCAGCGCCGATTCCGCGAAATCGCAAGTCACCGAAGCGGAAGCAGGTGTGCGCGTGGCCGAGAGCAAGCTCACCCAGGCGCAGGCCGGCGAACAGCAGGCGCGGGCCGGCGTCCGCACCGCGCAGACCGGACCCGAGCAGGTCGCCGCGACACGCGCGCGCGCCAGTTCGGCGCAGGCACGCGTCCAACAAGCGAAGGCGGCGCTCGAGCAGGCCGAGTTGAACCTGCAGTACACCACGATCCGCGCGCCCGTGGCGGGCATCGTCAGCCGCAAGATGGCGGAGGTGGGCCAGATCGTGCAGGCGGGTCAACCCTTGATGGCGCTGATTCCGCTGCAGGACGTATGGATCGTCGCGAATTTCAAGGAGACGCAGCTGACCAATATGCGTCCCGGCCAGCGCGCGACGGTGACCGTCGACGCGTACGGCGGCAAGGACTTCAAAGGGCACGTGGACAGCATCGCTGCCGCCACCGGCGCGCGGTTCAGCCTGCTGCCGCCTGAAAACGCGACGGGCAACTACGTCAAGGTCGTGCAGCGGGTGCCGGTGAAGATCGTCCTCGAGCCCGGCCAGGATCCGGAGCACCTGCTGCGTCCCGGGTTGTCGGTGACGCCGACGGTGTACTTGAAATAATCACCACAAGGGACACTGGGGACACCAAGAGAAGACATGCCTTTAGCGGAGAGTTTTCTGTGACTCCTGTCACCGCGACCGAGCCGCACCGGCACATCAATCCCTGGCTGATCGCCGTCTCGGTGATGTTCGCCACGTTCATGGAGGTGCTCGACACCACCGTAGTCAACGTGTCGCTGCCGCACATCGCCGGCAGTCTCTCGGCGACGATCGACGAAGCGACGTGGGCGCTGACGTCGTATCTGGTCGCCAACGCGATCATCCTGCCGATGACCGGCTGGCTGGCCACGGTGTTCGGCCGCAAGCGCCTGCTGATGATCTCGGTCACCGGCTTCACGCTCGCGTCGTTTCTCTGCGGCCTCGCGCCGACGCTGCCGATGCTGATCGTCTTCCGCATCATGCAGGGCGCCACCGGCGGCGCGTTGCAGCCGCTCTCGCAGGCGGTGCTGCTCGAGGCGTTTCCGCCCCACGAGCGCGGCAAGGCCATGGCCTTCTGGGCGCTCGGCATCGTCGTCGCCCCGATTCTCGGGCCGGTCCTCGGCGGGTATCTGACCGACAGCTACAGCTGGCGCTGGGTGTTCTACATCAACCTCCCGGTCGGCATCGCGTCGATCGTGATGACGAAGCTGTACATCTTCGACCCGCCGTATCTCCGCACTGAATCGCGCAAGGTCGATTACTGGGGCATCGGCATGCTCGCGGTCGGCATCGGCGCGCTGCAGATCGTGCTCGACAAAGGGCAGGAGGTCGACTGGTTCGCCTCGCACATGATCACGGCGCTGACGGTGATCAGCGCCGCCGCGCTGATCAGTCTGGTGATTCACGAGCTGTTGGTCGACCAGCCGGTGGTCGATCTGCGCGTGTTCAAGGAGCGCAGCTACGCGGTCGGTGTGTTCCTGATGACCGTTGTCGGATTCGTGCTGTACGGCAGCATGGTGCTGCTGCCCATCATGCTGCAGACGGTGCTCGGCTACCCGGCGCTGCAGGCCGGCATTGCAATGGCGCCGCGCGGCATCGGGTCGTTCGTGATGATGCCGATCACCGGCATCATGACCGGACGGTTCGACAACCGGAAGCTGCTCGCGGCGGGTTTCTTCGTCGGCGGCATCACGTTGATCTGGCTCGGCGATCTGAATCTGCAGGCGGGGTACTGGGACATCTTCTGGCCGCAGTTGATCCAGGGCGTCGGGATGTCGCTCCTGTTCGTGCCGCTCACCACGGTGACGATGAACGCGATCCCGCGCGAGCGGATGGGCAACGCGACGAGCCTGTTCAATCTGATGCGCAACATCGGCGGCAGCATCGGCATCGCGATGACCGGCACCATGCTGGCGCGCCAGCAGCAGACGGTCACGTCGGTACTCGGCTCGAACGTCACGCTCTACGATCCGGCGGCGCGGGCGATGCTCGCCCGGACGCGAGCCGCGATGATGGCGAGCGGCGCCGATCCGGTGACCGCGACGAACCGCGCGTACGGCGCGATCTTCGGCATGGTCCAGCAGCAGGCGACCATGGTGTCATTCGTGAGCTTGTTCCGTCTGCTCGGTTTCGTTTTCGTGATCCTGATTCCGCTGGTGCTGCTGATGAAGCGACCGCGCCGCGGCGCCGAGCCAATCGCCGCTCATTGACCGGCGATGCAGGATGCAGGATGTCGTGTCTCCTGACCTTCGTGGTTTCGTGATTAATGACATCAGCGACCGTTGTACACTGCCAGTGTGAAAGCCTTCAGCCTCGCGCTGCTGCTGACGGCGGCCGTCGCGCACGCCTCCGCGCAGACGCCGGCGCAAGCGCCGCAGACGCCTCCGGCGGTTGACGCCCCGCCCGCCGAGGCGACGCGGCCGTCGTTTGCCGACTGGCTCGCCGCCGTTCGTACCGATGCGCTCGCGCGCGGCATCCGGCCGGAGGTCGTCGACGAAGCGCTCGCTGATATTCCGGAGCCTCTGCCCGTCGTGCTCGAACGCGATCGCACGCAGGCCGAAACGGTGTTCTCGCTCGAGCAGTACATCTCCCGCATCCTGACGGCGAAGCTCGTCGCCACCGGCCAGGATCGCTTCGCGGCCCATCGCGCGCTGCTCACCGAAATTGGCGAGGGCTACGGCGTCGATCCGCACATCATCGCCGGCATCTGGGGCATGGAATCGAATTTCGGCGGATTCAGCGGCGTACGGCCGACCATCGGCGCCCTGGCCACGCTGGCCTGGGACCCGCGCCGCGCCACCTTCTTCCGCGGCGAGCTGTTCAATGCGCTCGAGATCCTGAATCGCGGCGACATCGATCTCGCGCACATGAAAGGATCCTGGGCCGGCGCGATGGGCCAGCTGCAGTTCATGCCGTCGAGCTATCTCGATTACGCGGAAGATTACGACGGCGACGGCCGTCGCGACATCTGGTCCACGCCAGCCGATGTCTTCGCGTCGATTGCGAACTACCTCGTCGGCCACGGCTGGATCGCGGGCCAATCGTGGGGGCGCGAGGTGAAGGTATCGCGCGCGGCGGAGCGGGCGATCGTGAACGGCGTGGCGCGGCGCGACGGCGGCTGCCGCGCGACGCGCGACATGACCGTCCCGCTGCCGGCGCAGCGCTGGCGGACGCTCGGCGTGCGCACGATGACGGGCGGCGCGCTGCCATCCACCATGCCGAACGCCGCGCTGGTGTCTGGCGGCTCCAGGCATTTCCTCGTCTACGCCAACTACGACGCGCTGCTCGCCTACAACTGCGCGCATTCGTACGCGTTGAGCGTCGGCTTGCTCGCCGATCGTCTGGCCGGACCGCCCGCGCCAGTCAGAGCGCATCCGCGCGCGAAAAAGGCGAACAAGACGCGGCGCGCGCACGCATGAGGCACCGTCCCTGACCAGAGGCGCCAGCGCCCGATCCCCGCAGTCCCCAGGCTGCAGCCCCAGCCTCCAGCCTCCGTCACGACTCCGCTACAATGGCACCATGGCGTCCGGCGCCCAACTCGACGATCGCGGCATCGTCCTCACCTGCCCCTCGTGTGGACAGAGGAACCGGATCGTCTACGAGCGCCTGGCCGACGCCGTTCGCTGCGGCAAGTGCAAGACCACGCTGACCGCACCCGCCGCGCCGCTCGAGATTCGACATTCCGCGGAATTCGATCGGCTGATCGCGAAGGCGTCCATTCCGGTCGTCGTCGATTACTGGGCGCCGTGGTGCGGCCCCTGCCGGATGGTTGCGCCCGAGCTCGAAAAGGTCGCGGCGCGCAACGCCGGACGATGGCTCGTGGTGAAGGTGAATACCGACGTCTGCACCGATCTCGGCGAGCGCTTCCGCATCCAGTCGATTCCGACGCTCGCCGTCTTCTCGGGCGGACGCGAAGTCGCGCGAACGAGCGGCGCGCGGCCGGCAGCCGACGTCGAGCGTTTCATCGCCGACGCCACGCAAGCGATCCACCGCTGACACTCCCTCTACGCCGAAAGGATTCCCATGCTCCGCGTCGCTCGCGTGATCGCGGCCGCCGCCGCCGTGCTCGCCGCCGCCGCCTTCGCTCAGACGCCGGCGCGGCCCGCGGCCGATCTCGAGGAGGCCACCGTCGCCGACTTGCAGCAGCGTATGCAATCGGGCCGGGAGACCGCGCGATCGCTCGTGGAAAAATACATCGCGCGGATCGAGGCGATCGATCGCCGCGGTCCCGAGCTGCACAGCGTCATCGAGATGAATCCGGACGCGCTGGCGATTGCGGACGCGCTCGACGCCGAGCGCAAGAGCCGCGGCCCGCGCGGTTCGATGCACGGCATTCCGGTGCTGATCAAGGACAACATCGCCACCGCCGATCGCATGATGACGACGGCCGGATCGGCGGCGCTTGCGGGCGTCAGGCCGCCGGCTGACGCCTTCATCGTCGCGCGTCTGCGTGAGGCGGGCGCCGTCATTCTCGGAAAGACGAACCTGAGCGAGTGGGCGAACTTCCGCTCGACGCATTCGACCAGCGGCTGGAGCGGCCGCGGCGGGCAGACGAAAAATCCGTACGCGCTCGATCGCAACCCGTCGGGATCGAGCTCGGGATCCGGCGCGGCCACCGCCGCGAGCCTGTGCGCCGTCGCCGTCGGCACCGAGACCGATGGATCGATCGTGTCGCCGTCGAACAACAATTCGATCGTCGGCATCAAGCCGACGATCGGTCTCCTGAGCCGCACCGGCATCGTTCCCATCTCCCACAGCCAGGACACGGCTGGGCCAATGGCGCGCACGGTCGCGGACGCGGCGGCCCTGCTCGGCGCGATGACCGGATCCGATCCGGCCGATCCGCCGACCGCCGGCAGCACGGCGAAAGGGTTGCGCGACTACACCACGTTTCTCGACGCGCGCGGCCTCAAAGGGGCGCGTCTCGGCATCGTGCGCGACCGCCTGTTCGGCGCGAGCGTCGCCGGCGATCGGCTCGTCAACGCCGCCATCGAGGAGATGAAGCGACAGGGCGCGGTAATCGTCGATCCGGCGAATATCCCCACGCTGGGAGCGTTCGACCGCACGGAGTCCGAGGTCCTGCTCTACGAGTTCAAGGCGGATCTGAACAAATATCTCGCGTGGCTCGGTCCGGCGTCGCCCGTGCACTCGTTGAAGGAGGTGATCGCGTTCAACGAGGCACACGCGGCCGAGGAGCTCCCATATTTCGGTCAGGAGCTGATGTTGCAGGCACAGGCGAAAGGTCCGCTGAGCGATCCGAAGTACCGTGCGGCGATCGCCAACGATCGACGGCAGTCGCGCGCGCTCGGCATCGACGCTGTGATGGCGAAATACAAGCTGGACGCGCTGGTCGCGCCGACAGGCGGACCGGCGTGGCTCACCGATCTGGTGAACGGCGACAGCGGCACGTCATCGGCCGCCGCGCCGTCGACGGTTGCGGCCGTCGCGGGCTATCCGCACATCACGGTGCCGGCCGGATACGTTCGCGGCCTGCCGGTCGGCGTTTCGTTCTTCGGCCGCGCGTGGAGCGAGCCCACGCTGGTCAAGATCGCCTACGCGTACGAGCAGGCGACGAAGCACCGGCGTCCGCCGACGTTCGCGCCAACGGCCGACCTCGGACAGGACTAAGGCTCGCATCACGAAAGCACGAAGGACACGGCCATCACGAAGAACTCTTCGCTTTGACGGCTTCAGTGTTTCGTGCTCTTCGTGACTTCGTGATGAAAGATCAGCGGCTACAGCGCCGATTGCCACACCGCGCGGCCGACGAAGAACGGTCCGAGCCGCTCCAGATACAGCGCGGTCTGCTGCGTCTTCCGCATCGACTGCACGACGGCTGACAGCGGGAACAGCTCCTTGCCGACGAGGCCGACGATGAAGTCGTTGTCGGCCTTGTCGAGGCCATGACACGCGAGGCGGATGTCGTGCGCGTAATCGCCGGCGCCGAACGACATGCCGATGGCGCCGTGCTCGGCGAGCATCACGCGCTGCTCGTCGGGCGGCAGCTGCGTGAAGCGGCCGCTGCGGCGCAGCGGATACCAGACCGCCCACGTCCACATGGGATTCAGCACGGTGCGCTTCGGCCGGTGCAGCAGCACGTCGGCCAGATCGGGCTCATAGCCGATTGAATAGGTGCGCCCGAGCATCGTGTACTCGGCCTTCTGCGTCAGCGAGGCGAATGGAGTCTCGTTGAGCACGGGACGCACACGCTCCAGAAAGTACGCGGGCGTATCGCTGAGCGTCAGCAATCCGATCCCGCGCGGATCGTTGACGTCTTCGTACAGCACGCCGTCGATGTGCGCGCGAGCGAGCGCGTCGCCGAGCGGCGCCGTCTCGGCGCAGCCGCCGAACGCCAGAAACTGCATGAACAGCCGCGCGTCCGATCGCTGCGGCTGTCCGTCTTTCATTCCCCCCCGCTCGCTCAGGTCCGGTGGTTCCGGACCGCGCCGCGCCGCCGTGTGTTCGCTCATCTCACGAGTATAATCGCGCGGTTCATGCCTGCCTATCGCGTGCGCCCGGCGACACTGGACGATGCGGCGGCGCTGGTGCGCCATCGGATTGGCATGTTCACCGACATGGGCGTGCCGCTCGACGCCCGCGCGCTGCGCGCGTCGTTCCGCGCGTGGCTCGCGGAGACGATGCCGGCCGGAATCTATCGTGCGTGGGTCGTGGAGCATGCGTCGAAGGCCATCGTCGGCGGCGGCGGCGCCACGATCATCCCATGGCCGCCAGGCCCCCGTTATCTGGGCGGCCGGCTCGCGTACGTCTACAACGTCTACACCGAGCCGCCGCACCGGCGGCGCGGCGTCGCGCGCCTCGTGATGCAGACGATTCACGCGTGGTGCGAGGCGCAGGGCATCACGTCGATCGCGTTGAACGCGAGCGAAGACGGCCGCGCGATGTACGAAGCGATGGGCTACGCCGTGACGCCGAGCCCGATGATGTTCCGGTCGATCACTCCCGCGAGAAAATGAGCTGTGCGATCGCCTTCAGTTGCGCTTCGGTCAATATCGGCTTGACGTGCTCGCCGGCGCCTGGAAAGAAGGTGTTCACGGTCAAGCCGTGGTTGCCCTTTCGCGCGTAGATCGCGTACTGCTCGGGCCCGGGCGGCGACGCGAACGCTTCGTCGCCCACGCCGGGAACGTCATGTGCGAACAGGATGTTCGGATACTTCTTGCCGCCGATCTCCAGCTCTTTCGTGTCGCGCGCTTTTCTGTACAGCAGCGCGTCGCCGAAGTTCACCGCCAATACGAGCTTGCCGCTTGCGTTCACGAAATTGAGCATGCCGCCGGCGCCCGTCTGGGAGCCATTGGGGACCGTCTTGACGCCGCTGAGGCCGGTGACCTTCTCCACGTCGGCGATGGTGAGCAGTTTGTCGTAGGGCCCTTGCGCGGCAAGCGCCGCGGTGAGCGCTGCGGCGAGCGCCAGCGTCCGGCCCGCCGTCCGCATTCCGGGTCGAATCATCGAAGCCTCCTGTCAGGGGGACCGAAAGTGTACGCCGCTGTTCCGGACTGGCGCAACGACGGCAATTTCGATAAGATTTCGTGCCCGGAGCCGGCGAGGTCGCCGGGACTCCCCAAGACCCTTGGGCTCGCTCTGGAGACGTATAAACGATGCCGTTCATCATCACCGACCCGTGCATTGAAACCAAAGACACGGCCTGCGTGGACGTGTGCCCCGTCGACTGCATTCATCCCCGCAAAGACGAAGCAGAATTCGCGGCCGCGACGATGTTGTATATCCATCCGGAGGAGTGCATCGACTGCGGCGCGTGCGTACCCGCGTGTCCGGTGGCCGCCATCTACGAGAGCGTCGACGCGACGCCGTCGCACCAGAAGGATTTGATCGAGGCCAATGCGATCTACCGCAACGGCGATCCCGATCTGATGGCGCAGGCGGAAGCGATCGTGGCGGCGCATGTCGCGGCGCAGCCGGCGCTGATGGCGATCCCCGCCGCGGAGCGGCAGGCGGCTCACGCCAGCCACTAGCGGTCCGTGCAAACTACGAAGGCACGAAGGCCACGAAGACTCACGAGACCTCTCCGACCTCATTTTCGTGTGGCGTCGTGACTTTCGCGTCTTCGTGGTTCACGCGCGGCCATGCTGAAGATTGCGAGCTGGAACGTCAACGGCATCCGGGCGCGGCAGTCGCAGGTCCAGGACTGGATCGATCGCGAGCGTCCTGACATCGTCTGCCTGCAGGAACTGAAAGCGACATCTGACCAGGTGCCAGCGGCCCTCTGCGAGATGGAGGGCTATTGGTGTTACTGGCACGGCGGCAAGGGCTACTCGGGCGTTGCCGTCCACGTCAACAAGTCGATCGCGCCCGAGCGGCCCACCTTCACCCATCCCGACTTCGATTTCGAAACGCGCATCGCCGCCGTCGACGTGATGACGGATCTTGGCGGCGTCACCGTCGCGTCAATCTACGTGCCGAATGGCGGCAAGGACTTCCCCGCCAAGATGCGTTTCCTCGACGCGATGGACCTGTACGCGCAGTCGTTCCAATCCGGCGGTCGCGTGCTGGTGCTGTGCGGCGATCTGAACGTCGCCCGCGCCGACATCGACGTGCACCCGAAAGAGCGCAAGCCGCGTGCGATCGGTCAACTGCCGGAGGAACGCGCGACGCTCGAGCGCATCATCGGCCGCGGACTGGTGGACGTCGGCCGCGCGCTCGATCCGTCGAACGACGCCATGTTCAGCTGGTGGGCGCCGTGGCGCAACATGCGCGCGCGCAACATCGGCTGGCGGTTGGACTACGTGCTGGCCAGCGAGGCCCTCGCCTCGCGCGCGACCGCGTGTCCCGTGCAGACCGCCGTCGGCACCAGCGACCATGCCCCGGTGATGGCGACGTTCGTATAGTCGACTTCTCTTTCACGGAGACACGAAGGCCACGAAGAATCACGAGGCAGTTCTCATCCTGCATTGTTGACGTGATGTCGTCCTGGGTTCGTTGTGATGTCGTGAACTGCGTGATCTTCGCGGCTTCGTGATTAAGATCGGTGCTGATGTCCATTGTTGTCCAGAAGTACGGCGGCTCCAGCGTGGCCGACGTGGCGCGCATTCGCCAAGTCGCCGAGCGCGTGATGCGCACGCGCGCCGCTGGACACGACGTCGTCGTCGTCGTCTCCGCGATGGGCGGCACCACCGACGATCTGCTCGCGCTGGCCAAGCAGGTCTCCGCGAACCCCGACCGGCGCGAGCTCGACATGCTGCTGACCGCCGGCGAGCGCATCGCCATGGCATTGTTGTCGATCGCCATTCGCGATCTGGGCGGCGACGCGATCAGCTTCACCGGCA
>Ga0207657_10001597_pt1 | contig 24361 bp, 28 predicted proteins | sample KBSC33metaG_FD_184316 | JGI IMG/M metagenome (GOLD analysis project Ga0207657, IMG submission 184316) | Corn rhizosphere microbial communities from Kellogg Biological Station, Michigan, USA - KBS C3-3 metaG (SPAdes) (version 2) | ecosystem: Host-associated > Plants > Roots > Rhizosphere > Soil ... | reverse complement strand
TGGGAAAAGTCGTGTTCGAGACCGTCATCCCCCGCAATGTGCGGCTGTCCGAGGCGCCGAGCCACGGCATCCCGGCGCTGATCTACGACCATCGCTGCCCCGGCTCGGAAGCCTATATGCAGCTGGCGCGCGAGCTGATCGGGCGGCTGCCGAAGCCGGCGGCGGCGGCATGAGCGACGACACCCCCGCCCGCAAGCGTCCGTCGGGGCTTGGGCGGGGTCTTTCCGCCCTGCTCGGAGATGTCGCGCAGGAGGCGCCCGTCGCAACCGGCGGTAATGCCGGCGGGGCGCTGCAGCGCGGCGGCATCCAGATGATGCCGGTCTCGTCGATCGAGCCCCATCTCGACCAGCCGCGCCGCCATTTCGACGAGGAGGCGCTCGAGGAGCTGGCGGAGTCGATCCGCGCCCGCGGGCTGATCCAGCCGATCGTCGTGAGGCCGCACGGCCATCGCTACCAGATCGTCGCCGGTGAGCGGCGCTGGCGCGCGGCGCAGCGGGCGCGGATCCACGAAGTGCCGGTGATCGTGCGGGAGTTCACGGATTCCGAGACGCTCGAAGTCGCGCTGCTGGAGAATATCCAGCGCCGGGACCTCAACGCGATCGAGGAGGCCGAGGCCTACAAGCGCCTGATGGACGAGTTCGGCCATACCCAGGAGGCACTCGGCAAGCTCGTCCACAAGTCGCGCAGTCATGTGGCCAACCTGTTAAGATTGCTCGATCTTCCGGAGTCGGTGCGGGCGCTGGTGGCGACCGGCGAGCTCAGCATGGGCCACGCGCGGGCGCTGGTGACGGCGCTCGACCCGGAGGCGGTAGCCAAGGATGTCGTCGCCCGCGGGCTCTCCGTGCGCGACACCGAGAAGCTCGCCAAGTTCGGCAAGCCGGGGCGCGAGCGCCAGCCCAAGCTCGAATATAAGGGCGCGTCCGCCGACATCGACGCGCTCGAGCGCCAGCTCGGCGACATGCTGGGCCTCAAGGTCCAGATCGCCCACCGCCCCGACGGCGGCACGGTCGCGTTGCATTATTCGAGCCTCGATCAGCTCGACATGATCTGCCAGCGCCTCAGCGGTGAGCGGATCTAACGCAGCCGCGCCGCCTGGCGGCAGATCGCGAACAGCTCCTCGTCGACGGCCACGGGGCCGAGGCCGCCGGACGCCTTGAGCTCCCTCTCGGCCGCGACGAGCCGGCTGACGCTCTTGGCGAGAAGATCCGAGCGCCAGCGGCCCAGCTGCCGCGCCACCGACGGCTTCTCCTTCCAGAACAACGACTTACCCTGTGACGCCATGACGGCGTCAGGAGTCGAACCGCGCTCGACGGCGGCGCGCATGCGGGCAAGAAGGCTCATCCGACGCAGCACCGCCCGGATCAGCGGAACTCCCTCGATACCCTGGCTGGACAGGCGCAGCAGCTCGGCTTGGAGTAGCGCCGCGTCGCCGCTCCCGACGCTGTCGACGAGCCGGCTCAGGTCTCCTTCCTCGGCCGCGGCGCCGACGGCGTCGAGCGCGTCGTGATCGAGCTCGCGCGGCCGCTCCGGCGCCGCGTCGAGATAGGCGGCGAGCTTCGCCAGCTCCTGCGCGAGCACGGCGCGATTCCCGCCGCACGCCTCTGCAAGACGGCGGGCGACGTCCGGACGGACGATCAGACCTTCGCTCCGCCCCATCTCGGCGGCGAGCCGCTCGGCGTCCTGCCCCTCCGGCGCGTAGCTGGCAAACGCCATCGCGTCCGGTCGCGCCAGGGCCAGCTTGAGCAGCCTGGAGGCGGGCTTCAGGGCGCCGGCAATGAGGATGACCGGGTTTCCGCCGGCCGGCGCCTCCGTCAGCGCCTCCACCGCTCCCACGCACTCGTCCCCAGCGGGATCGACCAGCACATAGCGCGCGCCTCCAAACAAGGAGATCGACGCCGCCTCGTCGGCCAGCCGTGCCGGGTCGCCGCGCAGCTCGGCGCCGCTGAGTTCGACCCGCTCGGCTTCCCCGCCGAGGGCGGCCGCCGCGAGCTTCGCCAGCGCGCGCGAGCCGCTGTCGTCGGGTCCGTAGAGAAGGAAGAAACGCTGCTCGCCGGGATTGCGGAGGGCGCGCTCGACCTGCGCCCGGTTCGCCTTCACCGCGCCGGCCCGCCCTGGTTGCGGGCGTAGAGGGCGAGGCGCGTGACGATCTGGTCGGCGACGAGCTTCGAGAGGCGCTCGAGCGCGGTCTGCTCGGCCGCCACCGTCGCATATTCGGAGGAGACAACGTCGATACCGACGTCGGAGCCGGCCGTCGCATCGAGCACCACGGTGCCGCGCGCCTGCTCGATCAGCCGGTACCGCGCGCGCAGCGTCCGGCGCTCGCGAGTCGGTGCGTCGTCGGAGCGGATGCCGAAGGCGGTGATATTGTCGTCGAGCAGCACTTCAAGCCGGTAGCGGGCGCTGCCGTCCGTGCGGCCGCCGAGCCGGTCCTCCAGCGCCGTGCGGACCAGCCAGCCGGACTTGCCCGCGATCGGCGCGACCGAGACGGAATGCAGAGACTGCGCGACCGGCCCGGAGCCGCCGCCGGCGTAGAGCGGATGAAGGCCGCAGCCGGGAAGCGCCAGCGCAAGGCAGAGGATGGCGAGGCGCCTCATGCGACGATGTTCACAAGCCGGTCCGGCACGACGATGACTTTGCGGGGCGCCTTCCCCTCGAGCTGCCGCGACACCTTGTCCGAGCCGAGCGCCAGCGCCTCGAGCGCTTCCCGGCCGGAGCCTTTCGGCGCCGTCAGCGTGTCGCGCAGCTTACCGTTGACCTGAACCGCGATCGTCACCTCGTCCTCGACGAGCAGCGCCGGGTCCGCCTCGGGCCAAGGCGCGTCGGCGACCAGGCCTTCGCGGCCCATGGCCGACCATGCCTGCTCGGCGAGGTGCGGGACCATCGGCGCGGCGAGCCGCACCATCGCCTCGACCGCCGCACTGCGCGCCGGCGAAAGCGGGGCCTTCTCGATCGCGGTGGCGAGCTCGTAGAGGTTGGCGACTGCCTTGTTGAACGACAGGCTTTCGATGTTCGCGCCGACGGCGGCGATGGTCTGGTGGAGCTTGCGGGTAAGCGGCCGGTCCTCGCCGGCCTCGCCCTCGCCGCCGAGCCAGGACGAATGGCCGCGCTCCGCTTCCTCCGCGGCCAGCCGCCACAGCCGCTGGACGAACCGCCAGGCGCCCTGGATGCCGGCCTCGCTCCATTCGAGGTCGCGCTCGGGCGGGCTGTCGGAGAGCATGAACCAGCGCACCGCGTCGGCGCCATACTGGTCGACGATCGGCTCCGGATCGACCGTGTTGCGCTTCGACTTGGACATCTTTTCGATGCGTCCGCGCGTCACCGGTCCGGAGTGGCTCTCCGCTTCCTCCGGCGTCAGCCAGCGCCCTTCCGCGTCCTGGAATGTGACGTGGGTCACCATTCCCTGCGTGAAGAGGCCCTGGAACGGCTCGGCGATGTCGAGCCGCCCGATCCGCTGCAGCGCCCGCGTCCAGAAGCGCGCATAGAGCAGGTGCAGGATCGCATGCTCGACGCCGCCGATATACTGGCCAACCGGCAGCCAGCGCTCCGCCACCTCCCGGTCGAAGGGCCTGTCCTCCGGCTGGCTGGCGAAGCGGATGAAGTACCAGCTCGAATCGACGAACGTGTCGAGCGTGTCGGTCTCGCGCCGCGCCGCGCCGCCGCAGGACGGGCAGTCGGTGCGCGTCCAGGTGGGGTGGCGGTCGAGCGGATTGCCGGGAATGTCGAAGCTGACGTCGTCGGGCAGCACCACCGGCAGTTGCTCGCGCGGCACCGGCACGGGACCGCACGCCGCGCAATGCACGATCGGGATCGGCGTCCCCCAGTAACGCTGGCGCGAGACTCCCCAGTCCCTGAGGCGCCAGACCGTCGTGCCCTCGCCCCAGCCGTCCTCCTCGGCGCGGGCGATGACGGCGCGGATGCCTTCCTCCGCAGTGAGGCCGTCCAGGACGCCGGAATTCACCAGCCGGCCGGGGCCCGTATAGGCCTCGTCCCCGATCGGCTCGACCGCCTCCTCCGGCGTCGGCGCGACGACGCGGGTCACGGGCAGCCCGTATTTGCGCGCGAAATCGAGGTCGCGCTGGTCGTGCGCCGGGCAGCCGAAGATGGCGCCGGTGCCATAATCCATCAGCACGAAATTCGCGACGTAGAGCGGCAGCTTCCACGACGCGTCGAAGGGGTGGAGGACCTTGAGGCCCGTGTCGAAGCCCTTCTTCTCCGCCGTCTCCAGCTCCGCGGCGGTGGTGCCGCCCTTGCGGCACTCCTCGACGAAGGCGGCGAGGGCGGGGTCGTGCGCAGCGAGCTCCGTCGCGATCGGATGGTCGGGCGAGATCGCCGCGAAGCTCGCGCCGAAGATCGTGTCGGGCCGCGTCGTGAACACCTCGAAGCCGGTGATGCCGGGGAGGTGCGAGGCGAGCTCGAAGCGGAATCGGAGGCCCTGGCTCTTGCCGATCCAATTCTCCTGCATCAGCCGCACCTTGTCCGGCCACTGGTCGAGCGTCGCCAGGCCGTCGAGCAGCTCCTCGGCGAAGTCGGTGATGCGGAGGAACCACTGGCTGAGCTTGCGCCGCTCGACGAGCGCGCCCGAGCGCCAGCCGCGCCCGTCGATCACCTGCTCGTTGGCGAGCACGGTCATGTCGACCGGGTCCCAATTGACCTCGCTCTCCTTGCGGTAGACGAGGCCGGCGTCGAACAGGTCGAGGAACAGCGCCTGCTCGTGTCCGTAATAGGCCGGGTCGCAGGTCGCCAGCTCGCGGCTCCAGTCCAGCGCGAAGCCGAGCCGTTTCAGCTGCGCGCGCATCGTCGCGATGTTCGACCACGTCCATTCGCCCGGATGGACCTTCTTCTCCATCGCGGCATTCTCGGCCGGCATGCCGAAGGCGTCCCACCCCATCGGGTGGAGCACCTCGTGGCCCGTCATCCGCCGGTAGCGGGCGAGCACGTCTCCCATCGTGTAGTTGCGGACATGGCCCATGTGGATGCGCCCCGAGGGATAGGGGAACATCTCCAGGACGTAGGAGCGGGGCTTGGCGCTGGTGTCGGAGGCGTGGAAGGTCCCCCGATCCTCCCAGACCTTCTGCCAGTGCGCGTCGGCCTCGAGCGGGTTGAAGCGCGCTGCCATAAGGGAAAGCTTCCTCCTCAGCCGGCGGACGCGGCGCGCCTCAGGTCGCGGGCACGGGTGAGGATGATGTCCTCGAGCCGTTGCACGGTCGCCGCGGCGACCGGTGCGTCGATCCAGATGCCGTTGGTCAGCACCTGGCGCGAAGCGGCGACGCGGAGCGCGTCGGCGCGCAGATCCCGGTCGAGGATGGTGGCGGTCACCTTGACGCGCTCGTTGGGCGAGCGGGGGTTGGCATACCAGTCGGTGACGATGACGCCGCCGTTCGCGTCCGCCTGCACCAGCGGCGCGAAGGACAGGGTGTCGAGCGCGGCGTGCCACAGATAGGCGTTGACCCCGATGGTCGTGACCTGGCTGGCGGCGAGATCCGCCTGGCGTGCCCGGTTTTCATGATGGCGGCCGAGCGTCTTGTTGATGTCGTTGCGGACGAAGCCGCATCCCGAAAGGGCGACGGCGCTGGCGAGGGCGATGCCGAGCACGGCGGGACGGAACATAGAAGAAGGTCCTTCGACAGGGGATCGGGCCGTTATAGGCAAGCGGGCGCACGCGGCAAGCGCTCTGTGCCGACGCCCGCCCTGGAGAGCATGCGCGCAGGGTTGTGGAAAAGATGCAACAACCCGTGGAGATTCACCCGCTTGCGTGCGGCTCTTCTGGCACATGCGCGTTAGACGGCCTAAATCAGCATCGTTTCGGGAGTCGAATGTGCTGAGGGTGGGTTCGAAAACGGGTGTGAGCTTGACGGCGTTGGCCGCGCTTTCGCTCGTCCTGAGCCCGGCGATCGCCGCCAACCCGAACCAGCGGCTGGGTGGCCATGCCCCGTCCGCGGGCAGTGTCGGCTTCACGCCCGCCATCTCCGACCCGCGCCTGGCGGCCGAGCTCGCCCGCCGCGGCGTCCAGCCGAATCTCTTCCGTCTCACGCCCTCCGCGGCGCCGGGCGGCAGCAAGGCGCTTCGCATCGCCGTACGCGGCCATGCCAATGCCCCCGTCGTCGTCGCGCGCGGTGTGGAGGCGTCGGCGACGCCGGTCACTGCGATCACCCCGACCGCCTACAGTCTCGGCGCGTCCGTCGGCTGGAAACGTTTCGCGCTCACCGGAGATATCGATCGCGTCGAGGGCGGCCCCGTCCGCGGCGGCCGCGAGCAGGCCGAGGTGGGCGTCAGCTACAATCTGAAGCGCTTCACCGCCCGCGCCGAAGCCGGTCTCGCCCGCAGCGCCGCCGACACGCCGAGCGCGGTGGCCGATCCCGACACCTATGTGGTCGGCGTCGGCGGATCCTACCGGATCGCGCGCAATTTCGATCTGACCGGCGGCGTCCGCTACAAGATCGAGCGTGACCGGCTCGAGCCGCTCGCCGATCAGCGCCGCGACAGCCAGTCCGTCTATATCGGCACCGCGTTCCGCTTCTAGGCGAAGGCGTCGATCCCGGCCCACCCGTAAGCGTGCCGCAAGGCGCGGAACCGTTCCTCGCCCATCCCGCCGAGCGCGATCACCGGCAGCCGGGTCTGCCGCGCGAGCCGCGCGAATCGGCGGGGCCCCAGCGGCCTCGCGCCGGCGTGCGAGCGCGTCGGATGGACCGGGGACAGGAAGACGAGGTCGGCGCCGCGCCGCTCGGCCCGCCGCAGCTCGCGCAAGTCGTGGGCCGAGGCGGTGCGCAGCCCTGGCCCCCTGGCGTTGTGGACTCCGTCCGCGCCCCGCAGCAAGCCGCCGGCCGAAACCAGAATGCGGCCCGCCGCCCGCAGCCGCACCTCGTCGAACAGTGCCTGACGCTCTGCGGTGCCGAGCGAATAGTGGCGGAAGACGATCCCCGCGTTCTCGGGAAGGCGGTCGAGCGCGTCCCAGAGCCGCTCGCCGAGCCGCTCGTCCGTCATCAGCCAGAGGCGCGGGAGAGGGTGGCGGCGGCGCATGGCGCTTCCTATAGCAGCCGCCATGACCCGCGCATCCGCTGCAGACAGGCTCGTCGAGGTCCGCGCGGGCATCGACAAGGCGGCGCGGCTCGCGGGCCGCAAGGCCGGCGACGTGACGCTCGTCGCCGTGTCGAAGACTCACGCGCCCGACGAAATCCGGCCGCTCATCGCGGCCGGCCAACGTGTGTTCGGCGAGAACCGGGTGCAGGAAGCGCAGGCGAAATGGCCGGCGCTCAAGGTAGAGACGCCGGACGCGCGGCTGCACCTCATCGGCGGCCTGCAGTCGAACAAGGCGGTGGAGGCCGTGGCGCTGTTCGACGCCATCCACTCGGTGGACCGCCCCTCGCTCGTCGCCGCGCTCGCCCGCGCGATGGACAAGGAGGGGCGGCGGCCGGACTGCTTCGTCCAGGTCAATATTGGCGACGAGCCGCAGAAGAGCGGGTGCGCGGTGGCGGACCTTCCGGCGCTGCTCGAGGCGGTCCGCGCCGCCGGCCTGCCGCTGGCGGGGCTGATGTGCATCCCGCCGGCCGAGGTGGAGCCGGCGCCCTATTTCGCCTTGCTCGCCAAGCTGGCCCGACGGCATGGCGTCACCGGACTGAGCATGGGCATGTCGGGCGATTATCCCACCGCGGTGACGCTCGGCGCCACCCACGTTCGAGTCGGCACTGCCCTGTTCGGAGAGCGGCGCTGAGGTTCGACGGCCTGATCTTCGACTTCGACGGCGTGCTGCTCGAGAGCGAGTGGGCGGGCAACGCGCAGATTGCCGACTTCCTCACCCGCGCGGGCCACCCGACGAGCGTCGAGGAGGCGATGCACCATTTCATGGGCCTCGCCGGTCGCGAATTCCACGCGGCGATCGAAGGCTGGATCGGCGGCCCGCTCCCGAAGGGCTTTGCCGAAGCGCGGGCCGAGGAGGACAGGCGCGCGCTGGCGGAAGGGGTGGCGGAGGTTGCGGGCGCCGTGGCGTTCGTGCGCAGCCTGCCGCCCGGTTTGCCGCGCGCCGTCGCCTCATCGAGTTCGTCACAATGGGTGCGCGCGCACCTGCGCCACCTCGGGCTCGACCAGGCTTTCGGCGAGAGGATCTTCAGCGGGCGCGAGCATGTCGCCCGGGGCAAGCCGGCGCCCGACCTCTACCTTCTGGCGGCGGACGCGATGGGCGTGCCCATCGGCCGCTGCGCGATCATCGAGGATTCGCCGGTCGGCGTGCGCGGCGCGCTCGAATCGGGCGCGACGGTGATCGGCTTCGTCGGTGGCCGCCATTGCCTCGACGGCCACGAGGAGCGGCTGCGCGCGCTCGGCGTGCGGGAGATCGCGCACGATTTCGGCCAGGTGGCGGCGCTGATCGCCTAGGCGCGCGGAAAGTCGGCGAGGATACGGCGGGCGCGGACGAGGTCGTCCTCATCCACCATCAGCCGCACCGGCGCGGCGATGCCGCCCAGCTCGACGAGGTTGATCCCGGTGTCGAACAAATAGCTTTCGACTCCTTCGGCGGCGAGGCGGCCGCGCACGATCTGCCCTTCGCTCGCCGTGTAGAACCGCTCGGCCAGGACCAGCGCCATCACCAGGGCACCGGATTGCCGGCCGCTTCCTCGTCCGCACGCGGGGCACGGCCGAGGATCGCGTTGCGGTGCGGGAAGCGGCCGAAGCGGGCGACGATGTCGTGGTGCTTGCGCGCATAGCCCAGCGCGCGATCGTCGCCGAGGCGCGTGAAGAGGAGCAGCGACCGCTGCTGGTCGGCGAGCTCCTCGCTATGCTCGAAGGGCATGTAGAGGAAGGCGCGCCGCTCCGGCGGCAGCTCCGCGTCATAGCTCCGCTCGACCGCCCCCTTCGCGACCGCGAGCGCGAGCGGATCGGTGGAGAATTGGTCGGCATGGCCGCGGAACATGTTGCGCGGGAACTGGTCGAACAGGATCGCTGCCGCCAGCGCCTCGCGCGCGCTGCCGAGGAAGGCCTCGGGCACATTCTCCCGCTCCTTCGCCCAGACCGCCTCGAAACGCGCCCGCACCTCGGCGTCAAGGGCCGGATCGCTGGTCCACCATTGCTCCGGCGTCAGGCCGAACCAGAAATCGAGGACCTCGCCCGGCCACTCGCTCACGCGGCGGTGCCGCCGACCGTCAGTCCCTCAACAAGCAGGGTCGGCTGGCCGACGCCCGCCGGAACCGACTGGCCGCCCTTGCCGCAGATGCCGACGCCCTCGTCGAGCGCCATGTCGTTGCCGATCGCCGCCACCTTGGTGAGCACCGTCGGGCCGTCGCCGATCAGCGTGGCGCCCTTGAGCGGCGCGCCGAGGCGGCCGTCTTCGATCCGATAGGCTTCCGTGCAGGAGAAGACGAACTTGCCCGACGTGATGTCGACCTGGCCGCCGCCGAAGCTCTTGCAGAAGATGCCGTCCTTCGCCCGCGCCAGGATCTCGGGCGGATCGTCCCGGCCGCCGAGCATGAAGGTGTTGGTCATGCGCGGCATCGGCGCGTGGGCGAAGCTTTCGCGGCGGCCGTTGCCGGTCGGCGCGACTCCCATCAGCCGCGCGTTGAGGCGGTCCTGGATATAGCCCTTGAGGATCCCGTCCTCGATCAAGGTGGTGCGCTGGGTCGGCGTCCCTTCGTCGTCGATGGTGAGGGAGCCGCGCCGCGCGTCGATGGCGCCGTCGTCGACCACCGTCACCCCGGGAGCCGCGACCCGCTCGCCGATCCGGCCGGAAAACGCCGAGGTCCCCTTGCGGTTGAAATCGCCCTCCAGCCCGTGACCGATCGCCTCGTGGAGGAGCACGCCCGGCCAGCCCGGGCCGAGCACCACCGTCATCTCGCCGGCCGGCGCGGCGACCGACTCGAGGTTCACCAGCGCCTGGGCGAGCGCGATGTCGATCGCCCGCTGCCACGCCGGCTCCTCGAACAAGGCGTCGTAAAGGTACCGGCCGCCGATGCCGTGGAAGCCGCTCTCCCGCCGGCCGTTCTGCTCGGCGACGATGGTCACGTTGAGGCGGACGAGCGGCCGCACGTCGTGGGCGACGAAGCCGTCCGGCCGGACGATCTCGACCACCGACCAGGAGCCGGAAAGGCCGACGGTTACTTGCGCCACCCGCGGGTCGCGCGCGCGGGCGGCGGCATCGATCCGCTGGCAGAGCGCCACCTTCTTCGCGAACGGGATGAGGGTCAGCGGGTCGGCGTCGGTGTAGAGCTTCGCGTTCGTGCGCCGCGGCGGCGCCGGCCGCGTCCCCCGGGAGGGGTCGAGCACCGTCATCGTCTCCGCCGCCCGGCGGATCGCCGCCTCGGACAGCTCGTTCGCATGGGCGAAGGCCGTCGTCTCGCCGGACACGCCGCGCAGGCCGAAGCCGGCATGGGTGTTGAAGTCCGCGCTCTTCATCCGCCCGTCGTCGAAGCCGAAGCTCTCGGACGCGGTGTACTGGAGGTAGAGCTCCCCGTCGTCGAGCCCGCGCAGGGCGTCCGCGGTGAGGCGAAGCGCGGCGTCGGGATCGAGCGCGCCGTCACGGTAGAGGAAGCGGCGGGGATCGGCTGTGAAGGTCATTGGTCCGATATAGGGAGCGGGCGCGGCCGGGACACCCCCGGATTTTCTGATTGCCGGCTCGCGCGATGCGGCCCATGGGGAAGGCTCTCTTGGAGGGAGTAAATCGCCGTGGACGTCCAGCTAAACCTGGTGAATCAGTCGAACGATAACAACAACTCGCAGGTGGTCGTCTTTTCAGCGCATGCGCCCCCTTCAAATACAATCGCGTGGCGCGTCATCGAGAATTGCGGTCGTGGGGACAACCATCCGTTCCGGTTCCCGCAGGGATGCGAGATCGGGGCCGCAGACAGCTGGGGCAATTATTCGCAGAGGCTGAATGCGCCGCCGGGACAGGCCTTCGCTATGACGAGAACGGATTCCGGCGATGAGCTCAATGCGACCGGCCCGGCGAGCGATCCCACGGGCATCCAGATCACCAACGCCCTTGCCAGCGGGGCGATCACCGCGTTGATCTTCGCAGACGGGAAGCTCTTTGCCAGCGCCCGGCTCGACCCCCAGCAAACGGAACTGTTCCACTTTCGCCCGGCGATCGCCATCGGCGCCATGTCCCAAGTCACAGAGGGAAAGGTGATGGACGCCGCCGTTCTCGACACGGTCGACACGCGATTCGACCTGACGGGCATCGCAAGCGCCGATATCGTCATGACGGGCGGCGGCAGGGGCGAGGGATCCACACCTTTCGCCTTTGCCCTGCACAACGTCGTCAGGGCGTGATCGTCAGGACGTGATCGTCAGGCTTGGGCGGCGACCGCCTGGTCGGCGGGGCCGCCCTTGAGGACGAAGCGCTTGTCGCAATAGCCGCAGTCGACATAGCCTTTCTCGTCGATCTGCAGGTAGACGCGCGGGTGGCCGAGCGCCGGCCACGTGTCGCTCGCGCCGTCGCAGGCGACGCGGGGGCTCGTCACGAAGGCGATTTCGGGCGTGAAGCGGTCGGTCTCCATGGCCGCGCCCTTAGCAACCGGTGCCCGCGGCGCCAAGCGTCCGCTGTCCGGCGCGATTCGGACGCTGCCAAAGCCGGCCGGGCGCGGCATAGTGCGCCCATGGCCCGCAAGCTCGACCGGTTCGACATCCAGCTCCTCAACCTCCTCCAGGAGAATACCTTGGCGACGGCCGACGCCCTTGCCGAAACCGTGCCGCTCTCGCCCTCCGCGATCGCGCGGCGCATCCGCAGCCTCCGGGAGGAGGGGCTGATCGCCGCGGACGCGGCCATCCTCGCTCCGGCGCTCACCGCCGACCGGCTGCGCGCGATCGTGCAGGTCCAGGTGCACGAGCATGCCGAGGAGAAGGGGATCGCACAGCTGCGCGCCCGCCTCGCCGCCGCACCCGAGGTCCAGCTCCTCGTCAACATCGCCGGCCCCGTCGACCTGCTCGCCCTCGTCGTCACCCGGACGATGCGCGAGTTCAACGCCTTCGCCGACGCCTATTTCGCCGCGGATCCGGCGGTCCGCCGCTACGAGACCAGCTTCGTCAAATCGGAGATCAAGAACCGGCCGACGGTGCCGCTCGGCGAGCAGGACGCCACGCGCTGAGCCTCACGCCCGCTTCTTCGCCGCAATCCAGTCATCGATCTTGCGCTCCAGCACTGCCATCGGCAGCGCGCCGGACATGAGCACCTGGGCGTGGAACTCGCGGATGTCGAACTTCGGCCCGAGCGCCTGCTCGGCGCGGGTGCGCAGCCGGCGGATGGTGAGCTGGCCGACCTTGTAGGCGAGCGCCTGGCCCGGAATGGCGATGTAACGCTCGACCTCGGCGACCGCGTCGGTTTTGCTCATAGCGCTGTTGGCGAGCATGTATTGGATCGCCTGGTCGCGGCCCCAGCCTTTGGCGTGGATGCCCGTGTCCACGACCAGCCGCATCGCGCGCAGGATCTCGTCGTTGAGATGGCCGTAATTCTGGTACGGATCGGTGAAGAAGCCGAGCTCGTAGCCCAGGCTCTCGGCGTAGAGCGCCCACCCTTCCGCGAAGGCGGTGTTGCCGCCGAAGCGCTGGAAGGCGGGCAGCTTCGTATTCTCCTGCGCCAGGCTGATCTGGAAATGGTGGCCGGGGCGCCCCTCGTGGAGGAACAGCGTCTCATAGCCCCAGGTGTAGCGCGAAGGCAGGTCGTAGCTGTTGTAGTAGAAGATGCCCGGGCGGGAGCCGTCGGGCGTGCCCTGTTGGTACTCGCCGCCCGCCGACGTCTTCTCGCGATAGGGCGGGTCGGGCCGGATCTCGAGCGGCGTCTTCGGGATGACCGAGAAGTCGCGGCCGACGACCAGGCCGACGCGCCGGTCGATGTCGAGAAAGGCGTCGCGCATCGCCGCGACTGTGGCCGGCTTGAAGCGCGGGTCGGTGCGCAGGAAGTCGGCGAACTGGTGGAGGTCGCCCTTGAAGCCGACCGCGTTCTTTACCTTCTCCATTTCGCCGTGGATGCGGTCCACTTCCCGGAGGCCGAGCTGGTGGATCGCCTCGGGCGCCATGTCGGTCGTCGTGTTCGATTCGACGAGATAGCGGTACAGCGCCGCCCCTCCCGGCATCTGGCCGAGGCCGACAGCGTCCCGCGCGTGGGGCAGATACTGGTCGCGGATGAAGTCCCTGAGGCGCGCGTGGGCGGGGTTCAGCCGGTCGCGGATGAAGGCCGCATATTCCGCCTTGAGCCGCGCCTGGTCGGCGGCGGAAATGGCCGTCGGAAATTTGGTCACCGGCTTGTAGAAAGTCGAGCCCTCCACCCCCTGGCCGACGATGCCGTCGAGCTGGTCGACGACGTTCTTCATCACCAGCTTCGGGTTGACGATCCCGTCGGCGAGGCCCTGGCGCATCCGCCCGATCGCCCGGTCGAGATAGACGATGTAGCCGTCGAGCCGCTTCAAATTGTTCTCATAGTCGGCCACCGTCTTGAACGGCGCCGCGCCTTCGCCGGAGCTGAGGTCGGGGACGAACACCTGGAAACCGGCGAAATGGTCGATCGGCCGCTCGATCTGCGCCTTCAAGAGGTCCGGCCGGTATCCCTTGAGGTTGAGCTCGGTCTGCCACTTGAACACGTCGTAGGAGATGCGGTCGTCCGCGCTGAGCTTCGCCCGGTCGATCTTCGCAAGCGCGGCCAGGTCCGCCTCCGCGGCGGCCTTCTCGGCCGCGGCGTAGCGGTCGGTGATGTAGTCGCCGAACTCCGGCGCGTACCGCATATCGCCCCGGAACAGCGCCTGGATGGGGTTGCGGCGCAGCTGCGCCTCGTCGCTGGCGGCGAACAGCCGCTTCAGCTTTTCGCCCTCGCTGAGCTGGGGGTTCGCCGCCGGCGCCGACGCATGTTTCGGCGCTGGCGCGGCAAGGGCGGGGGAGGCGAGCGCCGTCGCGGCGAGCAAGGTCAGGACCAAGGTGCGCATCATTTCCTCCCCGGGTGTGTTAGGCGGGCACTACGCCCCGCTCCGGAGATGCGCAAGGGCCGGAGAATCGCGGCTCAATAAGGGCCCGCCGGCGCCGGCGCGCCCGCCTGCACGCCCCACGGCCGCTCGCGATACCATTTGGTGATGATGTATTTGACCCCGGCGCCGACCGGCATGCCGGTGTGCAGCGACCACGGGTTGGGCTGGCCGTATTCGTCGAGATTGTTCCAGGCGAGGAGGTTGCCGGCGCGCGGCGTGACCCGCACGTTCGCCTTGGTGAACCAGGTCTGCCCGCCCGCCTCGGGCTCGTTCAGGAAGATCATCGCCGTCCAGGTGCGCTGGCCGCCGACCTTCTCCTGCTCCGGCCAATAAGGCTCGGACGTGTAGAAGAAGTCGTGGTGCTCCTTGAACTGCTGGCCGGCGGCGTAGCGCTGGCCCTGGATGGTCTCGCCGTGGCGCGGATCGATGCCCATCAGCATGTCGATCTTCGCCTGGACCTTGAGGTTGACCGGGTCGCTGAGTCGCAGGTTGCAGCTTTCGCTGGTCCTGAACTCCGGGTCGGCGCTGGGCGCGAGCAGTCCGGACGGGACGCGGTCCTTGTCGATCAGCGCGATCACCTGCTCGCATTCCTTCGCGGAGAGGAACTCGCGCACGACGAACAGGTCGAGGCCCATGGCCGGGATCTTCAGCGCGTGGGGCGTGCGCGACAGGCGCTCGCGGACGTGGCGGCCGATATCGACGCGATAGGCGAGGGAGGGGTCGTAGCTCTGCGTGCTCACGGGATCGTGCGGCCTTTCACCATCACATAATCGACATGCTGGAGGACGCGCACGTCCTTCAGCGGATCGCCGGAGACGGCGATGAGATCGGCGGAATAGCCGGGCGCGAGCCGGCCGATCTCGCGCTCCAGCCCAAGCAGCTTCGCCGCGCCGGTAGTCGCCGTCGCCAGCGCCTCGGCCGGGCTCATGCCGACCAGGTCCACGTACTGGACGAACTCGCCGGCGTTGCGGCCGTGCTCATAGACGCCGGCGTCGGTGCCGAAGATGACCGGCACGCCGGCGGCCCGGGCGAGCCGCGCCGCCTTGCCAACCTCGTTCAAGGTCATCCGCACCTTCTCCTCGACCACGGCCGTGTAGACGTTCTTGCCGAGCCGTTCGCGGATGCCGGTGAAGGCCATCAGGGTCGGCACCAGCACGGTGCCTCGCTGCTTCATCAGCTGGATCGTCGCCGGGCTGGCGAAGGTGCCGTGCTCGATCGAATCGACCCCGGCACGGACCGCCGCGGCGATGCCGGCGTCGGCATGGGCGTGGGCGGCGACCTTGAGGCCGAGATTGTGGGCGGTGGTGACGATCGCCCGCATCTCCTCGTCGGTGAAGGCCTGGCCAAGACCCTTGTCTCCCTGGCTGAGCACCCCGCCCGTGGCGTGGAACTTGATGACGTCGGCGCCGAGCTTCGCCGCCTCGCGCACCCGCGCGGCGCATTGGTCGGGGCCGGTGCAGGTGTTGTGGCCGTCGAGCGCCTCCGCGACTTCGGGGCGGAAGCCCGAGACGTCGCCATGGCCGCCGATCGTCGATAGCGCCTGGCCCGCCGCCAGCATTCGGGGGCCCGGCACCAGCCCCTGCGCGATCGCGTCGCGCAGCGCGAAGCCGCCGAGCCTGGTCGAGCCGAGATCGCGCACCGTGGTGAAACCGGCGCGGGCGGTGGTGAGCGCGTTGTGGGCGCCGACCAGCGCCATCCAGTCGTCGGAGAGCGTCGCCTCCTGCCAGAAGGGCGCGCCGGGCACCGACATGAAGTGGACATGGGTGTCGATGAGCCCCGGCAGCACCGTCTTGTCCTGCAGCTCGACGACGCGTGCGCCGGGCGGCGGCGGCGCCATGCCGGGCGACACGGACTGGATGCGGCCGTCGACGATGACGATGGTCGAGGGACCCTGCGCAGGCTGCGCGGGATCGACGATCAGGCGGCCGGCATGGACGATGACGGTGTCGGCCGTGGCGGGGGCTGCGACGAGTGCGGCGAGAAGGAAAAGCAGGCGTTTCAGCATCGGACGGTACCCCGCGGGAAGCAGGGGCCGTTCATGCTGCGGCCCGGGCGGTTTTGACAAGAAAAAAGCCCGGAAGCGCGTGCGCTCCCGGGCTCCTTTCCATCCTGCCCTTCGGGAAGATCGCCGTCCGGACGTGCCCCGCACGTCCCTCTGGGCGATCTTACCAGAAGAAGTCGTAGATCACGTCGATCACCTCGCCGGTGTAGACGTCGACCAGGACCACGTCGTTATAGTAGCGGACCCACTGCGTGCCGTAGGGCGCCGCCGGCAGGCGGTACTGCCACGGATCGCTGATCCAATAATCGCGTCCCCAGAAGATCTGGTCGAGGACCAGGCCGATGGAGAGCCGGTTGTAGCCGTAGCCGTAACCCCGCGGCGCATAATAAGGCGAGCGGAAGATGCTGCGGTTGGAATAGCGGTAGCGCTGCCAGTCGTAGCGGTTGTCGTTGCGCCAGCCGCGGTTCCACTGGACCCGGTTGCCGCCGCGATAGTCGCGATCGCGCTGGTAGCTGCGCTGCCCGTCATATTGCCGCTGGTCGTAACGGCGCTGGCCGTCATAGCTGCCGCCGCGGTCGCGCCGGTACTGCTCGCGCACCTGGGTCTCGTAACGCGCCTCGTTCTCGGCCGCGCGACGCTGATAGCGCTCGGGCAGGTTCTGCGCGACCTGGCGGTTGGCTGCCCGGCTCGCTTCGATCTGCTGGCGATAGGCGTCGCGCTGCGCGTCGCCGCCGCCCTGGCGGTAGCCGCGGGCCTGGACCTGCTGCTGCACCTGGACCTGCTGCTGTTGCTGCTGGACCTGCGCCTGCTGGCGTCCCTGCCAGGCGCCGCCGCCGCGATACTGCTCTGCACGCGGCGCCTGCTGCTGCTGCTGTGGTGCCGCCTGGCGTTCCTGCCGCGCCGGGCGCTCGCCCTCGCTGCGCTGATGATGCTCGCCGTTGCCGTTGCCGCGGCCATGCCAGCCATTGTCCTGCGCCGCGAGCGGGGTCGCCGCCGTCGTCGCGATAAGCAATCCGATCAATGCCTTGCGCATCGATGTCACTCCTCAACCCGGAAGGCGACGATTCGCCCGCCCATGGACTGACCTTTACGTAAACCTTGCTGAGCCGTTGCTGAACTGTAACGTCAGCCGACTGAAAGGATTGGCGATGGCGGACGAGCGGGTGGCGATCGAGCGGGAGGGCGGCGTCGCCCATATGACGCTGGCGCGCGAGGACAAGCTGAACGCGATGGACGGGGCGATGTTCGGCGCGATCGGCGAGGCGTTCCGCACGCTCGGCACCGATCCTTCCGTGCGCTGCATTCTCCTCTCGGCGCGCGGGCGCCACTTCACGGCGGGGCTGGACCTTCAATATGCGCGGAGCCAGTTCGCCCCGGCGGCGGATCCCGGCCGGGCCGCCGAATCGCGGCTGCGCCACATCCAGTGGCTGCAGGATTGCTTCACCGCGGCCGAGGAGGCGCGCCCGCCGGTGATCGCCGCGATCCACGGCGGCTGCATCGGCGCGGGGGTCGACCTCGCCTGCGCGTGCGACATCCGCATCCTTGCCGCCGACGCCTATTTCCAGGTCGCCGAGGTCGACGTCGCCATCACCGCAGATCTCGGCACGCTCCAGCGCATGACGCGCCTGCTGTCCGAAGGAATCGTCCGCGAGCTCGCTTACACCGGGCGGCGATTCGCGGCGGACGAGGCGCTCCGCCTCGGCTTCGTGAACCGAGTCGAGCCGGACCGGGAGGCGGCGGTCGCCGCCGGGCTCGCGCTGGCACGGGGAATCGCCGCCAAATCCCCGCTCGCCGTGGCCGGCGCCAAGGCCAGCCTCAACTACAGCCGCGGCCGCACGGTGGAGGAGGGGTTGCGCCACGTCGCCATGTGGAACGCGGCCACCCTCGTCAGCGGCGACGTGGGCGTCGCGGCGAAGGCGAGGCTCGCCAGGACGGAGGCGTCCTTCCCCGATCTCGATGCTTGATCGCCGGCGGCTTGCCTGCTATCGGCGCCGCGCGTCGTCGCGGGAAGCTGCTCGCGGCGAACCCTTTTTTGTGGTATCGCAGATTTTTCGGGGCGGCGCCTCGCGGCGGCCGCCCTGCTCCATTCGAAGCGGAGAGTGACGGGACTTTATGCAAATCATCGTTCGCGACAACAATGTCGACCAGGCGCTGCGCGCGCTCAAGAAGAAGCTGCAGCGCGAGGGCGTCTACCGCGAGATGAAGCTCCGTCGCCACTACGAGAAGCCGTCCGAAAAGCGCGCCCGCGAGCGCGCCGCGGCGATCCGTCGCGCCCGCAAGCTCGAGCGCAAGCGCGCCGAGCGCGACGGGGTGCGCTGACCTACTGACGTTCGCGGCGTATGACCGCCGCGGCGTTCAGGTTCGCATCAGTCGTGGATGCCGGATCGAGCCCGGCATGACGATTGAGGGCCGATGCGTCCCCCGGGCGATCCACCCCCTCCTTGCTTCCGTGAAGGGCGGCGATTATCGCCGCCCTATCGCTTTTCCGGGGAACATCCATGTCCGTGACCGCCGTCCCGCTCCGCCCGATCAAGAAGGGTTCGGTCGCGAAATTGTGGGCGGCGCTCGTCGTCCTCGCCTTGCTCGCCGGCGCGCTCGCCTGGTGGACGACGGGCCACCACCGCTTCACCCGCACCGCCTCGGGCCTTCGCTTCCAGGTGATCAAGGAAGGCGAGGGGCCGACGCCGGGGCCGAAGGACTTCGCGCTGGTGAACTATGTCGGCCGGCTGCCCAACGGCACCGTCTTCGATTCCAATGTCGGCCAGCAGCCGGCGCCGTTCCCGGTGGCCGAGGGCGCCACGGTCAAGGGTTTCTCGGAGGGCCTCAAGATGATGCGCAAGGGCGGGATCTACCGCCTGCGCATCCCGCCGGAGCTGGGCTACGGCAAGCGCGACATGGGCCAGATCCCGCCCAATTCGACGCTCGAGTTCGATGTTGCCGTGCGCGGCATCATGTCCGAGGCGGAGATTCGCCAGATGATGCAGCAGCAGATGCTGATGCAGCAACTCCAGGGCGCCGGCCGCGGCCAGGGCGGAGCGCCGGCGGGGAGCCCCGGTGGAGCAGGCGCGGCGCAGGACGCGGGCCCCGACGCCGCGGGCGGCGCCGCTCCCGCGGAGCCGCCGCAGGGCCGCTGATCCGCCTCAGGGGGCGTGCTGGGGCCGCAGCGACGTGCCCGCGCGTCCGCCGCGCAGCGCGGTGAACCAGCTCACCGGGTTCAGCCACTTGGACGAGCCGTCGTAGGAGAAGGTGATGAATTCGGCACGACCGCCGATATTCTCCCACGGCACCGGTCCGCCAAGCCCGTTCTGGGCCGAGGCGACCCGGCTGTCGGCGGAATTGTCGCGATTGTCGCCCATCAGGAAGACGTGGCCGGCCGGCACCACCGTCGGTCCGTAATTGTCCTCCATCGATGCGCCCTCGTCGATCGTATCGTAGGAGCGGCCGTTGGGGAGCGTCTCTCGGAACACCGGCAGCCGGCAATAATCCTTGCCGTCGCGCGTCACCCGGTGCGGCCCGAACGGGTCGTGGTCGCGGATGCCGTCGCACGGCACGTTGTCGTCGACCGGGATCATCGTCTCGCCGCGCGCCTCGCGCTTCACCGGCTGGCCGTTCAGGTAGAGGCGCCCGTCGATCATCCGCACCGTGTCGCCGGGAAGACCGATCACCCGCTTGATATAATCGGACGTTTCGCCCGGCGGGGTCACGATCACCACGTCGCCGCGCTCCGGCATGCGCCCGAACAGGCGGCCGGAGAAATGCGGGAGGATATGGAAGGAGGGGGAAACCCAGGACCATCCGTACGGGAATTTGCTGACCACCAGCCTGTCCCCCTTGAGCAGCCCGGGCATCATCGATTCCGACGGGATGTAGAAGGGCTTTGCGACCAAGCTGTGGAAGGCGAGGACCGCAAGGATGAGCCAGAGGATCCCGCGTATCTCGGCCCACCAGTCAGTCGGCTTCTTTTCGAGCTGCGCCTCGGGCACGGCCGCGGCTTCGGGGTCGCTTGTCGGCACGGCGGGATCGCTGAGGCTCACCCTGGAAATCTCCTTGGCAGGGAAGAGGGGCGCGGCGCAGGTGACGGCGCGCGTCCGGTGTCGGCGCGCGAGGTGGCGCTCCCCGCCCGCCGCGTCAACCCTCGGCCGCTACTTGCCCTGGCCCGCGTGCGGCCGCAGCGAGGTGCCGGCGCGGCCGCCGCGCAGCGCCTGGAACCAGCTCACCGGATTGTACCAGCGCCAGGAGCCATCGGACGACCAGCTGATGAACTCGGCGCGGCCGCCGATATTCTCCCAAGGAATCGGCCCGCCGAGCCCGCCGTCCTCGATCGGCACCCGGCTGTCGGAGGAATTGTCGCGGTTGTCGCCCATCAGGAAGACGTGGCCGGGGGGAACGGTCACCGGGCCGTAATCGTCCGGGCCCGACGGCCCCTCGTCAATCGTGTCGTAGCTCCTGCCGTCGGGCAGCGTCTCGCGGAACACCGGCAGCGCGCAGTAGAGGCGGCCGTCGGGCCCGGGCCGCCGGTATTGACCGCCCCCTTCGGGGCAGGGAAGGTTGGGGTCGATCGGCAGCATGGTGACGCCGCGCGCCTCGCGCTTCACGGGCTTCCCGTTCAGGTAGAGCTGCCCGCCGACCATGCGGATCGTATCGCCGGGCAGGCCGATGACGCGCTTGATCCAGTCCTCCGAATGTCGCGTCTCGTCGGGCGGGGTGAGGATGACGACGTCGCCGCGTTGCGGCATCCGGCCGAAGAGGCGTCCCGAGAAGCGCGGGAGGACGTGGAAGGATGGCGACACCCACGACCAGCCATAGGGATATTTGGTGACGAGCAGCTGGTCGCCCTTGATGAGGCCCGGCATCATCGATTCGGACGGGATGTAGAAAGGCTTGGCGATGAAGGTGTGCAGCGAGAGCACGCCGAGCACGAGCCACAATATGCCGCGTATCTCCGCCCACCAGTCGGTCGGCTTCTTCTCCGGCTTGGCGGGCGGCGGCGCGGCCTCGGCGGCGGTAACGGGAGCGTCGTCGGTCACGCGGGCGTCCTTTCCAGCGGCACGGCGACGATGATCACGAAAGCCTGGGCGAACGGGTGGTCGTCGGTCATGGTGAGATGCACCTCGGCACGATGGCCTGACGGAGTGAGCGCGTCCAGCCTCTCCTTCGCGCCACCGCTCAGCGCCAGGGTCGGTGCACCCGACTTCTGGTTCACCACGCCTATGTCGCGCATGAACACGCCGCGCTTGAACCCGGTGCCGACGGCTTTGGAGAAGGCCTCCTTCGCGGCGAAGCGCTTCGCGTAGGTGCCGGCGCGGGTGAACGGGCGGCTCTCCGCCTTGGCCTTTTCGGTGGCGGTGAAGACCCGCGCGACGAAACGCTCACCGAAGCGGTCGAGCGAATTCTGGATCCGCTCGATGTTGCACAGGTCCGAGCCGATGCCGATGATCGTCACCGGGCTTCGTCCATCAGGCGGCGCATGTGCGCGACGCTCTCCTCGAGGCCGCAGAAGATCGCCTCGCCGATCAGGAAGTGGCCGATGTTGAGCTCGCGGACCTGCGGGATGGCGGCGACCGGCTGGACATTGTCGAAGGTGAGGCCGTGGCCGGCATGGGGCTCGATGCCGTTCTTCGCCGCGAGCGCCGCGGCGTCGGCGATGCGGCGCAGCTCGGCGGCGCGCGCCTCGCCCTCCAGATGGGCGTAGCGGCCGGTGTGGAACTCGACCACCGGCGCCCCGAGGCGGATTGCGGCGTCGATCTGGCGCGGGTCCGGCTCGATGAAGAGGCTCACGCGAATGTTGGCGCCGGCCAGCCGCTCGACGAAGGGCTTCAGGTGATTGTCCTGGCCGGCGGCATCCAGCCCGCCTTCGGTGGTACGCTCCTCGCGCCGCTCCGGCACAATGCAGGCCGCATGCGGGCGATGCCGGAGCGCGATCTCCAGCATCTCCTCGGTCGCCGCCATCTCCAGGTTCAGCGGTATGGCGAGCCGGGCGATCAAAGCGGCGATGTCGTCGTCGCGTATGTGGCGGCGGTCCTCGCGCAGGTGGGCGGTGATGCCGTCCGCCCCCGCTTCGGCGGCGATCAGCGCCGCCTTCACCGGATCGGGATGATCGCCGCCGCGCGCGTTCCGGATGGTCGCGACATGGTCGATATTGACCCCGAGGCGCAGGCCGGCGGTCACGCCGCTTTCCGGCTCCCGGGCTTTTCGGCGGGAATCGCGGCCAGCTCCGGCGGGAGGCCATCGGCCGGGTAAGCGGGAACGTCGAGGCAGATGAGCGGGAAGAAGGGCACGCCGAGATCGGCGGCGCCCGCTGAGCGGTCGACGAGGGCGGCGCCGGCGATCACCTCGCCCCCGGCCGCCGCCACCGCCGCGATCGCCTCGCGGGAGCTGAGGCCGGTCGTCACCACGTCCTCGACGAGCAGGACCTTTTGCCCGGGGCGGAGCTTGAAGCCGCGGCGCAGCTCGAACGTCCCGGTCGGCCGTTCGACGAAGACGGCCTCGACGCCGAGCGCGCGGCCCATCTCGTGGCCGACGATCACGCCGCCCATCGCCGGGGAGACGACGATATCGATCGCGCGGCGGATCTGCTCGGGGAGCTTCGCCGCCAGCCCTTCGGCAAGCCGAGCCGCCCGCCCCGGGTCCATCAGAACCCGTGCGCACTGAAGGTAGCGGGCGCTGTGGAGGCCGGAGGAGAGGATGAAATGACCCTCGAGCAGCGCCTCGGCGGCGCGGAACTCGGCGAGGATCTCGTCTTCGGTCATTGCGCGTCCGCCTCCGCCTCGCTGCCGGATGGTGAATAGGCACGGGACGAGGGCTCTTCAAGGCGGCGGGAATACCGGCCAAAGCGGCGCTTGAGGCGCGGGGGCACCCTGCCTATAAGGCGCCGCGATCCGCCGTCCCGGCGCCCAACCAATCCCGCTCCGCCCGGAGGCCGCAAGGGGTATAGATGAAGAACCTCACGAAGCTTTTCGCCGTCGCCGCCGCCTTCGGGCTGGTGCCGGTTGCCGCCGCGGCTCAGGCGCCGGCTCCCGCCCCGTCCGCGTCGGCCAATGCCGCGACGGCGCAGGCGCCGCGCGACGCGATCAGCGCCAAGAGCCAGGCCCAGCCGGCCCAGCCCAAGGACGTCTCGAGCCCCGCCGCCGGCCCCTTCAACACCAGCGCGCCGAGCAACGCCTCGGTCGCCGCCAGCGCGCTCGCGGCGCGGACCACGCCTCAGGTCGGCGTCGGCCAGCCCACCGACAAGCCGCAGCTCCAGCCGCAATTCACGCCGATCGGCGAGGAGGCGCGCTGGTTCCACAACACGATCCTGATGCCGCTGATCACCTTCATCTCGGCCTTCGTGCTGATCCTGCTGCTGATCGTCATCGTCCGCTTCCGGCGCGGAGCGAATCCGGTGCCTTCGCGCAACACCCACAACACCTTCCTCGAGGTGATGTGGACGCTGGTGCCGGTGCTGATCCTGGTGGCGATCGCCGTCCCCTCGATCCGCCTCCTCGCCCACCAATATTCGCCGCCCAAGCCGGACATCACGATCAAGGTGACGGGCAACCAATGGTATTGGACCTATTCCTATCCCGACAATGGCGGCTTCGAGATCGTCTCGAACATGCTGTCCGACGCCGATGCCAAGAAGCGCGGCGAGCCCCGCCTGCTCGGGGTGGACGAGCGGCTTGTCGTGCCCGCCGGCGCGACGGTGAAGCTGATCGTCACCTCGGCCGACGTCATCCACTCGTTCGGCGTTCCCTCCTTCTGGGTGAAGATGGACGCGGTGCCCGGCCGGCTCAACGAGACCTGGTTCAGGACCGACAAGCCGGGCGTCTATTACGGCGCCTGCTACGAATTGTGCGGCGCGCGCCACCCGTTCATGCCGATCGCCGTCGACGTCGTCCCGCCGGCGCAGTTCGCGGCCTGGGTCGCGTCGAAGGGCGGCACGATGCCGGGCCAGAAGAAGCCCGCCTCGCCCGACGCGACGCAGAACTCGCCGATCAGCAACCCGGCGCCTGCGGCGGGCGCGACCACCGCCCCGGGCGGCGGGACCTCCGCCACGCCGACTCCCACCAACGTCTCTGCTGGAACCGCCGCTGCCACGGCCACCAACCAGAGCCAGGCCCATTCCAGCCGCGGACAATAAGATGACCGACACCACCGCCAACGCCGCCCATTTCCATGCGCACGACGCGCATGACGCGCACCACGATGCCGATCACAAGCCAGGCTTCTTCGCGCGCTGGTTCATGTCGACGAACCACAAGGACATCGGCACGCTCTACCTGATCTTTGCGATCGTCGCAGGGATCATCGGGGGCACCATCTCCGGGATGATGCGGCTCGAGCTCGCCCATCCGGGCATCCAGTATCTCCACACCTGGGCGGGCGCCCACGCCACGCAGGACGAGGCGACTCACCTGTGGAACGTGCTGGTGACGGCGCACGGCCT
>Ga0207657_10001596_pt1 | contig 24363 bp, 18 predicted proteins | sample KBSC33metaG_FD_184316 | JGI IMG/M metagenome (GOLD analysis project Ga0207657, IMG submission 184316) | Corn rhizosphere microbial communities from Kellogg Biological Station, Michigan, USA - KBS C3-3 metaG (SPAdes) (version 2) | ecosystem: Host-associated > Plants > Roots > Rhizosphere > Soil ... | reverse complement strand
AGCGGCGGCGGTGCGCGCCGGCGCGTTCGCCTATCTCGTCAAGCCCACGCCTCCGGCCGATCTGTTGCTCACCGTCGAGCAGGCAGTTCCCGCAGCAGGAGCCTTGCCTAGCGGAGTGCACGATCCCGGTCCGGTCGAGGTTCCCGGAATAAACACCGCAGCATCGATCGGAAGGCCCAGTGCCGCATGCACGGTATGATTCCCAATGTATTGAAGCTGCATCTGCCAGCCGCGGCTCAAGTCCTGTTGTATGCTTGCGGTCCATTGGACCGTATAGGAAGGATGAAAGGTTTCCGGCAGGGAGATGTAATTACTTCCATTCGGGAAGATCGCCTCCGCGCTGGTCGGCCTCTGCGGCAGAGGATACGGATTACTGGTGATGGTTCCGCTCGAATAAGGATTGCTGAAGCTTAGCGGCTTTCCAACCGGCGTATTGATCGTGGCCGTTGCGAATGGTGGATTTTGATTGATGCGCTGGGCGGTGAAGAAGTTCGGCTGGTCGTATACCAGTGCGCCGCCCGCGCGCACGACGGTCTTACCCGCACCCGAGACATCGTAGGTCATTCCAAAGTTCGGAGAAAATTGCGCAAGCGAGTTGTTTGTGAACGCGCGAGGGACATCTTTGTCGCCATAAAAGAAGACGCCTGCCGGTGCCGTCGGATAGACCGAACTGATGTTGTTCGCAAGGAAGTCCGATATCCGGAACTGCGAGCCGCGATTGAAGTAATCTACCGGTTCGAACTCTGGGACCCACCGAACGCCGCCCACAACTACGAAGCGAGGCGTGGCCTGATAAGTATCCTGAACATAAATACTTGGGATTGGCGCGCGCAGCGCATTGCCTGAGTAGATACTCTGGCCAAAGCTCGCGAGGGCACCCGTCAGCAAATCGAGATTCGCGTCGGAACCCGTAGAACCTTTGATAATCGCGCCTGGCGATCCCGTCGGTCCGTACTGGCTATAGATGCCACTGAAGGTAAAATTGCCGTCGGCCTGGTTTGAATTTGAGATGTTCAACTGATTACGAACATACTCTCCACCAAAGATGATCTGGTGCTTACCGAGCGTCAGGTTGAAATCATCAGCAAACGAAAACGTATTGTCATTGAAGTGCCCCGGAGCACAAGTCCCGCAATACAGGTTGAACTTGCTTGTCACCTGCGTGCGCAGCATCGTTGCGGTAGGTGCATAGATATTCACCCCAATCGTAGTCGGGTTGATGCCGTTTGCAGGACCGCGATTGTCGCGCCGTCGCAGCCCCGTTGCATGGAAAAGGTTCACCATCCGCGGACTAAGAATCCACGTCTCGCCGAAGGTTAGCGACTGAGCCCGTTCGTCATTGCCGGCCTGGGACGTTACCAGGATATTTGTCGGATCGAAGTAAGCCGGAATCTGATAGTCGTCGAAGAAGTAGCGCGCATAGAAGGAGTGATGCGAATTGATCGTCCAATCTCCACGTGTCACAAACTGATTTTCTGTCTTGAGTGAAGGAATCGAGTAGTTCACCTGCCCGCACGGATCGCTGGTTTGCAGCAAGTATTTCGCCAGCGCCAGTGATGCCGGGTCAAAGTACGACGTGGATATCTGGTTGTTTACCAGCAGAGCACCCGTAACCGGATTCACGAGTTGCGTCGCGCCGCTCCTGCAGGCAGAACTATCGGTTGCCGAAAAATCCCCGTGCAGATTCGCCGCTGTAGGCACATACGCGATGGTCGCGTTACTGGACTCTGCTGCACGCAGATGTTGATATCCGCCAAACAAGAACAACTTATCGTGAATAATGGCACCGCCCAGAGTGCCGCCATACTCGTTTTGATGCAGCGTGTCCTTTTGAGTCGAAAAGAAGTTGGTCGCGTCGACGATATTGTTGCGTATAAACTCGAACGCTGATCCATGCAGCTTATTTGTGCCGGATTTCGTCACCACGTTAACCAGGCCCCCTGGATGCTGTCCCTGTTGCGCGCCAAGTGCCGTCGTCTCCACGCTGAACTGGCTGACCGCATCGGGGAATGGAAATGGCAAATTCACATTCGTCATGTAGTCCATATTGTCGCCGCCGTCCAGCCGATAGGTGGTCTCGTTTCCGGCGCCCCCTGCAATCGAGATCGAAACCGACGTGGCAAAATTTTTACTGCCTACCGTATCATTTCCGGGCACCGGGGCCGATGCGCCGGAAAGCGTAATCAGATCCGTCATCTGGCGCCCGTTCAAGGGCATCTCCGTCACAATCTTCTCATCGATCGTCTGCTTGAACGAGGTATCTTGAGTCTGCAACGCCAAACCCTCTGCACTCACCTCAATCTTCTGGTCCGTGCTGCCAACCGACATCTTCACATTCACAGCGATGCTGCTGCCGACCTCTAGCACGACGTTAGTCTGTGTATAGCTTTGGAACCCCGCCCTGGTTACGCCAAGCGAATAGGATCCAATTGGAATATTTGGAAAACTGTAAAGGCCACTATTATCACTCTTGGCCGAACGCGCCACGTGGGTCGCATCGTTAGTCAGAGTGATGCTGGCGCTGGGAATAACGGCACCACTTGCGTCCGCGATGGTCCCCTGCAAGCTCGCCGTACCCGCCACCTGCCCAAGCGCACTTTGCGCTCCCAGTGCAACGAGAAACAAGGTAAGGCAAACCATCTGAAAACTCAAAAAACGATTGCGGAATACGCCAGTGGTAAAGCTCACAGGAAATGTCACTTCTATTTCTCCTAACGAAATACTCGAATGCGGGAAGCGTCGACTACGCCATTCAGACGCGGGAGGCCCAACCGGAAATTGCACGGCGGGAAAGAACTCGAAATCAGTTCGTGGAGAGCTTAGCAATGTGTTTATTGAAATGTCAATGGGGAACTAATATTCCATTGGAAACAACCCCGGCAGCACGGCTCTGAGCCGCTCCTTCCTGTACCACGTTGGCGAAACGTCCAGGTCCACGACGACCGAATTCACTGGACGCGGATCACGGCATGAGCACCCGTACTTTGGGAACAGACCAGATTTAGCAGTTAGCCGACGATCCGGATGATTTTCTTCGGGAATTGCAGACCCTGGCTTACATGCGCTATCGAGCCGGGATGTCCATGCATCTGAAGCGGCGCTGCATAGAAGCCGTTTGCTTGTGCTGTCATAGAAAAATGCAGCTTTGGCTATGCAACGAAGCGTGTAGGTCAATCTGGTGGGCATTCAGGTCTGTGATACCGATGCTATGTTCTGGATCTGGGAGGCCGAAGACGTGAGCGAGGTGACCAGGGAACTGCAAGACGTAACGTTTTAGCTCGAAAGGAACATAATGCCCGATACCGCGATATTTCTGGGGGCCGGAGTCTCCGCAGCTGAGGGTGCGCCGCTACGCATTAGCTCGGGAATCTTTGGACCGGCAGAAATCCCAAAAGCGAGTCCAGGCATAGGGAACTTTGCGACTCATAATGGCCCGCGCCACTCTCCAACGGGTTCATAGGTAAAGTGACTTATCTGACTGGGTACTCGCACGACAACCGAGAGAGTCATCTCCTCTGGGAAGTCGGCCTCACCCAAAAGATACTCCCGTAACGGATCTTCCTAACGACCGAGCGGTACGGGCCGGGTTCCATCGGATTTCCACGGATGAATTGACGCACGCCAGAAGATGCTTGCGGCAAATTAGGTCAACGCAGAAATATTCACCTTGGCATCGCAGCAGCCCTATAGATTGCCGCTGTACGAGAGGCGTCCAGCTTAAAAGGGTGCCGATGGAGAGCTGTCAGCAGCTTAAACTTGCCGTTATTTCTTTAGCCCGTTCCGCATAACCCAGTCCCCACCGTTCCGGCCAATTCGTCCCTCACAAGGAGAGCACAGCAGATGCGCCGTGTGCTGCGCTGAAGTTTGCTTTATTTCTTTCGGTGTCATCATGACCGGGTCCGAATTGCCGTGCGCCGTCGTGATTTGAAGGGCCTTGTAAATACCCGGGGACAAGAAGTGGCTTCCCACCAATCTAACCTCTTCTGCGAAGCACATTTTGCAAGTACCAATTACGATCTTTTGTCCCTTAGCCATGTGCCATTATCGCGCGCTGAGGTGAGCATCCGCGTTCATATGCCATCCACATCCGCACGCGCCGCGGCTGCTGAACGACAGCGAAGCTCCAAGCGCAGAGGAACTTTGTCACAGGGGGTGACAAACTCAAAGGCTGGATGAGTCAGCTTTTTCGCATCCTGGCTTGACGGATGTGAGTCAGCAGTTGGACTATGGGAGTCGAATTGCCACTGAAAACAAGAGAATTACTGCATCGGAGCAATAAGGTTTTGACCGGAGCAATATCGGAGCAATAAGTGTGTCTTAGAGGGTTTTGGAGGGCTTTCAAGGGCGACGAAGACCTTCAAAATCAATCGGTTACCGTTTGCCGGGGAGATGGCATGGAAGAGGTCATCGGTTCGATCCCGATCAGGTCCACCAACAAACCCTTCAATACCAACTATTTACAGACACTATCCGACCGCCTCCAACTGCGTCGAGGTGCTGAAGCATTTTCGGAGCACCCGGCAACATCATCTCGACCACCTTCGCGTTTGCGTCCCGCTTCTGCTGCGAGACTGCTCGGGTGTAAATATCGAGCGGCGTTCTGACGTTCACATGACGCAGTTAGTTCCTGCGCCACCTTTACGTCCACTCCCATCGCCCGCAGGTTCGTCGCCAGCGAAAATGACGGAAGTTGTGCCAGCCGATCACCTTCCCCACAGTGCCCGCCGTTTGAGCGCGGGACGGATGTACCGCTTGAGCAGGTTGTCGGAACCCATCGGTTTCTTGCACTTGAGCCGGATCGACGCGAAGACGAAATCCGCGTCGGCTTTATAGAGCGATTCCCGTTTCCACTCCAGCAGTGATTCAAGCACGAATGGATGTAGAGGAACGGGACGCCGCGATGCGGTGTTCTTGCCGTCTCCGAAGCGGTTGCGGACGCACGAGCGAAGCACGGTAACTTCGAGGTTGACCGATCGCTCCAGATCCTCCCGCAACGAAAACTTTCATGTTTCTCTCCTTTTTGTTTCGTCGGAACTAGATCCCGCGAATTCTTGCTTATCTATGCCGCTAGGCCTAATCCGCCACTGGAGTAGTCGGAATATCAGTACTGGTTACTTTGAAATGAGTTCGGCGGGACAGCAGCTCATCCAGGCTAAACGGAAAACTGTCGCAATTTGCCAGCAAGAAGGAACCTCCTATCCCGGTAAGAACGGCGTAATTCAGGACCAACTTGACTCCCAGCGAGATCGTCATCGCCGTGGCGAAGACGATGAGTAGACCGCCGCCGAGCCGTGCGGCAATGCGTGTATGCCAGCCAACAAGGATAAGAAGGCCGAAGAGAATCTCGGCGCCAGTGGCGACTGCTCCCAGGGTGGGGATCAAACTTGTCGGCCAATACCCATTGAGGGTTTGCGTGTAATCGAGAAACCGTGAGTAATTTCCCCACTCGACATTCCGCTCTCCAAACGGGCCCCAAAGTCCAAACCTGTCTGCAACAGCTGACAAAAAACCAAGACCCAGCCCAAGTCGTAAAACCACTGAGCTCATGTTTCTATTTTGAATAGACATTTCATTCTCCTCGTGGACATCGCCACTCTCTAAAGCCACTTGCACATTGGCACACAGCCTTTACTTACTTGACTGGTATCACCAGAGGCGTACCGTTCTTATGAATCAAGAAAACGAGGAATTTTGCAGGCTTTGAATTACTGGCATTGCGGCTAACGACGTGAATATCGTTGGGGTTTTCATAAAAGCTTTGACCGGGACCTAGCGTGAGTTCTTTTCCGCCTTTGACCTGCATTACGACAGAACCCTCCAGCACATAAACAGACACCTGCGCGTCGTGGCGGTGAATGGAACTCGAAAAACCTGGAGGAAAGTCCACGGTGTACATCAGAGCTTCACTGCCGGGGGCGGCCGCCAGAGCATGCGTCATGATCGGCGTGATCGTTTCCTGCGCCATCAGGGGGCTGGTGAAGACAAGGGTGGCGGCTGCGAGAAAGGACAGCGCCAGAATTCGTTTGAAAGTCGCTATGGTTGCTTGCATGGGTGTTATCTCCTTAACTTCACACTAGACGTCGTGTGGTATAGATAAAAGGTCCATAATTCAAATAAGGGGTAGTCCACTTGCGGTCTTTTTAATGTGAGACCAAGCCGGGGCAATGTCTAAAGAAGGAACATTTCAGGACCTCTCACTCACCCTTCCCTCTGGCAAGCAGGAGCTTTGGCGTTGGCTGTACACGGAATTGCGTGGCGCCGTCCTCGACGGACGGTTGAAACCCGGCGCTCGCATGCCCTCCACACGTAGCCTGAGCAAGCAGTATTCGCTTTCGCGTGGAACCGTGGTCGTTGCCTTCGACCAGCTACAGGCTGAGGGATACACGCGCACTGAAGTGGGGTCAGGAACCTACGTTGCTTCGGGCGTTCCGGGGGATTTGGTGCCCGCAACGCGTAAACCTGCGACCGCCGCGTTGCCAACCTCGAAGGCCGTGTTCTCCAGCCGCGCGCAAGAATTTCTGAAAGGCGTGGAAGTAACCCCTGCGTCTCACTCCATCGGCAAGGCTTTCCGCGCCTACGAGGCAGCGATAGATCTCTTTCCCGTGGATCTCTGGGCGCGCGTTGCTTCGAGGGTCTTACGCAAAGCCCCGCGTTCGCTCTATGGTCACGGTCACGCTGCAGGCTACCAACCCTTGCGTCGCGCCATCGCGGAGTATGTTGGTGCGTCACGCGGAGTCCACTGCTCAGCCGAACAGATCATTGTCACCTCGGGCATACAGCAGGCCCTTACTCTTGCCGGCCATTTCCTGCTGGGGGCGGGTGAACAGGTCTGGATGGAAGATCCCGGTTACTCCGGCGCACTCCAAACACTCCGTGCCACAGGTGCAAGCATCATTCCAGTGCCCGTCGACAATGACGGTATCATCGTCAAGGCAGGCCGAAAGCTTGCCCCCAAGGCAAAGCTAGCGTATGTCACACCGGCCAATCAGTTTCCTTTGGGCGGTACCATGTCCGCGGAACGCCGCCTGGAACTCCTGCGCTGGGCCGCCAGCGCGAACGCATGGATCATCGAGGACGATTACGACGGCGAGTATCGCTATTCCGGCTATCCCGTTGCTGCGCTGCAGTCGCTCGATGACTCAGGTTGCGTGATCTATGTCGGCACCTTCACGAAGGTACTCTTCAACGGGCTGCGCCTCGGGTTCATGATTCTGCCCGAGCGCCTCGTAGACCCGTTCACATCTGCCCGCAGCCTGGTCGACCGCCATCCGCCTACGCTCGAACAAGCCGTCCTGGCGGAGTTCATCACCGAAGGCCATTTCGGTCATCACATCCGCCGCATGCGGCAAAACTATGCGGAGCGCAACGACGTTCTCAAAATCGCTGCCGATAGATACCTGAGTGGGCTGCTCGATGTCGAGCACGCTGCCGCAGGCATCCGCACATTGGGTTGGCTTAAAACATGGAAGTCCGATATCGAGGCAGCGCTGCAAGCGCGCAAACTTGGTCTTGAAGTAGAGCCGCTCTCGACGTTCACCGTGAAATACGAACGACCTCCAGCACTGATGCTGGGTTTCGCAGGCTGCAATCAGGCAGAGCTGCGACGCGGCGTATCTGTCCTTGCGACTGCCTTACGACCGCGCGCGCGTCAGGAATCGACGGGTGCGTATTTACCAGGAAGATATGTGCCACGCTTTCGGTCTCCACCCGACTCGTAAATATGAAAGCGATGGCGGGCCGGCCGCCGTATCCACGACGACGCTATCCACGAGAGCTACGGTGCAGGCTGCGAGTACCCACCCTTACGGGGAACCGCGTTGGAATTGGAAAGCGACAAGTTCCCGTTATACGGAGCGATGGCCCGGCCCTTGTCGGAGAGATATTTGGCGAGCGCGTCTCCAGGCAGAGCACGGAGGCCGGAGACGACGGCTTCCGCGTTGATGACGGCACCTGCCATATCGGTATGGGTGTGCGGGTCTCCAAAGAGGCCGTCGACGGCTTCAGGCCCCATGGCATCATAACGGCGGGCGATGATTTCATTAAGATCGACAAAGCCAACATGCTGTTCCGCGGCTACCTGCTGAGCCCAGCCGCGATAGGTTGTGGTGTTGCGACGGATATGGCCGTCTACCCAGATCTTGCGGGGAACGAGTGAACAAATGATAGGCGTAGCGCCCTTGGCTCTTACGTCGGCGATGTACTTGCGCAGGTACCAGCCATAAGTATGGACCGTGTCCGTCTTGCCGGTGCGCGGATTCACTACATCATAGGTCTCTTCGCCAACGCCGGGCAGGCTGCCTCGGACGTTGGGTCCGCGCGGGCGCATGCCGGCGGGAGGCGGCGGCGTTGCGCCGGGAGCGAGGCCCTGGTCCGGTACGGGCGAAGTGCCGGGCAGATGAATGCCACCGTCGTTGTGTCCCCACTGGATGAGGACGAAGTCGCCAGGCTTGATGAGTTCCAGGGCGAGAGCCCAGTGGCCGCCGGAGATGTAGCTGTGGCTGGAGAGTCCCCCGATTGCGCGATTGACGACGTTGATTTTGGCGGGATCGAAGAAATCGACGAGAGGAGCACCCCATCCCCACTGATTGTTATCGCCGCGGCCATGACCATTACGGACAGTCGAGTCGCCAATGAGGATGAGAGAAGGAAGCGAGGGGTTATTCGGCGGCTTGAGACCGAGATCCTTCTCCTGCGTACGGGGATCGGGCGGAGTGCGCGGGATGGCGCGAGCATCTGTGGTTGCCGCGGGAGGCGCGGACCGGGCAGACGAGGGAACCTGCGGAGCGGTATTCGGACCAGTTTGTGGCGCGGCGACGGCGAGGAGCGGAAGAAGGCAGGTTAAGGCCGCCGCGAGAAAGCTGACGTGCAGTGTGCTACAGATTCGCGACATAAGAGTCCTTCTTTCGTGGCGCCTGATTATTATCGATGGATGGCGCCGCGTGGAAAATGTGCTGATTCACGGGACGCCGTAGAGAAAGATGCAACCGAGCGCAAAAAAACAACGGGACAGATTTTTATCCAGCACGTATCTCGTGCCATCCGCTCGATGATTAACGGCGAAGATCGTGGATATTCGTTCAACCCGAATAACGAGAAGACGTATTCACCTTACCTCATAGAGTTCTCATCGCATCGAGACGGGTCTTTTTCTCAATGGGTTCCGTCTGCATCTTTGTATGAAAGTATTCCGTCGGTTTCCTTCACGTGGATTCTCTGTCCTTCTATGTGTGTGCGTAGTTTTGGCATGCTTCGCGGTTCCCGCAATGGCCTCCGTCCCTAACGTAACGCTGGTGGATAACGGCAGCTTCTGGACATTAGACAACGGCATCGTGAAGGCCACGATCAACAAGAACAATGGCGTTCTGACTTCGTTGGTCTACAACGGATTCAATACCGGAAGCCGCGGCGTATGGGAGCATACTCCCCAGGGCGCACCTCGGTTGACGAACTCTGTCACAATCGATCCCACGGCCAATCATGGTGAACGCGCGGAGGTGTCCATCAAGGGGGTCGGCGGGGGCACATTCGTCTTCACGGCAGGCGCTCCTGGCGGCGGCACAACGTGCGACGTTGAGCTGCGCTACTCGTTGGGCCGCGGTGACCACGGTATTTATACCTACTCCATCTTCCGCCATCCTGCGAGCTATCCCGCCGCAAGTACCGGCGCAGAAGATCGTTTCATCGATTCACTGGACCAGAGCTTCGACTGGATCACAGTTGATAAGGACCGCAATATGCTCGAGGCGAAGCCCGACGACTGGGGCACCGGTGTTGTGGTGCATGCCAAAGAGCAGCGGATTATGGACAAAGGCGTCTACAAAAATTCCGTTGAGCACAAGTACAGCTACTCAGGTGAGCAATATCACACTCCAGCCTACGGATGGTCCGGCACGCAGACGCACTACGGGGTGTGGTTTATCAATCCCACGGTCGAATATCTAAGCGGCGGCGCGACCCGCCTCGACCTTGACGCACATCTCGGCGCGAATAATAACCCGCCGCCCATCATCCTTGACTACTGGCACAGCGGCCACTATACCGGAGGTACGCGAGCCAACATCGCAGCCGGGGAAGAGTGGAGCAAGGTGATTGGCCCGATCTTCGTTTACGTAAACCATCTGGACCATCCCAAGGCGACTTCGCAGGCAGAGCTCGATACCTTGAAAGCGACAGAAGGCGATCCCACGGTTCCTTCCAGTTGGCGTGACAACGCCAATTCATTGTGGGCCGACGCTCTTGCTCAAGCGCGGAAAGAGAGATCGAAGTGGCCCTACGATTGGGTAAAGGGCTGCGATTACACGCCGCTGGCACAGCGCGGCACGGTCAACGGTCGCATCGTGTTAAACGATCCCATGGCGCCGAAAGGCTCATCGAAGAAACTTCCGCACCTGACCGTAATCCTCTCGCATCCCGATGAACCGCTCAGGGAGTTACCGCCTGTGCACCTGCTACCCAACGTGGTTGCAAGGCTAGAGCGCGAGGGATCAATCCTCGTACCCTCGGTCCACACACGTCGGGAGGCCCCGGAAGCTGGATTCATGACGCCCGCTTCTATCAGTTCATCACCGACGGGTCGGAAGACGGAAGGTTCACTATCACGAAGATTCGCCCTGGCAAATATACGCTGCACGCCTATGCTGACGGTGTTCTGGGTGAGTTCGAAAAAACCGATGTCACGGTTGAGCCGGGAAGATCGATCCATCTCGGTAAGCTCGAGTGGAGACCGATACGGTTTGGAAAACAGCTATGGGAAATCGGAACGCCAGACCGCAGCGCCCGCGAATTTTTGAAAGGCGATGGCAGCAATAGCTGGCTGTGGGGCTGGAACCTGCGCTATGCCCTGCTCTTTCCCGACGACGTTACCTTTACGGTGGGCAAGGATGATCCGGCCAAGAGTTGGTTCTATGAAGAAGTTCCTCATGCCACAAATGATTCCTTTGTGAATCCGAAAGCGAAAGACCCTGCGAACCAGCGCTTCGGCTGGGTCAAAGCTGAGTCTCTTCGACAGTATCCCCAGACCGATCAGGTCGGTCCCTGGCGCGTCTATGGACACGGTAAGGAGACAGTGTGGACTATCAAGTTTCATCTGAAGAAACAGCCGAAGGGCATAGCGGCGTTCCGTGTTGCATTGGACGGTGTCGATGGAATGCGTAATGGACTCGTGGTGACAGTCAACGGCCAGAGCGTCGGCGCTATCGGGGACAACAGCAACTCAGACAACGCTCCCTTAATCTCGACCAACGCCATTCGCTACAACACCGATAAGGGGCTCTGGCAACAGCGAACCCTTAAGTTTGATGGCTCTGTGCTCAAGCGAGGCGATAACGTAATGACCCTTACGGTTCCGGCTGGCGACCTGCAAAGTGGAGTTGTGTGGGACTACCTTCGTATGGAGCTAGACCCTGATGGTAAGGCACCTATTGCATCTGGCCATAAAGGCGTTACCCCATCTTCAACACATCCGGGAGAGTAGCCACTCCAGATTTCTGCCCCAACTGACCCAAAATCCGTTTCGAGGGACGCCACCACAATCGCGGGGATGGCAACCATAATGACACAGCGGAGCGTAAGCGTTATGTTCCATTGTGTCATCGATGTTGAAATCGCCCGGATCCTGACCGGCTCGATGCGTACGCCAGCCTCGAAGGCCGCCCCCTCATAAAAGCCGGCGTGGAAAGAACCCGTCCGGTGCGATCCGGCGCGGACGGGATTACTGAGTGGTCAACGACTCCGCAAAAACTGCGCGGTTGCGGCCCTCCGCCTTGGCGCGATAAAGAGCGGCGTCGGCTTCTTTCAGGTACGGATCGATCGAAAGGGAGTTATTCCAGTTCTCGATGGTGATGGCTCCGATGCTCAGGGAGACGGAGACGGGGCCCTCTTTGGTGATAAAGGGGACGCGGCTCAACTCCTCGCATATTTGGGTGGAGCGTCTCCTCAGGGCGGCGTTGTCGCATCCTCCCAGCACGATGAGAAACTCTTCGCCGCCAAAGCGGCCGACGGAATCTTCGGGCCGCACCAGTTCGCGGAGAAACAGAGAGACCTGTTGCAGGACCTCGTCTCCCACCGGGTGGCCGTACGTGTCGTTGATGCGCTTGAAGTGGTCGACGTCGCAGAGGATCAGCGACGTGGGCGTATAGTTGCGGGCCGAACGGCTCAGTTCGCTGCTCAGCAGCGAGAGGATGCCGCCCCGATTCCACAGAGAGGTCAGCGCGTCGTGAGTCGCCTTGAAGCGCATCTCCTCGCGCGCCTCGACCAGCTTGTCTTCGAGCTGGAGCAGGCGATGGCCGGTGTGCAGCCGGGCCTTCAGTTCGGCGGGGTGGCAGGGCTTGGTCAGGTAATCGTCGGCTCCGGCCTCCAGTCCGCTGACGACGTCTTCGCTGGACTGCCGGGAGGTCAGGAGCACGATGTAGACGTAGGCGTTCTCGTTTCTCGAGCGCACGGCGCGGCAGACGCCGAGGCCGTCGAGGTCGGGCATCATCCAGTCGATCAGCGCGAGCCGCGGACCGCCAGGGCTGCACAACTCGAGCGCGGCCTGGATCCCGTTGGTTGCCGTGACGACCTCGTAGCCGTATTTCTCAAGGGTTCGGTGCATCAGGCGGAGAGAGACAGGGTCATCGTCTGCAAGAAGGATCTTCAATTGACTGTCTCCACGCAAAGGGACTCGAGTTCTTCAACCACGCGCTCCAGCTCTGCTTCCATATCGGCCAGCTTGCCGGCCGCAAATTGAATGTCGCCCGACCGGCCCATGGACTCGAGTTGCCCCGCGAGCCGGGATGAGGCAGGGGCGGCGAGATTGGCCAGCGCGCCCTTGAGCGCATGCCCGGCGCGTTGCAGGGCCTCGGCGTTGCCGGTCTTTACAGCTTCGCGCGCGGCACGGACCTGGACGGGATAATCGTCGCGGAAGAGGGCGAGAAGCTCTGCGAGAAAGGCGCGATCTCCGTCGATGCGCTCGAGCAGCTCGGTGGCGCAGACGGCGGACTCCAGCGGCTCGGCAACGGCTTCGGATTCGGCGGCGAAGTCGACGCGCTCGCGGGTGACATAGCTGTCGAGCACCTCGTCGAGCTCCTGCGGGCGGATGGGCTTAGAGAGGTAGCCGTCCATGCCGGCCTCTATGCAGCGCTCGCGGTCGCCCTTCATCACCAGCGCGGTCATGGCGACGACTGGCTGATGCTTGCCTGTTCCCTGCTCGCGCTCGCGCAGCAGCCGGGTCGCTTCAAGGCCGTCCATCTCCGGCATCTGCACGTCCATCAGGACGAGATCGAAGCTGGTCTTCTCGAGGGCGGAGAGAGCCTGCCGCCCGTTGGCCGCGAGCGCGACCTGGTGGCCTCGCTTCTCGAGCAGACGGATGGCCAGCTTCTGGTTGACGGCATTGTCTTCGGCCAGCAGGATATGAAGGGCTTTCTTCGGATCGAGATCTTCCTGCAGCAACTTCCGGGTGATCATAGGAACGGCTCCTGTCTGCTCTTTCGGGGCGAGGACTCGCGAGATGGCTTCGCGCAACTCCGCCTGGCGGACCGGCTTGAGCAGGTAGGCGGAGATGCCCAGTTCCCCGCAGCGGGCGGCGTCGCCGCGCTGGCCTCCGGAGGTGAGCATCATGATGGTTGAGGTGGAAATGTCTGGTCTCTGCTTGATTTCTTCGACGAGATCGAAGCCGTCCATCTTGGGCATGTGCATATCGGTGAGGATGAGGCCGTAGGGCTGGTTGGCCTCGTGCGCTACCGTCAGCGCGGCCAGCGCCTTCTCGGCGTCCGATACAGCGGTGGAGATCATGCCCCAGCGCTGGACAAGACCCTCGAGGATGCGCCGGTTAGTGCGGTTGTCGTCGACGATGAGCACCTTGACTCCGCTGAGGACCGTTTGGGGAGCGGTGGTGCCGAGGACGGGTGCCTGCTCGACGGCCGTTCCGACCCTGACGGTGAAGTGGAAGCGGGAGCCGACGCCGAGTTCGCTCTCGACCCAGATGCGGCCGCCCATCATCTCGATCAGGCGCCGGGAGATGGTGAGACCCAGCCCGGTGCCTCCGAATTCGCGGGTGGTGGAGGTGTCGGCCTGGCTGAAAGAGTCGAAGATGGAGTTGAGCTTCTCCGGCGCGATGCCGACCCCGGTATCGGAGACGGTGAAGCGCAGGGTGGCAAACTTCTCTTCGATCAGCTCGGTCTGCACCTTGAGGGCGATCTCGCCCTCGGAGGTGAACTTGAGCGCGTTGCCGATGAGATTGAGCAGGATCTGGCGCAGCCGCCCGGGGTCGCCGGTGACCGTCTCGGGCATGTTCTGAGGAACTTCGCAGAGAAGCTCCAGGCCCTTTTCGTCGGCGCGCAGGGCGAGCGACTTGAGCGCGCCTTCAATGCACTCGCAGGGATCGAAGTCGATCTCTTCGAGGTCGACCTTGCCGGCCTCGATCTTCGAGAAGTCGAGGATGTCGTTGATGACGTTCAGCAGCGAATCCGCCGACATTTTGACGGTATCGAGGTAGTCGCGCTGCTCGCGGGTCAGCTCGGTCTCGAGCGTCAGGTCGGTCATTCCGATGATGCCGTTGAGCGGGGTGCGAATCTCGTGGCTCATGTTGGCAAGGAACTCGCTCTTGGCCTGGCTGCCGGCTTCGGCGGCCCTCGCCTTTTCGCGCTCGGCGGTCACCTGCTCCATCATCCGATAGCGTTCCTCGCTGATCTCCAGCTCCTTGTCGCGGATGGAATAACGCCGGTCGAGCATCGAGGCCAGCAGCACGAACCCGAGAATCATCAGGACGACCAGCGCGATCTCGACGACTCCCAGCTCGGAGATGTTGACGGCGTGGCGCAGCTCGGAGGCTGCCAACGGGGCCGGCATAAAGGAGACGGCCGCCATGCCGAGATAGTGCATGACGGGGATCGCCAGGCCCATCAGAACAGCGCTTCCGGACTTGCGCCAGCTCCAGGTCGTCATCTGGTCCCTGAGACCGAAGGTCAGCCACAGCGCCACAAACGAGATGACGACGGCGGCGACGACCGAGAGAGCGACGAGGCCCACGGAATAGGTGCACATCGCCGGCAACCGCATGGCCTCCATGCCGATGTAGTGCATGGCTGCGATGCCGCCGCCCATCAGCAAGCTGCCCACGGTGGCGGAGGCGATGGTCAGTGTCTTGCGGCTGACGACGAACAGGGCGATTGCCGATGCCACGACGGCGGCGATCATCGAGAGCAGAACCGTCGGCCAGTCGTAACGCACCGGCACGGGCAGGCGGAGAGCCTCCATGCCGACATAGTGCATAGCCCAGATGCCGAGGCCCATTGCGAAGGCGCCGCCGCTCAGCCAGAGAAACCGGGCGAATCCACGCGCGGCGGTGACGCGGCCGGCGAGGTCGAGCGCGGCATAGGCGGCAAGGATAGCGATGAGAACAGAGGCTGTGACCAGACGGAAGTCGTAGAAACCGACGAGGGAGGGGAGAGTGTGACCGTTCATCAATGCACCTTCAGGCAACTTTTACTGCCTGAAAATAGCATTTCCATTTACACAGCGATGTAGCACTTTTGAGCCACATGCCGCACGGGGGTTGTTAGGTCTGCGTAAGACTGAACTCATAGACTGCTGCGGAATTGTGTGCGCGGGTAGCCGCCTGAGTAGCGTTCCAATCAATGCAGTATTCGCGCACGAAGGCCGCTTGTTTTTTCGGTCCTTACCTTATCATTCACGTATCGAGCACAGACGGCCCCGGCTTGCCGCGACCATCTCCCGCTTGGCCTCTGGATCTACGGTCACCGGCATGTATCCGGGGCGGAACGTCACAGCATCAACCTACCTACGAGCGGGGTTCATCTCCCACAGCTAGACCTAATGAAGTTGGTCGGGAATGACGGCGTACTGGATGAGCAGTTCGAAGGGGACTATCTGAAGGGTGTTCTCGTGGGTGGCTTCGAGGACGATGGGGCAGGCAGCCCCGGCCTGTTGCACCTGGAGCCAGCGGGCGGCGCAGACGCACCAGCGGTCGCCGGGCTTGAGGCCGCTGAAGCCGTACTGCGGCATCGGGGTGGAGAGGTCGTTGCCGAGGGCCTTGCTGGCGGCGAGGAAGGCCTCGTCGACGACGCAGCAGATGGTGTGGACGCCAAGGTCGTTGGGGCCGGTGTTGCAGCAGCCGTCGCGATAGAAGCCGGTCATGGGAGTGCATCCGCAGGTAGCCAGAGGCTGGCCGAGAACGTTGCGGGAGGGAGCCTGTTCGTAGGGTGATTCGCTTGCCATAGGTTGATTGTAGGTCCAGAGCCGCAGAGCAAAGGCCGACTGCGCAGATTCGCAGTCGGCCTTTGATTACTTGGCAGCCAGTTGAAGCTGCTGCTGATACTCCTCGTAGGGGCCCTTGTGGTCGGTGATGTGGAAGTTATCGGGACCGCCCTCGAAGTGCCAGACACGGGTGCCCGCCTCTTCGATCAGGTCCTGATCGTGGGTCACGAGGAAGACGGTGCCTTCGTACTTCTGAATGGCCTGGTTGAGGGCGTTGATGCTCTCGAGGTCAAGGTGATTGGTGGGCTCGTCGAGGACGAGGATGTTGGGCTTCTGCAGCATGATCTTGCAGAAGAGCAGCCGTGCTGCTTCCCCTCCCGACAGCGCGTCGGTCTTCTTGAGTCCCTCTTCGCCGCGAAAGAGCATCTGGCCGAGAATGCCGCGAATATCTTCCTTGGTAGCCTGCGGGTCGAAGCTGTGCAGCCACTCGGCGACCGTGGTGCCCTTGGCGATGGAGCCGGTGTGGTCCTGCGCGAAGTAGCCGATCTGGGCCTCGTGGCCCCATTTGACGGTGCCGGAGTCGATGGAAACGTCGGTCTCTTCGATGCCGGGGCCATTGGCTAGCAGGGCTTTGATAAGCGTGGTCTTGCCTTGTCCGTTGCGGCCGATGAGGACGACCTTGTCGCCGCGCATCACCGAAGCGGAGAAGTCGTTGATGACGTGCTCGGTCTTACCGTCCTTCTGAACATAGGACTTGTTGACGCCTTCGAATTCGAGGACGTGCTTGCCGGAAGGCCGGAGCATGTCGAAGCGGATGAAGGGGCGCGCGATGTTGGAACGCGCCAACTCGGACGTCGCCAGGCGTTCGACTTCCTTCTTGCGCGAATTGACCTGCGAGCTGCGTGTACCGGCGGAGAAGCGGGCGATGAAGTCGTTCAACTGGGCGATCTTCTTCTCGCGCTGCTCGTTCTGGCTCTCGATGCGAGTGCGGATCGAGGTCTTCTGCAACACCATGTCGTCGTAGCCGCCGTTGTAGAGGATGATGGTCTCGTAGTCGATGTCGGCGATGTGGGTGCAGACGTTGTTGAGGAAGTGCCGGTCGTGTGAGATGGTGATGAGCGTACCGTCGTAGCGCACGAGAAAATCCTGGAGCCAGTGGATGGACTCGAGGTCGAGATAGTTAGTGGGCTCGTCGAGCAGCAGTGCCTGGGGGTTGCCGAAGAGCGCCTGAGCGAGCAGGACGCGGACCTTCTGGCCGCCCTGCAACTCGGACATATGTCGCTCATGCAGCTCGTCGGGGATGTCGAGGCCTTGCAGCAGCACGGCGGCGTTGGCCTCGGCCTCATAGCCGTCCTCGTCACCGACGATGCCTTCAAGCTCGCCAAGGCGGGCTCCGTCCTCGTCGGTCAGCTCGGCCTTTTCGTAGAGCTTTTCGCGCTCTTCGAGGGCCGCCCAGAGGGCCTTGTTGCCCATGATGACGGTGTCGATGACACGGTAGGCGTCAAAGGCGTACTGGTCCTGGCTGAGGACGCCGATCTTTTTGGGACGGACGACGGTTCCCTTCTGGGCGTCGATCTCGCCGGTGAGCACCTTCATGAAGGTCGATTTGCCGGCTCCGTTGGGGCCAGTGAGGCCGTAGCGACGGCCCGTGGTGAAGGTGACGGAGACGTCCTCGAAGAGCAGCTTCGAGCCGTAGCGCATGGTGACATTGGAGACTGAGATCATGGGGTTCCTTCTATTTTAAACGCAATCGCAGCCCTGCGGCTTCATTGCCGACGAAGTGCGTGCGCAACTTCGCTCGGGACGGCCATCCCTTTGGACCGAAAGGCAAAGAACGAGTTCAGGTAAAACGCGGCTCCGCTCTGCGGCTGGTTGGCCTGCAGAACGGAGCAAATTCTTGTTGACGGTTATTGGCCGCGGCGAGCCGGGCCGGAGCAGCTGGTGCCGGGTCGGCTGGAACGGTTGGCTGCGCCGGATCCCCTGCCACTGGAACTGCGACCGCCGGAGAACCCGCTGCCGCTCTTGCTGCGGCCGCGGAAGCCATTGCCGTTGCTCTTGGACCGGTAGGGGCCGGGAGCGGAGGCCATCGGCGTCACAGGATCGTTGCCGCGCCAGGAGCGGGTTTCGAGCTGCAACAGATTCTGCCCCTGAGCGGTTGTGTCAACGGGCTGATTGCGCAGTTCCTTCTCAAGATTCTTATCGGCCTCGCGCCACTCGAACTTGATCTTCAGTTCGCGCTCGAGCTTGCGGGCGTCGTGCTTCTCCTGCGGCATGACGAAAGTGGTCGCTACGCCCCTGGCACCGGCGCGGCCCGTCCTGCCGATGCGGTGAACGAAATCGTCCGAGGCATTGGGCAGGTCATAGTTGACGACGTGAGCGATATCGTGCACATCGATGCCGCGGGCGGCGACGTCCGTAGCAACCAGAACGCGGTGCTTGCCGTTCTGGAAGCCCTTGAGAGCGGCGATGCGCTGCGACTGGCTGCGGTCGCCATGGATGACGTCGGAGTCGTGGCCCAGCTTGTCGAGCTTCTTCGAGATACGGTCGGCACCGTGCTTGGTGCGGGAGAAGACCAGGAAGGTTCCCTTCTCTTCACGCAGCATCTGGTCGAGCAGACCGAGCTTCTGGTCCTGCATGACGGTATAGACGCGGAGTTCGACGTGGTCGGAGGGCCGGGACGCCTGTCCAATCTCGATGCGGATGGGCTTATTGACGTAGTCGCGGACGATCTCGCGGATGTTGGCATCGAGCGTCGCCGAGTAGCACATGGTCTGCCGGGTCCGGGGCACCGCGCCGACGATGCGGCGGATGGCGGGAAGGAAGCCCATATCCAACATGCGGTCCACTTCGTCGAGGACGAGCATTTCGACCGAGTTGATGTTGATCTCGCGGCGACGGAGGAAGTCTTCGAGCCGTCCTGGAGTGGCTACGACCAGGCGTGGGCCGCGATCGAGCTGGTCGAGCTGGTTGTTCTCCGAGAGGCCGCCGCAAACGAGCACGGCATCGTTCTTCGAGCCGGGGACGAGCTTCCAGTAAGCCTCAAGTACCTGCATGGCGAGTTCGCGAGTAGGCAGCAGGATCAGGGTGCGAATCGGACCGCGCTTGCCTCGCGTGCTGGGAACGGAGGTCGCATCCATGCGCTCGATTATCGGGACAAGGAAGCTAAGGGTCTTGCCGGTGCCGGTCGAGGCGGTGGCGAGGATGTCCGCGCCGCCGAGAGCAGGGGGGATGGCCTTGGCCTGAACCGGAGTGGGAATGGTGAAACCGGCATTGGTGAGGCGATTCTTGAGCGAATCGGAGATGTCGAAGTTGGTAAAGCGGACGGGAATCGAATCTGAAATGGAGGAAGGGAGGCTGGTCGGATTTGCGACGACACCAAGGTCGGCCTGGGTAACTGTTTGTGGTTCAAGAGTTGCGGTGGTCAAGTGTTGTCCTTTGGGGAGTGTGAGAGATCGACGAATAAATGCAGGGGTGCACGAGGCACCATGGATTCTGAACTCAGCATTGCTGTCGGTTATCGAAGCGCTGCTGCTGCACGGCGAGACCTGTCCTGTGACGGGCCTTCCAGCCAGAGCAACCAGCGCGGCTTCCGATTTTTGAGGAAGATAAGCGGTGGGGGATAGGGCGAATCGCAGTCTCTGGCCAAACCCCGAATTCCATGGAGGGTCTTTGCCTGCGATGCCCGCACTCGTTCTTTCTCAGAGTGCATGGTCAGGATACCACAGATGAGGCGCCCGATACCGAAGAGCAGCAAAGACGGCCACGGAATCTTACTGGCAGCATGAATAAAGCTATGAGGCTCAATTATTTCGCCGATTTGATCCATGGCCGTCTTCGAGTATCGGGTCAGGTTTAGATGTGACAGCTCACCATGCCTCGCTTTTCGAGGTAGCGCTGGTGGTACTCTTCGGCCTTCCAGAAGGTTCTGGACGGCGTGACCTGAGTGGCGATCGGCTGGCGGAAGGTGCCGGAGGCGTTGAGTTCGGCGATCTTCGCCCTTGCCTCGGCTGCCTGCTGGTCGGAGTGGGCAAAGATGACGCTGCGGTACTGCGTTCCCCAGTCCGGACCCTGGCGATTGACCTGGGTGGGATCGTGGAGCGCGAAGAATGCGTCGAGAAGTGCCTCATAGGGGAGGCGGGACGGGTCAAACGTAACTTGAACGACTTCCGCGTGGCCGGTGCGGTCGCTACAGACTTCCTGATAGGTCGGGTGCTCGAGGTCTCCGCCTTCGTATCCTGATGCTGTGTCAATGACTCCTGCAAGTTCGTTGAAACGGGCTTCTACACCCCAAAAACATCCTGCTCCAAATGTTGCTTTTTCGATTGCCACGTCATGCTCCTTTGCTGACCATTGGATGCGCGATAGCCGGATTGGTTTTCGACATCCCTGTGAATAGCGTGAGTATTCTGTGCCTTGCAGTACACGAGCGTCAAGCAGCCAGGATGACGCCAATGGGTGATAGCCGCGAGAGCGCGGGCCAAGGGATGATATTGCCCTCTTTGCACCAGCTTGAAGAGAAGCACCGACAGACAGCCACGCAGTGCCCATTCGTAAAGTCAATGGAGGCTGCGCTTGTCTGTTGGACGGATATGAAAGAAAAAGGCTACGATGGCTGGCGGCGGGTCGGGGCGGACCTCGACGCGAACGTCTGGCGAGGCCTCCGCGCCTTCGGCTTGGCCGGAGATTTCAACTGCGCAAACTCCGGCGTCTTCTTTTTGGGGACGACCTTCTGCCCCTTGGCGGCGCGGCCCAGCGCCATCACCTCGCCCGGAGTCAGTTCCCGGTACTCGCCCGGAGGAACATCGAGGCGAAGCGCGCCATAGCCGATGCGGCGAATCTTTTCGACGTGGTGGCCGATCTCCTCGAACATCTTGCGCAACTGGCGGTTGCGGCCCTCGGTGAGGGTCAATTCGTACCACGGGTTATCGCCGCCGCGTACCAGCTCCAGTTTGGCAGGAGCGGTAATGATGCGGTCGCGACGGCCGCCGCGGACCTCGTCGAGACGGCCGCGGTCGATCATGATGCCGCGGCGAATCTGGTCGAGGCCGCTGGCCGGAGGCTGTCCGCTGACCTTGACCAGATAGGTCTTCTCCACCCCGGTCGCCGCCTTCGAGAGCGAATTGGCCAGTTCGCCATCGTTGGTCATCAGCAGCAGGCCTTCGGAGAGGTAATCCAGACGGCCGACAGGGTAAAGGCGCACATGATCTCCGTGCGGCCCCTTCTGCTTGGTCATCAACTGCATGACGGTAGGGCGTTTCTCAGGGTCGTCGAGCGTGGTGACGTAGCCGCGAGGCTTGTTGAGCATGTAATAACGCTGCTGCTCGCGGCCATGGAGCAGCTTGCCGTCGACGCGGATGTGATCTTTTGCGATGTCGTGGCGGGTGCCAAGTTCCTTGATGACGACTCCGTTGACCTGAACGCGGCCATCGAGGATGATCTGCTCGGCCTTGCGGCGGCTGGCGATGCCGGCCTGGGCGAGAATCTTCTGCAGGCGGTCGCCCTGAGGAGCTTCCTCGGGCTGATTGGCGGATGGTTTATTAACGGATTTGGCTGTCATTATTTCCGACTTTCTGACTGCGGAGCTGCTCATCGCGGTCGGGTGCTGCACTTATTTGATTGTACCTGCCGCCGGACTGACGAAGCGGTACCAATTTACAGAGATCTACAGGTGAAAGACGAGGCCGAAATGGCCTCCGATCTCCAGAATCTTCCTCATATTGTCGGACGGGATGCTCTCGATCTGCTCGAAAAACTCCTCGAACCCGCCCGGAGTAATGAAGACCCCTATCTTGCCCGGCGTGGTGCCCACATTGCGGAAGGTATGGACCGAGCCGCGCGGCAGGAAGGCGAACTCGCCCTCGGGGATGCTGCGCCACTTGCCGTTTTCGAGGAGCTTGAACTCACCTTCCAGAACCGTGAAGGTCTCGTCTTCCCGGCTGTGCTGGTGCGGCGGCGGACCGCCGCCGGGAGGTGTGGTCTGAACGATAAAGGCAAGGGCTCCATTGCTCATGTGGCTGGTGACCATCACATCAATCTGCTCGCCAAGGACATTTAGGGTCTTAACGGGTTCCATTCACAGACTCCGAAGCAAAGAAATCAATACCGGGGGGCCCAAACATCAATCGGCAGAGTGTAGCAGCCGGGTACGCTATTGTGCTAGACTTCCCGGCTTTCGGAGCTCTCCTCAGCGTCGTCCGGCACAGCTTTTTCCCCGTCGGGCGCTGTGCTTTCGGATGTTTCCGCCTCCGGTTCATCCTCCAGCGCAACGTCGAGCGGATTGTCTTCGCCGTCGGGGCTGCCGTCGGCCTGGGCGATATGGGTGTGCTTCCCGGCTTGAAGCTCCTCGGCGGTCTCGGGAGCGTGATGCTCCACAGTGTCGGCGGAATCCATGGGAATCTCTTCCTGTTCGGCCAGCTCCCCGGCCATCTTCTCGAACTCCTCGATGCTGGGAAGCTCGTTAATGTCCTTGAGTCCGAAGCGCAGCAGGAAGTCGCGCGTCGTCTTATAAAGGATCGGCCGCCCGATCACCTGCTTGCGCCCGGCGGTCGTCACCAGCTTGCGCCCCATCAGACTGCCCAGCACACCGCCGGAATCGACGCCGCGAATCTCCGAGATCTCGGGAGCCGTCACCGGCTGCTTGTAGGCGACGACGGCCAACGTCTCCAGCGCCTGCAGCGACAGTTTCAGCGGCGGTTTCAGGGATTTGACGAAGCCGCGAACGGCATCGTGATACTCCGGCTTGGTGGCCAGGCGATAGCCGCTGGCAACCTCGCGAATCTCCAGTCCCCGGTCGCCATTGGCGTAGTCGCCGATAAGTTGGTCGAGCATGGCGCGGAAGTAATCGCGCAGGCGGCGCTCCTTCTCACGAGCGGCCTTCTTGTCGTCCGTAGCGGCCTCGACGGGAGCCTCGCCTGCTTGTTCCGGGGCAGAAGCGGCAGCCTCTCCAGCCGCATCTCCCGCCGGAGCGATCTCCGGCTCGGCAGCCGGAACCGCCGGGGTCGCTTCACTCATGGGCGAAGAGATGACAGCCTCTTCATCCAAATCGGCAGGCTCGGCGAAGATCTCGGCGTTGAGAGCGTCCGCATCCGCCGGAGCCTCCTCCAGGTCGAGCGACTGCTGGGCAGCCTCAATGCGGTCGAGTTCGGCCTGGGCCTCGTGGCCGAGCAGGCCAACAAGCTGGGCCAGGGTCACTGGCTCTTCGGACGCGTAGATAACGGCTTCGATCTTTGCTTTGAGGCTCATAGTTGGTCCCCCTAAGCATACCAATGCAGGGACAGGATTGCCGCGCTGGAGGTGACGAATTCCGGCAATCTCCAGGGAGCGTAAGAAAGGCCGCGGGGGAAAACCGGCGGGAAAAATCTGAGGGCTGGCTGCTTCCAGTCGCCAGTCCTAATATGGAATCAAGTTATTTCGTCTGGGAGGCTCTGGATGGCCCAGCTTGAAGCGATTCGCGGAGACATTACAAGGTTGGCAGTGGATGCTATTGTCAACGCGGCCAACACTTCCCTGCTGGGCGGAGGCGGAGTAGACGGAGCCATTCACCGGGCAGCGGGCAAGGAACTGCTCCGCGCCTGCCAGGAACTGGGCGGCTGTGAGACCGGCTCGGCCAAGGCTACTCCCGGTTTCAACCTCCCCGCCAAATGGGTCTTTCACGCCGTAGGTCCGGTATGGAATGGAGGCTCCCGGCGCGAAGACAAGCTACTGGCGGGATGCTATCGACGCTCCATGGAACTCGCTCGTGAACACAAGGCAAAATCCATCGCCTTCCCGGCAATCTCTACCGGCATCTACCGGTTTCCCCGGCGGCGAGCAGCGGAGATCGCGGTCCGTGCGGTCCGCGAAAACCTATCGACAAGCGAGGTCAACAGGGTGATCTTCTGCTGCTTCGACGAGGAGACGGCCGGAATCTACGATGCCATACTGGCGGCGCGGCCCTGAAGCGGCCATCTCCTCGCACGCGTTGACAGATTTACCAGAATAGAAAACTCGCCAACTGCTGCCACAGGATGCCAGGTCTTCGGGCTTAACTCCCGGTCACACTCACAGAAATCGGAACGCCAATGCCGCGATGATGGTTGGCGGGAGTGCGGCCAGCAACAGGCCCAGGGGATGCACCGATTCATCGTCGAAGTGACCGCGCAGGATGGCGATGCCGGCCGGATTCGGCGC
>Ga0207657_10001594_pt1 | contig 24378 bp, 25 predicted proteins | sample KBSC33metaG_FD_184316 | JGI IMG/M metagenome (GOLD analysis project Ga0207657, IMG submission 184316) | Corn rhizosphere microbial communities from Kellogg Biological Station, Michigan, USA - KBS C3-3 metaG (SPAdes) (version 2) | ecosystem: Host-associated > Plants > Roots > Rhizosphere > Soil ... | reverse complement strand
ACCGGGGCACGCGTCGCGGCCCACGCCGGGCCGGGCGAGGTGCTCGTGTCGAGCACGGTGAAGGACCTGGTCGCCGGCTCCGGGCTCGAGTTCGAGGACCGCGGCGTCCACGAGCTCAAGGGCGTGCCCGGCGAGTGGCGGCTCTTCGCCGCCGTCTGACGATGCCGCCCGAGACGCGCTACGCACGCAGCGGCGACGTCAACATCGCGTACCAGGTCGTCGGCGAGGGGCCGCGCGACCTCGTCTACGTGCCGGGCTGGGTCTCGAACATCGAGATGATGTGGGAGCAGCCGCCGATGGCGCGGTTCCTCGAGCGGCTCGCGTCCTTCTCGCGTCTCATCCTCTTCGACAAGCGCGGAACGGGGCTCTCCGACCGCGTGTCGAACGACAAGCTGCCGACGCTCGAGGAGCGCATGGACGACGTACGGGCCGTGCTCGAGACCGTCGGCTCCGAGCGCGCCGCGCTCTTCGGGCACTCCGAGGGCGGGAACATGTGCATGCTCTTCGCCGCGACGTATCCCGAGCGTACCGCGGCCCTGATCACCCTCGGCTGCTTCGCGAAGCGCCGCGACCCGGACGACGACTATCCGTGGGCGCCCGCCGCAGACGACCGAGAGGAATCGACCCTGGACGTCGAGCGGAACTGGGGCCACCTACGGCCGGAGGACGTCGAGTACTACGCTCCCAGCCGCGTCGGGGACGAGCAGTTCGTGCGCAACCTCGAGCGCTATTTCCGGCGCGGCGCGAGCCCGGGGGCGGCGGCCGCGCTCCTGCGCATGAACTCCTACATCGATGTCCGGGCCGTGCTCCCGACGATCCGGGTGCCCACCCTCGTCCTCCACCGCAGCGGCGATCGCGACGTCCACGTCGCCGAGGGGCGCTACCTCGCGTCGAGGATCCCGGGCGCGAAGTTCGTCGAGCTCGCCGGCAACGATCACGTGATCTCGGCGGGCGACATCGAGGCGGTCGCCGACGAGATCGAGGAGTTCCTGACCGGGACGCGGCCGCTGCCCGATCCCGATCGCGTGCTGGCGACGGTCATGTTCACCGACATCGTCGGGTCGACCGAGCGGGCCGCCCAGCTTGGCGACCATCGCTGGAGCGAGCTGCTCGACACCCACCACGAAGCCGTGCGGCGCGAGCTCGAGCGTTTCCGCGGCCGTGAGGTGGACACCGCGGGCGACGGGTTTCTCGCGACCTTCGACGGGCCCGCCCGCGCCGTCCGCTGCGCGCTTTCGGCGGGAGAGGCCGTCCGGGAGTTGGGCATCGAGATTCGCGCCGGGGTCCACACCGGCGAATGCGAGCTCGACGGGTCGAAGATCCGCGGCATCGCCGTCCACACGGGCGCGCGGATCGCCTCGCTCGCCGGGCCGGGCGAGGTGCTCGTCTCGCAGACGGTGAAGGACCTCGTCTCCGGCTCCGGTCTCGCCTTCGACGACCGCGGCCTGCACGCACTCAAAGGCGTGCCGAGCGAGTGGCGCGTCTACGCCGCCGTCTGAACCTCCGCCACGAGCATCCCGTAGTAGGTCGGCGCCGCGTAGGCGAGCACGTCCGCCCGCGCCCCCTCGCCGACCGCGCCTTGGAGCACGAGGAGCTGCCAGAGGGAGTCCGCCTTCGCCGGCTCGACGAGCTCAGCGAGCGGCAGGAAGTCGAGGCGGTCGGAGGCGAGGATCTCCTGCACCTGGGCGTCGTACGCGGCCGCTGCAGGGTCGAAGCCGTACGGGCCGTCCGGGTCGTGCGCGTGTCCGTGGTCGGCGCTCGCGATCAGCGCCACCCGTTTCGCTTGTAACACAGTGTTACTTGCTAGGACTTGGCCAAGCTGGACATGTTCCTCGAGCGGCCTGTCGCGCGCCGGTGAGACGACGACGACCTTGGGAGCCTCGATGAAGCTGAGCGGGATCTCGGCGCCCCAGTCGATGGGGAACTCGGCGCTCTCCGGATCGTTCCCGCCGTACGAGACGCCGAGGATCGGCAGTGGCGCGGCGAGCAGCGCGTCGGCTGCGACGCGGTCGGTCTCGTGCTCTCCCACCTTGCCCGAGGCGACGACGGCGTAGTGGCCGTCCACGTGCACGGAGTGCGGCGTGATGACGACCGCTACCTCGGGCTCGGTCGCCGCGGCGCGCCGTCCGAGCTCCTCCATCGCGGCGCGCAGGCCCGCGTCGAGGTTCATCTCGCCGTGCGGCGCGATGCAGGCGAAGACGAGGCTCACGGCAGCGAGGCTATCCGGGAGACGAGCAGCTCGAGGAACCGTTCCGCGTCGACGTCGACCCCGACCTCCGCGTTCCGCTCCCGGCCCGTGACGCCGCGCAGGTCGACGACCGTGCGGCCGTCGCAGAGCTCGGAGCGCGTCTCGACCGCGACGTTCGCGCTGCGCGTCGTCATGAGCGTCGGGTCGATCACGTGCGCGACGGCCATCGCGTCATGGATCGGCGAGCCGTCGAAGCCGTACGAGCGCTCGTGGAAGGCCTGGAAGAAGTCCGACAGCTCGGCGACGAAGCGGCCGGCCCTGCCCGCCTCGCGTAGCCGCTCGGCGTGCGCCCGCGTGAACAGCGCCCTGTGCGTCACGTCGAGCCCGACCATCGTGATCGGGATCCCGCTCGCGAACACCCTGGCTCCGGCCTCGGGATCGACGAAGGAGTTGAACTCGGCCGCCGGCGTGACGTTCCCCTCCGCGATTGCTCCGCCCATCCACACGATGTGCTCGAGACGGTCGGGCACGTCGGGGTGCCGCTCGAGCATGAGCGCGAGGTTCGTGAGCGGGGCGGTCGGCACGAGCACCACTCCCGGCTCGATCAGCGTCGCAAGGAAGTCCGCAGCATGCGCGTCCACGGCCTGCGCGGACGGCTCCGGCAGCTCGGGGCCGTCGAGGCCGGTCTCTCCGTGCACGTGAGCCGCGGTACGGAGGTCGCGCCGCAGCGGCGCCTCCGCGCCCGCCGCGACCGGGATGTCGCTCCGGCCGGCGATCTCGAGCGTGACGAGGGCGTTGCGTGTCGTCTTGTCGAGCGTCTGGTTGCCGGCGACGGTCGTGACCCCGATCAGCTCCACCTCGGGCGAGGCGAGCGCGAGCAGGATCGCGATTGCGTCGTCGTGTCCCGGATCGCAGTCGATGACGATCGGCGTCGTCACAGGAGCGCGTCCACCTCCTCGGCGGTCGGGAGCGAGGTCTGGGCGCCGAAGCGCGAAGCGGCGAGCGCCCCGGCGGCACAGGCCCGGCGCAGCGACTCCTCGCGCGACCGGCCCTCGAGCAGCGAGACGACGAGGCACGCGGTGAAGGCGTCGCCCGCGGCGGTTCCGTCGACGGGATCGACCGGCGGCGGCTCCGCCCGCGCCACCTCGCGCCCGTCCTCGAGGAGCACCGCGCCCTCGGCGCCGAGCGTGAGGCAGACGAGACCGGGCCGCTCGCCGAGCGCCTCGAGCTCGAGCCGATTCACGATCGTGAGCTCCGCCTCCGGCGCGCTGTCGCGGGCGGGCGCCGCATTGAGGAAGAAGCGCGGCGCGAGCTCGGCCGCCCGCGCGACCGTCTCGGCCGGGATCTCCTGCTGGCACAGCACCGCGTCGGCGTCGTCGAGCGCGAGGTCGTCCGGGCGCAGCTCCGCGTTCGCGCCCGGGGCCACGACGATGGTCGTCTCGCCCGCCGCGTCCACCGTGACGAGCGCGATCCCGGTCGGGGCGTCACTCAGGAGCCACCGTTCCTCCACCCCGGCCTCGCGCAGCTCCACGAGGGCGTCCTCCGCCGGCTCGTCGCGCCCGACGCAGCCGATCAGCGCGACGTCGGCCCCGAGGCGCGCAGCGGCGACCGCCTGGTTCGCACCCTTGCCGCCCGGCACGCGCGAGAAGCGAGCGCCGCTCACCGTCTCCCCCGGGCGCGGCAGCCGCTCGGCCTGGGCCACCAGGTCGAGGTTGATCGAGCCGACGACCGTGAGATTCGGCGCAGCCATGCGGGCGAGCCTAACCCGATGTGTATCCGGGCGTCCCCGGGGGACGCAAGGCTGGTGGCGACCGGGGACGAGGAGAAGCGCGCCGCGAACGAGGCGACCTTCCGCGACGCGAACGAGCAGATCCGCGCGGCCGAACGCGAGCTCGAGCCACCCCTCGAGCGCGTGCCGTACCTCTGCGAGTGCGACGACGTGCGCTGTCACGAGCCGATTCGGCTCACGGCCGGGGAGTACGAACGCGTCCGCGAAGACGGCGCGACGTTCCTCATCGTCCCCGGCCACTCGACTGACGGCGACGTCGTCGCGCAACACGACCACTACCTCGTCGTGCGCAAGCAGGAGCGCGGCGGCGAGGTCGCCCGTGCCCTCGACCCGAGGAAGGAGAAGGTGTGAGCGACGAGCGAGCACGCCGGGTCGGCCTGAACGAGGCGATCTTCCGGCAGGTGAACGAGCAGATTCGCGACCTCAACCGCGGCTTCGGGACGGAACAGGGCACGATGACCGTGATCTGCGAGTGCGGCAGCTCCGACTGCACCGAGCGCCTGCAGCTTCGCGCGGAGGAGTACGAGCGCATTCGTGGCGACGCCCGTCACTACGTGATCGCGAAGGGGCACGAGATTCCGTCCGTCGAGACCGTGATCGAGCAGGCCGACGGCTACGACGTCGTCCAGAAGGCCGAAGGCGAGCCGGCGGACCTGTCGCGGGAGCTGGACCCGAGGTCCTGACACACTCCGCGGCGATGGGCGTCGCGCACTGGGACGAGGTCGACTCTCGCCGCTCCGCCAAAGGAGAGATGGACGCCGAGTGGCAGTGGCTCGGCCGCGCGGCCGGCACCCGCGGTGTGGGCGTCAATCGGGTGCGCGTCGCTCCGGGCAGGCTCCCGACCCCGCCCCACTCGCACAGCGCATCCGAGGAGCTCTTCTTCGTCCTCGGCGGCTCCGGGCTGGCGTGGCAAGACGGCGCCGTGCACGAGGTGCGGCCGCTCGACTGCGTCATCTACCGCCCGGACGGGATGGAGCACACGTTCGTGGCCGGGCCCGAGGGGCTCGAGTACCTCGTCTTCGGCACTCGCCATCCGACGGAGTTCGGCTGGCTGCCGCGTTCGGGAGCGATGCGGTTCGGCTGGCCCTGGGTCGAGGGGCGCCAGGACAATCCGTGGGACATCGAGGCAACCGCGGCGCCGCTCGAGTACGGCGACCCGGGCTCACGGCCGGAGAACATCCTCAATGTCGACGAGGTCGAGCACGAGCGCTGGCACGACCGGATCACGACCGCGCCACTCGCGACCCGCGAACGGTCGACGCTGGCCGGACTGCACTGGGAGAAGCTCGCCGCCGGCCATCGTGGCTCGGTCCCGCACTGCCACTCCGCCGAGGAGGAGGTCTTCGTCATCCTCGAGGGCGCGGCAACGCTCGAGCTCTGGCCGCATGAAGGGGACGTCGAGGAGACGCCGCTTCGTCCCGGTCACGTCGTGGCTCGTCCCCCGGGGACGCGCATCTCGCACTCGTTCCGCGCCGGGGCGGAGGGTGTGACGATGCTCATCTACGGGACGCGCGACGCCAACGACATGTGCTGGTATCCCCGCTCCCGCAAGATCTTCTGGCGGGGGCTCGGCGTGATCGGCCGGATCGAGACGCTCGACTACGGCGACGGCGAGCCGCTCGAGGACGACTGATGGCCTACGACGAGGAGCTGGCCGCGAGGATCCGTGCGCTCGTCGGCGACCGGGACGACCTGACGGAGCAGAAGATGTTCGGCGGCCTCGCGTTCCTGGTCGGTGGCAACATGGCGATCGCGGCGAGCGGACAGGGAGGGGTTCTCGTCCGCGTCGATCCCGAGGAGTCGGACGAGCTCGTCGCCACGACTCCCGCGGAGCCGATGGAGATGCGCGGCCGGTCGATGGCAGGCTGGCTTCGCGTGGACGCCGGTGACGTCTCCGACGACGCAGCGCTGAGCGAATGGGTCGTGCGCGGGACGGCCTACGCCGGCTCGCTCCCGCCGAAGTAGCGGCGCCTCAGACCTCGACGATCACGGGGAGCACCATCGGCCGGCGCCGCGTCCGGTCGTAGACGACGCCGCCGAGGGCGTCGTGCAGGTGCTCCTGGAGCAGCTTGATCTCGGTCACGTCGTCGGCGAGCAGCTCCCGCAGGACCCGGTCCGCCTCCGCCCTCAGCTCGTCGAGAAGCGGCTCGGCTCCGTCGCCGAACCCGCGAGCGATCAGCTCCGGCGCGGCCGTCAGGTCGCCGCCGTCCTGCGCGGCGAGCGTCGCCACGACGATGAGAATCCCATCCTCGGAGAGGCGGCGGCGGTCGCGCAGCGCGACGTCGTGGACGTCCCCCACGCCCAGGCCGTCGACGAACGTCACGCCCGCCTCGACCTCGTCCACGATCGTCGGGACACCGTCCCTCAGCTCGACGACGCTGCCGTTCTCGGCGAGGACGATCCGGTCCTCCGGCACGCCGCCGTCGCGGGCGAGCTGCGCGTGGGCCGCGAGCATCCGGAACTCGCCGTGCACCGGCATCACCGCCTTCGGCCGCAGGAGGCCGATGATGGTGCGCAGCTCCTCGGCGCAGCCGTGCCCGGAGACGTGCACGGGCGCGTTGTCCTCGTGCAGCACCTCCGCGCCGATCTTCGCGAGCCGGTTGATCGCGTCGTGGACACGCAGCTCGTTCCCCGGGATCGGCTTCGCGGAGATGATCACGGTGTCCCCGCGCTCGACCTGGACGGCGGGGTGGTCGTTGTACGCGATCCGCGTCATCGCCGACATCGGCTCGCCCTGGCTGCCGGTGCAGAGGATCAGCTGCTGGTCGCGCGGCAGCTCGGCGAGCTCGTGCGGCCGCAGGATCGCGTCTTCGGGCACGTCCATGTAGCCGAGGCTGCGCGCGATGTTCCCGTTCTTCCGCATCGAGCGGCCGACGAACGCGATCTTGCGCCCGCAGTCGAGCGCGACATTGGCCGCCTGCTGCATCCGGTGCACATTCGAGGCGAACGAGGAGACGAGGATCCGCCCCTCACGGCCCGGGAAGATCTGGCGGAACGCCTCCCCCACCACCCGCTCCGACCTGGTGATCCCGGGGCGCTCCGCGTTGGTGGAGTCGCCGAGGAGGAGATCGACGCCGCGGTTGCCGATCTCCGCGAGCCGGCCGACGTCGGTGCGCTGCCCGTCCACCGGAGTGTGGTCGAGCTTGTAGTCCCCCGTGTGGACGCAGCGGCCGCCCGGCGTCTCGAGCACCACCGCAGCCGCGTCGGGGATCGAGTGCGCCATCCGCACGAACTCGATCCGGAACGGGCCGAGCTCGACAGGGTCGTCCCCGGGCGCGAGCTCCCGCAGCTCGGCCGAGCGCAGGAGCCCGTGCTCGTCGAGCTTCGACTTGACGAGCGCGAGCGTGAGCCGCGTCGCGAGCACGAGCGGCACGCGCACCTCGCGCATGAGGTACGGAAGGGAGCCCACGTGATCCTCGTGCCCGTGCGTGAGCACGACGGCGCGCACCATCTCCTCCCGCTCGCGCAGATAGGAGAAGTCCGGCAGCACGAGATCGACCCCGAGATGCTCGTCGCGCGGGAACGCAAGCCCGGCGTCGACGACGACGATCGATCCGTCCGCCTCGTAGACGGTCATGTTCTTGCCGACCTCGCCGAGGCCCCCGAGCGGGATGATGCGGCACACGCCCATCGGCGGTGAGTCTAGGCCGCTAGGCCGATGCAGTGGCCAGAAGACCCGCGCGCTCGAGGCAGGAGCGGATCTGCGCGAGCTCGTTCTCGTCCGGCTCGACCATCGGCAGCCGGTACCCACCGACCTCGTGGCCCGTGAGGTTGAGGGCGGCCTTGATCGGGATCGGGTTCGTCTGGATCCGCAGGAGGTCGTAGGCCGGCTGCTGCTCCTCGTGCAGCGCCCGTGCGCCCTCGACGTCGCCGTCGCGGTGGCGGCGGATCATCTCTGCGATCTGCAGCCCCCAGAGGTGCGCCGTCACGGACACGACGCCGACGCCGCCCAGCTCGAGGAACGCCAACGTGTTCGGGTCGTCGCCGGAGTAGAGGTCGAGCCGCGTCTCCTCGGCGATGAACCGCGCCTGGTCGGGGTCGGCGAGCGCCTGCTTCACGGCGACGATGTTCTCGATCTCGGCGAGGCGCGCGATCGTCTCCGACTCGATGTTGACGACGACGCGGCTGGGGATGTTGTAGGCGACCACCGGCAGATGCGTGGCGGCGGCGATCTCCTCGAAGTGGCGGACGATCGCCCGCTGCGGCGGCTTGCTGTAGTACGGCGTCACGACGAGGATCGCGTCGACGCCGAGCGCCGTCGCCTCCTTCGTGAGCGCGGCGGAGTGTCCGGTGCCGTACGTGCCGGTGCCGGCGATCACCCTGGCGCGACCGCCGACCTCGTCCACGGCCACCCGGAAGAGATCGAGCTTCTCCGCGTCGGTCAGCGTGGGCGACTCGCCGGTCGTGCCGCAGACGACGAGCCCATCCGAGCCGTTGTCGACGAGGTGCGTCGCGAGCTCGCGGAACCGCTCGAAGTCGACCGCCCCGTCGGCGCGGAACGGCGTCACCATCGCAGTGATCACGGGGCCGAGCATCTGGGAGAAGTCTACGAGAGAGAGCCCTGCAACTCCTGCAAGGCGTAGAAGACGCCCTCGGAGAAGGTCGGGTACGGCTGGATCGTGTCGAGGAGCGTCTCGACCTTGACCTCGGCGCGGATCGCGAGCGTGAACTGGCCGAGCCACTCGGCCGCCTGCGGCCCGACCGAGACCGCGCCGACGAGCACGCGTTGGCGGGGGTCGGCGAAGACCCGGACGAACCCTTCGCGCTTCGGCCGCTCGTAGGTCGAGAGCCGCGGCAGCGAGCTGAGCGGGACGCGGACGCTCACGAGGCCGTCTCCCTCGGTGCGGCCGACGGTCGCGACCTCGGGATCGGTGAAGATCCCGGCCGGGATCGCCCGGTAGTCGGCCTTGGCGCGACGATTGGCCATGTCGGCCGCGGCGATCCGCGCCTGGTACTTGCCGACATGCGTGAACTGGGCAACGCCGGTCACGTCGCCGATCGCCCACACGTCGCTCGCGGCGCGCAACCGCTCGTCGACCTCGATCCCGCGCGGCGAGGTCTTGACGTCCAGCTCCTCGAGGCCGAGGCGCTCGACGTTCGGCCGGCGTCCTGTCGCGATCAGGAGACGCTCGGTCTCGAGGGCCGAGCCGTCGGAGAGCTGGAGCTTGATCCCAGGCTCCGCGCGCTCGATCCCGACGCCGACGCGGACGTCGATTCCCTCCTCCGCGAACAGCTCCGCCAGCAGCTCGCCCGCGTCGGGATGAACGCGACCCAGCAGGTGCTCGCCGCGCTCGACGATCGTGACCTGCGATCCCATGCGGGAGAAGAACTGCGCGAGCTCGGCGCCGACGGGGCCGCCACCCATGACGACGAGGCTCTGCGGCACCCGGTGCGTCCGCGTCGCCTCGCGGTTCGTCCAGTATTCGACCGAGTCGAGCCCGTCGATCGGTGGGATCGCGGGCCTCGAGCCGGTGGCGAGCACGAGCCGGTCGTACGGCAGCTCCTGCCCGTCCACCTCCACGACGCCCGGCCGCGCGACCCGGCCCTCGCCGCGCACGAGCCGGCAGTTCCACTCCTCGAGGTAATGCAGCTGGCCCGCGTCGTCCCAGTCGCTCGTCATCCAGTCGCGCCACGACCACACTCCGTCCGGCTCCGGGCGCTCGCCGGACAGCCCGGGCGCCCGCTCGAGCGACGCGGCGAGCTCCGTCGCGCGCAGCATCGTCTTCGTGGGCATGCACGCGAAGTACGAGCACTCGCCGCCCACGAGGCGGCTCTCGACGAGCGTGATCTGCGCCTCGTCGTCGAACCGGCGGAGGGCGCCGACGAAGTGCTCGCCGGTCGACCCTCCGCCGAGGACGACGACCTTCACTACTGGTTGAGCAGCCCGTTTGCGGCCAGGAAACCGTGAGCGATCTGCTTCGGCGTCGCCTTGTCCACGTAATACGCCTTGTTCATCGCCTGCATCGCCGGGAGCGTCAGCTTCGCGGAGACCGCGTTGGCGGTGCTCGCGAGCAGCGCCCCGGCCGACCCCTTCAGCAGGCTCGCCTTCAGCACGGGTGCGACGTTCTGGAAGCCGAAGATGTGCTTGTCGTCGACCAGCGCCGTGTACTTCTTGTGGTTGAGCTGTGCCGGGTCGGTCGAGAAGCCGTCTCCCCCGGTCGCCTTGCCCTGGTCGAGCAGCGTGTAGACGCTGATGTTCCCGATCGGGATGAACTTGATGTTGTTGAGCCCGTAGATCTGCTTCATCCCGAGAATGCAGGTGATCCGCGTCTCGCACTCCGGATAGCCCGCGTACGAGAACGACTTGAGCTTCTTCAGGTCGCTCATCGTCTTCAGGCCGTCCTTCTTCGCGGTCGACGTGAGCGTCGTGAACGTGTCGGTATCCGCGAACGGCGTCGGGTTGAGCATGGCCAGGCTGCGCCCCTCCTCGAACTTCTTCGCCGCGACGTAGGTCGCGTTCGCCGTCTTCGGCGCGTTCTTGACCTTGGCGAGGTCGAGCACGATGACGCCCGTGTACTCCGGGTAGAAGTTCATCTTGCCGCTCGTGAGCGCCTTGTCGGCGAGCTCGGACGAGCCGAAGCTGCCCTTGTAGATGACATGGAAGCCCTTCGCCTCGAGCGCCTGGCCGTAGAGCTGGCCGAGGATGTACTCCTCGCCGAAGTTCTTCGTGCCGAGCGTGATGGTCGGCTTCGGCCCCGCCGACGTGGTGGCCGCCGCGGACGTGCTGCTACTGCCGCCGCCTCCGCCGCAGGCTGTGAGGCCGATCAGAAGCGCGACTCCGAAGGAAATCGCGAATGCCGCCTTCGCAGCACGGCGAGTGTGCTTGCGGAACATCCTTGCCCTCCTCTCGTGATTGCCCTGGTGGGCTGTCCTCAGGGGGAGACCCTACGCCCTCGGAGCCATCCTGCGCGAGGCCGCGTGCTGGGCAAGTCCCAGGACGAAATTCGTCGCCAGCGCCATGGCCGCGACGCAGAACGCGGCCGCGAGGACACCGGAGCGGTTGTAGGTGACCGGGTTGACCATGATCTGGCCGAGGCCGCCGCGCTCCACCCCGGCAATGCCCGCGATCGTGGCGGTCGCGATCACGAAGACGGCGGCGATGCGGACCCCGGCGAGGAGAAGCGGCAGCCCGAGCGGCAATTCCACCCGCGTGAGGATCTGCAGCTCCGTGAGACCCATCCCCCGGGCCGCCTCGACCGCGTCGCGATCCACACCGTCCACGGCGATGTACGAGTTCGTCAGGAGCGGCGGGATCGCGAGGATCACGAGCGCGACGGTGACGTTCCAGAAACCGACGCCGAGCCAAGCGATGAAGACGCCGATGAGCGCGATGCTCGGCAGCGCCCTCCCGATCGAGGACGCCCCGAGCGCGAGGAACAGCCCGCGATGCCGGTGTCCGAGCCAGAGCCCCAACGGCATGGCGATCACGATCGCGACTCCGAGCGCCGTGAACGCGAGCTCGGCCGTCTCCCACGCCTTCTCCAGCAGCAAGTGGGCGTTGTCCGGGATGAAACGCAGCGCGTCGATGAAGAGGGAGGCGACCATCACCGGATCCGGGTCCACGGCGTGAGGGCGCGTTGCAGAAGCGCGAGCAGCGCGTCGGCGGTGAGCGCAAGCAGGATGGCGAGTCCGCCTCCGGCGAGCAGCTCCGTCCGGAAGATGTCCGGCTGCTCGATCGCGTCGAAGATCGGTGCACCGAGGCCGTAGCGGATGAGGAACGACGCGACCGTCGCGATCGCGATCGTGGCCACCGTCGCAACTCGCAGGCCGGCCATGATCGCCGGCACCGCGAGGGGCAGCTCGACGCGCCAGAAGGTCTGCGTGCGGGTCAGGCCCATGCCCCGCGCGGACTCCAGCACTTCCGCCGGCACGCCGCGGAGCCCCGCGAGGATGTTCGGAAAGAGGATGAACAGGGTGTAGCCGATGAGCGGGATCACGATCGTCGTCACGCCGACGCCGGTGATCGGCAGCAGGATCGTGAAGAGAGCGATGCTCGGCAGGCAGTAGACGAAGTCGCCGAGCGCCCCCAGCGGCGGGCCGAGAAAGCGGAAGCGGAAGGCGAGGAGCGCGAGCGCGAAGGAGATCGCGAAGCCGATCCCGACCGTGATCAGCACCAGGTAGACGTGCTGGACGAGCGCGGGCTGGAGGACGTCGCCCCAGTGCTGGGCCACCCAGCTCTTGCAGAACCAGTGGTTGTGCGTCAGGCAACGCGTTCCGTGCCCGAAGTCCGGGATGACCGGGCCTCCGCCGTCGGCCAGGAGAAGGCCGTTCACCGCAGGAGGTCCTCGCGCGTCACCACTCCGAGCGGGGAGCCGTCGGGAGCGACGACCAGGAGCGCATCCGAGCGCTCGGCGACGATGATCGCGAGCGCGTCCCGCAGGCTCGTGTCCGCGGGGAGGCGCGGCAGCCCGTCCTCGGTCGCAGGCGAGAGCTCGAGCTCGCCGACGGTCTTCAGCGTCAGCGCCTTCAGCGCGCGGTCGCGGCCGACGAAGTCGGCCACGAACTCGTCCACCGGATGGTCGAGGATCTGCTGCGGCGTGTCGTACTGCGCGAGCGTGCCGCCCTCGCGGAGGATCGCGATGCGGTCGCCGACCTTGATCGCCTCGTCGATGTCGTGCGTGACGAAGACGACCGTCTTGCGCAGCTCCTGTTGCAGCCGCAGGAACTCGTCCTGGAGCCGGGCGCGCACGATCGGGTCGATCGCGCCGAACGGCTCGTCCATCAGCATCAGCGCGGGATTCGCCGCGAGCGCGCGCGCGAGACCGACGCGCTGCCGCTGGCCGCCGGAGAGCTCGGCCGGGAAGCGCCTCCGGTCCTTCTCCGGGTCGAGCCCGACCAGCTCGAGCAGCTCACCGACGCGATCGCGGATCCGCTGCCGCTTCCAGCCCAGCAGCCGCGGCACCGTTCCGATGTTCCCCTCGATCGTCATGTGCGGGAAGAGGCCGACCTGCTGGATGACGTAGCCGATCGAGCGGCGAAGGTCGGTCAGGTCGTAGTCGCCGATCTGCCTGCCGTCGATGCGGATGTAGCCGCTCGTGAGCGGGATGAGCCGATTGACGAGCTTGAGCGCCGTGGTCTTGCCGCCGCCCGACGGGCCGACGAGCACGCAGATCTCTCCCGCGGGCACCGTGAGCGAGAGGTGATCGACCGCCGCGCCCTCCCGTCCGGGATAGACCTTCGTGGCCTCGTCGAAGACGAGCTCGGCCGCCTCGGTCGGCATGAGGGGAATTCTTTACTAGAGGAGGGTGTCCAGGCCGACCGTGAGGCCCGGAGGCAGCTCGCCCAGCTTCTCGAGCGCGAGCAGGACGCCGTCCGCGAACGACTCGCGGCCGGTCGTGTCGTGGCGGATCGTCAGCAGCTGGCCCTCGCTCCCGAAGATGACCTCCTGGTGCGCGACGAGCCCGGGGAGTCGCACCGAGTGGATCGCCGCCTCGCCGCCGATCAGGTACGCGGTCGCCTTGGCGGTGCCCGACGGCGCGTCCTTCTTAGCCTCGTTGTGGAGCTCGACGATCTCCGCGCGCGGGAAGTGCTCGGCAGCCTCCTGCGCGAAGCGCATCATCAGCACCGCGCCGATCGAGAAGTTCGGCGCGACGAAGAGCCGCAGGCCTTTCTCTGCCGCGAACGCGCCGAGCTCCGCCGGCTCCCAGCCGGTCGTGCCCACGACGCACGAGACGCCTTGCTCGAGCGCCGCGCGGACGTTCGCCGGCGCAGCCTCGGGCGTCGTGAAGTCGACCGCGGCGTCGCAGCCGCTCGCGTCGGGCTCGTCACCGAACTCGATGCCGCGTACCTCGTGGCCGGCCGCCTCGAGTCGCGCGAGCACCGCGCTCCCGGCTTTCCCCTCCGCGCCAAAGAAGGCGATCTTCACGCCGCTGCTCGCTCCGAGAGGCTCGAGCTGGCGCAGCGCACGGCGGCGCGGAACCGCGCCTCGTCGGGCCCCACTCCCGCCGCTGCGAGCCGCTCCGACGGCAGCAGCGACGCGGCCAGCTCGGCGAGCTCGTCGGCCTCGACCGCGTCGATCTCGGCGATCACGCGCTCGAGCGTGAGGAGCTCGGTGTCGGTCACGAGCGACTTCCCGAGCCGGCTCATGCGGTTCGAGGTGGATTCGAGCGAGAGAACGATCCGTCCCTTGAGGCTCTCCTTCGCGCGCTCGAGCTCGCCCTTCCGCAGGCGGCCGGCCGCGATCTCGCCGATCTGCTCGACGCAGATCTCGACGCACGCCGCGAGGTTTTCCTCGCGGGTGCCGACGTAGACGCCGAGGATGCCGGTGTCCGTGTACTGCGCCCCGAAGCTGTAGACCGCGTACGCCATCCCGCGCTTCTCGCGGATCTCCTGGAACAGCCGGGACGAGGCCGATCCGCCGAGGATCGAGTCGAGCAGGGAGGCGGCGAAGCGCCGGCGGTCCGAGCGCGAGATGCCCGTCGCTCCGAGGCAGAGGTGGTACTGCTCCGTCTCCTTGCGCTGGAAGCGGAGCCCCGGCCCGGGCGGCTGCCCGAGCGGCCGGCGGACGCGGGTCCCCGCCCGCGCCGGCGCACCGGCCCGCCGTTCGCTCCGCTGCAGGAGCGCCACCAGGCGGTCGTGCTCGAGGTTCCCGGCCGCGGCGACGACGACGTTCCCGGGCGCGTACGCCGTGCGGTGGTAGCCGGAGAGCGCACGGCGGCTGACCGAGGAGATGACCGCGGCGGTGCCGATCACCGGGCGCCCCAGCGGGTGGTCGCCGAAGACGGCCTCCGAGAAGAGGTCGTGCACGAGCTCCTGCGGCGCGTCCTCGTACATCGCGATCTCCTCGAGCACCACCTCCCGCTCCTGGTCGACCTCGGCGAACGAGGGAGCGAAGACCATGTCGGTCATCACCTCGAGCGCCGTTTCGACGTGATGGTCGGGAACGCGCGCATACACCACGGTGTTCTCGCGCGAGGTCGCGGCGTTCAGCTCCGCGCCCATCGCGTCGAACGTCTCCGCGATCTCCTGCGCGTCGAAGCGCCGCGAGCCCTTGAACAGCAGATGCTCGATGAAGTGCGACACGCCCGCGCGGTCCGCGCGCTCGTCACGGGAGCCGACGTCGATCCAGAAGCCGAGCGAGACGGAGCGCACGCTCGCGACGCGCTCGGTGATCACGCGCTCGCCGGAGTCGAGCTCGCTCAGCACGACCTTCTGCACGGCCCGATGGTAGGCCAACGGCGGCGGGAAGCGGCTACGCGCGGGCGACGAAGCCCAGCACGGTGCCGTTCCGCTTCGCGTCGTACAGCGCCTCGTCGGCGAGGCGGAAGAGCATCTGAGCGTCGTCCGCGTCCTCGGGATACGCCGCGCAACCGAAGCTCGCGCTGAGGTTGGCCGCCCACGCCTCGCCGCCCTCGGCGAGCTGCTCGAGCAGCGCTTCGACCCGCGCGACGACCTGGCGTGTGTCCTCCTCGGTGGCCTCGGCGAGGAGAACCGCGAACTCGTCGCCACCGATGCGGAAGGCGTCGTCGGGCTTCCGCAGGGACTCGACGAGGGCGTTCGCGAAGGCTACGAGCGCGTCGTCCCCGGGCGCATGGCCAAAGCGGTCGTTGAGCTGCTTGAAGCCGTCCAGGTCCGCGACCACGAGGCCGAACGAGCGGTCGTAGCGCACGGCCCGCGCAACCTCGCCCTCCAGCCGCGTGACGAAGGCGCGGCGATTGAGGAGGCGCGTGAGCGGGTCGTGGTCGGCGAGGAACCTCAGCTCGCCGAGATGGCGGCCCGAGACGAGCGCGGCCGCCGCGTCGTTGGCGAATATGCGCAGCGCCTGCAGGCGATCGGCGGAGGGCACGAGCCGGTCGGACGGGTTGTCGACCCAGATGATCCCGAGCAGGCTGCCGCGGCCGTCCTGCAGGGGGACGATCAGCCAGTGCCTGTTCCAGGCCCAAGGCCCCCGGCCGTTGAGCTGCGACGGGTAGACGCCGATGTCGCTGCCGAGTCGCGTCAGCGCCTGGTCGTGGGTGAGGATGTAGCACCCTTCCCGCAGGAACATCTCGTCGAGCAGCGGCTCGACCTGGGCCACGGTGATGGGCTCCCGCTTCAGGAGGTCTTCCAGCTGCCAGCCGGCCGCGGCCTGCGGGACGACGGTGCCGGTCTCCGGGTCGACGAGCGCGGCACAGACGTTGCGGAAGTCGAGAGCGTCGCGGATACCGGTGCACACGCGGCGCAGGATCTCGGAGTTCGAGGGCTCGCCACTGATGCGCGACGACACCGCGAGCAGCTCCTCGAGCGCGCGCTGGTGGCGCGCCGACTTCGCCGCCTCGCGTGCGGCCTCGAGGGCGAGCGCTGCATGGTCGACGAGCGAGACGAGCACGTCGATGTCGTCGTCTGTCGGCCGGCGGCCGCTCAGCGGCTCGTCCACCGAGATGATCCCCAGAAGAAGCCCCCGCTGGTCGCGCATCGGAACGAAGAGCGCGTCCTCGGGATCCCAGGCGTCCGGGTGGCAGGCGCGCCCGCCTTCCGGCCTGTAGCTCGGCCCGAGCGAGTCCCAGTCGACGGTGCCGCTCCGCACGTCGTAGGCGCCGCGCCGCTCGAAGCGCTCGTGGAGCAACACCGCCCAGTCCTCACCGGGCCGGGCGTTGCCGACCAGCACCTGCTTTGCCTCCTCGTTCCCGTGCACGGTCGTGACCTCGAAGTCGTCCCACTCCGGCCGGTAGAGGTTGACCGCGACGGTCCGGTAGCCGAGCGAGTCGCCGATGGTCCGGGCGACGGCATCGAGCAGCGCGGGAAGATCCTCACGCGCCCGCAGTAGGCGGGTCACCTCGACGAGGCCCCGCAGCGGTGAGATGGTCGGAAAGGTCACAGGTCGTTCGCTTGAAGCATCGGCACCAGCCGACCGCCTGATGAGCCGTTTTGGGGCCGATCGCTGACCCGAACGGGTGAATTGAACGCCGGACGGGCGGCGAACGACTCGCCGCCGCCCGTCCCGGCCGTTCTGGCTAGTCGCCGTCGTCGCGGCGCGGGCCACGCGGGCCACGACCGCCACGACCGCCGCGGCGGTCACCGCGGGGCCGGTCCTCCTCCGGAGGCCGCGGAGGCGCGTTCTTCGCCCGCTCGATCAGCTCCTCCGGCTGGACGAGACCGCCGTTCTCGTGCTTCGCGACGAGCTTGAGGCCGATCCGGCCGCGGGCCTTGTCGACCTCCTGCACGACGACGTCCACGACGTCGCCGCGGCTCATCACGTCCTCGATGTGCGCGACCCTGCCCGGGCCGACGTTCGAGACGTGCAGGAGCCCGTCGGTGCCCTTCTTCAGCTCGACGAAGGCGCCGAACTGGGTCGTCTTCACGACCTTGCCGGTGAACGTGTCGCCGACCTCCGGCTCCTTCGTGAGCGACTCGATCGCGGCGACGGCCTCCTTCGCCTTCGTGCCCTCGGTGGCGTAGATGAGGATCGTGCCGTCCTCCTCGATGTCGATCTGCACCTCGTAGTCGGATTCGAGGCCCCGGATCGTCTCGCCGCCCTTGCCGATGACCATGCCGATCTTCTCCTGATCGATCTTGACCGTCGTGATCCGCGGCGCGTTGTCGGAGAGCTCGGAGCGCGACTCCGGGATGACTTCCAGCATCTTCTCGAGGATGAACTCGCGTGCCCGCTTCGCCTGCTCGAGCGCGTCGCGCATGATCTGCTGGGTGACGCCGGTGATCTTGATGTCCATCTGGAGCGCGGTGATCCCGTTGCGGGAGCCGGCGACCTTGAAGTCCATGTCGCCCAGGTGGTCTTCCGCGCCCTGGATGTCCGTCAGGATGACGTAGTCGTCGCCCTCCTTCACGAGGCCCATCGCGATGCCGGAGACCGGCGCCTTGAGCGGCACGCCGGCGTCCATCAGCGACAGCGTCGAGCCGCAGACGGAGCCCATCGACGACGAGCCGTTCGACTCGAGCGTCTCCGAGACGATCCGGATCGTGTAGGGGAAGTCCTCGGGGCCCGGGATGACCGCCTCGAGCGCCCGCTGCGCGAGCGCGCCGTGGCCGATGTCACGCCGCTTCGGGCCGCGCATGAAGCCCGTCTCCCCGACCGAGTAGGGCGGGAAGTTGTAGTGGTGCATGTAGCGGCGCTCCTCCTCGAGGGAGAGGTCGTCGATGCGCTGCCCCTCCTTCGCGGTGCCGAGCGTGAGCGACGAGAGGATCTGCGTCTGGCCGCGCGTGAACAGGCCTGAGCCGTGCGCGCGCGGGTTGACGCCGACCTCGACCTCGATCGGCCGGATCTCTTCGGCGCCGCGACCGTCCGGGCGGCGCTTCTCGACGGCGATCTTCTGCCGCACGAGATCCTTGTAGATCGACTCGCACGCCTTCTTGACCTGCGAGCGGGTCTGCGAGTCCTTCGATGCCGGCAGCGGCTCGCCCGTCTCGGGGTCGACCGAGGCGCCCCCGACCGGGAACGGCAGCTCGACCTCCTCGATGATCCGGTCGAACAGCAGCTGGCGCTTCGCGGACTTCAGTGCCTTCGAGTCCTGCTCGGCGTCGGTGAGCGCCTTCAGCTCGTCGCCGAACTGCTCGCGCACCGGCCCTTCGACGGCGACAGCCCGCTGCCTCTCGAGCAGATTCGCGAGCGCGGCCTTGACCTGCACCTGGCGCTGGATGTCGTCGTCGGTCGACTCCATCGTGATCGGCCCGGCGAGCTCGGCGAGGAGCTCCTCGACGACCGTGCCGGACTCCTTGATGCCGGCCTGCTGGATCCGCTCCCAGATCGAGTGCCCCTGGTCGCGCTCGAGCTCCGCGAGGAGGTCGAGGTCGAGCCACTTCGGCTTGCCGGCCTGACGGCGCAGGTCCTCCTGCGCCTCGCAGATCTTCACGATCTCGCCGTGCGCGAGCTCGAGCGCCTCGAGGATCTTCTCCTCGGGGACCTCGTTCGCGCCCGCTTCGACCATCGTCAGGCCCTCCTTCGTGCCCACGACGATCAGGTCGAGCTCCCCGTTGTCCTCCGTCTCCCGCAGGGTCGGGTTCACGGCGAGCTGCCCGTCGATCAGCCCGATGCGGACTGCGCCGACCGGGCCGAGGAACGGCAGCGGCGAGAGCATCAGCGCCGCCGAGGCGCCGTTGATGCAGAGGATGTCGTGGGCCGTGACCATGTCCGCGCTGAGGACGGTGCAGATCACCTGCACCTCGTTGCGGAAGCCCTTGGGCCACAGCGGCCGGATCGGCCGGTCGATCATCCGTGCCGTGAGGATGGCGCGCTCGGTCGGCCGCCCCTCACGCTTGAAGAAGCCGCCCGGGATCTTGCCGGCGGCGTACATCCGCTCCTCGACGTCGACCGTGAGGGGGAAGAAGTCTGCGCCCTCGCGCGCCTCGGCGCGTCCCTGGGCTGTGGCGAGCACCATCGTGTCGCCTCCGCGAACGACGACGGCGCCGTCCGCCTGCTTCGCGAGATGGCCGGTTTCGAAGCTGATCTCCTGCTGTCCGATCTGGACGGAGACCTGCGCCCGGCGCTCGGTCGCGATACTCATCAATTGTCCTCCACTCTGCTTTGTGGAGGGCGGGAGCTCGAGCCAGTCCATTGAGGTGGGCTCGCTCGAACTTCCACCCTCCGTGTTCTTGGGAGCTAGCGGCGCAGGCCGAGCTCCTTGATGAGGGCGCGGTAGCCCTCGAGGTCGTGCTTCTGCAGGTAGTTCAAGAAGCGGCGGCGCCGCCCGACGAGCTTGAGCAGCCCACGCCGCGAATAGTGGTCGTGCTTGTGGGTGCGGAGATGCTCGGTCAGCTCGTTGATCCGCTGCGTGAGCATCGCGATCTGCACCTGCGGCGAGCCGGTGTCGGCCTCGTTACGGCCGTGCTTCGTGATGATCTCCTGCTTCGCTTCCTTGGTCAGGGCCAATGCCCTCTCCTTCCTGTTCGCCACCTCAGGCTCCGCCCACGGCGCTGCGTTCCTATTGAGGGGGAACGTGGCGCGAGCCGGGCCTGGGTCGCGGGGTAGGGTAGCGGAAACCGGCATGGGGAGCGCGATTCCGCAGGGGCGTCTGCTCGAGATCGTGCGCGAAGCGCGTGCGCGTACCGGTATTCCGGCGGTCACCGCGGGGCTTCTCGTGAGTGGGCAGGTCGAGTTCGCCGCGGATGGGCCCGTCGAGGTCGAGACGCCATTTCGGATCGCCTCCATCACGAAGTGGTTCACGGCCTCGCTGGCGGCGCTCCTGCTCGACCTCGAGGCACCGGTAGACGGCGGAGCGAGCGCCGGCCGGCTCCTCTCGCACACGGCCGATCTGCGGCCGAACTCGAGAGACCCCCTCCCCGAGCCCTGCCGCGGGCTCTGGTCCTACTCGAACGCTGGCTACGTGCTTGCCGGTGAGGCGTGCGCGGCTGCGGCCGGCACATCGTTCTCGGCCGCCGTGGAGGAACGCTTGCTCGAGCCGCTGGGTCTCGAGCACACCGGCTTCGAGGAGCCGCTGGACGCGGCCCGCGGGCACGTCCAGGATGGCGCGGCAGGACACCGGCCCGCGCCGGATGTCGAGTATGCGGAGCGGCGCCGACCGGCGGGCGGCCTCTGGTCGACCGTGGGCGACCTGCTCCGGTTCGCGCAGCACCAGCTCGGCGGCGACGGGCCCCTGGACGCTGCCCAACGGAGCGCTGTGCAGGAACCCCGAGCCAAGGCGCTCGGCGGTGACTACTGCCTCGGATGCTGGAGCCGGGCGCTCACCGGCGACCGCACGGCCGTCGACCACGAGGGGTCAGTGGGCGGCTACCAATCCCTTCTCCTGCTCGTTCCGGAGGAGAAGGCGGCACTGGCCGTCCTCACGAATAGCTGGCGCGGCAGCGGGCTCATCCGGCGGGTGGTGCGCGACCTCGGGCTCGTGCCGGCTCCGCTCGAGGAGCCCGGCTCGGAGCAGGTTGCGGCCGGGCGGTACGCCCTGGACGACGCCGTCGCCGTCCTGGCGGAACGCGAGGGACGCTGGCGGGTGGCGGAGAGCGAGACCGATCCCCTGACGGGCACTCGCATCGAGAAGCCCGAGTACGGGATCGACGCCCTGGGCGGCGGCGTCTACGGCTTGGCCGGGGGCCTCCTCATGAGCCACCGGGTCGACTTCCCCCGGCCGGGCGTCGCGCGTGTCGGGTGGACGGCCCTGCCGGCCGTGAGCTCCTGACCGGCCGCCAGGCTCAGGCAGGTCGCACTGCCTCGCGAGTCCGTTCGATGTCGTCCCCGATCGCCGCCACGAGCTCCTCGAGCGAGTCGAAACGGCGCTGCTCCCGGATCGGGGTCCAGATCTCGACCACCAGCCGCCGGCCGTAGAGGTCGGCGTCGAAGTCGAGCAGGTGCGCCTCGACCCGCCGCTCGACGCCGTCGAAGTGCGGGTTCGTGCCGATCGAGACGGCTGCGAGCCGGTCGAGAGCCGACCCTGCATACACGCCGTCCGGCGGGACGAGCAGCCCCTTCGGGACATCGAGATTGGCGGTCGGAAAGCCCAGCTCGCGGCCGCGTCCGTCCCCGCGGACGACGGTCCCCTCGACCTCCGGCGGCCGGCCGAGCAACGTCGCCGCCCGCTCGGGCTCGCCGGCGTGCAAGAGCTCCCGCACCCGGCTCGACGACACGTTCTCCACGAGCGGCACCCGCCGCACGTCGAAGCCGAGCCGTGTAAGGAGGTCAAGATCGCCCTCGCGGCCTCGCCCGAAGCGAAACGTCTCACCTGCTGCCACCGTCTCTGCTCCGATCCCGCGGAGCATCTGCTCGGCAAACGCCTCTGCCGAGAGCGAGGCGAGCTCCGCGTCGAACGGGAGCACGAGGACGTCGTCTACCCCGGCCTGCGTGAGCAGCTCGAGCCGGCGCTCGAGTGTGGCCAGGAGCTCGACACGTCGGCCGAGCACGGTTCGGGGATGCGGATCGAATGTCACGACTGCCGTCCGCAGCCCGGCCCTCCGGGCCGCATCGATCACGTGGAGATGGCCGCGATGGACGCCGTCGAAAGTTCCGACTGCGACCGCACGCCGCGTCTCCGAGAGCTCGGTGGGCTCGCGAGCGACGCTCACGCGCCCAGCCCCGCACGCGCAGCCTCGACCTGTGCCAGCACGTCGGCCTCTGCCAGCAGCTGCTCGGCCGTGAACGACTTCGGCGCGACCGCGTCGTTCACCGAGAACGGCCCGACCTCGGTTCGCCGCAGCGTCGCGCAGTGTCCGCCGAGCGCGATCGCCAGCGACCGTATGTACGTCCCGGAGCTGACGCGGGCGTCGAGCGTCACCGTCTCGCCCGTATACGCGATGACGTCGAGCGCATGCACCGTCGACCGGCGTAACGGCATCTCCACCTCGACGCCCCGCCGTGCGAGCTTGTACGCGCGCTCACCGCCGATCTTCACCGCGGACGCGGCGGGGATCGGCAGCTCGATCTCACCGCGGAGGTGCTCGAGGCCGAGCTTCGCGCACGGCTCTCGACGACCTCCCCCTCCGGATCTCCGGTGGATGTCCGGCGGGTGAGATCGATCTCGGTGACATACCGCTTGTCCAGGCCGACGAGGCATGGAGCAAGCTTAGTTGCCCTACCGGACAACAGAAGCAGGAGCCCGGTCGCGAACGGATCCAGCGTGCCGGCGTGGCCGGTCCGCGCCCCTGTCACCCTGCGGATCTGTGCGACGACGGCGAACGAGGACGGCCCCTGCGGCTTGTCTACGAGCGCGACGCCCGCGGGCTCAAGCGCGCGAGGCGGCACGTTGCTCGAGGAAGCCTTCGCGGATCTGCTCGACGATCTGCTCCAGCGGGAGATCCGTGGAGAAGCCGGCGGCCTGCCGGTGCCCCCCACCGCCGAAACGGCGTGCAATCGCGGACACGTCGAGCTCGTCGATGCTCGAGCGCAGCGAGCCCTTGTAAGCCTGCGCCCGTTGGGCCAGCTGCTCCCGAACCAGCACTGCCAGCTCGGCCCCTTCGACGGCGCGCAGGTAGTCGATGATCCCCTCGGAGTACGGCTCGGAAGCCCCGGCGTCCACGAAGTCCTGGCGCAGGAGGTGCGACACGACGATCCGCCCGCCTTCGAGTACCTCGGCGCGGCTCAGCGCGCGCGCGAGCAGCTTCAGCTTCGCGAACTCGACGGACTCGTAGACCTCCTGGAAGACCGCGTGGATGTCCGCACCCGCCTCGACGAGCTCTGCCGCGAGCCGGAGCGCCTTCGGTGTCGTGTTCGCGTACTGGAACCGTCCCGTGTCGGTGACGAGCGCGATGTAGAGCGGCTCGGCGAGCTCCGGGGTGAGCTCGAGCCCCAGCTCGGCGAACACGTCACGCAGCACCTCGCCTGTCGAGGATGCGTCCGCGACGATGAGGTTGAGGTTGCCGAAGCGGGTGTTGTCGTGGTGGTGGTCGACGTTGAGCACGAGCCGGCTGAGCGTGAGAACGGCCTCGTCGCCGATCCTGTCCTCCTTGGCGCAGTCGACGGCGAGCAGTACCCGTTCGCCCGAGTCCTCCGGCCGCTGACGTACGAGCTCGTCGAGCGGCATGAAGGCATACTCGCGTGGCAGCGGCGTCTGCCCGGCGAGGTACATCACGGCGTCCTTGCCGAGCTGCCGGAGCGCGAGCGTCGCCGCGAGCAGGGATCCGAGAGCGTCTCCGTCCGGGTTCTCGTGCGTGACGACGAGGAAGCGGTCGTGCTGCCGCAGCGCGTCTGCGATCGCCTTCAGGTCAGTCGTCTGAGTCATCGTCGTCCGGCGCGAGCTCGTCGATCAGGCGGGTCATGCGCACGCCGCGCTCGACCGTCGGATCGTACTCGAAGGTCAGTTGGGGGGTTCGCTTCAGCCTGAGCTCATGCGCGAGCCGAGACTGCAGGACGCCGTGCGCGGCCTCCAGCCCGAGCATGCTCGCGCGCTGCTTGCGGCCGGAGCCGAGCACGCTGATGTAGACGGTGGCATGCCGCAGGTCGGGAGCCGTGTCGACCCCGGTCACGGTGATCAGCCCGATGCGTGGATCCTTGAGCTCCGGAACCGCCTCGGCCAGTACTTGCCGCACCGACTCGTTCACTCTTCGCATGCGCTCGCTCATGGCTCCTATTCAAGCGCCTGACCACCCCGACCGCCGCTGGTCGAAGGCCTCGCGATCGCCGGGCGCGAGGCTCAACCACTCCCCCACCCAGGGTGGGGACGCTTGCCCCTCCGCCCTCGGCAACGACGCTACCGCGCGAGCCGTCACAGATGCGTGTCGGCCGGTCGCGAGAGGCTCGCAATCGCGGGAGTGAGCTGCCGGTGCCGGCGCAGGCAACTCAGCGGATCACGTCGAGCACGAGGGGCTGCGGTTCCGGCTCGTCGCCGATCTCGTACGCCGCGAGCAGTGCCGCCTCTGCCGTCTCGGCCGCAGCCTCGTCGCGCGCGTGGATCTCGGCCAGCGGCTCGCCGGCCGCAACCTCCTCCCCCCGTTTGCGAAGACAGACGATGCCGACGGCGTGGTCGATCGGCTCCCCGGCGACCTCACGCCCCGCGCCGAGCTCCATCGCCGCGCCGGCGACCTCCCA
>Ga0207657_10001593_pt1 | contig 24379 bp, 20 predicted proteins | sample KBSC33metaG_FD_184316 | JGI IMG/M metagenome (GOLD analysis project Ga0207657, IMG submission 184316) | Corn rhizosphere microbial communities from Kellogg Biological Station, Michigan, USA - KBS C3-3 metaG (SPAdes) (version 2) | ecosystem: Host-associated > Plants > Roots > Rhizosphere > Soil ... | reverse complement strand
AACGTTTTCCCCGCCCGCGACGCGGCGCTGAAGCGCCGCTCTTCCATGGCCTTGCAGGTCTCCATGCGATGAAACGAAGGGGTTAGAGCGCTACCCGAGTGCGCAGAGCCGACTCGTCGAGTTTGACGCCGGCCAGCCTGATCTCGCGGAACAGTTGCAGGTTCGATGACATCACCACGCCCGGACTGAGATGGACGGTGGGAGGGAGAGGCACTTTGTTGGTGAGGTGGTCTGCCATCATGCGCACTGCCATTTGTCCCTGGCGATGGGGCTGCTGGTAAATCGACGCGGTGATAATTCCTTTGTGGAAATAGGGAGACATCTCCGCGAACAGGTCTGTAGTAATTAATTTTACTTTTCCCGCCAGACCATGCGCGCCCAGGGCGCGACATACCGGAAGGCAGTTCACAGTGTTCACATAGAGTCCGGCCAGCGTGGGCTCCCGGCGCAGCAGGTCGAAGGTCTTCTGAAAACTTTCTTCCTCATCTTCATGGCCTTCAATAACGTTGACGATCTTTCCTCCCGGGCAATGTTGCGGGAATGCCTCGGCGAAGCCGTCCGTCTTCTTGCGATGATCTTCCGTGGCCAGCATGCCTGCCACCACTGCGACATGCGAACCCGGAGGGACGAACTTGCCCATCAGTTCGCCGGCCAGGCATCCATTCAACCGCGGTTCCACGCACACGATGCTGGAGCGCCGGCTGTCCGGAGCGTCGGTTGAGACGCAGACCACGGGAATGCCTCGTTCCTCGGCGCTGTCGATCAGGGGCTTAAGGCCCGTCGGATTTCCGGCGGTCAGAATGATTCCATTGACTCCGCTTTGCACCAGTTCAGAAAGCGCTTCAGTATCGCCTTCGCCCAACACTTGCACCGGACGATTGATGAACTGGACACCGAACTGGGCCACGCGCCGGGCTTCGTCCAGAACTCCGCTCCACAGTTCGTCGTAGAAAAAATGAATTTCGCGGGGCATGCAGACGCCGATGCGAGTGCCGGTCCGCGCCACGGACAGGGCGCGCGCCGCCAGGTTCGGCGTGTACCCGATTCGCCTCGCGATCTGCAATATCCTTTGCCGCGTGGCTTCCTTGATGCCGCCGCGCCCGTGCAAGGCGCGATCCACGGTCCCGATCGAGACATCCGCCAACTCCGCGATCAAGTGAATGCCGCGTTGTTCTTTCTTCATTCGCATGTCCCTGCTCTGGCTCGGCCTGACATCCTGACCGCCCGTCGTTTCACCCCGGCCCCGGAACAGCCCCGCAAACCAGCGTGTACGTTAACGATGATATACTCCAACCCGCATATCTGGATAGCTGTCACCCCAAGCCGACTAGGAGTTCATCCTTGATGCCTAATTCGATGTCCGGTCAGCCCCGTCTTGTCACCGCCACTTGTACCTTAGTCGTTCTAGTCATCATGCTGGGCGGCTCGGTGGCCCAAACTGCCAAATCTTCCGGCCCGCCAGTGTATCTGGATCCGGCCCAACCGGTGAATGTCCGGGTGGACGACCTGGTTTCGCGGATGACGCTCGAAGAGAAGGCGTCGCAGCTGGTCAACCAGTCGCGTGCTATCCCGCGGTTGAAAGTTCCCGAATACGACTGGTGGAGCGAGGCTTTGCATGGAGTTGCCCGTGCCGGGACGGCCACCGTCTTTCCCGAACCGATCGGCCTGGCCGCTACCTTCGACTCGCCCCTGATTCACCAGATGGCGACTGCCATTGGCCAGGAAGCCCGGGCCAAGCATAATCAGGCGGTCCGCGCCGGAAGGCGGGACATCTACGAAGGCCTGGATTTCTGGTCGCCCAACATCAACATATTCCGCGATCCGCGCTGGGGGCGCGGTCAGGAGACTTACGGGGAAGATCCGTTCCTGACCGGAAGAATGGGAGTCGCTTTCGTCAAAGGCTTACAGGGAGACGACCCGAAATATCTTCAGGTGATCGCCACCCCAAAACATTATGCCGTGCACAGCGGTCCCGAGACCACGCGCCACTGGGTCAACGTGGACGCCACCAAGCACGATATGGAAGACACCTACCTGCCCGCTTTCCGAGCCACCGTGACCGAAGGTAAGGCGCGGTCGGTGATGTGCGCCTATAACCGCGTCAATGCCCAACCGGCATGCGCGAATTCCTTCCTGCTCGAAGACCAGTTGCGCGGAGCCTGGAAATTTGACGGCTATGTAGTGTCCGACTGCGATGCGATTGCCGACATCGAGCGCGGCCATCATTTTACCCGGACCATGGCGGAGGCCGCCGCGATTTCGCTGAAACGCGGCACCGACAACGACTGCGCCGACTTCGGTCAGAAAGCCGTCGATAACTCCGACTACGTGAAGTATGTCGATGCGGTGAAGCAGGGCTTGTTGAGTGAGAAAGACGTTGACGTGGCAGTGAAGCGCCTGTTCACCGCCCGCTTCCAGCTGGGGATGTTCGATCCACCGGAAATGGTGAAGTACGCGCAGATCCCGGATTCTGTAATTGACAGTGAAGCCCACCGCCAACTGGCGCTCAAGATAGCGCGCGAGTCGATGGTATTGCTGAAGAATGACGGCGCTCTGCCAATCAATGCAGGCACCAGGAAGATTGCGGTCGTCGGGCCGCTGGCCAATTCCGTGCATGTGCTCGAAGGCAACTACAGCGGCACTCCGTCACGAGCGACCACGGCACTGGATGGCATTCGCAAACAGTTCGCCGGCTCGGATGTGACCTTTAACCCGGGCACCACCTTCTTGCTCGAATATGCTCCGGTGCCTGCGTCGGCGCTGTCCACGCCCGACGGAAAGCCGGGCCTTAAAGCTGAGTATTTTTCCGACCCCGCCTTCAAAGGCGCACCCGTAAAAGTTCAGGTGGACAAGGACGTGAATTTCGCCTTTGCCCCGGGCACGACCTCAAAGACTGACATTTTTGCGGTGCGCTGGACCGGCTTTCTCAGTCCGGACGCGTCCGGAAATTATCGTCTTGGTCTCGACGGCAGCATTGACCGCTTATGGCTGGACGGCAAGATGATTGTGGACGACCAGAAGAGCCACGATTCCCGCGCCATGGTCGCGGACGTTGCGCTGGAGAAGGGCCACCGCTATGCGCTCAAAATCGAATACTTTCAGGGACGCGCGCGCGGCGTGAAACTGGTGTGGCGCCAGCTCAGCCCGGACCCGATCGGAGATGCCGTGGCAGCCGCCAAACAGGCGGACGTAGTCATCGCAGTGGTGGGAATTACGTCCGACCTGGAAGGCGAAGAGATGGATGTCGCCGTGCCCGGCTTTGCCGGCGGAGACCGCACCTCGCTCGACCTGCCGAAAGAGGAAGAAGACCTGCTGAAAGCGGTCAAGTCCACGGGCAAGCCGCTGGCGGTGGTGCTCATGAACGGCAGCGCGCTCGCGATCAACTGGGCCAGCGAAAATGCCAATGCCATCCTCGAAGCCTGGTACTCCGGCGAAGAGGGTGGAACCGCGATCGCCGAATCGCTGGCAGGCGTTAACAATCCGGCAGGCCGGCTACCGGTGACGTTTTACAAGGGCGTGGAGCAATTGCCGCCGTTCGACGACTACTCCATGAAGAACCGAACCTACCGCTACTTTGAGGGACAGCCGCTCTATCCTTTCGGCTATGGCCTGAGTTACTCAAAGTTCGCCTACAGCAACCTGAAGCTCTCCGCGACCACACTGAAAGCCGGCGATTCGCTTCGCGTTGAAGCGGATGTGAAGAATGCCAGCGATCGCGAGGGCGATGAAGTGGTGCAGCTGTATTTGAGCTTTCCAAAATTTCCCGGCGCTCCGCTTCATGCATTGCGAGGAATGGCGCGCGAACATCTGGCAGCGGGTGAGAGTAAACATGTCCAATTCACTCTGGATGCTCGTGACCTGAGCGGCGTGAACGCAAACGGAGATCGAATCGTCGCCGCCGGAGCCCATCGCCTGTACGTCGGCGGCGGACAGCCGGGAACGAGCGCCCCGGGCCTGGAGGCAGAGTTCAGCGTCAGCAACGAGGAGAGATTGCCGGAGTAACCGATTTCGTATGTGTGGGGCGGGCGCTCCCTCCCGCCGCCTTTGAAGTTGAGTTTTGGCTTTGAAGTTCTGGTCCGCGGGGCCCAGCCAACGAAGTCTTGCGATCAAACATCAACTTCAACAGCGGCGGGCGAGGGCGCCCGCCCGACACGTTCTCCCAAAACTGATGCAATCGCCGGATACATCCGGCGATAGACCGCGTAGCTGGTATTCATGCGCTCAACTACCGCGGGTTGAAAAGCCACGCGCTGCGCGACCTTTACCACCCTGCTACAGGCAGCATCGACCGAACTCCACACTCCCGCTCCGACTCCAGCGAGAATTGCTGCGCCGTAGGCTGCGCCTTCCTCCGCTTCGAGAATCTCGACTTCGTGGCCGTACGCGTCGGCCTGTATCTGGCGCCAAAGGGGCGATCGCGCTCCGCCCCCGCCCAGGCGAATGTTTTTTACCGGCACTCCCATCTCGGCGAATAGCGTGAACGAGTCGCGCAGACTGAACGCCACGCCCTCAAGGATGGCGCGGACGATGTGTCCCCGGGTATGCGAGGCGGTCAACCCGATCAACGCGGCGCGCGCGTTGGGATCAAGATGCGGAGTGCGTTCGCCCATCAGATACGGGGCCCACAACAGGCCGTCGGATCCGGGTGGTATTGCGGCAGCCTCCGCGGTGAGGCGCTCGTAGGGATCGCGTTTGTCTTTCGCATCCGGGGCGCCCGCGCCGAAGGTGTCGCGGAACCAGCGCAGCGAAAGACCCGCAGCCTGGGTCACTCCCATGACGTGCCAGCGCCCGGGAACCGCATGGCAAAAGGTATGCAGCCTTCCCTTGGCGTCGAGGGACGGACGGTCGGTGGCGGCGAAGACGACTCCAGAGGTTCCGATGGTGGCGCTCACCGCCCCGGGCGCCGCGATGCCCATGCCTACCGCTCCCGCCGCCTGATCGCCCGCCCCGGCCACAACCGGCGTACCAGCAAGCAATCCGGTGGCAGCGGCGCCGCTCGTGGAGATTTTTCCGCAGATATCAGGAGACTCGAACAGCCGTGGCAGCAGCGACTCCTCGATGCCGGCCGCCTTCATGACCTCCCGTGACCAGCGGCGATTCGCGACATCCAGCAGCAACGTGCCCGAGGCGTCTGCCATGTCCGTGGCCCGCTCGCCGGTAAGCCGGAAGCGGACGTAATCCTTGGGCAGCATCACGGAGCGCACCCGCTCCCAGTTCTGCGGTTCGTTCTCACGCACCCACATGAATTTGGTCAGGGTAAAGTTGGGCAGTGCGGGATTGCAGGTGAGGCGGATAAGCTCCTGGGCGCCGATCTTATCGGTGAGTTCGCGGCATTGCTTTTCGGTGCGCACATCGCACCAGATGAGCGCCGGACGCACCACCTGGTCCGCGTCATCCAGCATCACCGCGCCATGCATCTGGCCCGAAAATCCGATGCAGGCGATCTGCTCAGGGCGGAGAGCCGCAGCCCCCAGTGCTTTTCGCACTGCAATCCCGCAGGCTCGCCACCAGTCTTCGGGATCCTGCTCTGCCCATCCAATCTGAGGGGAGGCGAACGGGACGTGCTCCTCAGTAGCGGAGCCGAGTATCCGGCCGGCCTCGTCCACAATCAGGGCGCGAGTTCCGCCGGTGCCGACGTCGATTCCAAGAACATGTGCTGGCATTTGTGTAGTACCGTGTACGTTAACGGCAGGCGGTAGCATACCACGATTCTCGCCCAGCTCTTTCTTCTGAAACCTTGTGGCGCGGGCGCCCTCGCCCGCGGCCTTTGACTTATTCTCTGCCATCCTGGAAACTCGGCGAAATCCCAAGCACGCCTTTTTTTCAAAACAAACTTACTTTTCCTGTGCCTCCACCGCACGCGGGCGAGTCGCCCGCGGCCACACGTGCAACCCCATGTCCCCCGGTCATACCGCGACGCTCCGCAAGTTCCCGCCGGGTAGGTTACACTAGGAAACTTTCACTCGATTCTCAGGAGGAATCAGCTATGCCCGAAGCCACCCTCAGTGGCGCCGACTTCAAGAAGCAGTTGCGCGAAGGCCTGCCCAAGATGGGTTTGTTCCTGAACGCGCACAGTCCCACCGTTGCCGAACAACTGGCCCACAGCGGCTATGACTGGTTGTTGGTTGATACCCAGCACGGTCCCATGGGCTACGAGAAACTGTCCGCCATGCTTTCCGGAATTTCAAACGGCGGCGCCAAGTCCATGGTCCGCGTCGGCGGATACGACGATCGCCCCGGAATCCAGCAGGCCCTCGACATGGGCGCCGACGGCGTTCTCATCCCTTACATCAATACCGCTGAAGAAGCGCGCCAGGCAGTGAGCTGCACCAAATATCCCAAAGTCGGAACGCGCTCAGTTTATTTCCCTCAGCGCAGTATGAACAAGGCGGGGCTTCTGGGATACGCCGGCAATTTCAATAACAACGGCATGGTCGCGCTGCAGGTAGAAACGGCCTCGTGCATCGACAATATCGCGGAAATCGCCGCTGTGCCCGGAGTGGACATCCTGTTCCTCGGCCAGAACGACTTGTGCATGTCGATGGGACTGTACGAGAAGTACGAGTTCCCCCACATGTACACCTCGCCGGAACTGGGGGCGGCCACTCAGAAGCTGGTCGATCACGCCCGCAAGAACAATCTCATTCTCGGACTCTTCCTCTTCGGCACCGCTCGCGTGGGCGAGTTCCTGGAAAAAGGATTCACCTTCATCAGTGTCGGCAATGACCTGCACCATGTACTGACCCAGGCGGGCGCCTACGTGAACGACATGGAAAATATTGCCAAAGAAAAAGGAAAGAATTGGAAGCGCAGGCCGACCGCGCTTTTCTAGGTCGAAGTTAGACCGTGTGGCCGCGGGCGACTCGCCCGCGCGCCTTGAACCAGGTGAGACAGGCCGCAAAAGCACAAGGCGAGGAGCAACTCTCCTCGCCAGTTCTTATCTGCACTTTAAAACAAAACCTGCGCGGGCGAGTCGCCCGCGACCACACAATCACACCGGATCATCTCACCTTCACTGCGCCGGCACCTGGATCCCCATTTCCCTGCCCAGACTCAGCTGCTGGGCCAGAAAATCCGCCAGGGCTTTTTCCATCTTGTCCGCCAGGCCGGCAACCCCTTCGTCGTCGCCCTGGGGAAGTCCCAGGCTTTGGTTCAAGACCTTCTTTTGTTTCGTGATCTCGGAATCCGCCTTGTCGAGTTTTTTCGTCACTTCTTTCAATCCTGATTTCTGCGATTTTGAAAGACTTTTTACAAAGGATCTGTTTCCGCTCTGTACCTCTTCAACAGCATCTTTCAGGGAGGCGACGTGCCGAGAAAACTCAGACGGGTCATCGGCCTTCGCGGCCAGCCGGAGCAGATCCTGCGCCTGCTTCCTCGCGGCCTCCGTGCTCTTCGCCAGGGACAGGAACCGGGATGCCTGGTCGGGCGTGGCCTGAACCGCCAGGGCGCGATTGAAATCCTGCAAACTGGAATCGCTGGTCCCTGCGCTGCCGGGCGCACCCCGACGACCGCCGCCGTGTCCTCCATGCTGACCCAAAGCGCTGGACGCACAGAAGACCAGGATAGCGGCCAAGGCAAATCGATGCGGCCGGTGCATCAGTGTTCTCCTTTCTGCCGCGAGCGGAATCCGCGGTCGCAATTCCAGTGCTTTCATTTTATGAAATGAGAGATCAGCGAAAATGTAAAGACACTGTCAACGCCGGCAAAGATTTGTATAACAGAAAGGCCGCGCTCCTGGAGAACGCGGCCTTCATTCATCTCAGCCTCGACGATCCTGCCGGTCTAGAACAGGTTCCACAGGAACTGATTGTAAACGTCGTGGTGGTACTGCACCTCCGGCGCCTTCACAAACGTACCCAGCAGGCGTGGACAGCGATCGGCCGCCGCCTTTTTCAATTCCAGGTACCGTCCCTTTACATCCTCGCCGAACAGCTTCGTCGTCCACGCCGCTTTGTCGAAATTTGCCATCGCGTCGTAGATGTTGTCCGGCAGATAACGCTCGGCCTGGCGCAGGTTCTTGATCTTCGCCGTATCGCCGTCGATGCCGGTCTTGAAGATCGAGAGCATCACCATGTAAGGATTCGCATCCGGGGCCACCGAACGCACTTCCACTCGCATGCTCTTTTCGTTGCCGATGGGAATACGAATCATGGAGCCGCGATCCACCGCCGAAGCTTTGATCTGGTTGGGCGCTTCGAAGTGCGGATCCAGGCGCCGGTAGGCATTCACGCTGGGATTCAGCAGCAGGCAGATGTCGTTGCCGTGGGTGAGTATGCGGTCCACGAACGACCATCCCAGCTTGCTCAGTTTCTCCTCGCCCTTGGGGTCCCAGAACAGGTTCTTGCCGCCTTTGCTGATGGACACATTGGTGTGCATGCCGCTGCCGTTCACGCCCACCACCGGTTTCGGAAGGAAACTGGCGGTCAGGCCCATGTGGGTTGCGACCTGGCGGCATACGAGTTTGTAAATCTGGATCTGGTCGGCCGCAGCCACGACTTCGCCGTACCCATAGTTGATTTCAAACTGCGACGGCGCTACTTCCGGATGGTCTTTCTCATTCTGGAAGCCCATGGCGCGCTGCACTTCCGCAGTGGTATCGATGAACGTGCGCAGGGGGTCGCCGGGCAGCGAGTGATAATATCCGCCGGTATTGACGTATTCAAACTTGCCGGTTTCGTTGTAGCGCCGCTCCGCGTCCACTCCCTGAAACAGGAAGCCTTCAATCTCATTGGCCGCGTTCAGGGTGTAGCCTTCCTCCTTGTACTGCTTTTCGGCATACAGTTTGAGAATGCCGCGGATGTCGGCGGCGTACGGCGTTCCGCTTTTGTCGATGACATCGCCGAACACCAGCACTTTACCCGACCCGAAGTAGTCGGCTGGACCCCAGTAAAATGCCGCCCAGTCGATCCCCAGCCGCAGATCGCTTTCCCGCTGCGCCGTGAACCCACGAATCGACGACCCGTCAAAGGTCAGGTTGTCCCAGCTCTTGATCAGAAACTTCTTGTCATAATCCAGCATGTGCAGCCGGCCTTCGAGATCGCTGAAAAGTACAGTCACTGCCTTGATGTGCTTTTCGTCGGTCAGGTACTTGAGCCGCTCTTCCTGGATCTTGTGCAGGGCTACGCGGTTCTTACGCTGCTCCTTCGCCTTCAGATTCAACTGTTCCAGTTGGTCATACGAGAGTGCTAGAAAGTTGCGCAGATCGTTCAACATGAATCTCCTTAGATGTGACGTCGACTGTGCCTACAGTGGGGATCGTACGGCTGGTTCGCACCCGAAAGAATAGCGCGAGCCCCATCCCGCGGCTAATTAAAAAACCTTATAAGCCATATTGAAGAGATTTATTCCACTTGAAGCGGCCAGAATCGCCGGAACACTACCAGGAAAGTGCTTCGAACTACGAAGGTTTTCATGGCCGCGTAGCTTAGCAGAGAGTCGCGTCCGAGGATTGATTTCAGGCGGTCCCTGCTCTATCGCGCCGGGCCCTTGCGGGTTCGCCCGTTCGGTGGGTGCAACCGTGAGGTTTTCTCCGCTGGTTCTCTTTTGGGACTTTTCCACCGGGAACTTAATAAATTCGCCTTTTCTTCGCTTCGAGGCCGGTGTATAATCCGCGCTTCGGCACATTCTACTTTCTTCATAACTCAAAAGGAGCCGCATTCTTATGGCTGACGAACGAACAAAAGCAATCGACCTGGCGTTCGCGCAAATCGAAAAGCAGTTTGGCAAGGGCTCGATCATGCGGCTGGGCTCGAAGGAAGCCATTGTCCCCATCGCCGTGATTCCTACGGGCGCAATTTCCTTCGACGCGGCGCTGGGCGTGGGCGGCTTTCCCCGCGGGCGGGTAGTTGAAATCTTCGGACCGGAATCTTCCGGCAAAACCACCATCGCATTGCAAGTCGTGGCGCAGGCCCAGAAGACGGGCGGCATGGCGGCCTTCGTCGATGCCGAGCACGCGCTCGATCCCGGCTACGCCAAGAAACTCGGCGTGGATGTGGACAACCTGCTGGTCTCCCAACCCGATTACGGAGAGCAGGCGCTCGAGATCACCGAGGCGCTGGTACGCTCCGGGGCAATTGACGTGCTGGTGGTGGATTCGGTGGCCGCGCTCGTTCCCAAGGCCGAACTCGATGGCGAAATGGGCGACAGTCACATGGGCCTGCAGGCGCGGCTCATGTCGCAGGCCTTGCGTAAATTAACCGGAACGGTTTCGAAATCGCGCACCTGCCTCATCTTCATCAACCAGATTCGCGAAAAAATCGGCGTGATGTTCGGCAATCCGGAAACCACCACCGGCGGCCGCGCCCTGAAATTTTATTCTTCGGTGCGGGTGGACATTCGCCGCATCGCTGCCATTAAAGAAGGGGACGTGGTCACGGGCTCGCGCACCAAAGTGAAAGTGGTGAAGAACAAAGTCGCCGCGCCCTTCCGCGAGGCCGAATTCGACATCATGTACGGCGAAGGCATTTCGCGTGAAGGCGATCTGCTCGACCTGGCGGTGAACAACAACCTGCTGGAAAAATCCGGCGCCTGGTACAGCTACAAAGGTGAGCGCATCGGCCAGGGCCGCGAGAACGCGCGCCAGTTCCTCAAAGACAACGTCGATACTTTTGTCAAGCTCGAAGCCGAAGTGCGCAAGCATCTGGGATTGACCACGGCGGCTCCGCAACCTGTACCCACGGCCCAGCCCGCAGCGACTGCCACGGCAGCGCAGGCAACCGGCGCTCGCGTCACCACCATGCCGAGCGCGCCCCCGGAAGCTGCCAAGGTGCCGGCGGCAAGGCGCTGAGTCTGGTTATGGAGGACGGGCGTCCTCGCCCGTCCCGCACTGCTCATTGCCTGACGGGGCGGGGACGCCCGTCCTCCATGTGCGCTCGGGATGGCACGCCATTTTTGGGCAAAGGAATTGCCATCCCTCAGCCCTGCCGCATAGAATCTTCTTTAATCCCTTCCCTGCCTGTTGTCCGTCAGGAAAATGAGGACTTCTTTGAAGAAGGTCATCGCCATCTATCCCGGCTCGTTTGATCCACCGACCAACGGGCACCTGGATCTGATCGAACGGGGCAGCAAGATTTTCGACGAGCTGATTGTGGCCATCCTGCGCAATCCGGAGAAGAGTCCGCTGTTCAGCCTGGGCGAGCGCCGCGCCATGCTGGAGGCGTTGACCGCCGATCTCAGGAATGTTCGGGTGGACGTCTTCGATGGCCTGACGGTGGACTACGCGGCCCGGGTAAAAGCCGGTGCCGTGTTGCGCGGGATCCGCGCCCTCAGCGATTATGAATACGAGCTGCAGATGGCCATGATGAACCGCAAGCTGCAGCCTGACCTGGAAACGGTTTTCATGATGCCGGCCGAACAATACTCCTACCTGAGTTCCCGGCTGGTGCGCGAGGTGGCAAAACTCGGCGGCTCAATCCAGGACCTGGTGCCTGCGATGGTGGAACAACGGCTCAGAGAAAAGCTTGATCCCGCGATCAAACTGAAAGACGCAAGAAGGATGAAGACAGGAAAACGAGCATGACTCCAGTTACGGAAGCAGTCCCAGCCCTCAAACTTACGGAGCGAATCAACCGGATTGAGCCCTCTGCGACCATGGCGGTAGTGGCCGAGGCCGACAAGCTGCGCCAGCAGGGCATTGACGTGGTGGACTTCGGCGCCGGCGAACCGCATTTTTCCACGCCGCAGCACGTCAAGGACGCTGCTATCGCTGCTATCCAGAATAATTTCTCGAAGTACACCGCCGTGGGCGGAACGGCCGAATTGCGCGACGCCATCGTGCTCCGCCATGCGACTGATTTCCAGTCCGGCTACCGCCGCGAGGAATCCATGGCGTCGGTTGGGGGCAAACACGCCCTGTTCAATGCCATTCAGGTGCTGGTCGATCACGGCGATGAAGTCATTTTGCCGGTGCCGTACTGGGTATCGTTCAAGGACATCGTGCGCTATGCGGGCGGAAATTGCGTGCTGCTGCAGGCCGACGAGAGCCAGGGCTTTCGGGTGACGGCGGAGATGATCGAGCGCCTGGTGACTCCGCGCACCAAAATGATCATTCTGAATTCGCCGTCCAACCCTTCGGGCGCGGTCATGTCGCCGAAGGATTTGAAGGCAGTGGTGCAACTGGCTGCGGAGCGCGGTATCTGGGTGCTCTCCGATGAGTGCTATGTCTATCTGAATTACACCGGCGAACAGTTTTCCGTGGGATCGCTGCGCGAGTATCGCGACCGCATGCTGATCATCGGATCGCTGTCGAAAACTTATGCCATGACGGGCTGGCGGCTGGGCTACGCGCTGGGGCCGGCGGCGGTGATCGCGGCCATGCAGAAGCTGCAGAGCCAGTCCACTTCCAATCCGACCTCCATCGTGCAGAAGGCCGCGGTGGCGGCATTGAATGGCCCGCAGCAGTGCGTGGAAGAGATGCGTCTTGAGTACATCAAGCTGCGCGACCACGTGGTCAAGGGGCTGCGCTCGATTCCGGGCGTGCAATGCACGCTGCCGGAAGGGGCGTTCTACGCCTATCCTAATATTTCGTCCTTCATCGGGCGCGGCGGCATCAAATCAGCTTCGGATGTTGCCGGCCGACTGTTGCGCGAGGCGCATGTGGCCACGGTCCCCGGCGAAGGCTTCGGCACGCGCGAACATATTCGAGTTTCCTACGCCACCTCGGTCACCGAACTGGACCGCGGACTGGAGCGCATGCGCAAGTTCCTGGCGGCGCTGTAGGGCGGGCGCCCTGCCGGAGGCCCTCGGGATGGCTCCAGAGTTGTAACCCACATGCATACCGCGTGAGTGATCTCTATCCATTTTCGATGCAGCCTGCCTTCGACCCGCGTCCCTGGGGCACGCTCGATCTTTCGCCGATTTATCCCAACCACCGGTTCGAGGAAAAAATCGGCGAAGCCTGGCTCACCGGCGACGCCTGCAAAGTGGCGAACGGTCCGCTGAGCGGGCAGTCGCTCTCGGAGTTGAGCTCGCAGTATGGCCGCGAACTGGTGGGCGAGGCGCCCGCTGATCCCAGCCGCTTTCCCTTGCTTCTGAAGTTTCTCTTTCCCCACGAAAAACTTTCCGTACAGGTGCATCCGGATGACGAGGCCGCCCGCCGGGTGGGGCAGCCCTGGGGAAAGACCGAATGCTGGTACGTGGCCCACGCGAAACCCGGCGCGCAGATTGGGCTGGGCCTCAAAGTGGGCGTTACCCGCGAGCAGTTCGAGCGCGCCATCACGGAGAAACGCGCCGAGGAACTGCTGAACTGGGTCAATGTGTATCCGGGCGAGATGATTTACGTGGCCGGCGGGACGGTGCATACGCTGGGCCCGGGAGCGATCATCGTCGAAACCCAGCAGCAATCGGACACAACGTATCGTCTCTATGACTATGGACGCCCGCGCGAATTGCATCTGAAAGAAGGCCTCGCTGCCATCAAGGAAAGAGTTGGATCCGGCAAGGTAGTCCGGCCTGCTCCCTCAAATATGAACGGAGGCGCTAATCGGCGCGCGCCCCTGATCTCGTCGCCCTACTTTGTTGTTGAAATGTTCGAGCTCAAGCAGCCGCATTCCTTCCACGCGCAGAACGGCGCCGGAAGAAATTCAGCCCAGATTCTGGTGGGGGTGGAAGGTTGCGGAATTGTCGAAGCTGCCGGCGCGAATCCGGTTACGCTGGCCCGAGGCGATGCCGTAGTCGTACCCGCGGCGGTCGGCGAGTTTCAAGTACGCCCGCAGTGGGCTGTGGAATTTATAAAAGCATTTGTGCCCGGCGAGCGAGTTCCCGAGCCGGAGACGAGATTGTAGCGAAATTTAAGATTTAAGATTGCAGATTGAAATGCCAAGGTTCCAATCTGCAATCTAAAATCTAAAATCTGTAATAGTAAGACTGTGGCTAAGACAAACTTTCATCCCGTGATTCTCGCCGGCGGCCGCGGCACGCGCTTCTGGCCCCTGAGCCGGCAGCGTCGTGCCAAGCAACTGCTGGCGCTCGACGGAAAGCTGACCATGATCCAGCAGACCGTTGGACGGCTGTTGCCGCTGGCTTCCCCGGCGCGTTTCTGGGTCATCACCAACCAGCATTTGCGGCGCGAGATCATACGCCAGCTTCCACGGCTTGGCCCGAAACGGATTCTGGCCGAACCGGTAGGACGCAACACGGCGCCGGCCATCGGTTTGGCTGCGTTCATACTGATGAACAGCGATCCCGATGCCGTGATTGGCTTGTTTCCTTCCGACCACGTAATCGCCGACGAAAAAGGGTATCGCGATGTCTTGAAAAAGGCGATTGGGATTGCGGCGGCGGGAGAAAATATTGTGGTTTTAGGAATCCGACCCACCCGGGCCGAGATAGGCTACGGTTACATCGAGGCCGGTTCCACCTTTAAGGGCGATGCGCTACGGGTGCGCCGCTTTACGGAAAAGCCGGACGCAGCGCGCGCCGCTGAATTCGTGAAAGCCGGGAACTATTTCTGGAACAGCGGCATGTTCTTGTGGAGCGCCCGCACGCTGACCAAAGCGCTGCTGGAGCACCTGCCGAAAACGGCCGCCTTGCTGCAACAGATTGCGGCCACGTTCGGCACGCGCAAGTTTGCCGCAACGCTTGCCCGGCTCTATCCCCGATGCGAAAACATCAGCATCGATTATGCCGTGCTCGAACCACGCTCGAGCAAGGGAGAGCAGAACTCCAGCATCATCTGCCTTCCCGCAGATTTCGGATGGAATGATCTGGGTTCGTGGACCGCGCTGCATGAGCATCACGCGGCCCGGCAGCAGCCCAAGGACGACAACCTGATCGCTGCGGAAGGATGGTTTACGCTCAATGCCGGAGGCAATTACATTCACGCACCCGGAAAATTTGTCGCAGCGTTGGGCGTAAACAACCTGGTCGTAGTAGAAACGGACGACGCTTTACTGATCACCACTCGCGACCAGGCCCAGGAGGTTGGGAAAGTGGTGAAGTATCTGGACGAGAAGAAGCTGCGTAATCTGGTGTAGCAGTCGTCAGTCATCGGTCGTCAGCTTTCAGAAAGAATCAAAGACGCCGATTTGCTGACGACTGACGACCGACGACTGACGACTGACGACTGCATATGATCAAATTTGGCACTGACGGCTGGCGCGGCATTATCGCGGACGATTTTACGTTTGAGAATGTTCGCCGCGTGGCGGGCGGGATTGCATCCTATGTGCTCCGTCATGAAAATGCGCCCCGCGGGGTCATCATTGGTTACGACACGCGTTTTCTGTCTCAGCACGCGGCCCGAACCGCAGCTGAGGTCATTGCCGGGGCGGGCATTCCGGTACAGATCACGTCGGACTCCACCCCGACGCCGGCGATTTCGCTGGCCGTAAAGAGCCAGGGTGCTGCCGGCGGAGTGGTCGTTACCTCCAGTCACAATCCCTGGAACTGGAACGGGGTCAAATTCAAGGCCAGGTTTGGCGGATCGGCCACGCCCGCCATCATGAAAGTGATTGAAGAAGAAGTGGGTGCCGGGGCGATGCCCAAAGGGCAGGCGGCTTCCATCAAGGAAGTTGACCTCAAACCGGCATACATAGAGGCCATCTCGCGGTTTGCCGATCTTGATCTCATCGCCAAGGCAAAGTTCAGGTTCGCGGTGGACTCCATGTACGGTTCGGGACGCGGCGTGCTGACCCGGATTTTCCAGGATCGCGGCATCGACTACGTCGCCATCCGGCAGGAGTTGAATCCGCTATTCCCTGGCATCAATCCGGAGCCGATCGAACCCCACGTAGAAATGCTGCGCCAGACGGTACTGAAAGAAAGTTGCCATGCCGGTCTGGCGGTTGACGGCGACGCGGACCGCATCGGCGCCATTGCCGAAGACGGCAGCTTCGTGGATTCGCACAAATGCTTCTCCGTGCTCTTGCGTTGGGCCCTGGAGCGGAAGAAGTGGCCCGGGGACGTAGTGCGCGCCTTCAACACCACCGGCATGGCAGACCGCATCGCTGCCAGGTACGGACGCAAGCTGATCGAGTGTCCCATCGGCTTCAAGTACATTGCCGACCTGATGATGGAACACGAAATTGTGGTGGGAGGAGAAGAATCCGGCGGGATCGGATATTCGCGTTATCTGCCGGAGCGTGACGGCACCCTCAACTGCCTGTTGCTGGCCAACGTCATGGCCGAGGAGGGCAAGCCGCTGGGGCAGCTGGTGGCCGATCTGCAGCGCGAGTACGGGCCGCATTATTACGGACGCCGCGATCTGCACATCACGGAAGAGATGAAGCAAAGCGCGGTCCAACGCGCCCGCTCCGACCAGACCACCCAGCTTGGCCGCTACTCCATTAAGAGAAAGGAAGGGCTGGACGGAATAAAGTGCTTCCTTGATGTCTCGAGCCACGGCGCCAAAAACGGCAACGGCGCGATTCCCTGGGTGCTGTTTCGGATGTCCGGCACCGAGCCTCTGCTGCGGGTCTATGCCGAGGCGGAGTCGCCTGAACTCGTAGCCGACATTCTCTCCGTGGCAGAAGCTTTTGTGCGACGCCCGGCTTGAGGAAACCGACCGCCGAAAACGCGGAAGGCACTGATAACTATTGGACTTTTGGGTCTCGCATTTCGTTTGCGGCGATACGATAATCAATCGGCCACCAATGGTTTCAGCAGCTGCTATCGTCCCGGTCGCAACCGACTCTCCCGAGGCGCGGCATTACAACCGCATCCGGCGGTGGCTGGGCATTGCCGACTTTCTTCTCGGGCTGGCTCTTATGGTTGCGCTCCTCGCCACGGGGTGGAGCGGCGCCCTCCGCGATCTTGCCTATGAAGCCACATTTCAGCACTACAGCCTGGCCTTGTTCCTGTACCTGCTGATGATCATGGTTGTGGCCAAAGTACTGGGGCTGGGCCTGGACTACTATAGTTTTCGCCTCGAACACCGCTATCACCTTTCCAACATGCGGTTGCGCGCCTGGTTGTGGGACGAGGGAAAAGGCTTTCTGGTAGGACTGGTCCTGGCTGCGATTGTGGCCGAGTTGCTGTACTTCATCATGCGCCAGGCACCGCAACACTGGTGGCTGATTGCCTGGGGGGCATTCCTGGGATTGTTCGTCCTGCTGGCCCAACTGGCTCCGGTGGTCTTGTTTCCAATCTTTTACAAGTTCGCCCCACTTGAAAATGAGGAATTGAAGACCCGGCTGGTGAAGCTGGGGGAGCGTGCCGGCACCCGGGTCCGAGGGGTTTACCAGTGGAAGCTATCGGAAAAAAGCAAGAAAGCGAATGCGGCCCTCACCGGACTGGGCAGCACCCGCCGCATCATTCTCGCCGACACCCTGCTGGCGAACTATTCCACCGATGAAATCGAAGCTGTTCTGGCCCACGAACTCGGTCACCACGTGCATCGCCATATTTTCAAAAGTATCCTGGTGCAGGCCGGAATCACGTTCGTCGGGTTCTGGGCGGCGAATCTGGTGTTGCACTACGCGGTTGACCGCATGCACATGTTCGAGACCCTGTCCGATTTTGCCAATCTACCGCTATTGATGCTGGTGGCCACCACGCTGTCCGTCCTGGTGCTGCCGCTGCTCAATGCTTACTCTCGTTTCAACGAGCGCCAGGCGGACCGCTATGCCTTCCGATCCATCCCAACCGTCCAGCCGTTTGTCTCCGCCATGAACAAACTGGCCGACCAGAACCTGGCCGAGCACTCCCCTGCCCGTTGGGTGGAATGGCTTTTTCACTCGCATCCAGCCATTTCGCGGCGGGTGGCGGCGGCCCAAGCCTGGGCAAAGGCGGCGCAGACGACTCCAAATCACCGCTCTCTGTAGGTGCGCACCGGATACCAGCCCAGCCCCGCAGCCAGGTCTTATCAACGCAATAAATACATTATAATCAATAGCTTACATGTTTACCTCCCTGCCCCTCCCCAACTCGTCCGGATTCTGGGACAATAGTACATACCGCCAGCTGGGGCATTCCTACCTTCTTAACTGCGGCTGGAAAGCAGGTTTTTATGGCTTTGGACTCCGAAATCATCTTTAAGCTTCCCGAGACCGAGCGCATGACGCGGAAGGCGGCAGAGCCCGCGCTGCGCGGGTCTGTCCTTGTTCTGATCCAGTTCGACGTTTGCGAAGAGATCCGCCTCGACGAGTTGCGTCAGATCTTCGGCGCCCGCACCCTCGAACAGCCCAATTTCAAGCATCCCGCCCCGGGATACGTTCGCTATCAGCGGCCGCCGGTGGTTGAGCCCATCGAGCCCCTGATCCTGGACAGCGGCGAGCGCCTGGAAGGTCAGATCAAGTATTACGACTACGGCGTGCTCAGCGTGGTCTTCGAGCTGCCTTTTTCAGGTGACTGGGACACGCTGGTTCAAATGGGCAGCCGCTGGGTTTGGGACGTGGACTTTGAGAAACACGCATCCCGCATCGCGCGCCAGAGGCTGGAGCGCGCCGCCCCGGCCTTGGTCAAGCCCTATGCGGAATGGTTGAGCGAGGACTACTTTATTTTTCATGTCCGGGAGATTGCGGGCTCGCCCTCCGCCTCCGAGTTGTGCGCCTCCCACGGCGGATCCATCGCGCAGATTGTGCGTGGTGAAACGGCACAGCTTTCGGATGGCGAGCGCAACGAGATTCTTCAGTCCCGCATTTCTTACTACCCCAACGACCTGGCGGTAATTGGCTGGAACGCCGCTTTCCTCTACGACACTGAGCCCGGCGCGGAGACTGCCATTCAACTGCTGGAGTACGCCAACTCGCAGTTGCTGGAATTCCGTCACTACGATGAATTGCTCACCCGCGAACTGGGGATGGTGTATGCCGGTCTCGACAAAGGCACGGGAATGCTGGCGCGCTGGCGCCTGGCGAGGGCCGCGACCAAACTGCATACCGTTCTGCTCGACGTGAACGAACTGACCGAGCGGGCCGACAATGCCATCAAATTTCTCAGCGACATGTTTTCCGCCCGTCTGTACAAGCTGGCGGCGGCCAAGGTCGGCGTTCCCGACTACAAAGACCTGGTCACCCAGAAACTGCAAACCGCCGAAGACCTTTATCGCTTCATGGTGGACCAGTTCAACCAGAGCCGCGCCTTCGTACTCGAACTCATGGTTGTGATCATCCTGGTCATCGAACTGGTCTTCTTCTTTGGCGGCAAGGTTTAAATGTAGGCGCTAGCGTCCCGCTCGTGCCGGGGCCATTCATCATTTAGCATCATTGGGATTGAAGACGCCCGGGCGAGGACGCCCGCGCCTGCATCAATTAAGAGGGAGGACCATGCGAGGACTCAAGGACAAGCGCGTCCTGATCACCGGGGGCGCAAGCGGAATCGGGGCCGCAACCGCCGCACGCTTCTTGGAGGAAGGATCAGCCGTGGTGGTGCTGGACCGCGATGACAAGGGCCGGGCGCAAATCCAATCTCAACTTCCGAAATTGACGGGCACGGTGCATGCCGACGTCTCTGATCTGAAACAGGTGGTAGGGGCTTTCGTCGAGGCCGTGCGGCTGCTGGGAGGCGTGGATGTGCTGATCAACAACGCCGGCATCAGCATCCGCCATAACTTCCTCGACATCACTCCCGAAGAATGGGACAAGGTGATGGCGGTCAACCTCACCGGCGTCTTTTACATGGCACAGACTGCGGCGCGGCACATGTGGGAGCGCGGCAGCGGCGTGATTCTGCAGACCGCGTCCACCAATGGCCTGGTCGGCCAGCCATACTATGCTGATTACAACGCCACGAAGGCGGGAGTCATCGAGCTGACCAAGTCCATGGCGCTTGAACTTGCGCCCAAAGTTCGCGTGTGCGCGGTCGCGCCGGGATACGTGCTCACTCCCATGCAACGCGCCGAATACACCGATGAGATGCTGGAAGCGGTAAACCGCAAAGTTCCACTGGGACGCCACGCCCAGCCGGAAGAGATCGCGGCGTTGTTTGCATTCCTGGCTTCCGACGATGCCGCTTATATCACCGGCCACGTGTACACCATCGATGGCGCAGAAACCGCCGGAGGCCTGGCCAGCCGCTGAGTTGGTGGGGATGTTGTGTGGTCGCGGGCGACTCGCCCGCGGCTTTTGACTTTGACTCGAGGCCTTCGCGGGCGAGTCGCCCGCGGCTACACAAGACAGGGCAACACCTGCAACGACCGGAAAATTTATGCCGCAGAATCAGCTGCAGGGCAAGACCGCTGTCATCACCGGCGCTGCTTCCGGCATTGGACGAACCACTGCCCGACTCTTTGCCCGTGAAGGTGCCGCGGTCGTCCTCACCGATATAAATGAATTGGCCGGACATGCTGCAGCCGCCGAGATCACGGAGCAGGGCGGCCGCGCCATCTTCGAAGCCGGTGACGTGACCCTTACCGCCGACTGCAGACGCGTGATCGAACGCGCTGTCCGCGAATTTGGAGGCATCCACGTCCTGTTCAACAATGCCGGCATCATTCGCCGCGCCTCCGTAGTCGAACTCAGCGAAGCCGACTGGGACCGCGTGATGGCGGTCAACGTAAAGGCCATTTTTTTGATGTCCCGCCAGGTCATCCCCGTTATGGCAGCGGCGGGAGGAGGGTCCATCATCAACACCGCGTCCGGTTGGGGGCTTGCCGGCGGGCCGAGAGCGGCGGTGTACTGCGCTTCCAAAGGGGCGGTCGTCTTGTTGACCAAGGCCATGGCGATCGATCACGGCCCGCAGAATATTCGCGTAAACTGCATTTGCCCGGGCGATACTGACACTGCCATGCTGCGCCATGAGGCCCAGCAGCTGGGGGAGCCGGGCGACAAATTTCTGGCGGAAGCGGCAAAGCGGCCGCTGGGACGGGTGGGCAAGCCGGAAGAGATCGCGCAAGCCGCGCTCTATCTGGCCAGTGATGCGTCGTCGTTCGTAACCGGAACCGCGTTAGTGGTGGACGGAGGCGGGCTAGCGGGATCCACGTAGGGGCAGACGTCCTCGTCTGCCCAGCGGAGCAAAGCTCCGCAGCGGTTTTCTGGCTGCGCAGTCTGGCGAGCTGCGCTCGCCCGCCCAGACGGGACGTCTGGGCCTACGCAAGTCGCGAAGATTTATGCGTTTGCAGGATAAAGTCGCGCTTATCACCGGAGGTACCTCCGGCATCGGCGAAGCTACCGCCGTTCTATTCGCCAAAGAGGGCGCCAAGATCGCCATCACCGGCCGCAACGAGAAGCGCGGCCACGCTGTTATCGAACAGATCTTGAACGGCGGCGGCCAGGCCATCTTCCTCCGCACCGACGTGCGCAAGGCGGCCGAATGCCGCCGCGCCGTCGAGGAAACGGTAAGCTCCTTCGGACGCCTCGACATCCTCTTCAACAACGCAGGCATTTTCTATCCTCACACCGCGCTCGATTGCAGCGAAGAAGAATGGGACCTGCAAATTGACGTGAACCTGAAAGGCACTTTCCTGATGTCGAAGTTCGCTCTGCCCGGCATGATCGAGCAGGGCAGCGGCGTGATTATCAACAACAGTTCAGGCTGGGGAATCGTGGGCGGGGACGCTGCCATCGCCTACTGTGCTTCGAAAGGTGGGGTTGTGCTCCTCACCAAAGCCATGGCCATCGATCACGGGCGCCAGGGTATCCGCGTAAACTGCATTTGTCCCGGCGACGTGGACACGCCCATGCTCCCGGAAGACGCTCGCATGCGCGGCCAGAAGTGGGAGGACTATCTGGCGGGTTGCAGCAATCGTCCGCTGGGAAGAATCGGTACGTCGGACGAGATAGCAAAAGCCGCGCTGTTCCTGGCCTCGGACGACTCGTCATTCATGACGGGCGCGACCCTGGTGGTGGACGGCGGAGGCACCGCAGATTAGAAAAAGGCAGGCCACGGATTTACACGGATCTTCACGGATTAGCAAAAAAACAAGAAAGATCTTGATCCGTGAAAATCCGCGAAAATCCGTGGCTGTCGTGAAGTTCCTTTTCAATGCCTGCAAATCGCAAGAACTCGCAACAGTGGTTCGAGCGCTCCCAGCAATCGCTGGTCGAAGGCGTCAACTCGCCATCGCGCGGCGCTGCCGTGTTCTCTCCCGGCCCGGTGTTTCTCGAGCGCGGCCAGGGCTCCCGCGTCTGGGATGCCGACGGCAACGAATACATCGATTTCATGATGTCATTCGGAGCACTCATCCAGGGACACGCTCATCCCAAACTGGTGGAAGTCGTTTCGCAGACCATGGCGCAAGGTTCGCACTTCGCCGCGGCGACCTCCGCCGAAGTGGAAGCGGCGGAGCGTCTGCGGCGCATGGTCCCATCCGCCGAGGTGGTGCGCTTCGCAAACAGCGGCAGCGAAGCCACCATGCTCGCCCTGCGCCTGGCCCGCGCCCACACTGGCCGCGCCAAATTTCTCAAATTCGAAGGACACTACCACGGCTGGTACGATCCTTATCTTTTGAACGCGCACAGTCATGCGCCGGAGAAATTGGGCCCGCCGGTGAATCCGAACCGCATGCCCGACTCGGAAGGCATCCCGGCATCGACCTTCGACGATGTGGTACTGGCGCCATGGAACGACGCTGCTGCTCTCGAGCGCGTGATGAAGCAGCACGGCCGTGAACTCGCCGCCGTGATCACGGAACCGATCATGGCCAACATGGGTTGTATCCTGCCGCGTGAGGAGTATCTCGAACGCCTGCGAGCGCTCACGCGGGAGTACGGCGCCCTGCTGATCCTGGACGAAGTGGTCACCGGGTTCCGCTACGCCCCAGGCGGATGCCAGGAGTATTACGGCATCACGCCCGACATCAGCACTTTCGGCAAGGCCCTGGGTGCGGGATTTCCCGTGGGCGCAGTGGCCGGACCGCGATCCATCCTCGATCGCATGCGCTGGAGCGAACACATGGTGCTGCACTACGGCACTTTTAACGGACACCGCCTCACCATGAAAGTCGTGGCTGCGAACCTTGACCTGCTGGCCGCGGACGGCGCGTACCAGAAACTGCACAATGTCGGTAATGCCGCCATCTCGGGCCTGCGCGAAGTTTTTCGGCGGCACAATATGAAGGCCATCGTGCAGGGCTTCGGCCCCATGTTCCAGATTTACTTCACTGACCGTGATGCCATCCACGACTACCGCGACTATTGCACATACGTGGATACTCATCTCTACTCTCGCTTCGTTCATCGCCTGCTCGAACGGGGCATCTACATGACTCCGTCCAACGGCCTGCACTGGATCATCTCCACCGCACATACGGAGAAGGATGTTGCCACGCTGATCGAAGCCGCGGACCTGGCCTGCGCCGGCCTGGGATGAAAGCCGTGAGAAAAAATGCCGTTGTGTTTCTGGGTGGTGGACGCATCACCAGCGCGCTGCTGGCCGGTTTGCGCCTGGCAGGATTCAGGCAGCCCGTCGTCGTGCTCGATCACAACCCGCACAAGCTGCGTCAGCTCAAACGCCAGTACGATGTTCAGGTTGAGCCTGACCTGCATCGCGCCGTCGAGCAGGCCCATCTTCTGATCGTCGCCGTGCGGCCCGATGGAGTCCGCGACCTGTTGCAGCAGATTGGCCATGCGGGACAGTTTCGCTCGCTCACGGCAGTGAGCCTGGCCGCGGGCATTCCGCTCAAGAGTTTACGCTCATGGGCGGGCTTTCCTCTGCGCTGGGCCCGCGCCATGCCCAGCCCGGTTGCGCGCACCGGACGCGGTCTTACGGCAATAACTTTCGACCGCGGTCTGCCAGTCTCAGCGCGCCGCGAAATACGGGATTTCTTTTCGCGAGTAGGTACCGTGCTCGAAATTCCCGAGAACAGGTTCGACGCCTTCACCGTGACTTACTCTTCCAGCCACGGCTATCATGCTCTGTCCGCACTGGCCGAAGCCGCCGAGAATCTCGGTTTGGATCGCAAGACCGCATTGACCGCAGCCGCGCACGCCCTGGCCGACGGAGTGCTGGCCTGGCGCGCGTCCACTCTGTCTCTGGACGCGCTGCTGAACGAAGCCGCCACTCCCGGCGGCATCGCCGCCAGCACGATGTCGAAAATGAATCAATCCGGATACAAACGCAGCGTGCAGCTCGGTTTGCGGGCGGGAATGAGGCGCGCAGCAAAGAACGCGAAGAGCTGATTTCAAGTTCCCGAGGGTGCCCGTCCAGGCTCCGATGGGGAGCTCGATGTCCATTCACTGGAGACTTGATCCTGTGGAGACTCGCGGCGAGCTACTGTGCCCCATTCATTTCGCGCCTTCTGCGAAATCAGGGGGAGCGTAATCCTGCGATGAAGTTATCTGCACAAGAAAGCGCCCAAGCTGGGCTTGGACGGGGCGCCCGCCGCCAGCTCAGTCTTAAAGACTGTCGGGTCAAGATAAAAGGTTGGGCCCCCAATCAGGCGCAAAATACATCCGGCTTGGCCGTAGGCCCGTCCAGATGTCCGACGAGTCTCTTCTCCATTCCGTCGCGCGCGGGCGTCAGTTCCTGGCGCAGGCGCTCCATCTCCTGTCCGGGCAACGGGGAG
>Ga0207657_10001591_pt1 | contig 24403 bp, 14 predicted proteins | sample KBSC33metaG_FD_184316 | JGI IMG/M metagenome (GOLD analysis project Ga0207657, IMG submission 184316) | Corn rhizosphere microbial communities from Kellogg Biological Station, Michigan, USA - KBS C3-3 metaG (SPAdes) (version 2) | ecosystem: Host-associated > Plants > Roots > Rhizosphere > Soil ... | reverse complement strand
TCGGCGACCTGCTCCGCACGCCCCACGAGCTGCCACGTTCGGCCGAATATCCGCTCCTGCTCCAGCTCGAGATACACCGCATCCGTGTACAGACGCGACGGAATGGTCGATGCGCTCGCGATCGACGCGTCGAACGGGAAATGGACCGGCATGAGAAATTCCTGGATCGATTGGTCGGAAATTGTAACACAAAAAAAGGGGCCCGGCAGCATCACGCCGCCGGACCCCTTCATCAATAGCCCTATCGTAGCGTGCTTATGGCACGAGCAGAATCAGGTACGGCGAGGGGCGCCAAAAGGTCTTCGGGTCAGTAATGTGAATCGCCCCGTGGAACACCCGGCCCTTTGCATTGGACCGATCTGCACCGGTGAGGTCCTGCGATGAAATGATCTCGTACGAGCGCGTCGTATCTACCGGAACCGTCGTCATCGCAGACATGTCGAACGCACGGAACAGCGTGGAATCCGGGTGGCCATTCGCCGGTCGGATGGTCTGGCCGATCTTCACGATGAACGGGAAGCGCGATCCGCCAACCACCTGCGCGATGTGGTGCTTCACGAGATAGTCGGCCGTACCGCTTACGACGAACACCCTGCGATTCTCATAGGCTGTGGAATCGATCGTGTAGCCGAGCTGCTGCGTACGGTACTGGAGCGAATCGCCACGAATGTTCGCCGCGTAGAGCTGCCGGACCAGTGAATCGGCGCGCGTCTGCGACGACGCGAGCTGGGTCTGCAATGCCGCGACAGTCGTCTGGAACTCTGTAACCTGTGCCTTGAGCTGGGCGTTCTCGCCACCCAGTCTGGAAACCCGTTCGTCTATGGTGCGAAGACGGGCCTGAGTGCTCTTGAGCCGTGCGAGAGCCTGGACCGTCCGTGCGCGAACGCCTTCTTCATAGGAAGTGATTGGCTCACCCTTGTTCTTCGCCTTGATGCCAGCGGAGGAGGTTGCCGAGTCGATCGACGCCATCGCCGCCAGAAGGCTGCGCGTAACGCCCATCAGCGAGTCCTTCTGTGCCTGTAACTCCGCCGTCTGGGACACGGTTGTGGAATCGGTGGCCGGCGCCGTGGCGTTGGCTGACGTTGTAGCTCCCGCACTCGTGCCCTTTTCACCCTTCTGGCAAGCGGCGAGCGTAATCGCCAGCAGGACAGCTGGTGATATCCATCTTGCGGCACGACTCATATATGCTGATCTCCCATAGTGGTTACATGCCCGCTGCATCCGCAGAGGGCATATTCCGGACTGCCGTTCGAGTGAATGTCTGCCAGTATCGCGCCACACTAATAATCATATGTTTATCATGCCGTTGATCTCAGATATGGTCGAGCGGCGCGCGCGCAAGACTGTATGTTTCCCCTATGAAACAGCCCCGTGAGACGCGTTGAACCAGCACCTCCTATTTTCGATTTTGATAGCGCAAAAAAATGGGCTCGAGCCACGTCAGCGGAGCTCTGAATCGGGGAACAGGGAAATTTTGGCTGGTCAGAGAATCCCCGATCGGACCGGGATCGAAGCAAGGCCTTTGACTCCCGATAGAGACAACGGCGACGTACCAGCTGCTCCATTTGGACGGCGGCCGACGGCGGCCCGCTCGCCAGTGATTGCGACACGTGCTGCCAGATGGCTCATAGCGATCGTCGTGGCCGCATCGTCGCTCGCCACTCCGCGAACGGCGTGGGCCCACGCACACCTGGTCCGGAGCGCGCCGTCGGCAGGATCTCACATCGCCGTCGCGCCGACCGGGATCGAGCTGTGGTACAGTGAAGCCGCCGAAGCGACGCTGACTACTGTCTCCATAACCGGGCCGGGTGCCAGCCACACCGCAGTCGGGCCGGTGACGGTCGACCCCAACAATCCGCTGCACCTGCTTGCGACGATCGATGCCCCTCTTCGGCCGGGAAAGTACACGGTGGCCTGGCGTACGGTCGCGAAGGATGACGGGCACCCCTCCAGAGGCAGCTTTACCTTCGTGGTCGATAGCGCAGCCGGTACGACGACAGGCGCCGGCAGTGCATCCACCGGTGCAATCCAGCACGACAGCGTCGGGGCAGCGACCGCCAGGACATCTCCCGCTCCCGTGCAGGGAATGGATGTCGAAGCACCGGTCTACGTGCTGGCGCGCTGGCTGACCTTCGTCGCACTTATAACGGTAGTGGGCGTGGCAGCGTTCGTACTGCTGGTACTGTCGAGGGTGAGCTCGGAGGGCGACGCAGACACTGTCGGGGCGTTCGACGATCGCGCGACGAGGCAGGCGGCCAGGCTCGGGCTTGCCGCCGGAATCGTCTTTCTCGTAGCCTCGGTATGCCGGCTGTACGCGGAGCACGCCGTCGTCGGAGGAAACCTGGCGATGGGGTCGCTCCTGGACATGTTCTGGGGGAGAGTCTGGATCACGCAGTTTGTCATCACGGTGATCGTGTGCATCGCCTTTGCATCGGCTCGTGGCTCGCATCGACGAGGAACGCCATGGCTCGTTGTGGCGTTGGTCTCAGTGGCGCTTGCCGCGACGCCTGCATTCTCCGGACACGCCATGGCGGCGCCCGGAAACAGAAGCATCTCCATCGCCATCGACGTCATTCACATAGTTGCGGCAGGGGCGTGGCTCGGTGGCTTGCTGACCCTCACAGTGGTTGGCGTGCCCGCGGCGCTCTCGATTGGGAATTCCATCCACGCGGATGCGGGCGCGACCGGACGGCTGCCACTGGTTGCAAGACTGGTGAACGCATTCAGTCCGCTGGCGCTGGTGTCTGCGGGACTCGTTGTCGCCAGCGGAGTGCTTGCCGCGTGGATGCGTGTCGGATCTTTTGCGGCGCTGTTCCATTCGACGTACGGTACGGTGCTCCTCGTAAAGCTCGGGTTCGTGATTCTGGTGTTCGCGGGCGGTGCGTTCAACTGGCTGCGGATGCGGGGAGCGCTCGCTCATCGGGAGACTGGTGGATCTGCAGTCGGCGGCTTCCGGCGCTCGGTGTGGATCGAGCTCACGGCTGGAGTGCTCGTGATCGCGGCGACGGCTGTCCTCGTGGCGACCCAGCCGCCCGTGCGTTGAATCGCGGAGCTCTCATTTCGTAACAGAAATACTCGTCTGTCTCCGGGGCGACCCGGGACCATGCTGCCGATCGCTGGGTATGATATCGCTTCTGGTGACGTGACCGGACGCTGATCCGCGCCACGATGCGCCCCCTTTCGCGACGTCAACGATCGAGGAACTCGGCATGACAGGCGGGCCAACTCAATCCAGCCTGACGCGTTGGGCGACGCCAGCGCGAGAATATAGCGCGGTAGGCATTGATGATTCTGTTTCGACGACGCGACGAACGGCATGGTGGGCGCCTCTCGCATTCGTCGCCGTCGTACTCGCCGTTCTGACCGCGACTCCGGTGCTGGTGAGTTATCGCGTGCGCCGGCTGCGCGACCAGCTTACCGATGGCAGCGGCGCGGGACGAGTGATCGTCAACGATCTCGAGGTGGCGTTCGCAACACAACTACTGATCCACGAAGGTGAGAATGCTGCCGGCACGCCGGCGGCCAGTGCGTCGGGTGATTCGGTCGCCAAGTTGCGTGAGCGGGTCGACGAATTGGCGCTGGACTCAGTTGCACGACGTGTGGGGCCGGATGCCGTCGAGCAATTCGTCGAGCTGCGCACACTTGCAAAATCGTGGCACGACCGGATGGATTCGGAGGTGGCCACGTCTGGAGTTGCGGCGGCGAGACTCACGAGAGGTCTCAGCATAACCGGGCAACAGGTTCTCAACTCCGCCGAGTCGCTGGACAATTATTTCCAGAGACTGGGGCTGCAGCAACGCGCGCGCATTCGACGCCTCGAGCGTGTCAACCTGATATCGGCCGTCATACTCGCGCCACTGGCACTTGCCGCGGCGCTGGTGCTCTTCTGGACAGGACGGCGCACGCTGTTCTTCGCGCACGCCGCCGAGCGGGACAGAGCAGCGCTTGCGCGTGCGATGCTATCCAAGGCCACGCTCGTTCGCGGCCTTACACACGACCTCAAGAATCCACTCGGCGCAGCCTACGGATATGCGGAACTGCTCGAAGACAACATGGTGGGGCCGGTTTCCACAGAGCAGCGCGAAATGCTCGGCAGGATCAAGGGACTCGTCACACTATCAGTGACGACCGTGAATGATCTGCTGGAACTGTATCGCGATGGTTCCGACGGTCTGCAACTGCAGCGAGTGCCGACCGAAGTGGAGAGTCTTGCGCGAATCGTAGTGGCGGACTTCATGGCCGAAGCGCAGCAGTCCAACCTGGACCTCGCGTTCGACAGCGACGCGCTGCTGGAATCGGATGAGCCGCGCTCCGCTGGCAATTCTTCCATTCTTGCGAGCACCGATCCGGCGCGCGTACGCCAGATTCTTGGCAATCTCGTTTCGAATGCGATCAAGTACACGCCGGCCGGCGGCCGCGTGCGACTGTCGATACGCGGACCGAGCACGAGCGATCCGCGGATTGCGATCGACGTGCGGGATACGGGCCCCGGCATACCGGCGCCATTTCAGGAGCGCATCTTCGAAGAGTTCTTCCGGTTGCCGGAGAACGAAGGGATTGCCGGCTCTGGCGTAGGACTCGCAATCAGTCGCCGCTTCGCGCGCCTCCTGGGCGGCGATATCACGGTGACTGACTGGTTCGAGGGGGGATCCGTGTTCACGCTATGGCTGCCGGCGGATCAGGCAGGAAAACACAACGCGCCGGTAAGGGTTGCCTAGACGTTTTCCCATACGCGCCGAATTGGTAGGCCTGTGTAGGGCGCGGATTCTTCCGCGCCTGGCCCATTTACGTGGTATCGGAACTGGATGTTCGTGGGATGAATCCGCGCCTGGCCCATTTACGTGGTATCGGAACTGGATGTTCGTGGGATTCTTCCGCGCCTGGCCCATTTACGTGGTATCGGAACCGGATGTTCGTGGGATTCTTCCGCGCCTGGCCCATTTACGTGGTATCGGAACTGGATGTTCGTGGGATTCTTCCGCGCCTGGCCCATTTACGCGTGATCTGATTTGGATGAACACCCCGTTGATCCCGTCACATCACGCGCCCAATCGATTTACGCGTGATCGCGCGTCAGGGTTTAACCGGCGGCAGGTTCGTCAGCAGATATCGCGTCAACAACGAGTAGACGTGAAGCGTGGTTCCCGCGCCCTCACAGATGCAGTGAGTGCGATTGGGATACACCATCATGTCGAACTCCTTGCCGAGTGACACGAGGCGATTGACGAGACGCTCGGTGCCCTGATAGTGAACGTTGTCATCACCGGAGCCGTGCACCACCAGCAACTTGCCGCGCAACCCCTGCGCGAAGTTGATCGGCGATCCGACATCGTAGCCGTGCGCATTGGTGGATGGCAGGCCGACGTAACGCTCCTCGTAAATCGTGTCGTACAACCGTTGATCCGCGACTGGCGCCACAGCCATGCCGAGCTTGTACACATCGGGATAACGGAACATCGCGTTGAGCGTGCTCGATCCGCCACCACTCCATCCCCATATCGCGACGCGGTTGCTATCGGCGTACGACCTGGTGCGCGCGAAGGTGCGTACCGCATCCGCCTCTTCCTGGCTCGAAAGCGGACCGATCGCGCCATAGATGACGTGACGCCATGCGCGACCCTTTGGCGCCGGTGTCCCGCGCGTGTCGAAGCTCACAACTATGTAGCCCAGGTCGGCCAGCATGCGATGCCACAACATTCCTGGGCCGCCCCAGCGGTCCACCACGGTCTGTGCGGCCGGCTCGCCATATACCTGGACGAGCACTGGATACTTCTTCTTCGGATCGAAATTGCGCGGCCGCAGCATCCAGCCATCGAGTGTGGCGCCGTCGCTGATGTGAACCTGGAAGAACTCGACAGGAGGCTGGATCAGTGGCGCGACTGCGGTCTTGAGCGCCGCGTTGCTGACGAGCGTGCGCGCGGTGCGGTGCGCCGGCAGCTCGACGATGTCGGTAACTGGCGGCGTGTCGAACGTCGAATACGTGTGGACTGCCCACTGTCCGTTCGGCGAAATCGAGTAGCTGTTGGTGCCAGTGAGATTCGCGGGAGTTATGCGCTCGGGCGGACCGGGCGACCGGTACGATACGCGGTAGAGATACCGTTGCGTGGCGTTCGTCGGCGATGCGATGACGTAGAGCCAGCCACGCTTCTGGTCGATGCCGGCGACGGAGATCACGTCGTACGCACCGGGTGTGACAAGCCGCAATTCGCCTGTCGCACGACTGCCTACATATATATGGCGCCATCCATCGCGCTCGCTCGGCCAGAGAAATTCCTTGCCGCCGTTCAACCATTGGAAGTCCTGCTCGCGCATGTCGACCCAGGTGGTATCCTGTTCCGTGAGCAGATGATGAACGTCACCGGTGCTCACGCTCGCGAGGACGAGATTATCCGTGTTCTGGAGCCGGTTCATCCGCTGGATGACTACGTTGTTCGAGTCGGCCCATTCCATCCAGGGGACGTAATTGTTGCGCGGATCACCGGTGAGCTTGGCCCAGACCACGGGGCCACCCGTGGCATCGACGACACCGACGCGAACGGCCGAATTGGTCGTTCCTGCCTTGGGGTATTGAATTTCCTTCGTTACGGGATACAACGAGTCCGTATCGTTGATGAGCGTGAAGTCACGGACGCCGGACATGTCGAATTGCCAGAACGCAATGTGTCGCGAGTCGGGACTCCATCTGAATCCATCGCGCAGATCGAATTCCTCTTCGTAAACCCAGTCACTCATGCCGTTGACGAGCGTGCGTGTCGCATCGCTCGTCAATCTCGTTACGGCACCACCGGCAGTCGGCTCGACGTACAGGTCGCCCTTGTAGACGTACGCAACGTGCGAGCCGTCCGGGGAGAACTTGGCAAACATGAGCGTGCTTGGCTCAGTGCTGGCACCCACGCGATGCAGCGCACCGGAACGCGTATCGAGCACCCAGTAGTCACCGCGTGTGTTCTGGCGCCAGACCTTCTGGGTGTTCGTGAATATGAGCAGATGACTTCCGTCCTGCGACCACGCGTAGTTGTCGACTTCGAGCGGGTTTGCCGAAGGCGATGGACGGAGCAGTCGTGCCGAGACCAGCACCTCTCGCGCGCCGGTCCCCGCCGCATACTGCACGATGTCGGTGCCGCCTGCGACATCCTTCGATGGCTCGAGTGTGGTGTAGTGAATCCCGTCATCACGCCAGCGTGCGGGGGCGGCCCGATCGCCGACGTAGGCTCTTGAATCGAAGATCCGGTGTAGCGATGAATCGACATGCGCGGGTAGCTGCGCGTGCAGCTGTACCGGAACAACCGACACGATGGTCGCTGCTGCCGCGACGTACGCCAGACGTTGAAGCATTTCTGACCGTACGGCGCAGCTCGAATGAAGATTCATGACAGTTGCCGTGAAGAGGTTAGTCGATCAGGCAGCGGACGCCGTGGTCGTCATCGGTGTGGACTTGATGGCGGGACGACGCGCCAGGTGATCCCGAAGCAGCGCTCTGGTTTCGGCGGCTGCGGCAGGCGGCAGCTCGAGACGCGGCGCACGAACGGACGCCGTCCCGCAACCCATCTCCTGCTGAACGAACTTGATGTACTGAACGAATTCCGGCACGGTATCGAGGCGCAGCAGCGGCAGGAACCAGTCGTAGATCGCTCGCGCTTCCTTGATCTTGCCCGCGCTGGCCAGCCGCACGAGCTCCACGGATTCGGCAGGAAATGCGTTGACCAGGCCGGCGACCCATCCGCTGGCGCCCATGACGATGGATTCGACGATCATGTCGTCCAGGCCGGCGAATACGTTGAGTCTGTCGCCCACTCGCGCAACGACCGCCGTCACGCGGCGTACGTCGCCACTGGATTCCTTCACTGCGTGGAGATTCGGATGCTTTGTCAGCTCAGCCACCTGTTCCGGAGTGACGTCCGTACCGTACGCGATCGGATTGTTGTATAGCATGCACGAAAGATCCGTCGCCTCGATCACGGCGCTGAAGTGTGCGCGCATTTCGGGCCACGTGCCCTTGTACACGTAGGGAGGAAGCACCATGAGGCCTTCGCATCCCGCCTGCGCCGCTCGTTTGGCGAGCACGACACATTCAGCGGTCTGAAGGCCCGCGATGCCGGCGACGATCGGAACACGCTTGCCGACCGAGCTCACGCAGGTTCGAAGTACCTCGACCTTTTCGTCGAAGTCGAGTGTTGCACTTTCACCAAGGGACCCGAGCGCAACGATACCGGTGCAGCCGTGATCTACGAGCCACGAAACATGGCGCGCCACGAATTCGTGATCGACAGTCAGATCCTGCTTGAACGGCGTTGTGATCGCGGGGAACACACCCGTCCATTGCGCCTTCTTCATTGGTACGCTTCTCCGACAGAGGAATTGAAAAGGATCGAAGCAGCCGCGTCATCCGCGAGCTCCGACGACAGAACTGACACCAGCGCCGGTTCGATTGGCGGTCGAACCGTGTCCGGCTGCCAGGCGAGAAGAAAATCCAGCCCTGGCATGCACGTGCGGCCCTGGCAAGGACCCATGCCGACACGTGTGTACAACTTGGCCTGGCGCGCGCAGACCGCATCCTTCACAGCGCCGTATGACACATCCTCGCACCGGCACACGATCGTTCCCGCGGTAGGAAGGGACCGCAGTTCCTGGCGAAGTGCGAAGGCGTCGAGCATGCGTCTAGCGGCGATCTCGAGCGCAGCTCGCTTTCGCAGCAATGCATCGGAAATACGGGCCCGTGGCGAGACAACCGACCCTGCGATCTCGCCTTCGATCAACGACAATGGTTCTCCGCCAATGCCCGTCGCCTCACCCACCGCGAGCACGTTGGCAACGGTGGTGCGTTGTTGGGCATCCACTGCAATGGCCCCGTCTCGCGTCTCGCAGCCAAGCAGTCGTGCGAGCTCGATGTTCGGTACGAGGCCGTAGCCGGTGCAGAGCACGTCGACTGCCTCACGCCACGTCCGGCGGCCATTGGTTATCGTCACGCTCTCCAACCGATCGGCTCCGTGTGCCGCAGTCACCCACGTGCCGGTCGAGTATGACGTCGAGAGAAAGCGTGCGCGATAGCGAGCCGCCTGCGCGACCAGCGCAGGTGCTCGCCACAACCCGGCTGCAAAGCGCATCACCGCGCTGCGCCGGGCCTGCTCGGCGACGAGTATCAGCTTCGCACCCGAGTTCGCGAGCGATGCCGCGACTGGGAGCATGAGCGGCCCCGATCCGGCAACGATCACGCGCTTGCCGGCGAATGATGCACCGGACTTTAGCAATGCCTGGGCACCGCCGATGCCCATTACACCGGGGAGCGTCCATCCGTCGAACGGGATGAACAGTTCGCGCGCACCAGTCGCGAGTATGATCCTGCCTGCGCGTACGCGCAGTGCGCTGCCGGACGAATCCGCCAGAATCTCGAATTCTGCATCTTCATGCTGCACATCTACTACTGATGTACCGTGAATCACCTGCGCACCGGAGCGCGAGAGCTGTGCAATCCAGTGCTGCGCGATGCGCGGAACCGGACCGCCACTCATGTGACGCCAGATCTGTCCGCCGGTCTCCAGCCCGCGATCGAGCACGACAACACGCAAGCCTGACTCCGCCGCGCGGGTGGCGGCGGCGATTCCGGCCGGCCCCGCACCGATGACCGCGACGTCGGCTACGATGAGCGTCGCATCCGTGCCAGCGAGCGGCGCCATCATGCTTCGGTGGCCGTGCGAATGTGCATTCCGTCAGCGACTGCGATCAGACATGCACGCTGATGTGGTCTGCTGTCGATGGTCACTCTGCACTCGAAGCAGACGCCCATGCCACACACCGGCCCGCGCGCCTCGCCTGAAACCGATCTGCGAAAAGCCTCGGTTCCAAGATTGAACAGCGCGGCCGCCACTGTCGTGCCGGCAGCTACACGAATGCGCTGGTCGTCAACGACAATGTTCAGCTCCGCCGCGGCACCGTTGATTGCCATCAGTGCGCTCCAACGCCGGCGAGCACTCGCGACGGAGCGAATGGCGCTGGATCGATCGCGGGCGCGCGCCCAGTGATGAGATCGGCGAGCAGCTGTCCCGTTCCAACCGATGTAGTAATGCCCAGCCCCTCGTGACCAGCCGCGATCCATAATCCCGGCATCTCGTCCCATGAGCCGATGAGGGGAAGCTTGTCCGGTGTCGTCGGACGAAAGCCGGTCCACGTCCGGATCGCCGATGCGAGCGCCAGTCCCGGCATGAAGTCGAGCGCGCGATCGAGCATCCTGCGCACGATGGACCGATTGATCGATCCGTCCCATCCGACGAGCTCGCGCGATGACCCGATCAACATCTGTCCGGTAGCCCGCGGCTGAACGTTGAACGCGACTGATTCCGTCGTCATCGTGTGAGCACTCGTCAGATATCCGAGCTCGACCAGCTGGTGCCGGCAGAATCCCGGATACCGGTCTGTGATGACGAGATGTCCTTTGCGCGGTACGATGGGAATGCCTGGAGTGAGCTCCGGCACCAGCGCACCTGCTGCGTTGATCACGCAGTCGCATGAGATCCGTTCGTTACCGGCAATCACTTCACGCGCGCCGATTGCGTTTACACGAACGCCCTCCCGCAGGGTGGCCCCGTTGGTGATCGCGCGCTTCAGCAGCGCACGCGCACCGTTCGGCGGATAGATGACCGCATCGCCCCGCACGAGCAGGGCACCAGCCAGCCCGGGTCGCAGATGCGGCTCGGCTTCGGCAAGTTGCGCTGGGGACAGTATCTCAGTCGCGACGCCGGCGTCGGCATACACACCTTGTTTTGCGCGCACTGCCTCGAGCTGCTCATCATCTTCGGCAACCCAGAGGGTGCCGCACGCCTCGTGCTCGACGTTACGTGGCAGCTCTGGCGCCAGTGCGGCCCACAGCCGTCCTGAATACGCGGTGAGAGCGAGCTGAGCAGGCGAGTCATCCATCACAACCAGATGACCCATCCCGGCCGCTGTGGTACCGCTTCCGGCGAAGCTCGCGTCGAGCACGAGCACGCTCATCCCCGACCGGGACAGCGCCTCGGCGCACGCTGCACCGACGATCCCCGCGCCGACGACCACAGCGTCGTGGTGCGCAGTCACCGTGTCCCGTCCACGTGCAGCACCCATGCAGTGCGGATCACGCCGAAGGGATTCCACCGCGGAACGGGTCCGTCGGGTCGAATAGCAGCGTCGCCTCCGCAGTCACGTAAGCCGTGCCGCGAATGTGCGGAATCAGCTCACCGCGCTCGTTCGTCGTGAGCCAACCCGTGAAAAGGCTTCCGCTGATGCTCTCCTGGCGCCACCGAGTCCCGAGTGTGATCTCACCCTTGGCATACAGTACGGCAAGCTTGGCCGACGTTCCGGTGCCACACGGAGAGCGGTCGTATTCACCGCCAGAGCACAGGACGAAGTTTCTGCAATCCGCATCCGCGCGCGTCGGCGCCGCCGAGATCTCGATGTGATCGATCGGCTCCCCGTTCGCGCCGGTGATGCCGGCGGCGTTGATCGCATCCTGAATCGCCTGCGTCACGCGGGTCAATTCCTTCGCGTTCGAGGCAGTTACCGGGATCGGTGTGTTGTGCGTGATGAAGAACCAGTTGCCGCCCCACGCGACGTCGCCAACTACGAGACCAATGCCTGGCACCTGAACCTCGACGTTGCGCGCATGACAGAATGAGGGAACGTTCTCGATCGTCACGCTGCCATCGACACTCAGCTCCGCCGACACCGTTCCGACTGGCGTGTCCAGACGGATTGTGCCCGGTTGCACGCGGCCGAGGTGCTGCAGCGTGCGCACGACACCGATCGCGCCATGCCCGCACATCCCCAGATACGTTCCGTTGTTGAAGAAGATCACACCGGTCGTCGAATCCGGATTCACCGGCGACGTCAACAGCGCACCGACGATCGCGTCGTTGCCGCGCGGCTCGCACACTACTGCACGCCGCAGATGATCGAAGTGCGTGCGCATATCGTCGCTCCGCTCCGCCATCGTCGCGCCGCGCGGCTGTGGCCATCCATCCAGCACCACGCGCGTGGGCTCACCCTCGGTGTGCGAATCGACAACGTGAATCTTCGCGGGAAAGGTCGCGGTCGGTTCTTCTGCAATTACACCCGAGTCCAGGGTGGCAGTGGCGTCAGTCACGGATTCACCTGTACGGTCTTGATCTCGGTGTAGAACTCGCGCGCAGCAGGTCCCTGCTCGCGACTACCGGAGCTCGAGCCCTTCATTCCGCCAAAGGGCGCATGCGGGTCGACACCAGTGGTGTCTCCATTCACGCGCACCAGGCCGACGTGAATGCGATTGATGTAATCCAGCGCAGTCGTCAGATCGCGCGTGAAGATCGATGCACTGAGACCATAGGACGTGTGATTCGCCAGTTCGATTGCGTGATCTGCGTCCTCTGCGGTGAATTCGGCCAGCACCGGGCCGAACAGTTCGCGTTGCGCGAGCAATCCATCCGGATCGCCTCCACGCACGACTGTCGGCGGAAAGAAATTGCCGTTGCTGAACTCGGCGGACCCTGGTATGGGGACCGAAAACAGCGCCTCGGCGTTCGCATCCCTGAGCGCCTGCGTTATCGAATCGTGCGACACTCGACTGATCAGTGGACCCACTGCGGCCTTTGCGTCCGTGACCGGGCCGATGGGAAGCGATTCGACCTGCGAGCGAAGCTGGCTCAGAAACTCATTCTCGACGCTGCGCGCGACGACTACTCTGCTCGTTGCGGTGCACTTCTGGCCCGCGTAGCGCATTGCGCCCGCCGCGGTGAGTGACGCAGCCTTTGCAATGTCGGCATCCGGCATGACGATGACGACGTTCTTGCCGCCCATCTCGGTCTGATACCGTATATTGCGCGCCGTCGCGGTCGCAGCGACACGTGCCCCCACGGCGCCGGATCCGGTGAAGCTGACAGCGCGAACTTCCGGTGCCTCGAGTATTGCCGCGCCAACTGTGGCGCCGGCACCGAACAATACATTGAACACGCCGGCAGGAATGCCCGCTGCGGACGCGGTTTCGGCAAGCAATGCCGCGAGGTACGACGACGACTCCGCGGGCTTGAGTACGACGGTGTTACCGAATGCGAGTGCAGGCGCGACTTTCCATAGCGGAATCGCGAGTGGAAAATTCCACGGCGTGATCATCGCCACCACACCGAGCGGCTCGCGCAAACTGAATTGAAGCGCGCCTGGGGATTGTGCTGGAATCACGTCGCCGATCTGGCGCACCGCGTCACCGGCGTAATACCGCAGAATCACAACGCAGCGGGATACTTCGCCCCGCGCCTCGCCGATCGGCTTTCCGACCTCGCGCGCCATGACCTGCGCCAGCTCTTCGGCCCGGTCGCCGATCGCCGCGGCCCATTTGTAAAGATGCTCGGCGCGTGCGGGACCCGTGAGGGCGCGCCACGCCGGGAACGCCCGCGCAGCGGCACTTGCCGCAGCACGCGCGTCATTCGTCGACCCCTTCGGCACGAGTGCGATGACGTCGCGCACGTCGGAAGGGTTTACATCATTTATCCATCCATCTGTCTCGCTGTCACGCCAGCCATTATCGATGAAGTGCTGCAGTCGTCTGGCAGTACTACCTGTCATGATCTTCGTTCCTTTGTTGGTCGCCCTTCTTCAGCCTCTCGCTCCGCACTGACGTATCTGACGAGCTGACGGCCGGCGCCGAGTATGTGTTGCCGCATGAGCGAGCAAGCCTGCTTGACATCCTGTGCCGCGACGGCCGCAAGAATGGCGCGATGCTCGTCGATCGCACGCGATTCACCGTGCGTGAGCACCAGTTGCATACGCAGATACCGATCGCTCTGCTGGTGCAATCGCTGAATGATCGCCATGGTGAATGGGCGATCGGCGGCCGCATAGAGGGTCGAGTGAAATTCCCAGTTCAACTTGCCCCACTCAGCGACCTCACCAGCGCGGAACGCCGCCTCGTACGCCTTGAGTATGTCCTTGGCGCGGGAGATGCTTTCCACCGTTGTCCGCATGATCGCGCGGCGGACCAGGTCGCCCTCGATCTGCGCGCGCAGCTCGAACAACTCGTTGATCTCATCCACGGAGAGCGACGAAACCACCGCGCCGCGATGCGGATTGAATACGACGAGTCCTTCAGCTTCCAGCTGACGAAGTGCTTCGCGAATCGGGATTCGACTCACGCCCAGTTCGGCGGCAAGCGCGTCCTGTCGAAGCGGCGTGTCGTCGGCGTAAACCCCGCGCAGAATCCTCTCGCGCAACGCCTCCGTCGCCTGGTGCGTGACGGTCTGACGCGTGATCGGCACTACCATCATCTTCGTCTCGTTCGAACTCTTGCCGACGGCCTTGACGGCCTTGTTGGATGAACCGAGGGTGCGACCCATTTGCTATGTTCTCCGGAGTTGGGATGTGGCCTTTTGGGCCAAGCAATCCGTAGAGATAAGCCGACTTGCCGCGACTCGCCAGCAGTGCTGGTGGATTGGATACAATATCCTATTTTTCGACGCGCGGCAAGTGCGGAGTGCCGCCGCGGCAGCGGCGGCACCAGTTCCTCGACAACTACCGGCGGCCGCCGCTGCCGAACGACGTGGGGATCGCCCCCACCTTTCCCTGCATCCGGCTGTTGAACGCCGGTACGTCGCGATCGACCAGGGTCGTATAGCTGGCCCGTGCCGCGGCCAGATCCCGCTCGATCCCGCTCAGCACCTCGAGCGACTGCGATGTGGGCCGATAATCCGCCCCGCCGGCTACGTCGCCAGCGCCGCTACCCACCTCGCCCGAGAGCCAGACCAGGTTCATGTATACCTTGAACTGCTCGACGTAATACTTGTCATCGCTCTCCATGTCCGAGCGCGTCAACAATTGCAGCTCGACGCCGAGCATCTGGTCGTTCAGACGGTCCAGCGCCGCAACGACGTCCGATTTGCCCGTATTGGCGGCACGCTCGTCGGCGATGGTCTTCCGCATCGACTCGATGTGGTTGATCATGTTCACCGCCTCTGTCATGTCGTTGCGAATCCGCAGCTGGGTCTGGGTCGATGCGATGAGGTCCGCTGTCGGCGACGGCATGTCCGGGTCGCGAATCACTTCGAACGGCTCAGTCCAGCTCTTTCCCGACGCCGTGAGCCGCACGGAATACTTGCCCGGCGATGCGATCGGGCCAGTCCGCACCGGAGCTTCGATTCCCCAGTGCAACACGGGACGAGTCGAGCTTCCGGCGAATCGCGGATCGGCAAAGATGTGCGGGTTGTCAGGAGCGACCGTGCGCAGTACGACCTGCGGCGCCGCTTCGTAGCGCAGATCCCACGGCACACGATTGAGTCCTGCACGAGCTCTGAGATGGAACGTGCGAATCGGGGTGCCGGATGCATCCAGCACTTCGACGCCCACGCTGTCCTGCGCCTGTGGTAGCTCGAAGGTGAAGTCGGCACGGCCGGACCGCGACTGGCGGAACGCCAGATGCGGCGCGAAGAGACGTGGCGCCGTCGGCGTCGCGGACGCTCCCTGCTCGAGCGCCGTGACGTCGCGCAGAATGTACAGCCCACGTCCATACGTCGACACGACGACGTCGTTCCATTTCTTCGGAACGGCTATCCACGTCACCGGCGCCGCCGGGAGACCGGCGTTGAACTTCGTCCAGTGCGCGCCGTCGTTCGCCGAGTAGTAGAACGCGTTCCCCGTTCCCGCAAACAACATCCCCTTCCTGTCCGGATTTTCCGCGATCGTCATCACGTACGCGAGCGGGTGATCGTTCGGGAGATCCGAGGTGATGTTGGTCCACGTGTGTCCGTAATCGGTCGTCTTGTAGATGTACGGCTTGCGGTTGTCCATGATGTGGAAATCGATCGCCACGTATGCCGTCGCCGGATCGAAGTGCGACGGCTCGATCCTCCGGATCGTTCCCCACGGCGGCAATCCCTTCATGTTGGCCGTGACGTTGTTCCAGTGACCGCCAGCGTCGGCGGTGTACCATACCTGCCCGTCGTTCGTACCAGCCCAGATCAGGCCACGCTTGATCTCCGACGGAGCAATCGCGAATACAACTTCGCCGTAGAACTGTCCGAGGTTGTCGGCGACGATTCCGCCGGACGACACGATGCGCGAAGGATCGCGCGTCGAGAGATCCGGACTGATCACGGTCCAGTGCTGTCCCGCATCCGACGTGCGGAATATCACCTGGCAGCCGTAGTACACGGTCTTGGTATCGAATGGATCGATTGCGAGCGGCGGCGTCCAGTGACAGCGATACTTCGTCTTGTCGGGCGGAGAATCGAGTGTGTGAACCCACGGACTCACCGAGTGCGCAAGCTTGGTGCGTGCATCGTAACGAGTGACCTCGTTTCCGTAGCAGCTCGCCCACACTATGTCGGTGTTTGCCTTGTCTGGCAGCGTGAAGCCCGACTCGCATCCGCCAAGTCCATTTTCCCATGGCGTGCGGCTGTACACATTGCCAAAGCTCTGCGGCGGAAATTCCGGATTCTCACTCGCAGCCGGAGCGCGACGACGCCCCTCGCCCGCTGTCGTGTCACGAGCCGCTCCGCGCCGGATCGTCGAATCCTTTCGCATGCTGTCGGCGTGGACCGTGTCGGCTGGCGGCTCCGGACGGCGGCGCTCGAAGTTGCGAATCGGTGCGTCGCTCGCGCCGCGCATCGGAAAGCTGTTGTCCTGACGGTTGGAGTAGATCCAGTACGGCACCCTGTCATCGACGGCGACGTGGTACATCTGCCCGTTGGGAAGCGATACCTGCGTGAAGCTCTTCCCGTGATTGAGCGTGATGTGCGCGCCAGCGTCATCCGTCAGCGCAAAGCTGTCCGGGTTCTTTGGATCGATCCAGATGTCGTGCGTATCGCCGCCCCACGGCACTGCCTTGAACGTCTTCCCGCCGTCTTTCGATTGCCAGAAGCTGCTGTTGGCAACGAGTATTTCATCCGCGTTCCCGCTGGACACCTTGATGTTGATGTAGTAGCCCGCGCGGCCTATGAGTGTTCGCTGCCAGTTCACGTTCTTCCACGTGCGTCCGGCGTCATCGGATCGCCACACGGATCCCTGATCTGCGGTTTGTATCAGTGCATAGACGCGATTCGAATTGGTCGGCGCAACGGCGACGTCGATCTTGCCGAGCGGTGACTTGGGAAGACCTGGATCAGTGAGCTTGCTCCACGTATTGCCGCCATCGCGCGTGACGTAGAGTCCGCTCGATGGACCACCGCCCAACATTACCCAGGTGTGCATCACGACCTGCCACATTCCCGCGAATACAACGTTCGGATCGTGCGCATCCATCGACAACCCGGAACATCCCGTGCCATCGTCGACAAACAGCACGCGTGTCCACGACTTGCCCCCATCAGTCGTGCGATACACTCCGCGCTCCTGCTGCGGGCCGGTCGTGCGCCCGAGCGCGCAGACGAATACGATGTTCGCGTTGGTCGGATTGACTATGATCCGGCCAATTCGCCCCGTCTCGCGCAAGCCCATGTTCTTCCACGTCTTGCCTGCATCCGTGGACTTGTAAATCCCGTCACCCATGACGTCCGCATCGCGAATCGCCCACGCCTCGCCGGTCCCGGCCCATACGGTGCCGGGTTCCGACGGAGCAGTGGCGAGCGCACCGATCGCCTGAACATCCATACTGTCAAACACTGGCACGAAGGTGCGCCCGCTATCGCTCGACTTCCACACACCGCCCGACGCCGAGCCCATGTACCACGTACGCGGATCACCCGCGACGCCCGACACCGAAGCGATGCGACCACCGTTCGCCGGCCCCATGTACTCGAAAGCAAACGGCTCCGTTTCAAGCCCGCGATTTGGCGGACCCGTACGCTGCGCAACAGCGGACGCAGGGCCAAGCGTTGTCGCTATTGCGATAGTTGCGGCGATCAGGAAAATCGAGCGATTGTGCATTGAAATCCCGGTGTGTTGTTATCAGGCGCCGCACGCGTGCGGATCGTTCCAGTTGAGCGTCGGATCCGCAGGGACGTTCGGATTTGTCTGACGCTCTGAATTCGTGTACAGCATTCGGCCAGGCAGCGACGCCGCACCATTAGCCGGTACGAGCGCTGGCAGGCACGTGCGCTTGTAGTCGTTCCAAGCCTCTACGTTCTGGAACAGAGTGATGTACTTCTCCTGCATGATGCTGGCGAGCGATGCAGGCCCCGCTATCGCCGGAAGCGTCAACGCCGAGTGCCACGGTGTTGCAGTCGCCCATGCGGCACGCTCACGGTTGAGCGTATCGAGCGCTGCCTGAGTGTTACCCAGCTGGAACAACGCCTCCGCCTTGATCAACAGATTCTCGTTGTATGTGACGAGCGGTTGGCGATAATCAGGCGCAAGTCGCTTCGCGCTGATCGTAGACATGTTTCCCGCGAGCCCCTGTCCCGGCGACGCGCCGATGTAATCTGTCGCGCCAGCCGCAATCTGGTAATACTCGGCCAACCGTGGATCACCGAGGCCCTTGAGCAGGTCCACCTGATACTTGCCGGCGCGCATGAAGCCGGTACGCGTTCCGGTGAGCATGAACTGATACCAGTCATTCTGCTCGTTCGCGTTGCTCGTCTGGTACGTGATGTAGTCAGCCGCGTTGCTCGAGATGCCCAGATTGGCCTCGGTCAGCGCCTTTGCATAGTTGGTCGGATCCCGCTCGGCCAGATGCAGATAGAAGCGGGCCTTGAGCGTGTGCGCAAGCTGCAACCAGAGAGCTGGATTCCCCTTGTAGACGATCTCCGCAGCGCCCGGCCCCACTCCCGTGGCAGCACTGAGATTCGCGATCGCCTGATCCAGCGTTGCCAGCACACTGTCGTACACGACCTGCTGCGGATCGTACTTTGGCGTCGGGAACGAATCGGCCTTGGCAGCCTGGCTGTACGGCACGTCGCCCCAGACGTCGGCGAGCGTTCCAATCTCCCATGCCTTGATCGTCTGCGCTATACCAAGAAATATCTTGTCCCCGGACGCAGCCGAGTTTGCCTCGATCGAGCGGATGTCGATCAGCCCGCCGCCGGTGTACGGCATGCTGAAATCGCCACTACCGCCGTCCAGAACGTACAGATCCTGCACCTGATACTGCAGCTGAGTCCCCGCCATCTGCTGCATCCACATGGATATCACGCGTGGCAGGTTGCCGTTGAGAAACTGTGTGAGCTTCGCCTGCACAGCGACGAGACGCTGCGTGGAAGTTGCTGCGGTCGGCGCGTTTGGACTGGTGATGCAGTCGGCGCACTTGAGATAGTTATCGCCGCAGCTCGCAACGACGACTGGAATCGCCGCTGCCAGTGCCGCACTTCTGATGTATCGCTTCACGGATGGATCTCCTTTGGGATCAGCGGTTCAGAGCGACTGAAAACACGAACGATCGCGTCTGCGGCATGTTGAAGAAGTCATAGCCCTGCACCAGCGCGTCTGCTCCAGCGAGATTGGTTTCGGGATCTATGCCCGAGTACTTCGTCCACGTGTGCAGATTGCGCCCCGAAATCCGAAGGTCGGCGCTGCTGAACCCGGCATGGCGCACGAATGCGCCGGTGAGCGAGTACGTCACCGACAACTCGCGCAGCTTGGTGTACGTGCCATCCTCCATGAACGGCTCGCCAATTCCGGAGTAGATGCTTCCAAGCCCCGTGTACCATGACTGCCCGATCTGAACAGGAGTGCCCTTGCCCGGTCCCACCGTTGCTCCCGGCATGAAGTCCACTCCGAAGGTGCGGGTGACGTCGCGCTGCTCTGTTTCAATGGACGTCCCGAAGTTGTTGAGTGCACCCTTGGTCATGTTCGCGACCATACCACCCTGCTTGTGGTCGAGCAGCGCCGACAGCGCCCAGCTTCCGAAGTGGACGGTCGTGTGCATGTTGCCGGTCCAGTGCGGATTGGGATCGCCGATTACGCGATTCACCGGATCGTTCACCGGGAAACCGGACGCTGCGATGTACAACGCGCCTCGCGGCGCACCCGCGCATGCTGACGCAAGGTCGACCGGATGACCGGCGGGATCCTTCAGATTGGTGCTCTTGGTGACGCCGCAGCGAACGTAGCCCAGCCCGCGGAACGCGAATGTTCCACCGACTGTTGCTGACGGCTGTGCTTCGGAGAACGTTCCGCCACCAGCGCCAATGTACGTGGCACCGTTGAGGCTGAGAACGCGAGTTTCATTCTGTGCCCACTGACCACCAATTTCCCACGTCAGCTTCTGCGTCGTTATCGGCCGCACGTTCAGTGTAGCCTCCCAACCGCGGTTGAGGATCGCCGCTCCATTGAGAAGCTGCGCCGAGAAGCCCGTCGTGGATGGACGCGGCACACTGAGGATGACGTCGGTCGAGTTGTCGCGATAATACGTGATGCCTGCGTCCGCCATCTGATTGAACAGACCGACGTCGAGGCCTGTCTCGAACTCCTTCTGTCGCTCGGGCCTGAGGTTGTTGTTGCCCTGTGTACCAGAGGTAACCAGACCGCCGTAGCCACCCTGCGTCGACGACAGCTGATCGGTGTAGCCGCTGGCGAAGGTCGCGCGACCGAGTGTCGAAAGCGTGGAGTAGACGTTCGGCTCCTTGCCCGTCTCGCCGTACGACGCGCGCAGCTTTCCATAGCTGAGAAGCCCGCGATGGTCGGTATTGCCCAGTGCATTCGTGAACGTCCAGGCGAGGCTCCCCTTGGGATACGACGCACGCGGATTGCTCGCACCGAACGTCGAGAACCCGTCGTTTCGAACAGCGCCGGTGAGATACAACTGATTGTAGAGATCGACAGTCGCCTCGCCGAAATACGACAGTGCGTGGATCACGTAGTCGTATTCCGTCGCGAGCTGCGTCACCGTGTTGTTCAGCGAGAACGGCGACGGTGCAATGAGTCCGTTGCCGGTCGCATCCACTTCGCGACCCCGCCGGCTGTTGACGTTGTTCCCAACCGTCAACGTGCCGCTCACGTTGGAATTGAAGGTGTGCGTTGCGGTTGCGATGAGATTCTGGTCGATCTGGAGGTGCATCAGATCTGCGCGTCTGACGAGACCGAGCGGTGATTCGCTCGCGGTGAACGACTCGCCCGTGAGCTGGGTGTCACCGAAGTAGTCGCCGCCAAGATTCTCCGCCAGGCGCAGCCAGCTCTTCGGCTGCCAGTCGGCCGTGAGATTGGCGATCGTGCGGTTCGTCTCTTCCGTGCTCGGATTCTCGTATACGGCGAACAGCGGGTTGTCATAACCGCGCGACCGCGTGAGCGATGCCGGCGATGGGTCGGGAAAGCGATATGAACGCTGCAGCCCCGTCGTCGGCGAGAGATATGGGAACTGGTTGAAATCCGGCGGCGTCCGCAGTGCGCCCAGCATCAGACCGGACACCGACCCGCCGCGCAGGATTGATGCACCGCGGTCGTCCGCGAACGAGATGTTGCCGCCAAGCTTGAAATTGTCGAAGACCTGGTGCGTCGCCTTGAGACGCACGTCGGTTCTGTCGTAGTAATTGTTCGGGCCGATGATCACGCCGTTCTGCGCATCGCGTCCGCCGGATGCGAAGAACGTGGTGCGCTCGTTTCCACCCGATATCGTGATGTGGTTGTTCGTCGTATGACCAGTGTGGAACAGCTCGCTGAAGTGATCGTACGTGGGAACTCCCGAGAGCGCCGGTCCCCACGAACCGCTCGCCGCGGAGCAGTCTGGTGTCGAGCATGCGCCAGGCTTGCCATTGCTGCCCTGGCCATACTTGGTCTGCAACGGAACGCTGTGACTGACGTCGTCCACGGAATAGCTCGAATTCAGCGTGTAACGCGTCGGGCCCGCCTGTCCCGATTTCGTTGTGATGAGCACGACACCGTTGGATGCGCGCGCGCCGTAGATCGCGGCCGCTGCGGCACCCTTGAGTATGTCGACCGACGCGATGTCGTCGGGGTTGATATCCGACGCACGGTTCGGCGTGTTCGAGCCCGTGAGGGCGCTGCCATTGACGTTGGTCGTGTTGTCGATCGGCACTCCATCGACCACGAACAGCGGCTGTCCGTCACCCGATAGCGACTTGATACCGCGAATGCGGATGTACGCCGACGATCCGGGAACGCCCGATTCGGATACGACCGACACACCCGGCGCCTTGGCTGCAAGTGCGTTGACCACATTCGACTCGTTGCTCTTCGCAATGGCTGTCGAGTCGACGGAGTTGATCACGTTACCCAGCTTCTCGCGCGTGCTGCTCGTGCCGGCGCCGGTGACGACCACCTCGCCAAGACGCAGTGGATTGCTCGCAAGACTGAAGTTCTGCGTTACAGTCCCGGGATTGAGTGTGATCTGGACCGATTTCGGTGCGAACCCGATCAGTCGGGCCGTGAGCGTGACCTTCTGCCCGAGTGATCGGGCGGCAGACACGGTGATGGTGTAGTGACCGTCAGGGCGCGTCGCCGCGCCGAGTCCCATCGTCTGCACCACGACTTCCGCAGCCTGAAGCGGCACGCCCTTGTCTGTTGTGACCACGCCGACGATCGTGGTTCCAGTTTGCTGCGCGGCTGCGCGCTGGGGCGCGATCTCCGCGCCAATACAGAGCGGCAACACCAACCATACCGTAGCTCTCATGACTCCTCTCCGACCGCACGCAGCAAAGTGCGGCAGAAATGTGAAAGCAGACGGGCGCCGCCCACCCGGGACTCCGGCGCCCTCCGCCGAGGACAGGCAGGATATAGTATCCCATTTTGGATTGCGCAAGCACGCCTTTTCCGGCGGCCCAGGCTACTGAGGATGTGATTCCGCGTTCAGCTGCGTGAGAATTGGCCGCGCCAGCCCGGCAATTTCAGACGCCCCATCGTGACCGTTCAGCTCGAACACAACGACGTCGTTTCGCCCGCGCCGGAGCCATGCACCCGGAAGGTACAAGGTCTGCTGCGGACCGGAATTCCAGTATCTGCCGATGTTGATGCCGTTCACAAAAACGATTCCCTTCTTCCACTCCCGCATGTCGAGAAACGTGTCGCCAGTTCGATCGAGCGTGAAACTGCCCCGATACAGCGTCGGTGTTCCTGCTGCTGCACTTACCGCTGGCTTGGCAGTTCCATGGCTTGGTACGCTGGCGAACGGCAGCCGATACATCGACCAGCCGGTGATCTCCGCACTCTCGATCGTCACGGGCTGAACTATCCCCTTCCGGTCACTCACGAGTGCCGATCCATAGTTGATTCGCCCCATGTTCTCGACCAGAATGTCCAGCCGGCCACCGGCGGGAATATCCACTGCACAGGAGAAGTTCTTCGTGCGGCGATCGAGTGTCGCAACGCGACGTCCATCCACGAATACCGCTGCGTAATCGCGCAGACCGGGCACGCTCAGAACGCCGTGCATTGCACTCGCAGATCGGTGGCGATACAGCACGTATCCACTGGACTGATCGAGATCCTCGAATGACATCGGCTGACTGGAATTCACCGGTGCGACACGATCGACGATGCCGAAGAGATCAGTCACAGCAGTGAGACGAACTGGCGGCACAGCAATCACAGGCAATGAATCCGGCACATCCGGAATCGCGTATGACACGTGCCGCCGTATCACGTCGCGCAACGCGTAATACTTGGGAGTCGCCCATCCAGCCTCGGACAGCGGTGCGTCGTAATCATAACTCGTCATGCTCGGCTCGATCGGCATCGCCTTGGTGTAGTTCGCACCGGAAGTGAAGCCGAAGTTGGTGCCGCCGTGAAACATGTACAGGTTGATGCTCACCCCCCGCTTCAGCAGACTGTCGTACGCGGGCAGAAAACTGTCGACAGGCGTGACGGGAAACGGCTCCGCCCAGTGCGTGAGCCATCCGGGATACAACTCCGCAACCATGTACGGACCGGTGCCCTTGTTGAATGCGTCGACTCGCTTGGTGAGACTGTCGTAATTCATCTCACCGTTCGCAGCCGCGAACACGCCAGGAATTCCGCCCTTCTGAAACAGCCAGTCGCCATCGGCTGTGAACAGTGGCACATCGATGCCGGCGTGGACCAGCATTCTGCGAGTCGCTTCCTTGTAGCTGGAGTCTGAGCCGAAGGACCCGTACTCGTTCTCTACCTGCACCATGAGGATCGGGCCGCCGTGCGTCACGAGTAACGGCCGTATCTCCTTCGCCATCGCGTCGATGTACCGTTGCGCGGCTTTCATATAGCGAGGATCGTTGCTGCGTACAGCCACCGCCGGCGTCTTGAGCAGATACGATGGCAATCCTCCGAAGTCCCATTCGGCGCAGACGTACGGTCCCGGACGCAGAATCACCCACAAGCCTTCCTCCTGCGCGATCCTGATGAACTCGCCGAGGTCGCGATTCCCGGTGTGAAAGTCGAACACGCCGGGCCGCACTTCGTGATAGTTCCAGAACACGTAGGTGGCGATGGTGTTGAGACCCATCGCCTTTGCCATCCTGAGGCGATGGCGCCAGTACTCGCGAGGAATGCGTGCATAGTGCAACTCGCCCGATATGATCTGGAGCGGCTTTCCGTCGAGCAGAAACGCGCCCTT
>Ga0207657_10001589_pt1 | contig 24424 bp, 15 predicted proteins | sample KBSC33metaG_FD_184316 | JGI IMG/M metagenome (GOLD analysis project Ga0207657, IMG submission 184316) | Corn rhizosphere microbial communities from Kellogg Biological Station, Michigan, USA - KBS C3-3 metaG (SPAdes) (version 2) | ecosystem: Host-associated > Plants > Roots > Rhizosphere > Soil ... | reverse complement strand
GCTTGATCCGCCCCGCGGTCCAGCCGCCGGCCAAGGCTCCGCCGAACAGGGCCAAGAGCAGTAACCCGCGATCGAAGCCCCGGCTGGTCATGCGCCGGGCGGCCTCGGCGAGGTAATCGGTGTAGTTCCAGGCGCCCGCAACGAGCAGCAGAATGACGAAGGTCACGCCGATCACGGCCGTGGCGACGTGAGGCGACCAGACATATTCGGTGAATTGCCTGTTCCGGGCGGCGCCGATCGTGTGCCAGAGCCGCCAGGCAGCGATTACCAGGAGAGGGCCGGCGAAAAGGGCCGCCTGTGCAAGGACGAGCGAGTGCGCGCCAACTGCGTGGGGCAGACTCGCCATGCCCAGCTGCAACGAGGCGAGGCAGCCGGCAAAAAAGCCGATCGGGACGAGGAAATAGGCCGGCTCGCCGTTACCGATCCGCGCCACGGCGCCAAATACGCAGGCTCCGGCGACATAGGCACCGAGGCCCATGATCATTCCACCGGCAACCGTCCATCCCGTAACGGCGAACGCGCGCGGAGCCATTGGGAGCACGCCGGCCAGCTCGGCAACGACCATGCCACATGCGACGAGTGCGGAGGCTTCGGCGAGCGCGATCAGGCGCTTCGCCTGGCGCTTGCTCACCAGTTCGTCGACGGCGGCGACGAGGCACGTACCACCGCGCTGGATGGCAAAGCCCATCAGCGCCGCACACAAAACGGAGATGGCAAGCGCGGCGAACATCCTCAGTTGGCGGCTTCGTCGGCGACGGTGGCCGCGACCTCGCTCGCCATCTTCAGTTGCGCGTCCTTGCCGGTGATGCCGTAGCGCTGCGCGATGAACGCGAAGTCGGTGTAGGCGATCTCGGTCGAACCGTCGGCGGTCTCACGCACCAGCATCCTTACCGGCCAGTCGAGCCCGGCATAGGGATTGGCCTGGATGAACTGAACACCGAGCGGAGGATTGCCGAACAGCACCAAAGTCGACTTGCGGATCGGCAGGTTTGCCGACGCTCCGAGTTGCTGCTGATCGATGGCGACGAAATAGCGGATGCCCTTGGCTTCGACGGATTGCTTGATACGGGCCACAGTCTCGTCGACGGGGTGCACGCTCGCCAGGCGAAGAACGCCGGTGGCGTGCTCAGCGGCGGTCGGGGCTGTTGCGGCCGTGGCCGCGCTAGTCGTCGCCGCACCTGCGAGCAGTGCGGTAAGACAGAATAAGCGGCGAAGCGGATTGGGTTCGCTGCGGGCGATCATGAGGGGGTCTCCTGTTATCTTGCCCGCCGAAGATGCCTCGTTGGCGTGATAAGATGAAATCGGAAGCCGTTATCGCATCGATGCGCTCCCGGCATGACCCGAGCTAATGTCCGCTTTGGGTCGAAAGCAGACTTAGCGGATCATGACCGCAGCCAAGCCGAGAACGGCAACGAAGGGAAATCCGAGTATCGGGATCAGGAACAGCATGAGTTGATACTGCGCGTCGTTGCTGGGGTAGCTGATGAGAACACCGTCAGAATTGGATCAATTTCTCCTTAGAAGTACTGCAGCCTCCGTCTCCGCCAGCAGTTAGGCTGCTCGCTGACTTCGGCCGACGATAGGGCTAATAGATCACCATGCGCCGAGATCCTCTCGCTTGTGACGCTTGCGCCGTTCGCGACCGAGCTGCCTGTGCTGCTCTTGATTCCGATGCGCGCCGTGAGCTTGCCAAGTTCGGCCACCGGCGGCGCCTAAAGCGCGGCGAGACCTTGTTCGCTGCCGGCGACGAAAATGCGATGACGGCAACGCTGACGAAGGGCGTCCTCAAGGTATCGACTTTCGACGGGGACGGGACCGAGCATATCGTCTCCCTGATCCATCCGGCAGGTTTCGCCGGGGAGCTGTTCTCCCCGCACGCGGCCCATGACATCGTCGCGCTGACCGACGTCGAGCTGTGCGTCTTCCCGCGCGCACAATATGAACTGGCGCTTCAGCGCTTCCCGGAGCTCGGCATGGCGCTGCTTCGGCGCTCCTCGCAGGACCTTGCCGAAAGCCGGCGGTTGCTGGCGGCCGTGACCGGCCGCTCGGCGATGCAGCGCGTGGGTGGTTTCCTGATGGCGCTCGCCCGCGCCGCGAACGACACCGAATGCCACCCCGCGCGCGAGTTCGACCTGGTGCTGTCCCGTGGCGAGATCGGCTCCTTGCTCGGACTTACAATCGAGACAGTCAGCCGGCAGCTGACGAAGCTGGAGAAAGACGGGGTCATCCGACGACAGGGGGCACGCGGCATCAAGCTTGAGGATGCCGCGCGCCTGGGGAAGCTCGCAAGTTAGTGGACCAGCCTGGCGATCGTCGCGATCGCCATAGCTCTATGGGTCAGGGACCTCCTTAGCGCCGGATGCAAATGTCGCGCTTTGACGGATATCAAAGCTTCCAAGAACCTAGCGCTTAGGGCTAAGCCGTGAGCGCAGGAAAACCGGGGGAGCGGCTCTTTTGCGCAGGGGCCTTGCTAAAGGCCCGCCCCGGGGGGACGTACCATGTCCGATTATTCCGCTGATTTCTCAATTCGCAGGCTATGGGTGATTTTTGGCGCGAGCATGGTCGTCATGTTCGGCGCGCTGCTCTTCTTCGGCTTCCAAATCTACCAGGCGAAGCCGCCCATCCCCGATACCGTCCGCTCAGCTTCCGGGCAGCTGCTCTACACCAAGGACGAGATCCAGCGCGGCCAGAATGTCTGGCAGTCGATGGGCGGCATGCAGCAGGGATCGATCTGGGGGCATGGCAGCTATGTCGCCCCCGACTGGAGCGCGGACTGGTTGCACCGCGAGGCATTGAGCCTGCGCGACGGGATCGCCGGAACCGCGCCAGGCACTTCGTTCGAGGCACTGCCAGAGCCCGACCAGGCGCGGTTCGGTGCGATGCTCAAGCGCGAAATGCGCACCAACGGTTATGACCCCAAAAGCCAGGTAATCACGGTCAGCGACCGGCGTGCGGCCGCCATTGCCAAGACGGCAGCCTATTACAGCGATCTGTTCACCGATGGGTCGGCGGCTGCGGATCAGGCCCGCGAGCTTTATGCGATGCCGCGCGACGCCGTTTTGACAGGCAGCGAAGCGCACGCGCTCGGGGCATTCTTCTTCTGGACGGCATGGGCAACGTCGGCAGAGCGGCCGGGCGACACCATCAGCTACACCAGCAACTGGCCGCACGAACCGCTGGTCGGCAACACACCGCCGGGCTCGATCTTTTTGTGGACCTTCATTTCGATCTTCGTCCTGCTTGGAGGGATCGGCGGACTCGTCTGGTATTACGCACGCGAGTTCGACGTTTGGCGGCGCGATATCGAGCCCATAGCGGGGTTTGCGAAGGCCGACGTGCTCGCGAGCGCCGTCATCACCCCGTCGATGCGGGCTACGGCCAAATACTTCTTCGTCGTCACGGCTTTGTTCTTCGCGCAGGTCTTGCTCGGCATCGTTACCGCCCATTATGCGGTCGAGGGCCAGGGCCTCTACGGCCTGCCGCTGGCGGAATATTTTCCCTACGCCGTGACGCGTACCTGGCACACGCAGCTGGCGGTCCTGTGGATCGCGACCGCGTGGCTCGCAACCGGGCTCTATGTGGCGCCGCTGCTGGGCGGGAAAGAACCCAAGTTCCAGCGGTTCGGCGTCAACTTCCTGTTCGTCAGCTTGCTTGTGATCGTGGTCGGGTCATTCGCCGGCGAATGGTTGGCGATCAATCGTCACATGGGCAGTGGCAGCATGAATTTCTGGTTCGGCGACCAAGGCTACGAATATCTCGACCTCGGCCGCTTCTGGCAGATTTATCTGTTCATCGGCCTGCTTTTGTGGACAGCCCTGGTCCTGCGCGGACTATGGCCCGCGCTGCAGCAGCAGGGCGGACGATCACTATCGTTCCTGGTCGTCATCTCGACGATCTCGATCGGCCTACTGTTCGGCACCGGCCTGTTCTACGGCCAGCACGCGCACATTTCGGTCATGGAATATTGGCGCTGGTGGGTCGTCCATTTGTGGGTGGAAGGCATTTTCGAAGTCTTCGCCACTGCCATCGTAGCTGCGCTATTCGTCAAGATGGGATTGGTGCGTGTTTCGGTAGCGGCGACATCGGTCCTGTTGGCAACGATCATCTTCCTCGGCGGCGGAGTCCTCGGCACGTTTCACCACCTCTACTTCAGCGGGACGCCGGTCGCGGTGATCGCGCTCGGCGCGGTATTCTCAGCGCTGGAGGTAGTGCCGCTGATGGTCGTCGGATTCGAGGCCTACAACCGCGCCAAGGTCGAGCATCAGCAGGATTGGCAAAAGGTCTACCGCTGGCCTTTCGCCTTCTTTGCGAGCGTGCTCGTGTGGAATCTCGTCGGCGCAGGCCTGTTCGGCTTCTTCATCAATCCGCCGCTCGCGCTTTATTACATGCAGGGGCTGAACACGACGGCGACGCATGGCCACGCGGCGCTGTTCGGCGTCTACGGCATGCTGGGGATCGGACTGACTTTGTTCTGCATGCGCGGCCTGTCGGATCCGTCACGCTGGAGCGAACGGCTGCTCAAGACCTCCTTCTGGTGCCTGAACATTGGCCTTGCGATGATGGTCGTGCTGTCGCTGTTCCCGCAGGGACTGTTCCAGGCCTACCAAAGCTTTACGCGGGACTATGCGTACGCACGCAGCGCTGAAGTGATCCACGGGCCAGTCATGCAGGCGCTCGTGTGGGCGAGGGTTCCGGGCGACCTCGTATTCACGGTGGGTGTCGTCGCATTCAGCCTGTTCATGATGCGAGCATTGTTCGGTGGGGAGGCCGGCAGAGTGACGGCCTCCGGTGATTTGGCAGCGAAACCGAGTCTTGCCGGGGGGTGATATCCGCCGCTGACTTATAGTTGTAGCGGAAGGGGCTGAGAGATGGCCGAACCGTTGAATCGGGTTGTTCAGCTTAGCCAATATGGCGGTCCGGAATGCCTCCGGATCGTGGACCTTCCGAGGCCGACGGCAAGTACCGGCGAGGTGCGAGTCCGAGTCCTCGCCTCCAGCATCAACTACACAGAGACCCTGATCCGGCGGCATCTCTATCCGCAGACCGCGGCTTACAAGGTCCCATTCGTAATGGGCTACGATGTGGTTGGCGAAATCGATCAGGTCGGTTCTGGCGTAAGCGGTTTCGAATTGGGCGACCGCGTTGCTGATATGACGGTCGTCGGATCCAACGCGACCTATCGGACACTGAAAGCGACGGACCTGACGCGGATACCACCCGGGGTAGACGCAGCCGAAGCAGCGACTCTCATCCTGAGCTGGACCACGGCCTATCAGCTGTTGCACCGGTCCGCGCACGTCGTGCAGGGGCAAAATATCCTCGTGCATGGCGCGGGCGGAGCCGTCGGTCAGGCGCTTCTGTCCCTCGCGAAGCTCGCCGGCATTCAGACGTGGGGAGGCGCACACGGCAAACACTCACGGCTCATACGTGAACTTGGCGCGACACCGATCGACTATGACCGGGAAGACTTCACGCGTGTCCTGCCGGGCGGTTTCGACGTGGTCTTCGACGGTATCGGAGAGGATGCCTATCGCCGCTCCTTTGCCGCGCTCAAGCCCGGCGGCCTCCTCGTCGCCATCGGGTACTCGGCCGGCGCCGAGGCCAGGCAAGGGATGTTTCACACTGTCGCGAATATCGCCCGACTCTACCTGTGGGGCCTGATGCCGCGGGGCAAGCGCACCCGCTTCTATTCGATCAACGTCATGCGCGCCCGGCATCCCGACTGGTTCAAGCAAGACCTCGCGCATCTGTTCGAATTGTTGAGAGAAGGCCAGATCAGGCCGAGCGTGGCCGAGCGCATCCACTTTGACGAGGTGCCCGCCGCCCATCGGCGGCTCGAGGCGGGCGGATTGCAAGGCAAGATCGTGCTGTGCCCGTCATAACGGCGGCTTGGGAAGGATCGGACCCCGAAGAATTTCGGACCGCGATCATTCCGCGCGGACGGCTATTGGTGGGACGCCTCTGCAGGACAGCCGCCGCGCAGCGCGAGCTGATAGGCGACCCCTTCCAAGCGTCCCACCACTTGAGGTGAAAGGCCGAGCTCACGCGCCGCGCTTTCGTTGGGACCGAGCCGGCGGGGATCCCGCCCGGTCATTCGGGCAAAGATGGTGAGAGCTTCGAGATAATAGCCGGCGGTGCTGGCGTGGTAATGATCCTCCGCCCACAGGTCGATCATCCCGGGCGCGATACCGTCGTACGGATTGGAGTCTGCAATCCCCGACGCAATTGCGCAATTGAATGCCTGGCCCACCGGAATGACCCAATTGATCTTGCCGCTCGCGCGCAATGCCCGATCGTCCGCCCGGCGGATGTCCAGGGCCATCTGCTCGATCGGCTTGCCGGACCAATGCCCGTCGCTCGGAAAGGTCTGGTCCGGCCGCGACCATGTCGCGACCAGGCCGATACGTACGTATCGATTGCGGGCGCGAAACATGCTCGCGAATCTTGCCGATGCAGTTATCAAATTGGCGGCGTTTCCGGGGCGGTCGGGATCGAGCGTGCTATATTCCTGGAGTACCACATCGTCCCATTTCCGATCGAGCAGGGCTCGGCGGTTCTCCCAATGCCATCTGAGGCTTCGCCCGGCGGCTGTTTCGAGCGACACTTTGTAGCGCAGGCCAGATTCGTCGGCGAAGCGCTTGAACAGCGCCGGGACTCCGCCGACCCCGTCGCGGTTGAGGTCGGTGACGCTTTTCGCGTTCCAGGTTATGATCGGAGAGTCGGCGCCGAAGGTGAAACTGTTGCCGACGAATAGGATCGACTTTGCGGAAGCCGGCGCCGCGAGCAGCGACGCTAGGGCAAGCAATCGCAGCATCAGCTGGTGATGAATGCGGTTGCGTCCCACCAGTAGTTGACCAGGACGTTGAAGCGCTCGATCGACTCGACATGGTGGTACCAGTCGCGTGGAATGAAGATTGCGTCGCCGGGCAAGAGTTCGGCCACTTGCGCGAGCTCCAGTGCTGCAGCGAAACGTGGAAATCGATCGAAGTCAGGCGCCGTCACATGCACCATGCTGATCCGTGCACCCGCAGGCGTCGGATCGTGAGGCCCCATGTAGAGATCAGCTTCCGCGGACGGCGGGAATAGAGTGAAGCGGCGTCGCCCTGCTGCGACCACCGCGACATTCTCGACTGGGTCGTTGTGGGTTGCCACTTTTGCCGCGTTGCCCATCCAAAGGCGCGGTTCCGCCATGGGGGGAACCCATGGCATCGGATGGGTCCGGGTAAATCCCGGGAAAAAGCGCTCGGCGAGCATGGCCTGTGCAGCAATCGCCGACGGCCGGTAGCTCTGCTCCTGCTCGCGAAGCCCCGCGAGAATCCCGGCGACATTGCCCTGGCCGCGGGTGAAATTGAACGATGACTGGCTGTCCCGCGAATAGTGAAACCGGCCTTCCTCTTCGGGGTCCGTCCGCAGGACGCCCGTCATGTGGGCGCTCGCCATTGCCTCGAGTAGCGCCATGGCTTCGCGCGCTTCGTGACATGCAGCTTTGACGAGCGGCCAATCACGAGCGATACGGCGCAGCACTGCGGGCCGCTCGCTCGGCAGGATTTCGGCGCGAAATTGATCCGGTGACGGTGCCCCCCACTCCGCAATAGGAGCGAGGGTGTCAGTTCGTAATGAACTCATATGCGTCCCATTCGCCCCGGCGGGCATTAATGCCTTTAGCACGAAGCGCTTCGATGTGCGGCTCCAGGCGCTTGGAGAATTCGGCTTCGTCGCGCCGGCCGTTGGGTCGCCAGGCAATCTCCGCCAAGGCAAGCAGACGGGGGAAAGTCATGAACTGGAGATAGCGTTCCGTTGAGATGAACTCCGTCCACACGCACGCCTCGATCCCGAGGACGCGCGCCGACTCGTCCGGGGTGAAGCCGTCGGGCACCGGTTCCCAGGCGAGCATCTTGGCGATCGATTGCGGACCGCCCTTATTTCCCTCCCACGGCGCGCCCGGCTCACCTGGGCCCTGAGGGTAGTCGAAATAGAGCTGGTCGGCCGGTGAAATCACGAGGTCGTGGTCCTCGTTCGCAGCCGCCTTGAGCACGTCCGGCCGATCCCTGCGCCACCATTGGATGATGACGCTTTTGGGCGCGTGGGCGTCGACCTGCTCGTCCCATGCCATCGGCCGCTTGCCGAGACTTTCGATGATCCCAACGACCTTGCGTCCGAAATAAGCCTGGACGTCCTGGTTGGTCTTCAGGCCTTGCTCGGCCTTGAGCCGGTCGACGTCAGCCATTCCCTTCCACATCTCGTCGCCAACCTCGTCGCCGGCGAAGTCTATGTAAGGTGCGGGGAACAGGCGGGCGACTTCGGTGAGAACGTCGCGGATAAAGTCGTAGGTCTTTGGATTCGCCGGATTGAACGCGCTTGCGGCGGGGTTGAAAAACTCGGGGTAGGATCGGGCTGCCGCTCCCGCATGGCCGGGCATCTCGATCTCGGGCACGACCATGATGTGCCGATCGGCAGCGTATCGTACGATCTCCTGCATGTCGGCGGTCGTGAAATATTGCGGCTTCCCGTCGACCATTGCGCCAACCTGGGTGAGCTTGGGGTAGCCCGGGATTTCCAGCCGCCACCCCTCATAGTCGGTCAGATGGAGCTTGAGGCGGTTGAGCTTGTACGCAGCCATTTCGTCGATGATCTTGAGCAAAGTCGGCTTGCCGAAGAAGTGCCGGCCCTCGTCGATCAGCAGCCCGCGCCAGGCGAACCGCGGGGCATCGCGAATCTCGATGCTGGGAACAGTCCGGACTCCGTTGGCCTTTGCAGTGACGAGCTGGCGCAAGGTCTGAACGCCGTAAAACAGGCCGCGCGGATCGGATGCCTCGATTAGGATGTCCTTGCCGGCCGCTCGAAGATGATAGGCCTCAGGACCGGGCATTTTCCCGGCCGGGACGAGGACCAGGCGAATTCGGCCCGCGCCTTTGCCGGGCTTGATCCCAAGGCTTTGCGACAGGAAAGCCGCCGTGGGTGCCGCCGCTCCCCGGCCCTCTATTTTCGTTCCTGCACCGAGTTTGACCTCGCCGTTATGCCAGGTGACGGAAGTCGGTAACGGGATTAGGGCCGGCCGAACGGGTGATTCCGCGCCTGCCTGCGCCGAAAACCCGAGAAACGCCAACGCCACGACGATACGAACGAACATATCTCTCCCGTTCCAACCCCCCCGCGCATACGTGCGTACGATCCCGCAGCTATCCGGTATCCGCAATGGCCCGTTGCGGAGGCGGGGATGCGTTGCCAATCTGCGCGCGCGATGAAGCGAAGCTCAACCATTGACGACGTCGCCAAGGCGGCCGGCGTAGCACGGGTGACGGTATCGCGAGTCCTCAACAACGGCGAAAATGTGCGGCCCGAGACCCGCGAACGGGTGCGGCGCGCGGTCGAAGAGCTGGGATATTCGGTCAACCAGCAGGCGCGCGCGCTCGCCAGCGGGGCCGGCCGGCAAATCATGCTGGTCCACGCCCATGACCCCGAGCGCGAGCCCAACAGTTACTATCATGCCGGCCTCGAGCTTGGCGCGCTGCGCGCTTGTTCGTCGCTCGGTTTCGATCTCGTCACCCGAGCGATCGATCCGCATGGGGACAGTCCGGCGAAGCTCCTGTCATCGATCCTCGAGCGCGACCGCCCGTTAGGGATCATCGTATCCCCGCCGCTGTCGGACGATGTCGAGCTCATCGACTCGGCGCAGCGTGCAAAGGTCAAAATCGTCGCCATTTCGGCGGGGGAGAAGGCGCGGGCGATCGTCTCCGGGGTGGGCATCAACGAGCGCGAGGCCGGCCGGACGATCGGCGATCATCTAGTCGGCCTGGGGCACAGGCACATCGGTTTTGTCCAGGGCCCGCCCGAACATCGGTCTGCGGCGCTGCGCTATGACGGGTTCGTCGATGCCCTCCGCGCCGCCGGGATCGGCGACGAGCCCTGGACCGCGACGGGGGATTTCACCTTCAAGTCGGGAGTCGAGGCGGCCGAACGTCTCCTGACCGAGCGCGTCCCGGTGACCGCTCTCGCCTGCGCCAACGATGACATGGCGGCTGGTGCGATGCTGGCACTTCACCGTGCCGGCCTCGAAATCCCTTCGGCAATGTCGGTCATGGGTTTCGACGACACGCCCATGTCGGAAATCGTCTGGCCGCCGCTCACAACGGTTCGCCAGCCGATCCAATATTTTGCCGAGCGCGCCGTTCATTTGCTGTTCGAGGCCGATCCCAGCTCCCAATATGAGGCGGTCGAGCATCAGCTTGTCGTTCGCGAGTCGACGGCTCCGCCCAACAGGTTCCGCAACGCTTGACAGCGCGGGGTCTTTGCATCACGAATGGAAGCGCTTCCATTTAGGGTATGGAAGCGGGTCATTCCGCGCACCTGCGCAGCATGCCCAAATAGGGGAGAAAAATCGTTGGTCATTCGCCCGCTGCGCTCGCGCCGTGCCATGTTGCTGGCCGGAGGATGTTGCTCGTCGTTGCTGGCCCTTGCGCTGCCGGCCCAGGCATTCGCCCAGACGGCTGATCAAACGACCCAGACGGATCAGTCCGTCGCTACCGGCCCAGGAGACGTGAACGCACAGCCGCCGGCGGATAAGGACGCGATCGTCGTCACCGGCATTCGTCGGAGCTTGCAAGATTCGATCAACATCAAGCGCCGGGAGCGTGGCACGGTCGAGGCCGTCTCCGCCGAGGAAATCGGCAAGCTGCCCGACGTCTCGATCGCGGAATCGATCGCCCGCCTTCCTGGCATCGCCGCGCAGCGTGTTGCAGGGCGTGCCCAGATTGTGTCGATTCGCGGCTTCTCGCCCGACTTTACGACAGTTCTGCTGAACGGACGTCAGCAGGCGAGTTCGGGTTTCAATCGCGCGGTCGAGTTCGACCAATATCCGTCCGAGCTCATGGGGTCGGTGGTGGTCTACAAGACGCCCGATGCCAGCATTTCGGGCATGGGTCTCTCCGGCACGGTTGATCTTCGAACCATTCGACCGCTCGAATATGGCAAGCGCGCCATCGCGGTGAACCTGCGCGGTCAGTTGGACGAAGATGGCGGGCGCAATGCCGACTATTCCAAATATGGCGGGCGGGGAAGCATCAGTTACATCGACCAGAATGAGAGCGGCACGCTCGGCTGGATGGTGAGCTATTCGCATCTCGACTCGCCGAGCCACACCAATCACACCAAGAATTGGTTCTACGGCGATTATGGGAACGGGGTCCAAACCCTCTCGGGTGACGAAATCCGCGCCATCAACTCGCGCGATATTCGCGACGGCATTACGGGCAGTTTGGAGTGGAAGCCGAGCGACGCCGTTCACTCCGTCCTCGACCTCTATTATTCGCGATTCAAGCAGAAGACGACGACCCGCGGCGCGGAATGGTTCTCATCGGCCTGGGTCGACGGCGTGACCTACAGCAACGTCCAGACCGAAACGCGCGACGGCGTTGTGTTCGACGTTGCGGACCATGTTGGCGGCACGCCTGGCGATCCCAATACGGGCGTCGTTCCGCAACTGCGGTGGGACGACAACAGACGCGTCGACCATCTTTTCTCGGCTGGCCTGAACAACGATTTCCGCCTTGCGGAGCGCACGCATTTGCTTGCCGACCTTTCCTATTCATCCAATAAGCGTGACGAAACGGACATCGAAATCTTCGGCGGTTATGGCTGCTGCAGTGCGCCAGATAATGGCACGCCTACGGGTCGAGTTTTCGACGAATACGATCGAGTGATCCCCGCCAATGGCTTCCTGCGGGACACGAATTTCGGCCTCGATTACGCCGATGCAAGCCAGGTTTCGCTCGGCGACCGCGCAGCGTGGGGCGGCTATGGTTCCGAGGGGCATATCAAGTCGCCGCACATCAAGGAGACGTTGGCCTCGGGTGACCTGACCCTTAGGCAGGACTTTGAAGGCGGCTCGGGAATCGGCAGGTTCTTCAGCAGCGTCGAGGCTGGCCTGGACTACACCCACCGCCACAAGCAGAAGACAGTCACCGAGCTCGACCTGTTCCTCAAGAACGGTCGCCTGCAGAGCCTGATCGATCCGCAATTCCTGACGGGTCCAACGTCGTTGGGCTTCTCCGGCAATATGGACATCCTGGGCGTCAAGGTCACCGACCTGGTGAACAACGGCGGCTATTACGACGTCGTCCAGCTGGAGGACTCGAACCATTTCGACAAGGCGTGGGACATCAAGGAAGATATCCTCACGTTCAAGGCGAAGGCCAATATCGATTCCGGCGACCTGCACGGCAACGTCGGCGTGCAGGTGGTCAGGCAAAAGCAGGACTCTACCGGACTGCGCATCAATACGGCGGTGTCGCCAATCGAGCTCATCAACGTCGATGAAGGCGCTACTTACACCGACGTCCTGCCCAGTCTGAACCTCTACTACGACCTGGACAGGCACAACCGACTTCGCTTCGCCTTGGCTAAGGTCATGGCACGACCGCGCATGGATGATATGCGCGCCAACTTAGTGCCAAGCTTCGACGGGGGTGCCTGCTCGGGCCCAGCCCGGCAGAATCTGCCGCCCTGCGGGCCCGGTGTCACGGTCAACCCCTGGTCGGCCAATGGCGGCAATCCGAAGCTTGAACCGTGGCGCGCCAAGGAGCTGGATGTCGGCTACGAATGGTATGGCGGCAGGGCGAGCTATTTTTCTGTCCACGGCTTCTACATGTGGCTGGATAACTACATCTATAACCAGCCTATCGCCGTTGACTTCACGGGCCTGACGCCACCGCCAACCGATTTGGCGAACCTCCTGCTCCAATGTGCAGGATGCACGATCAGTAACATTGGCACTCTTACCGCACCGGCCAATGGACAAGGTGGATGGATTCGCGGGGTCGAGGTGAGTGGTGCGTTCGAGTTCGGGCGGCTTGCGCACGTCCTCGACGGCTTCGGCGCGGCCGCCAGCGTGTCGTACACCGATTACAAGCTCAAACAGGCCGCGGCCAACGGCATTGGCAGCGTACTCCCCGGTTTTTCGAAGTGGGTTTATGACGCCACCGGCTATTACGAGAAGAACGGCTTCCAGTTGCGGGTCTCATATCGGCACCGGTCCGCATTCAAGGGCGAAATCGTTTCACTCTTCTCCAACCTGGGCTTCCCGATAATCGGAGCAGACAACCAGATGGATGCGCAGATCGGTTACACGTTCCAGAAGGGCTCGAGGCTGGACGGCCTCGGCATCGTCCTCCAGGTCAGCAACGTGCTCGATTCACCCTACCGGACTTTTTATGACGTGAATGGGGTGCAGACGCTGGAGACTTTCGAGAAATACGGGCGATCCTGGCTGTTGGGCGCCAGTTACCACTTCTAGGGGGTTCGAGTGACCGTGTTGGCTAGGCGCGCGAGGCCGCGAGTATTGGTGTGCCTCGCAGCTGTGCTTCTAGCCTCCGCCGCGTCGGCGGCCGATCCTTGGCCGAAACGCGCCGCGCCGACGACTGACTCGGCGCTCGAAGCGAAGGTTCGCGCGATCGTTGCGACCATGACGCTCGAACAGAAGATCGGGCAGATGACCCAGCCGGACATCCGCTCGGTGACTCCGGAGGACGTCCGCAAATATTATATCGGGTCTATCCTCAACGGCGGCGGCGCCTGGCCGTCGATGAACATGCATTCGAAGGTCGACGACTGGCTGAAGCTGTCGGACGCCTTCTACCGCGCGTCAATGTCGACCGACATGAAGGTCAAGGTACCGGTGATCTGGGGAACAGACGCCGTCCACGGGCACAACAATATCTATGGCGCTACGCTCTTCCCGCACAATATCGGGCTGGGCGCCGCACATGACCCCGAGCTCATGACCCGGATCGGCCGCGCGACCGCGACAGAGGTGCGCGCGACCGGCATCACCTGGGTGTTCGCTCCAACTTTGGCCGTCGTCCAGAATCCCCGCTGGGGGCGGACGTACGAAAGCTACAGCTCGGATCCCGCGCTGGTGCGCGGCTACGGTGAAGCTATGGTGCGCGGCCTCCAGGGAAAGCTCGGTACGCCGACGTCCGTCCTAGCGACGGCCAAGCATTGGCTTGGCGACGGCGGCACGTTCCACGGCGTCGACCAGGGCGAGACACGGACCAGCGAAGCCAACCTCGCGCGCACCCACGCCGCGGGTTACTACGGCGCTTTCCAGGCGAACGTGCAGACGGTGATGGTGAGCTATTCCAGCTTTACCGACACGGCGTCCGGAAAGCGCCGGGGCAAGATGCACGGCAACGCGCATCTGGTGGGCGATGTCCTCAAGCGCCGGCTCGGTTTCGACGGCCTCGTAGTTAGCGACTGGAACGGGATCGAGCAGGTGCCGGGATGCACCAAATGGCACTGCCCGCAAGCGATCAATGCCGGCATCGACCTCATCATGGTCCCCGACGACTGGAAGCAGTTCATGCCGGCGACCGCGGAGGACGTCCGGGCCGGACGGATTCCGATGAGCCGGATCGACGACGCGGTGTCGCGCATCATCCGGGTCAAGCTAAGGTCGGGATTGTTCGACGCATCGCCGGCGACCGGACCTCATCCGAATTCCCAGGTACTGCATTCGCCCGCCGTTCGGGCGATTGCGCGCGAAGCCGTTCGAAAGTCGCTCGTACTTCTGAAGAATGATGGAGTCCTTCCCTTGAAGCGCGGGGGCAGGATCCTTGTCGTGGGCAAAGGCGCGGACAGCCTTCCGATGCAGGCCGGCGGCTGGTCGCTGACCTGGCAGGGCGATCAGACGACCAACGCGGATTATCCCAACGCCGACACGCTGCTTTCAGCGATGCGCAAGTCGCTTGGCGCGGTTCGGGTCGATTACAGCGCGGATGGAAACGGCGTGGATGTTCGCCGCTACAGCGCCGTCGTCATGGTCGCTGCCGAAAATCCGTATGCGGAGATGAAGGGCGACATCACCTTCCCGGCTTCGATGCGCCACACAAGCCGTTACCCTCAGGACCTCCGGACGCTCGATCGGGTGAGCGGCAAAGGCGTTCCCGTGGTCACCCTGCTGTATTCGGGCCGTCCAGTCGCGGTCAATGACCTCATCAACCTATCGGATGCGTTCATCGCGGCGTGGCTTCCGGGGACCGAGGGGCGTGGGATCGCCGATATGCTCGTCGCCGCCCCGAACGGACGGCCCGCGTTCGAATTCACCGGGCGACTGTCGTTCGACTGGCCAGCGGGCGACTGCCTTTCGAAGCAAGGCGGAATTCAGTTCCGTCGCGGCTATGGGCTGTCGCTTGCGCCTCACGCCAGGCTCGGCCGGCTTCCTGAAGCGCGGCCGGTCATGGCGTGTCCGGCACAAAGCCATTAGCTTTCAAGCCGATGCGCAAGATTCTCATAGTGGGTGGCGGAACGGCTGGGTGGATGACCGCCGCGCTATTCGGTAAATTGTTTCAGGGCCTTTACGACGTCGAGCTGGTCGAAAGCGAAGCGATCGGCACGGTCGGCGTCGGCGAAGCGACCATTCCCGCGATCAAGAAGTACAACGAACTCGTTCAACTCGACGAAGCCGAGTTCATGCGGCGCACGCAGGGGACCTTCAAACTCGGAATCCAGTTTGTCGATTGGCTCCGGCCGGGCCACAAATATATCCACGGGTTCGGCGTGATCGGCCAGGATTGGGAATGGTTGCGTTGCCACCATTACTGGCTGCGCGCCCACGAGCGAGGCCGGGCGCGCGACTTTGCCGATTATTCGATCAATACCGCGGCCGCGCTCGCCAACAAGTTCATGCACGCCCGCGCCGACATGGCCGAATCGCCCATCGGGCACATCGCCCACGCCTTCCATTTCGACGCTTCGCTCTACGCCAAATATCTTCGCGGCCTTGCCGAGCAGCACGGCGTCAAGCGCACGGAGGGAAAGATCGTCGATGTCGGAATGCATGAAAATGGCGACATCGCCTCGGTCACGCTGGAAGGCGACCGCAGGATCGACGCGGATTTCTTCATCGACTGTTCGGGCTTCCGCGGACTGCTGATCGGCCAGACTCTCGGAACCGAATACGAGGATTGGACACACTGGCTGCCATGCGATCGCGCAATGGCGGTTCCCTGCGCGAGGAGCAGCCCGCTGACGCCTTATACGCGTTCGACGGCGCGCACGCCGGGCTGGCAGTGGCGGATCCCGCTGCAGCACCGCACCGGCAACGGCCTCGTCTATTCGAGCAAGCATATCGACGACGACACGGCCGAGAAACTGCTCCTCGAAAACCTCGACGGCGAGCAGCTCGCCAATCCCAACAAGCTGCGATTCACAACCGGCAAGCGGACCAAGATGTGGAATCGCAATTGCGTTGCGATCGGCCTTTCGGCGGGCTTCCTCGAACCTCTCGAATCGACCAGCATTCACCTCGTTCAGGCGTCTGCGATCCGCCTCGTTCGCCTGTTCCCGGATCGCGCGACGGACCAGGCGACGATCGACGAGTTCAACCGCCAGTCGGATTTCGAGTGGGAGCGGATCCGTGACTTCATCATACTCCACTATTGGGCGAACGAGCGCGACGGCGAATTCTGGGAATACTGCCGGACGATGGAGCTGCCGGCGACGCTGCAGCGCAAGATCGACCTGTGGAAGTCCAACGGTCGCATCTTTCGCGAGGACGATGAGCTGTTCAGCGAGGAAAGCTGGATCCAGGTCTTCCTCGGCCAGGGGATCGTGCCGCGCGGCTACGACCCGCTGGTCGAAATCAAGAGCGACGCGCAGATTGAGCAGTTCCTTGGCAATATCGCAGCGACAATCGACCGCTGTGTCGATGTCATGCCGACACACGGCGAATATGTGAGCAAGTTCTGCCCGGCGGAATCCGTGGCGTGAAGCGGGTCGTGCTCGTGCTCCTTGGAGCGCTGACCGCCGCCTGCACGTCGATTCAATTGCCGCCCCCGTCGACTGCGGAAATGTGGCTGACGACCGCGGACGAAACGCAGAAACTCGCGGCGCAGCCTGCGATCGCGGCCGCCGGCGCAGCGACGGGCGATGAAGCGCTAGTCATAAATTCAGGCCAGCACTTCCAGCGCATGCACGGCTTCGGCGCCGCGATGACCGATGCCTCCGCGGAGCTATTGAGCCGCCTGCCGGAAGCCAAACGCCGGGCGATCATGACGGAGCTCTTTTCCCGGGCGAACGGCGGTCTTGGATTGTCGTTCACCCGATTGACCGTCGGGGCGTCCGACTTTTCGCGAACTCATTACAGTTACGACGACCCGCCGGGGAACGCGCCCGATCCGGAGCTCCGCTTTTTCTCAATCGATCCCGCCCGCAAGTTCGTGCTGCCGCGCGTTCGGGAGGCGCTCGCGATCAATCCCGACTTGAAGGTAATGATCAGCCCCTGGAGCGCCCCGGCGTGGATGAAGACCACGAAAAGCCTGATCCAGGGCCAGCTCGAGCCGGCCTTCTACCCGGCATTCGCCAACTATCTTGCCCGGACCGTCGAGGATTTCGGCCGCGAGGGCGTGCCGGTGTCGATGGTGACGATCCAGAACGAGCCGGACTTTGAGCCAGGCGACTATCCGGGGATGCGGGTCAATCCTTCGGAGCGGGCGATCATCATCGGCCGGCATGTCGGGCCGGCCTTCCGCGCTCGTGGCCTTAAGACGCAAATCCTCGATTACGATCATAATTGGGACAATCCGGAAATGCCGCTCGCGGTGCTTTCGGACCCGCAAGCGCGCAGCTTCATCGCCGGGGTCGCCTGGCATTGTTACGAGGGTGATGTTCCAGCGCAGTCGCCGGTCCACGACGCCTATCCCGACAAGGATGCGTGGGAGACGGAATGCTCGGGCGGCGAATGGTCCCCGAAGTTCGCCGAGACGCTTGGCTGGATGACCGACAAGCTGATCATCGGAGCTTCCAACAATTGGTCGCGCGGGTCTTTGTTATGGAATCTCGCGCTCGACCCGCAGCATGGGCCGCATCATGGCGGATGCGGCGACTGCCGCGGGGTCGTAACGATCGATCCTGCGACCGGCGTCATCGCGCGCAACGTCGAATATTATGTGCTCGGCCACGCGAGCCGGTTCATCCTCCCAGGCGCCTATCGGGTGGCTACCGCCAGGCATGACAATGGCATCGAAGCCGCCGCGTTCCTCAATCCCGATGGGAGCAAGGTTGTGATCCTGCATCGCAATTCGGGAGATGGACCGGTCACGATCGCCCTCGACGGGCGGCATTATTCGATCGCGCTCCCGAACGGATCGGTCGCGACCATTCGCTGGCCCCGCCAAACAAGTCGTGACTGAGGGCGCCGAAGACAGGCGCCGCGCCTTTCTCGCTTTCGCGGCGGTGACCACGCTCTTTTTCGCCTGGGGCTTCATCACGTCGAACAACGATCCGCTGATCGTCGCCCTGCGCGCTGCATTCAGCCTCGATTATACCGAGGCGCTGCTCACTCAGATCGTCTTCTTTCTCGCCTACGGCCTGTTGTCGCTCCCCGCTGCCTGGCTGACCAGCCGGATCGGGGCGGTGGACATGATCCTCGGCTCGCTGGCCGTGATGGCGATCGGCTGCCTCCTGGTTGTTTTCAGCACGAGCGCCGGTGACTTCCGGCCGATTCTTGCTGCGTTGTTCGTCCTGGCCGGCGGCTTCACCGCCTTGCAGGTGGCGGCGAATCCGCTGGCCGCCGAACTCGGATCACCGCATCGAAGTCATTTCCGCCTGAACTTTGCCCAGGCATTCAACTCGCTGGGCGTTGTCATCGGAGTTCATTTCGGCTCCCTCGTGATGCTTGGCGATCCGGCGCTCCGCGAGGGATCGAGCTTCGTTGGAAGCCTGAGCAAGCGCGGCGAACTGCTGGGGGCGGTCGATCGCGCATTCCTCATCATGGCCGCGCTGCTCGCCGCTCTGTTGGTCTTCTTTGTTTTCCTGCGTAACTTTCTCATCCGCACGGCCCCGAATCATCACCGAGAGGTCCACGCCGGCATGTTCGAGGCGCTGCGCTCGCCGTGGGCGATGTTCGGCGCCGCCGCCATCGGGCTCTATGTCGGCGCGGAAGTCTCGATCGGCAGCATCATGATCAATTTCCTGAACCAGCGCCAAGTGCTCGGCCTGCCGTTCGACGATGCCGGAGTCTATCTCGCCAACTTTTACTGGGGCGGCGCGCTCTGCGGCCGGTTGGTCGGGACCGCGCTCCTGACGCGCATTCGGGCGAGCCATCTGCTCATGGCCTGCGGTGCTTTGGCAGGCCTTCTGTGCCTAACCGTCCTTGCGGCCAGTGGCCCCGTTGCGGGCTATGCCGCCCTTTCGATCGGCTTTTTCAATTCGATCATGTTCCCGACCATCTTCGCCATCACGCTCGAGCGGTCGGGAGTATCGCAAAGCTCCACGTCGGGGCTTTTGTGCCTGGCGATTTTCGGCGGGGCATTGTTGCCGATCGCGGTTGGCACGATAGCGGATCGCTTCGGTCTCAGCGCATCCTTCGCAGTTCCGCTCGCCGCTTATACCTTTATCGCTTTCTTCGCGCTGGCTTCTCGGGACCGGAACGCGAGCGAGGGACTCCCTGCCGAACCACCGGTGAGCGCGTCGCCGATCCCATGATGATTTTCACGCCCTTGTTGCTGGCGCTGACGGCGCAATCGGCGTTCACCGTCACGAACGCAGTCTATCGCGGCCCGATGAAGCGGCCGCCCAAGTCCCGGCTCGTCTGGAACGACGACTTCAATGGTAAGGCGCTCGATACCGCAAAGTGGCGGTACGACACGGTCCGCAACAAGAAAGGCTGGTTCAACGCCGAGCTGCAATATTATTCCGCGGGACGCCCCGAAAACGCCCGCGTTTCGAACGGGCTCCTGACCATCGAGGCGCGCCACGAAACGCCCTCGCAATATCCCGATTGGGGCGGCCAGCATTACACCTCGGCAAGGATCATTTCGAACGGAGCCGGATGGACCTACGGCTTCTACGAAGTCCGGGCGAAGCTGCCGTGCGCCCGCGGCTCCTGGCCCGCCATCTGGATGCTGCCCGTCGACCTCAAGAAATGGCCCGACGACGGTGAGATCGACATCATGGAACAGGTCGGGGCCGAGCCTAATCTGATTTACGCGTCGCTCCACACGGGGCTCTTCAATCATGTCCTGAAGACGCAGCGAAGCGCCCAGAAGCTCGTCCCGACGAGCTGCAGCAAATTTCACGTCTACCAGCTCGACTGGCGGCCGAATTCCATCACCATCGGCGTGGACGGCCATGGGATTCTGCGGGTTCTCAACGACCGGCCCGGCGGCAAGGGCGCCTGGCCCTTCAACGTGCCGTTTCACATAATCCTCAACCTCGCGATCGGCGGCAACTGGGCGGGCGCGAAGGGCATCGACGATGCCGCGATGCCGCAGCGGATGGACGTTGACTACGTGCGCGTCTGGCAAACGCCGGGCGGGGAGAGCGGCTGAACGCGAAGGAGCATGATGTGGTTGGGCGTATGAAGATTTCGTCGCTGGCGATCCTGGCCGGCCTGGCTTGCTTCGCGCCGGCGGGCGCGAGTCCAGCGGATCAACCGTGGCTCGACCCGAACTTGCCGCCCGAGACGCGGGCGCATTCCGCGGTCGCGGCGATGAGCCTGGATGAAAAGCTGAGGCTCGTCTTCGGCTACTCCGACCAGGCGCTGACGGACATTGCCAAGGTCCCGGATGACGTCGTGTCGCCCGAGCTGAAAACCTACATCGTCACGCACCTCGTCAAGGGATCGGCGGGCTTCGTTCCCGGCGTTCCGCGCCTCGGCATTCCCGACCAGACACAGACCGACGCATCGATGGGCGTTCGCAACAGTTTCATCCCAAGCACCGCCTTGCCGTCGTCCCTGGCGACCGCCGCGAGCTTCGATCCGGACGTACCGCGAGCGGGCGGCGCGATGATTGGCGCCGAAGCCCGGGCGACCCGCCACAACACGATGCTATCGGGCGGCATCAATCTCGCCCGCGAACCGCGCAACGGCCGCAATTTCGAATATGCGGGGGAAGATCCGCTGCTTGCCGGCGCGATGGTCGGCGCGCTGATCGACGGAATCCAGTCCAACCGCATCATCTCGACCATCAAACATTATGCGGTGAACGATCAGGAAACGCTTCGCACCAGTCTCGACGTCACCATCTCGGCCGAAGCCATGCGGCAGTCGGACCTGCTCGCCTTCGAGCTCGCGATCGAGAAGGGCTCGCCCGGCTCGGTGATGTGCTCCTACAACCTCATCAACGGCCGCTGGGGCTGCGAGAATGATTACCTGCTCAACACGGTCCTGAAGCACGATTGGGGCTACAAGGGGTTCGTGATGAGCGACTGGGGCGCCGTCCATTCGACTGTGGGCGCAGCCAACAACGGGCTCGACCAGTTCACCGGCTTTTGCTGCGCAACCGACAAGCCGTGGTTCGCCCCGCCCGCGATGAAGGCGGCGCTGACGTCCGGCGCGATCCCGCAGAAGCGGCTGGACGATATGGTCGAACGGATCCTCTGGGCGCTGTTCGACAAGGGTCCGGTCGACAATCCCGTGAAGGCCACTCCGATCGACTATGCCGCCAACGCCGCGGTTTCGCAGAAGGCTGCGGAGGAATCTCTGGTTCTTCTGAAGGACGAGGGCGGCCTGCTCCCCCTGCGGCGCGTAAAATCGATCGCGGTCATTGGCGGCAATGCCGACAAGGGCGTCCTTGCGGGCGCCGGATCTTCCGACGTGACGCCGATCGGTGGAGCCGTGATGATCGACAATCACACCTATTTGCCGTCACCGCCGCTCGATGCGCTCCAGCGCGAGCTGCCCAAGGCGAAGATATCCTTCGACTCCGGCACCGATATCGCATCGGCCGCGGAGCGCGCCGGGCGGGCCGACGTCGCGATCGTTTTCCTGAACCAGCATCTGAGCGAGGGGTCGGATCACGCGCTCGAGTTGACGGGCAACCAGGACGCACTGGTCGCGGCCGTGGCAAAGGCCAACCCCAAAACTATTGTCGTCGCCGAAACCGGCGGCGCAATCTACATGCCATGGGTGGATCAGGTGCCCGCGATCCTCGAAGCCTTTTATCCCGGAATTCGCGGTGGACCGGCGATCGCTCGGATCCTGACCGGTAAGGTGAATCCGTCCGGCCACCTTCCGATCAGCTTCCCCGCTTCGCCTGACCAGCTTGCTCGAAAGGAAATCGCCGGCCTCGGCCAGCCCGATGGAACGCCAGCGGAGGTTGCGTACGATGAAGGGGCTGCAATCGGCTACAAATGGTACGACCTGAAGGGTTACAAGCCGTTGTGGTCGTTCGGCCACGGCCTCAGTTACACGCGGTTCACGCTTTCGAACCTTGAGGCAAGACCGGATGGCAAAGCCGTTCGTGCGAGCTTCTCGATGCGCAATTCCGGCAAGCGGACTGGTAAAGGCGTGGCCCAGCTGTACATCGCTCCACATGATTGGCGCGCTTCCGGGTGGGAAGCGCCAAAGAGGCTCGGTGCATTCGCCAAGGCCGGCCTGAAGCCGGGCGAGAGGAAGCGGATCGAGCTCACCGTCGATCCGCGCCTGCTCGCGACCTACGAGGCGGCGGGCAACAATTGGCACATCAAGGCTGGAACCTATCGCCTGATGCTTGGCGAAGCGTCGGATGGTGAGATGGCGGTCGCTGACGTGACCCTGCCCGACAGCGTCTGGAGCGCGTCCAGGACCAGCGAACCATGATCAAGGGACACGTGAATCCACATCGACGCGGATGATCGTGCCATGGACGAATGAAGGCCCCGCGGCGGCCAGATCCTGAGGGGTGATGGTCTCGAGCAGCGCGCGAAGCTGTTCGTGCGATCTGAGGCCACCCGTTTCGACGAAGTTACGAGCGAGCTTGGCGGTCAGCTCCTCGTTGCCCTGAGCCGCCGTCAGGTCGCGGCCGAGGAGATGATTCCGGGCCGCCTCGACTTCGTCCGCAGTCGGTGGCTCGCTCACCAACCGCGCGAGCTCGGCCCGGAGCTCCGCCTCCATCGCGTCGGCCTTGTCGGGATCCACCCCAGTCGAAATGGTCGCCCAGCTGCGCAAGCCGTCGGTCCGGATGAGGCTGTAGATGTGATAGACCAAGCCCTTGTCGCGGATCGCCGAATTGCCGAGCCGTCCGGAATAATCGTGGGTGATGACGTAGAGCAGCATGCGCCAGACAAAGGCGTCGCGCGTGCCCGGGCGTGGACCCTCGGCGATGTAGCCGAGCCCGCCTTGCGCCAGCGGCTTGGAAATCGTCGCTCGAACGAACTTGGGCTTTTCGGCGCGGCCGGCCGGCGCGGCGGAAAGCTTGGCCGGAGTCGCGCGGCCGAATTGCTGCTCGAGTATTGCGAAGGCTTGGTCCGGCTCGACCTTGCCGCTGACGATCACGGCCACCGGCCCTGGAGCCTTGCTCGAATGCGCGTCTATCGCGGCTGAGATGAGCTGCTGCAGACGGGTTGCCGGATCCTCGCTCGGCGCTTCCGGGGCTTGGGCGCCCCGGCGAGCGGCAACGGCAGCTTCGCTGACGAGCGCGCCAAGATCCATTGCAGGCCCGCTGCGGATCAGCGCGTCGAGTCCGGCCAATTCGTCGGGGCGAGCACCGCCGTCGATCGGCGCGGAAAGCAGCAGCTCGACCGTCGCCGTGTCGGATAGCGGGTTCGGCTGCACCATCGCCGGTAGTCCGGCTGGGAGATGCCGGAGTTGAGGCTGCCCCGCCGGCGCGACAAGCGTTGACGTTAGCGGACGGTCGCCGGCCGGGTGGGGATTGCCTGCGGTCGCGAGCGCGGGCGGCGGCTTGCCCGGCACCATCCAGCCAAATGTCAGCCTGGAAGGCAGGAGATAAATGCGAGCGATCCGCTGGACGTCCGCTGCGGTCACGGCGGCGATGAGCCGCGGCATGATGAGGAGATTGTCCAGGGCGCCGATGCCCTCGAAGAAGGCGAGCTGATGAGCGGCGTCTTCGGTCGTCTGGACGTCGTCGGCCACCGCGCGGATCACCGCAGCCTTGGCCTCAGCAAGCCGCGTCCCGGCGGGCGGCCGATCGCGAATGGCCGCGATCCGGTTCAGGACCTCGCTTTCCAGCGCGGCCCGATCCGCCTTGGCCGCGATCGAGCCGCTGACCGTGAACAGGAACGGATCGCGGGTCGGCGGAAGCCAGGTCGCGATGTCCTCCGTCGCTCCAAACAGAAGCGATCCTTTGGTCGCTTTGGTCGCCGACCAATCGTCCTGGCGGAGGTTCACTCCCGAGCCACCCGAAAGGATCTGCTGGAGGACGAGGAAGGCGGGAAAGTCCGGGCTCGATGCCGCGGGTGCGTGAAAAGCGAGCTCGAAATATTGGCGCTCGACCGGGCCGCCCAGGACCATCCGGCGCTCGCCGCGCTGCGGCAGTTCGACCGTGTAATTTGGCGGTGGAACAGGCCGTGGCGAAACATCTGCGAAGTCCTTCGCGACGAGTGCACCAGCCTCCGCAGGCACGAAGTCGCCGACGACCGCCAGCACCGCATTCCCGGGCGCGTAGTGGCTCGCATAATAAGCGCGCGCATCATCGGCCGTCAGCCGTTC
>Ga0207657_10001588_pt1 | contig 24427 bp, 19 predicted proteins | sample KBSC33metaG_FD_184316 | JGI IMG/M metagenome (GOLD analysis project Ga0207657, IMG submission 184316) | Corn rhizosphere microbial communities from Kellogg Biological Station, Michigan, USA - KBS C3-3 metaG (SPAdes) (version 2) | ecosystem: Host-associated > Plants > Roots > Rhizosphere > Soil ... | reverse complement strand
TGCGCATCGCGTATCGTTCGTTTGAGCGTGCGCCGCTCTCCGGCGATCTGATACGGAATGCGCAGCGCTTGTAGGAAGGGCTCGCCTACTTGGCGGAATACTTGAAGCTTCGAGCCCGAGATACCCGAGCGATCGCCGAAATCGCCGCGGTACGAGGCGAGGATGAACACCGGAATACCGTACTGCGGCCCCATGTGCATCAAGGCGAGTCCGCCTTTCAACAAGCCCGCGATGCCGGTGACGAACACCGCGCGACGCCCAGCGATCGCCGCGCCGGCGGTAAGCGCCACACCGCCATCCTCGGAGGCGACCGTCACGCATTGAAAGTAGGGATCGGCTTGCACTGCTTGCGTGAGTGAGACCGTGGGTTCCTCCGGAAGCGTGACGTAGAGGTCGATCTTCTCCTCCTTCAGCGCTTCAATGATCAATCGTGCGGGTTCGGCATCCATCGATTCTCCTGGCATCGCGAAAAGAGGACGCCCCCGCTGCATCGGGCAGCGGCCGCGCCAGTCTGCGCAGACATAGCGCGGGACCGGAAGAGATGTCAATTTGATTTTCTGCTCGACGAGAAACCCACCGTCGTCTCTGTGGGTGATGGTGCCAAGCCTGAGTGCTGAGTCATTTAACAATCAGGCTCACTGAGAAGTGAATCCCGCAACGGTTAGCTAAACAGTCAAAATTCAGGCCTGACTTCTCGTTTGGATGCGACGCTCTTAGGTGGCTGCGCAAGATTGCTAAAAAAGGGCTGCCCTATCAATCGCTCGTCAACGAGATTTTGGCCGGTGAGATGAAACTTCACCGGATAGGCCGTACTCAGAAGCTTACGGCGCGACACGAAATGGCACATCTTACGGCAATCAGAAACCAATGGTGGCTATCGCCGACAATCTACCCCGATAGCTTTCTGTTGACCGGATCAGGTTCTCGTGGTCAATGGTGTAGAAATGTTATGATAAGTACTCGGCTTGACCGACACTAAAGAGCAATTCCGCGATGCTCCGACACTACCGTAAGACCATCATTGATCTGAAGACCCAAATTAACGAACTGTCTCGCGCCCTCGACGACCACGAACTTCTATTCCAACTTCAATGTTCTTTGATCAAGCGAATTGTTAATACGGAACGAAAGATTATTAAACGCAAAATAACGAGAGATTCATTAAAGCCAAAACTAGCCGAAAAGGGTCGATCAAGAAGATCCTCAAGAGCCTTAACTCACCGAATCAGCAGGCTGGATCGTCGAATTGGGCATTTTAAATGGATGCTTTACATCTATCGATCATTCGGTGATGCGATTGCGTTTCTATATTTAGATAAATGGAATATTAAGCCGCTGCTCTACGACCAGTCGACAGCCAAGGTGAAGCAAGATTCGGGCTACCTAACTGCCAAGAAAGGGCTGATTAACGAATTGGCTTTGGTTTTAGATGCAAAGAAAAACAACGTCCCCGCGCTCTTAACTGATCTTACCAACAGCATTCGGTATGGCGACGTGTGCTTGCTTGGAAGCTCGGTCCCCGAACTGTTGGAAGTTAAGTCCAGTCACAATAAGAATAGCCGCGTCAATCGCCAACTATTGGAACTCACAAAAGTTCAAGATTATCTTTTGAACGACGAAGGGTATGACGTCCGAGGAGCGGCGTTCTGTCAGCGAGTAGCGATTCGGATAAATGAGAGAAATCACATTGATCAGCTAAATATGTGTATAGCTGAAGCTCTCGACGTGGGTCATTCGAGCAAGCAGCCAGAACCCGGATTCCATATCTTCGTTAAAGCGACTGATTCACAAGTTTATTACGACAAAGTCTTTGGAGCGTTGTCTCAACCGGTGCCATTCTTTCTCAACGAATATAAGAACAACGAATGGTGGATGTCGTATTATCCGTTCGCGCTTTCAATTAGAAACCCAGAACACCTCTTTCTTTTCCTTAACGGAGACATTTTTATCCTTGTAATCGTTGATCTTGGAGAGATGGCCAAGCTAGCTGAGAAACGGCAGCTAAAACTCACCCCGCTCGATGATCCAGATATGGCGTTTCAAATTGAGGGTGAACGAGATTATCTCGAAGGCCCTTTTGTTCTCAAAATGTCGCGACATTTTTTTACTAGAATTGCTTTGGAGTGTCTTTCATTGGATTGGGTACTGGATACGGCGGAAAATAATATTTCACAGTTACAAGCGCTTGCTACGCATCATGATGCTCGGTCGAAAATGCATAGCGGCACACGCACGGGTGGAAACCGTTTGGTTGTTGTGCGGGATCCAAGATCAAGTAACTCTTCGGGGGAAGTGCCAGGCGGGTGAGAGCCGTGGGAAGGCTTGGCTGGGGAGCCTTGGGAGAAACTACCGGCAGAAAATTGTAGTTATTGTCGTGCCTGACTCTGGCGTTCCGCCTTTTTGGGAACGACAAAGCTGTTAGACACTCTGGCTGTGCCCTAAAGTGTCCCCTATGATGTGAACGTGTCGATCTTTTTTGGAATGATCATTTGGGCCATTGCGGTGGTTCATCGCGTAGGTTGAACGATGGATAGCGGAGCAGGAGGAGCCGCAGTACATGCGGGCGTTGATTTCCAACAGCGTCTGGTCGCTTATTTCGCGACGGCAATGTTAAGCGAGGTTGATGTCTCGCCGATGCTTGCGGTTTCGGAACCCTTACTCATTGAACGAATTTCTATGGAAACCGCTGACTCCGTTGACGATTTCTCGCTTGACTGTCACGGCGAGCGTAGAGTGCTTGTTCAGGCTAAATCATCTCCCGTATTGTCATCCAACCCGGGCAGTGAATTCGCTGCTGCCGTTAACCAGTTCGTTAACCAGTTTTATGATGATAGGGGTACGAACAATCTATATGTTTTGGCGGTAGGACCTAACGCGTCCGCTAGGATCACGCAGCAGCTCCGGAAACTCCTTTTGGCGATTAGATACGACAGTAACGCGTGGAAAAGAGCTCCGCTTACCAACGTCGAAAAGGATGTACTAAACATCTTTTCGCAGCTTGTCCAAAGTTTTTCTCAGGAACGGGGTGGCTGTGAATTAACCGACCACGAATTGATCCGATTCGCTCAGAGGGTTCATGTTGCGACCTTTGACATGGATGATTCAGGTAGCGATTGTCGTACCGCTTATATTTTGTTGCGCGTGCTAACGCGACTAAAATCACCAGCGGACTTGGTCTGGTCTCGGCTTGTTCAGTTGTGTCTTGACGCATCGAAAAGGCGTCTGCAGATAGGAAAGGATGGGTTGCGCAGCTCTCTATCTCGATTTATCGAAGATGCTCATGAGAAATACGAAGCCCAGTCGTTTTTCGAAATCGCGCAAACCGGATCGGTTGAAGCTGGGAAAGAAATTGTTCTGCTTTCATTCGATGAGACAAAGATTCTCATTGCCGAGCTTCATCGGTTCGATGGGCAGGGAAAACCGCGTGTTAAGTTCGCAAATAATAAATGCACACTCCAAAGCGGCGAGTATGTTCTACTCCATAGAACCTCAACAATTGTCGGGATGGAGCGATATCTTGTTAAGCACTCCCAATCATATGCCGATCGGCAAGTCGTTCTTATGCCCGCGGTATTCGATGCAGATCCTAATCTGTCGAATGCTGCAAAAGCACGCGCCGCATGGGTTCGAGAGAAACTGGACCAGCTCAGAGACAAATTAAGCTGTCTAAATTGTGGGAAGTCTGTCTCCGCCCGCATTGCGACGGTGATAGAGGTGGACGATCAAGATCATTCGCCCGATGCCGGTATCGTTCACGAGCATTGTGTTCAGCCAATGCATCGTGTTCTTGGGGAGATTGTAAGCAAGTTCGCCGAGGATAATCCGCATCTAATTGATTTCGATATTAAGTTGTGGGTCCAGAAGCTCCGAACTGGGCAAGGCTTGCTTACTGGATTGCGTGGGTCTCAGAATGCAAGCGGCGCGCGGATTGTCTGGAACCCCGATCTAGTTGAAACGAATCGTCGTTATTGTATTCGGATTCTCCTTTCGGACGGCAGCCGGCCTGCTATATTGCGTCGCGAAAAAGTCCATCAATTCTCACTATCCGAAGCCAAGGAAAAAGTCACCGAGTTCGAGAGACATTTAGCGGATGGGCTGCGTATCGGAAATCCTCTTTTTATGTCCGCCGACGGGCGCATTTTCGGAGATCGTTCGTCGCTTGCCAAAATGTACCCCGAAGAAAGTGTCTCGGAGTGTAAATCTGCCGAGGTTGTTTTGTTCTCCCGGCAGATTGCCGAAGAATTTGACCGATGGGAGAATTACTACGCTCCACTTATTACGATCCGTGTAGGTGAATCGGAGGAACTTTTTAAGATCGGCAACGCGATTGTCTTCTTGAGCGACGTCTTTCAGGTTGAAAAACATTTTCTAAATTGGGCGGCAGCGGGCATCATTTTGCCAGATTATTATCTCGAGATTATTGAAGACGACGCTGCGTTCGACATTGTAATGAAGAACAATTTATCTACGGGACTTCTGGCTGTAATCGACCCGTTCCTCGCCCCGGACGGTACCGTGATGAACGGCCAACTTGTAATGCCTATCGCGGCTGCTATTGAGGCCAGCAAACAAAACTGACGTAATTAACGGCTTCACAGAAATGCTGCCTTTCGACAACAATTAATGAAAGTCTTCCGATAACGTCCCGCATGATGACGCGCGCAGCGCAGGAAGCAGGGTCAGGCTTTCTATTCTTGCGAATCAGGGCACAGATCGGGGCCATCTATGCGGTCGCAGCAGGCCCAGCTCAGCGGCAACCGCTTGCTCGACAACGGTACCCTTGAAGGGGAGGGCGCGGCAAAAAGGAGCATGCGATTTTTGATGGCGAGATCAACGATCTAAAGTCACTTGATGAGGCGCTGGAACTCGGCGTCGTCAAAGAGCGCGGCAAAGGACTTGTTGCGCTTTAACTGGCCCTTCTGCGCGGGGTTGGAGGCGATGGCGCGCTCGATCGCTTTCAGTGCCGCCGCCTTGTTGCCCTGGCGCAGGCTGATGTCGGCCATTGCCACCAGTGCCAGATCGTCCTCGGGCGAGGCCTTGAGTGCGCTCTCGGCGAGTGCCATGGCGCCTGTGAGATCGTTCTTCTCGATCAGCGGGCCGATCCGGCCAATCATCTCGAAGCCACGCGTGACACCCAGGATGCGGCGCAGCTCGACGAGCGGCTGCTTGTGGTCGTCGACACGGATGTCGAGCAGCGTGTCGTCGTAGTCGGCGCGAACCAGTGGCTTGACGATCTTGAGCATCGCGCCCTGCATGCCGCGGCGGTCGCCGCCTGCAGCCTGGCCGGCATCGAGGGCAGCCAACAGGCGCTCTGCCAAGGGACCCTTCACGGCCTCGAAGGCCTTGCCCATCTCCTCGATCACATTGCCATTGGCCAGCGTGTTGCCCTGCACGCAGTAGGTCGGCGTGCACTTGTGGCCGGTCCAGTCGGGGATCGTCTTGCTCGACCACGCGGCGCTGCGGCCCTGGATGTCGATGACGGCGACCTGGCGGCGGTCGGGCTCCTTGTCGGCGCGCAGCGCGAATTCGAGCGCCTGCTGCGGCGTCATCCCGCGCTCGATGCCGTCGATGGCGAGCTTGCCGTACATCGGATTGGAGGACGATTGATGCGCGACAATAGCAACGCCGCCTTTGCCAGTGACTATACGGTTGCCGATCGACAGGGCCTTGGACTGCACACCGAGGCCGAGCAGGCCCGTCTCCTTCTCCACGGCGATGATTGAGAATGTGCTGTCCGCGGGCGCGTACTGCTGGGTGGGCGTCTCTTCGGCAGTGGCAACCGTCAGCGCCAATCCAGATGCTGCAATTGCTGCCATCGCTGTCCTTCGCATCGGTTGACCCCTCGCCATACTTATAGTGAGAATAAACCGCCTTTTTCTATGACCAAATTCATATCGCAGGACTGGTAGAGTGGTCAATTTCTTTCTGCTTGATGGAAACCCGCGAATGGAAAGCGATGGGAAGGGTCGTTTACCGCAGCAGGAAAACTGTATTCTTCGAGGAGAAAAAGGCAAATTTTGCGGCACGATTGAACTGTACGACGCATCACTTCGATGCTGCCGCAAATTGGATTGAAGGAGAATTCAGTTCAATCTTACGGCTAACGACTCGACCTTAAGAAGCGGGGTCGAACCCGAACACTCGTAGCTCTTGGTGGCAGCGGCAGGCCTTCGCGATGCGCGCGGCCCACGCGATAGCCTCTTCGCGAGAGGGTAGTTCGAGGACCGTGAAGCCGCCATTGAGCGGAGGCGCCCACGAGTATCCGCCTTTGGAGAACGTGCCATCGGCCGAGACGAGCACCGGCGGGACCGCTTCGTCGATACCGCCGCCGAAGACATATACGCCGGCGGCTTTTGCTGCGTCGATTACCGCGTGTGCGTCGCGACCAACCGCCTCCCATTCGCTATCGGGTACGACCATCGCTGCGCTTGGAAATGAGATTAGGTATTTCGCCATAGAACTCTTTCTTTAGGAATGGAAGACAGTCGTGCGCGAAGTTCTTTGCCGAACTATTAAGTGAGCCGCCGTACGTAGCGACAATTGTTGGTCGGCTTATCTCGGCGACAGCTCGGACAATAAAAGCTCAAATTGCGTGCAATATCCATCAGCTCACCTGGCTTGTCACGTAGAGGTTTTCGCTAAAAGCCGACCGGCGCGGCGGCTTATCTCCCTAACGATCGGCGGCCTATTTCGGCAAGACCATCGCAAAGGCGGCAGGATTGAATTGAACGACGCATCGAGCAAATCGCGTCTGTGTAGAGTCGCTTGATCGCAAATCAAATCGCTCGGACCTTCAGCGACCAAAGAATCGGCAATCGAAGCCAGCGTGCTTGAAAGTAATCCGACTTTGAGCCTTCGCCGAAAGGGATGGAGTGGACACAGATCGAGGTGCTAACGTGACGCCAGCACAAGTCTAGAAGCCCACGGAGGCGTACATGTCCTTCCTTACTGACGAACAGAAAGACCTTGCGAACGAGATCGCCGCCCTACTCACCGAGCGAGGCGAGACGGTCTGCGTGGCGGAGTCTACCACTGGAGGCCTCGTGTCCGCGGCACTACTGTGGGTGGCCGGCGCGTCCAAGTACTACGCCGGTGGCAGCGTGCTCTACACGCTTGGCTCGCGCACGGCGCTGGCGGGTGTGCCGGCATCGATGTTTGAGAACTACCGCGGCACCACGCCGGAGATGATCGCCGCCATCGCCGACGCCATGCGCCAGCGCCTGAGCGCCACCTGGTGCATCGCCGAATCCGGCCTCGCCGGTCCCACCCGCGGCCGATCCGGCCTGCCGCCCGGCCGCACGACGATCTGCGTCTGCGGCCCTGTAACGCGTGTCAACGTGCAGCAGACCGGCCTGCCGGACCGAGAGCCCAACATGATCGCCTTTACGACTCTGACGCTACGCTATCTGCGAGACGCGATTAAACAGGCGGAGCATTAGGAATTCGGCCCGCAGAAGCTACTAGCAGGTCGCTGGGGTCGGGCCTTGCTATATTGCTAATTCTCTAAAGTTAAAAGGTTCGGTCTAAAGACGAAAAGACAGGTCCCCCGCTACAGTCCGTAGCAGTGATGCGGATTGTCGCAGAGAATTTTTTCGATCACCGCCAGCGTTATGGTTTTCTTGCGCCGCATCACACCCACTATGCCGTCTTCTTTATATTGATCTTGGTGGCCATCCGCATCTGCTATAGATCATCAACGTTAGTTTTTCACTTTGCCATTTGGAAATGCTGCGACTATCCGCGTTGGCGAGCGTCGATGCCGCTGCACGGCTTGAATTTCTTCACAGCTTGTTCCAACGGACCGCTACAATTGCAATATTAGACCGCACCAAGATGAACCCGCGAATCTCGCTAAGCGACCTCGTTGCCAGATTGGAATCGGCCGAGCACACGATCGCCTATTTCAACAAGCCATTGCCGGAACCCCTGTTCGACGGAATGCGCCTCCTGGCCGAGCGGCGCAGCCGCGGCAGCCTCGATCTGGTCGTCGAACAGATTGACGATGTCGCCTATCTCAAAAAATTGAATTTTGCCGGTGCATCAGTCTACAACGGCGTCGGTCTGCCGCAGGAAACCTTGGTCATAGTCGATCGAATTCAAGGCTATTGGTTAGCCACCGGCACAGATGCGGCCGCCGGCGCTCTGGTGGCGGCCGATAACGCGCCAGACCTCTATATCAAATTGCTGTGGCGCCGATTCGGCCTGGCTGTCTCTTATGAAGGCCAACTGAAGAAAATTCATCGTGGCACTGGATTTTTTTGCGTCGGGTTGGAAGAACAACGAGAAGTCTGGTGTCGTTTCAGCCAACCACGAAGCAATGACTTACCGGCGGCGGGCGCCAGAGTTCAACTGTTCGGCTGGATCAAGTGGAACAGCCAGATCATGGAAGTCTTGGAGCTAGCTCAACTTCACCCCAAGACATGACCTTTACGGGCTATTACTTCTGGATCGGGCGGAACTTCGGTAGGCTGATCTCGGGCGTGACGTCGTCCCAGGCGACTTCGACGCGCATGCCGATCGCGACTTCTTTCGGATCGATCGCATCACGGAGATGCGGATATGGGGGCAAGTCTTGAATCTTGATATTTCCGGACCCGAGTCGAACTGGGAGGGTCACCCATTAGCCGGCGGGTCAAGACCGGGAGTAGTCTAGGGTCAGGTCTTGCAATGATGCATTATCAACGACTCAGATCGGGGTATATTACGGATGAGCTTCGAAGAGGCCACCGATCAGAGCTAATTTCTTCTTACTCGCAAGACGCTCCAGCCATTTCTGCGAATCCTCGGCTCACGGTAATGGCTGAACTTGGGTTGTCTCATGTATGTTCTCTTCGAGTCCTTCGTTCCAGTTGCTTTGCCGGAAGTCCGGGTCGGACCACGGCAAATTCTTCGATTCACATCAAATGGGCAATAGCCACGAGGCAACAGGGAACAGTCGAAACAGCAATTTCACACTTTGAACACTGCAAGCCGTTCGATCTTCGCCAAAGTATCTTCCTGACAAAAGTTGCCACGTAAAGCTCCACGGTCAGGCTTTAGGTCGGTTGTCTCTCTGCTGATGAAAAGCAAACAGCCGCCGCGGTATGATTCAAGCGCAGCTGAAGCCACAGATTGGTCGATTCATTATCGATCGAAGAAGGTGATGCACCCTCATTTGAACAGATTCGCGACTTCATGACTCTGCTAGAAACCTTGCCGGACGAAACGAAAGTTCTCGTCTTCTGTGAGAGCGGGCAGGGCCGCACTGCTTGCATGGGCGCCGCTTACTGGATCAATAAACGGTTGTCGGCCAGAGGTGCGATTGTCCGCATGAGCGAGGCATGCGCAACTTCGGAGTGGGCAACCGCAGAGCGCAAGCGCGTTCTTCGTGAATACGAGCGGCAGAAAGGAAATATATAGGATGCCAAAAATGTCCCGCCGGTTACGCGCGGGACTTCCCGCCGGGGTGCGTGTCGGCACGGTAGACAAGTTCCAGGGGCAGCAGGCACCCATTGTCTTTTTCTCAATGGCGACGTCGAGCGGCGAAGATGTGCCGCGCAATCTCGAATTCCTTTTCTCTCGCAATCGCCTCAATGTGGCGATCTCGCGCGCGCAGTGCCTGGCTTACCTCGTCTGTTCACCACGGCTCCTCGACGCCCGCTGTAATTCGATCGAGCAGATGGAGCTCGTCAACGCCCTCTGCCGACTCGCCGAATACGCACAGCGAAAAAGTACTTAGCTCCACCTAAGCACGACTGTCCTCAGTTTATTATGGTCCTTGGTACAGCGCCCTGAGTAGGGTCCGGCGGGACGATTTAGCCAAGACCGGCTCAATCCTTTCTACGTGATTGCCTTTAAATACTTGTGAGCAGCCGGGAACTTTTCTGTTCGAGGTTGTGACCCCGTAGGATCGAAACCGGGCGCACCTATCTTTGTAGCCGATTAGTTCCGTATAAATAACTATGGGGAGTACTTAAATAAACTGCGAGGGTGTTAGACACGGAGAGTAGAGAGCGAAAGGAACTGAAAAGTATTTAGGTCACATAAGCTAAACGGAGGTACCATAGAAATGAAAATCGAGATCACAATGCCAAAGCTGTACAAGAACTGTATGATCGTAGGCGTAGCTATCGAGGCGCCGAGACTGAAAGGGTGGAAATTGAAAGGCATAATCTATAGCAAATCAGGCAGACAGCTGAAGCAGCTGGAACCGAAACAGGGGACGGTCTCGGATAAGATAACGGCCCAATCTGACGCTCTTAGAATGTGCCGCTACTGGATCGACATTTATGGGTCTGAGTTGGGGCCATTACTGAAACTCGCATAGAGGGCGACTAAAAAAAGGCGTTTGATCCAAAACGCTAAATAAGCCGACGTTTAGAAGGGACGCCAGCGTGGGGCACTTTTTAGGGGCATAAGAGTGGGACACAGTCTTGAATTGCACGCTTTATTAATCTTTTGGGCGAATAGTTCGGTTGTTCGAATGACATTCGAGCTACCAAACGTTCTCGTTCGCTTAATCCTCACATTGTTACTTCGCGCAGTGTGAGATAAAGTGCCGCGCAACCGGTATGGTTTATCGCTGATCATCCGACTCGGTCACCTTGCTGGATCGTATGTCAAAAACTAGCCGCAGTAGATCTTCGCGGATATCTCGCCCTCTCATCCCCTGTTAATCGTTATTTCACTGCATTGTTCCCGGGCCAGTCGGTTCCAGGATTAGATTTTTCGACAGGTGAGAAAACTATCCAGCGAGCGCATGTGCAGGATCTCCCGCCCCTTGGCATGAACAGCTTGGCGATCACCATCATCGATCCGCCTCACGATAAGAATATTCTGACTTCGTAGCTCAATCTGATGATGAGCAGATTTTCGAATTGGCCTTTCTTTCATTGAAGGGTGCTACTGCTGCAACACAGGCGCTTGACAATGATCTGACACGAAGCGTAAATGGACGACAAAAAGCTGAATAGCGTTCAACTATGTAGAACAGCACCGCATTGGCAAACAGGCAGCGTTCGCATGCTGTTCGGTTGTGGTCTTTGGATTTTTTTAGAACGGATTGCGGTTAGGAAAATTCTGAATTCGGAGGTTATTGCGAACATGTTGCGTGGTGTATTAATTCCGCTTATCACCCCTTTCGACCACGATGAACAAGTGGATGAAGGTGTGATGAGAAGTCTCATCGATTTTTATGTTCAATCTTCCGTTCAAGGCCTGTTTGTTCTGGGATCAACAGGTCAGGGTCCCGCTATGTCGATTCCTCAGCGGATCAAGGCTGCGGAAATTGCGCTTGATCAAACGCGACGAAGGCTGCCTGTGGTCATCCACGTGGGAACAGCAGACACTGAAACAACAGTCGAATTGGCGCGTCATGCGCATGAGAAGGGTGCGTCAGCGGTTGCTGTGGTCCCTCCGTATTATTATTCAGATAAGAGCGAATATGAGATTATTTGCCATTACCGTCGGGTATCGCAGGCGGTTCCGCTACCAATATTTATCTATGAGAATCCGAAATATTCTGGAATCAGCATTCCGCCGCAATTTGCGATGCGCATGAAAGAACAAGTCCCAGCCATTCAGGGAATTAAGGTGGCGTATGGAATGGGAGCTCTTCTTGAATATGTAAGATTATTTCCCTCGGACGTTTCTGTTTTCACCGGAAACGCAGACATTTTTGGTCTGGTGCCGTTTGGGCTCGCCGGCATGATCAATCCTCCGACGAGTTTTCTTCCGGAACTATGTGTTGAATTGTGGAACGCATTGGAGACAAAGAACTATGAGAAGGCGGTTGCGACACAAAAGCGCGTCAATGCAGCGTGGAGCCTAGTGGGCGACGCATTTCGCCGTTACGGAAGGAGTGCTCTAGGCGAATTGTTGCGGATGAGAGGATTTTCGGTCAAGCGCTTTCCAAAGTGGGAAACGAAACAGATGTCTGCGCGGGATTGCGATGCGCTCCGCGCCGAGGTCAAGAAGGCGGGGCTGCTATAGTTCGGGTGGGAAAATCACTGTCTTAGAACGACAAGCTTGGGTTAAATAAAGCGCACGGTGTTGGGAGCTTCATGGCGGAAACAAAACAGCACTGCTGGCCTGATCTCCGGGACTATATTTTATCGCTGGAGAAAGATGACCTCTTTCGATGGGTCAACCGTGAAGTTGACAAGGATTGGGAGATAGGAAGCATTGTTCGGTTGCTATTCAGAGGGATCGCAGAGGAAAAGCGATTTGCTGTCGGATTTCATCGCATCCGAGGGCATACCGATAACAGTGTCGCTGTTGGTCTGATCGGCGCTTCCAAGAGATCGTTGGCCAAGATTCTTGGCGTTGAACCGGAAATAGCGGCTATTCATTCCCGCTGGAGTGAGGCGTTAGCGCAGCCACTTCCACCGAGAATGATCAGCACCGGTCCCTGCAAGGAAAACATCTGGATTGGAGACTCCGTCGACCTTTTAAAACTGCCGGTCCCAGTTTGGATCGCAGAAAAAGACGCAGGCCCACTCTTCACGCCGCTTTGGATCACTAAAGATCCATCCATGCGTGTTCGTAATGTCGGGATGTATCGGGCGGAGCTGAAGGGAAAAAACAAAACTGGAATCCAATGGGGTACGCCCTCCTCGCAACACGCCGCTCAACACCTGCAGCAATGGGAGAAACTGAACAAGCCTATGCCCGCAGCATTTGTGATGGGCACCGATCCAAGTATTTATCTGTCCGCGGTGACCAAGGTTCCCTACGGAGTTGATGAATTCGCGGTAGCGGGCTCGGTCAGAGGAGCGCCCGTCGATCTCGTGAAATGTGAAACCGTCGATCTCGAAGTTCCAGCATCCGCGGAAATCGTTGTTGAAGGCGAATTCCTTCCCGGAGTTCGTGAACCCGAAGGTCCCTACGGTGAGTTTACGGGTTTCATGGCAGGTTCGGCCGAAGCCGGCGAACCGGTTTTTCAGGTCAAATGCGTCACGCACCGCACCAATCCCATCCTCCAGGGCATGCTAAGCCAGATGCCACCGAGCGAAAGTAGCTGTTGCCGGCAGATTTTGATGGAAGGGGCGATTCTGCATCATTTGACAGAGGAATTGCGCTTTCCCGGCATTCTCGATGTTCATCTCCCTGAGTCTGGTGGTGGTGGAGCATGGTTGTGGATACGGGCGCGTAAGGCGCACAACAGTTATCCGTATCAGGTGGCGATGGGCGTCTGGTCCAAATTTGGGTTTCAGCACTATAAGTGGATCGTAGTGACGGACGAAGACGTCAACATCCGCAATTCCTTCGCGCGCGAGTGGACTTTGGCCTTCCGCGTGCGCCCTGAGGAGGATGTCCATATTACGCCCAAAGTGACTGCGATGACCCTTGATCCATCCGCGACGATGGATCCCAAAATACCTTCGCGGGACCGCACTGCCTCTAAAATTTTTATAGACGCGACAAAGAAATATGCAGGCTTTCCAGAAGTGGCAATGCCACCGATCGGGCATCTCGAGCGCGTTGCAGAAAAGTGGCTCGAATATGGTCTCGGCGAATTGAGCCCGGAGTGGAAAGCTATCCTAGCTTAAATTTTGAAACAGAACATAAGACCAAAGGCCATAAACAAAAGGGGATAACATGCTGGACTCAAAAGAGGTGAAAGATTTCGACGCTGAAATAAGGCAACAGTTCATGGAAGGTTTGTGGACTGGATTCTCCGAGTACGACAAAGCGACGTATCGGCTGGATCCTTTCACGAAAGTATTGCCGCATCTTTGGCGCTGGAGCGACGTATCCGCTGCGGTCCAGAAAGCGGGTGTGGTTCTTGGGGTCGAAGGTATGGTGGAGAGAAGGACCATTGGCTTGATGAATCCCGGCCTGCTGAATGTTGCGGACAAGAGACAGAGAGCGACCACGCATACAATGCACATGTCCGTACAGCTTCTTAAACCCGGAGAAGTGGCGCCTAGCCATCGCCACAATTATTCGGCGCTACGTTTCGTCATCCGCGGGAGGGGGGCGTATACCGTCGTCGAGGGAGAAAAGCTCGTCATGGAAGAGGGCGATCTCATTCTGACGCCCAACATGATGTGGCACGGACATGGCAACGACTCTAACCCGGTGATCTGGCTCGACGGGCTCGATTTTCCAGCTTTGAACTCGCTGCAGGTTTGTATGTGGGAGCCCTACCCCGAGGACTTTCAGCCTTTCAAGGAGCAGTCAGAGGCCACCACGCATCGCGTCGGCTTGGCGCGGCCAGTAGGAGAGAAGCCGGCGGATTACACGCTTCAGTATCGTTGGAAAGATACCTATCAGACTTTGCAAAATCTCGCGGGTACCAAGGGCAATCCGTTTGACGGCGTGGCGCTGGAGTATACCAACCCGCGCGACGGCGGCCATACACTGCCGACGATCGGTTGCTGGATTCAGATGCTGCGGCCTGGGGAGAAGACTAAAACCCACCGACACAACAGCAGCACAATTTATCATGCGTTCAAAGGTGAAGGCAGCACGGTCATCAACGGCGAAAGATTCGACTGGTCCGAAGGGGATTGTTTCGTCGTGCCCCTATGGAGCTGGCATAGCCATCAGAATCACGGTGGCAAAGAATCAATTCTGTTCTCGATGACCGACATGCCGCTCTTGGACAATCTACGCCTTTACAAGGAAGAAGCGGGCGAGAGCGCGTAGGTTCACTCAACGTAAAGAAAACATGAAGACCGAGACTATTGTCCTTACGATAAAGTATCGAGTCTTGGTTTACGTTGCTGCTGCCCTATTTTGTTGCACTGCGCAGGTCGCATTCGGTCAGGTGAAGGCCGATTGGAAAACGAAATGGGACAGTGTGGTAGCGGGAGCAAAAAAAGAGGGGACGGTAGTGGTCTTCGGCCCCGCGGGAACCACCGTGCAAAGGTGGTGACCGAACGGTTTAGCAAAGCATTTCCCGAGATTAAGATCGAGTTTTCCGGCGGGCGCGGGAATGACCTAGCAGCTAAAGTAAGAGCGGAACGGGACGCTGGCGTGTATACGGTTGATATCGTCGTTCAAGGTACAACGACGGCAAATTTGTATTTCAAGCCGTTGGGTCTGTTGCCGATTGAGCCTATCCTCCTGCTGCCAGAGGTTAGCAATCTTTCGAACTGGCGCGACAACGCGCTCGACTTTTCGGATAAAGACAGACTCAACTTGGTCTACGCTTTTATGGTAAAGACGCCGCTGGTCTACAATTTCGACCAAGTGCGGCCTGATGAAGTCGACGAGGTCCAAGACCTCCTAAATCCCAAATGGAACGGGAAAATAGTTCTAGGGACCCCGTCCCGTCAGGATCTGCAAGTGGTGCGTTTCGCTGGCTTTGGACAATATTGGGTGCCGAGGAAGCGACAGCATATTACAAAAGCATACGCGTGCAGGCCGGCGCCATCGATCGCGATGAGCGTCGCATGATCGAGTGGGTTGCCCAGGGGCGCTACGCGATTCATTTTGGCGCCGGTGAGAATATGGTGCCCGAGCTTCAGGAACGCGGAGTGAAGTTTGGAATCGTGACGGATTTCAAAAAATACGGCGGCTTGATCACTGCAGGGGCTGGCAGCATCATTCGCCTTTCCAATCCGGCTCATCCAAATGCCCAGATCGTGTTCATCAACTGGCTGTTGAGCAAAGAGGGCCAGACGGCCTGGAGCGAAGCAACAAAATTCAATAGTCGACGGGTGGACGTACCGACGGCCCATGTTCCTCCGTACGCGATCCCCAAACCGGGCGTCAAATATTTCAGTACGTATGCGGAGCAAACGTCGCTCGAACTCCGGAAGAGGAAACTGTTGTAAAAGCGATTTTCGGAAGATAAGGACCACAAGCAGCGCGCAGGCGAGCGCGATGGAAACAAAAACAGGAGACATATGAAAACCGAATCTACTGTCGTTCGGAGCGCAAGTCGGTTGTTGTCTTATCTCCTCTTAGGAGTGCTCGTTGCCTGGACGATTGCGCCAACGGCCATTGGGCAAACAAAAGCCGATGGGAAAGCGAAATGGGATAGTGTGGTAGCGGAAGCAAAAAAAGAGGGAACGGTAGTTGTCTTCGGTCCTGCTGGAACCACGCTGCGAAAAATCGTGACGGAGCGGTTTGCCAAACCGTTTCCAGGCATCAAAATCGAATTTTCCGGCGCCCGAGGCAATGATCTCGCAGCTAAAGTAAGAGCGGAAAGAGACGCGGGTATTTACAGCGTCGATGTGGTTGTTCAGGGCACGACGACGGCGAATTTATATTTCAAACCGCTCGGACTATTGCCGGTCCAGCCCATCCTCATGCTGCCGGAAGTCACCAATCTAGCCAATTGGCGCGATAACGCATTGGATTTCTCGGATAAGGACAAGCTCAACCTTGTGTTTGGCTTTATGGTCAAAACGCCGTTGGTATACAACGTCGACCAAGTGCAAGCGAGTGATGTCGACGAATTGAATAATCTTCTCGATCCGAAGTGGAAGGGAAAGATCCTTCTCGGCGACCCCATCCCATCGGGTTCGGGGAGCGCAGCCTTTCGCTGGCTGTGGGCTATCTTAGGTCCCGAAAAGGCGACGGCATATTACAAAAGCATACGCGCGCAGGCTGGCGCTGTCGATCGTGACGAGCGTCGTATGATCGAGTGGGTTGCTCAAGGCAGATACGCAATTCATCTAGGCGCCGGTGAGAATATGGTTCCGGAGCTTCAGGAAAGAGGATTAAAATTTGGCATCGTGACGGATTTCAAAGGAGACGGAGGACTGATCACGGCAGGCGCGAGCAGCATTATGCGTCTCACGAAGCCCCCTCATCCGAACGCCCAGATAGTGTTCATCAACTGGCTGTTGAGCAAAGAGGGGCAGACGGCATGGAGCGAAGCGAGCAAATTTAACAGCCGTAGAACAGATGTACCGACGACGCACGTGCCTTCTTTCGCGATTCCGAAACCTGGAGTCAAATACTGGAACAGTTATATCGAAGAAAACGTGGATCGGACGCCGGAAGAAGAAGCGCTGCTCAAGGGACTCTTTGGAAGGTAGGGCTAGGGGCCGGTCTACAGTGATGACAACCCTCTAGCCGTTTCAATCCGACGCATGTAACCGGGTAAATGAATACACAAGGCGTACAGGCTAACTCGCATTCCATTGCGTCGGGAACGGACTCTTTTCAGGTCCTGCGACTAAAATATTTCGCTGAATGGATGCCTTCTCTCGCTCTTTTAGCGCTGCTTCTCCTAATAGCTGGTTATCCCGTTGTTCTTATATTCCTCAAGAGCTTTGCTCTGAGTCGACCCGGACAGCCCGAGGAATGGGGCTTGGCTGGCTGGATTGCGGCATTTAGTTCTGATTCTTTGCTTTCCGCGATTGCCAATACTTTCAGTCTTGCGGCTGTGCGCGTAGCGATCTCGACGAGTTTGGCGATTCTTTTCGCCTGGATCGTAACGCGTACAAACACACCGCTTAAGCCGTTCATCGAGCTGATGCTTTGGACCGGATTTTTCTTGCCGCTCTTACCGCAAACCATCGGGTGGATCATGTTGCTCGATTCCAAGACTGGTTTGCTTAACCTTCTATTGGCGAAATTGTTCAATCTGAAATTCGCACCCTTTGATGTCTATTCCTATTGGGGGATCGTCTGGTGCCACATTGCGTTTTCGACCTCCGCCCGTTTCTTGCTGTTGACGCCGGCGTTTCGCGCGATGGATGCCGTGTTGGAAGAGGCGAGTGAAGCTTCGGGAGCGAAGAAAAAACAAACAATCTTTCGGGTCACTCTTCCGCTGCTCAGGCCTGCTATTCTTGCTGCGATCGCGTTGGGATTTATCAAGAGCCTTGAATCACTTGAGATCGAACTGATTCTCGGTATTCCTGCGGGAATATTCGTCCTTTCGACCAGGATATATGACCTGATCAATTTTGAACCTCCTTTATACGGTCAAGCGACTGCTTTATCGAGCGTGTTTCTTCTGGCTATTTTTCTTCTGGTGTGGCTCCAGGGACGACTTCTGCGCGGACGCGAGTTCACTACAGTACGGGGAAAAGGGTTTTCCACCCGTCTGCATGATCTTCGTAAGTGGCGTTGGGTCACGTTCGCATTCTGTATGGCGTTTATCGTGATCATGATTGTGTTGCCGCTTGGTGCGTTACTTCTAGGAACCTTCATGAACACAATCGGTTTTTTCGATATCAAGGATGTCTGGACCACGCGTCATTGGACAGGTGCGTTTGACGACCCGATCTTCTTCGCATCGTTAAAAAACACCTTTTATCTTGCGGCAGGAGCGAGTGTCATTGGCACGACGTTTTATAGCGTAATCAGTTACACGATTGCTCGCTCCCGATCCAATATCGATAAAATTATTAACTTCCTTTCCTGGTTGCCGTGGTCCTTACCCGGGGTATTGATTAGCCTTGGACTGGTTTGGACTTTCCTCGCCTCTTCTCTTGTCCGACCAATTTACGGAACGATTTTCGCGCTGATTGCAGCCATCATCATCAAAGAGTTGCCCGTTGGGACGCAAGTGCTGAAAGCTGGCCTGATCCAGGTTCACCGGGAGTTAGAAGAGGCGTCATACGCTGCAGGCGCTTCATGGTTTGCGACCTTCAGATGCATTCTCTTGCCGTTGCTGCGACCTTCCGTGCTGGCGGTGGGATTGATTGTTTTCATCTCCGCCGTTCGAGAAATCCCCGCGGTCATATTTCTATCAACATATCGGACGCGAACGATTTCGCTGTTGATGCTCGATGGGATCCGAGAGGGAAATATCGAAAAGTCCGCAGTGCTGGGTGTATTCCTGGTTGTTTTGATATTTGCAGTCGCGCTCGCCGTTAATTGGTTGGGGTTGCGCGGCCATGATTCTCGCATGGGCGCGAACTAGAACGCTGACTATCGGACCATGGGCTTGGTGACGGTTACAAAGAGGAAATTATTTTATGCCGTTTAAGGATTTGCGGGATTTCTTGGCGACGCTTGAACAAAAGGGCGAGATCGCACACGTCTCCGGTGCTCACTGGAATTTAGAGTTGGGTGTTCTGTCAGAGTTGGCGTTTGAACGCCAAGGGCCTGCACTTTTGTTCGAAAATATCGCCGAATACCCGGGGGAATACCGGATCGTAAGTAATCTTTGCACCACCAAAGAGCGATCTCTCCTTGCACTGGGAATCAGCCCCGAAGATTCCGGGGAAATCATGATTCGTTGGAAAGAGTGCCTCGAGAAATATCGACCGGTGCCTCCGGCGCATGTCTCGAGCGGTCCAGTCTTGGAAAACGAGTTCCGGGGACAGGAAATCGATCTCTTCAAGTTTCCAGTGCCGCGCTGGCACGAATTGGATGGCGGCCGATACATCGGAACGGGGGACTGCGTCATCCTGCGCGATCCAGAAGACGGGCGCATCAATGTTGGTACCTATCGTTTGCAGGTGCAGGATCGATGCACGACGACGATCCAACAATCGCCACGCAACGATGGATCCAAAATTCTTCGGAAATATTGGAAGAAGGGTCTATCCGCGCCCGTGGTTGCAACACTCGGCCAGGAGCCCGTGTTCTTTCTCACAGCCTGCGGTCGCGTAACGCATTTGGCAGCGGAATCGGAACTGGACTTGGCCGGGTTCATCAGGGGAGAGCCCGTTGAAGTGATCGACGGAAAGCTAACTGGACTGCCGATTCCCGCCACTGCGGAGATCGCCATTGAGGGATTCGTGCCACCCCCAGACGTAGACAGCCGTGGCGAAGGACCTTTTGGCGAGGTCACCGGTTATTATTGGGGCGGCACCGGTAAGGAGCCGGTGATTCAAGTCCAGGCACTCTATCACCGAAATCAACCGATTATTGTTGGTGCGCCTCCCTTCAAGCCAGTGCCATCCCACTATGCCTTTCCATTGCCAATGGGGCCGGAGCTCGCCACATGGATGCGGCTCGAAAACGAAGGGATCAATGGGATCACGGGTGTGCGCAATCTCGGCTACTGCGGTGCGACCGTGATACGAGTCCGGCAAGAAAACGAAACGCAAGTGCCGCAGTTGATGAGCGCCGTAGAGCGCCTGCGCATGTCGCAGCGCCTGGTGATTCTCGTCGACGACGATATCGATATCAATGCCGCTGAAGATGTTCTGTGGGCAGTGGGAACGCGCTCCGATCCGGCGACAGATTTGCGGACGGATACATTCACGTCTAGCTGGGATCTCAATCCGTCGTTGTCGATTGAACAACGTAGACAGCTTCGCGAAGAGAATATCGGTTATCCGTTTTCTCGCATCGTCATCAATGCCTGCCAGCCCTTCTCGGACAAGGCGAAGCTTTCACCGGTAAACAAATTCAGCCAGAAATTGCGTCGCGAAGCTCTCGAAAAGTGGGAGAAAGTACTCAATCCAAAGCGATAGTTTTGTTGAAACAAATCTAAAAGCCAGAGGTTAACGAGAATGGACGTGTTCGAGGATCATTGTTGGAAAGACGTCATTTCACCCGAGGTGTTTGAGGTTTACAAACCGTATCAGCGAGAGACTTATATCGGCAAACGACCGGTCTTATTGGCCATAGATCTTTATAACCTGGTGTTTGAAGGGGGAGCGTACCCGGTTCACGAATTGGTCAAAAAGCACAAGAGCACTTGTGGCGTTTATGCTTATGAAGCGATAGCGCCAATTCAAGAGCTGATTGCTTCGGTTCGCAAACGTCACTTCCCGATTATTTATACCACGACCGAAACCCGCAAGGAGAGCAACCCAGACGACGTCCGCGCGACTAATCTTCCGATCAAGGAATTCGCGAAGAGTAGTTATGAAATACGCGAAGAGTTCAAGCCCCTCGCGGGAGACTTGATTATTTATAAGGAGCGCGCCAGTGCCTTTTTTGGGACACCCCTCATCGCGCATCTGACGTGGCTGCAGGCAGACACCTTGCTTGTTTGCGGCGAGAGCACGAGTGGCTGTGTTCGGGCAAGTGTCGTCGATGCTTATTCGTTTGGAATTCATCCGGTGGTTATCGAAGAGTGTTGTTTCGATCGCAGTCTCATCTCGCACAAAATTAATTTATTCGATTTGCATCACAAATATGCTGACGTGATGCATCTCGACGAAGTGAAAGGGCACTTGGATACGATGGACTGATTAGGAACGTCTTTTCAAAACTGTAGAGCAACAGATGAAACAAGAGTGTAAGAACAGCCCCGGCGCGTTGGATCTGCGCGATTGGTTGCGCTGCGTGCAGGATATTGGCGAGTTGACTGAGCTCGAGGGAGTCCATTGGGACAAAGAGATGGGTTCCCTGACTCAGCTTGTTCACGAGCAGATTCTCGATGCGCCCCCGGCCTTGCTCTTTTCGCGTATCCCCGGTTATCCGGACAATTTCCGAACTCTTTACGGAATGCTGAGCTCGCCAAAGCGGTTGGCTATGACTTTGGGGATCTCCGATCCCGGCAATCATCGTCTCGATTTGTTGCGAGCCTTCCGCAAGAAGCTCAATTCGGTTCAGCTCATACCGCCGCAGGCCGTAACTCATGGGCCAGTTCTGGAAAACATTGTGCGCGGTGAAAAAGTTGATGTTCTCAAATTCCCCGTGCCCAAGCATCATGAGAACGATCCGGCTAGGTTCATTGGCACGGGATGCGCCGTCATCCTCAAACATCCGGATCAAGAACTCTATAACGTCGGGACCTATCGTTCGATGGTTTACAACGAACGAGAAATTGGGCTCGAAATGAATCCTGGCAACGACGGCGGAAAGATTCAGAGGCTTTATTTAGAGAGAAACCAACCCATGCCGGTGGTCATTTGCGTGGGACAACATCCCTTATTTTACTTTGTCGGTGCCACTCCTCAGCCGCGCCCGGAGTTCGAGGTCGCAGGCGGACTAATTGGCGCTCCTGTTGACGTGATTCGCGGCCCGACAACGGGTCTTCCCATACCGGCCTGTGCTGAAATCGCTCTAGAAGGTTTCGTCCATCCGCAGAAAATAAAGCCGGAAGGTCCATTCGGCGAGTGGATGGGATATTACGCCAGCGAAATAGTAGATCGCCCATACGTCACTGTGGAAACTATTCTACACCGGGATGATCCAATTTTGACGTGCTCCGCTCAGCACACACCCCCTGATGAAACTTATTTACTGCATGCGCTCGGAAACTCCGCCAAGGTATGGACTGATCTGGAGGCACTCGGCGTCAGAGGTATCCAAGGCGTATGGCAAATCGAGGGCGGTTCGGGGAAGAAATTCCTAGTGCTTTCGATCGAGCAGGCATTCGAAGGTCATGCTCGTCAAGTGTTACATGCCGCGGCCGCATCACGGGGAGCGCTTTTCGGCGGGAAATGGATTGTCGTCGTCGACACGGATATCGACCCGACAAACGTCATCGAGGTGATGTGGGCTTTATCGAGCCGAGTCAACGCGCTCGATGATATGGATTTCGTGCGAGTAGCACCGACGGGAAGCATCATCGATCCCCTCACGGGCCAATACCACAACACCCGTATTCTCGTCGATGCAACGGTGCCTTACGCTCGTAAAATTGCGGGAACCTTTCCCAAAGCCGTAAAGGTCAGTGATGATCTCAAACGAAGTCTTATGAATCGGTGGGGTGATTTGTTTAACCGCCCCAGTTCAACGAAGGGATAAAAAACCCCACGGTGTGAGGGCATTTGTCATCTCTGGACTGCAGACGGGCAGAACCTTACGAAGGAGAAAAATGGATAACACTCGCTACGATTACTCTCCAATTAACTCTCGTGCAAAGATCACTTGGCCTAAGGGGACGCGGCTGGCTTTTTGGATCGGACTTAACGTCGAATACTTCCATTTCGATAAACCTACGATCTCAGCTGGCAATGTACGCTTGCCCGATGTGCAGTCTTATTCGGTGCGCGATTACGGGTTACGCGTGGGAATTTTCCGAATCATGAAAGTTTTGGACAAGTTCGGCTTGCGTGCAAGCGTGCTGTTGAACTCCGATGTTTGCTCGCGGTTTCCGGCTATTATTACGGAAGGGAAAAAGCGGAATTGGGAGTGGCTCGGCCATGGCGCCACGAATAATCACCGTGTCTCTGACTATCCTGCCGAAGGAGAGCGTGATGTCATCAAGGAGGTGCGGGAAACGATAGCCGCGGCTGTCGGGACTGCACCAAAAGGGTGGCTTGGGCCTGTCGGAGCTGAATCCTACGATACGCTCGATCATCTTGCGGCTGAAGGATTTGAGTATGTGTGCGATTGGGCGTCCGACGATGAACCGATTCCGATGAAAGTACGCGACGGAAAACTGATTGCCATGCCCTATCAGCAAGGGGTCAATGACCTTGGATTGCTTTTCCAATCACACTACTCACCGGAACAGTATTATCGACAGGTTTGCGATCAGTTCGACACACTTTATGAAGAGAGCGGTGAAACTGGGAAGGTCATGGCCCTACCGCTTCATACGTTTGTGATTGGTCTTGCCTATCGCATTAAATATCTCGAACGTGCACTGGATTATATCTGTTCACATCGGGATTTGTGGCTTATCACGGGCGGCGAGATTGCGGACTGGTACTATAAAAATTATTACGCCAATGGGTGAGAAACACCGCGGGTGAGCGCCCGTAATTGAAGTTTAATAGCCGCTCTTTGCGAATCAGCGAAAATATCTATGAGGCTATACAGATGAGAGTTTTGGATTACTGTTCAGTGGGAAGAATCGGCATCCACCATTTATTCCGCGTGCTAGCCTTTTTGTTGTGTTGCTCGGTCGGTCAGGGACTTACTGCTCTAACGCATGCGGCGATGATCGATGATGCAAAAAAGGAAGGCCGCTTAGTTTGGTATACATCCATGGGAGCTGGTGATGCCAAGCTGATCGTCGATGCCTTCGAGAAGGACTTTGGTTTCGTAAAGGTAGACTTGGTCCGCCTAAGTGATGAGGGCATTCTCAACCGTATTGCTATTGAGAACCGGGCGGGTGGCAAGCCGTTCGATGTTGTATCAGCGAGCCAGATTAGTTCGCTAGTTCAGCAAAAAGCGGTCACGTCGTATGTGTCACCAGCGAGCAAAGAATTTCCACATGAGGCAAAGGACCCGGGAAGTCTTTGGACGGCGATGTACTACAATTATTACGCGCTTGGATATAACAGCAAGCTTGCTTCCGCTGCGGAGGCCCCGAAAAAATGGGCCGATCTTCTTAATCCCAAGTGGAAGGGAAAGATCGCCATGGATAGGGATGAAATTCCGTGGTACGCGACCTTGCTCTCGGTCTGGAAAGAACCGAAAACCAGTCAATACATGAAAGCGCTGGCGGCCCAGGAAATCCAGTGGCGCAAGGGTCATACCCTCATCGCGAGCTTGATGGCAGCAGGAGAATTCCCAGTCGCGATCGTCTACTCCTATACGGTCGACCAGATGAAAAAGGATGGTGCGCCAGTCGAATGGATAAGGACTCTCGATCCGGTGATTGCTCAGGGCGGATTTATTGGCCTTGGCGCGCGGGCAACGAACATCAACAGCGCAAAACTATTCATAGATTTTGTTT
>Ga0207657_10001587_pt1 | contig 24451 bp, 24 predicted proteins | sample KBSC33metaG_FD_184316 | JGI IMG/M metagenome (GOLD analysis project Ga0207657, IMG submission 184316) | Corn rhizosphere microbial communities from Kellogg Biological Station, Michigan, USA - KBS C3-3 metaG (SPAdes) (version 2) | ecosystem: Host-associated > Plants > Roots > Rhizosphere > Soil ... | reverse complement strand
CCGACACCACCGCCGACGCCAACTCCCACGCCGACCCCAACTCCGACGCCGACGCCAACCCCGACGCCGACACCAACGCCGACACCAACTCCGACACCAACGCCAACTCCGACACCGACGGGCACTGCCACGGTGTTTACGGAGACCGCCACCCTGAGCGGCACGCCGGGAATCGACCTTACGGCGACGGGGCTGGCGAGCCTGCATGGCCACACGGCATCGATCACGTCCACGGCGGACAGCAGCCCTGACGGGTTTACATCGAATACGACCTACACGACGCCGGGGGGCACCGTCGTCGCCACCGGCGGCGGGTCGAACAATTACAATGGGAACACCACACGACTGGGGCAGACGGGGGTCGTCAGGGGCGACTATAGCATCGCCAGCAGCACCGATCCTGCGATTACGACGTCCGACAATGGGTCCTTCGAGAGCTACGGCAATGTCGCCGGCTTGCAGTACACCGACTTCGGAACGTGGAGTCTCAATCCGTGCAGCGTCACCTCAAACTGCACGCCGACCTATGCCGGTGTCCAGGCCGGCGCGAGGCCGGGCGTGACCGAGACCGGGACCATGCCGACGAGCGGATCGGCGACCTACACGGGCGGCGCGGTCGGCTATGTCGTGCAGCCGGTGGCGGTCAATCCCAACAACGTTGGCGAGTTCTATGGGACCTCCAGCCTGTCGGCCAATTTCGCGACGGGCGCGGTCACCGGTTCGATCACCGGGATCAACGCTTATTCCGTGCACAATAGCGGTTCCGGCCAAACCCCGTTGGGAACGGTCAACAATATCGGCCTGTCCGCGACGATCAGCGGTTCGGAATATTCCGGCACGGCCGATGTCACGGGCAGTGCCGGGACCGCGTTCGACATCAGCGGCGCCACTGGCAGCCTGAAGGGCGCCTTCTACGGCCCGAATGCCGCCGAGACCGCCGGTGTCTTCTACCTCTCGGGCGGAACCAACAGCACGGAGCTGATGGGGTCTTTCGGCGCCAAGCAGGCACCGTCCGATCGGCGACTGAAGGAAGACATCGTGCCGCTGGGAGCCTTGCCGAACGGCCTGAAACTGTACAGCTGGCGCTATCTCGGCGGCAGCCATCGCTTCACCGGCGTAATGGCGCAGGATCTTCTCGCCGACGGCCGGTTCGTGAGCGCGGTCGAAATGGATGACGATGGGATGATGCGGGTCGATTACGGACAGATCAGCTACGTCCCGGCCGAGCTCCACGCGATGCGCGCCGAAGGCGAAGAAGCGATCGCGCTCTATCGCCGGACCTGTCATTGACGATCTGGAGGCGGCCGGCGTGAGCCGATCGTCTCCTGCCGTCGCCGCAGCGGATTAGCGGAGAGCCGTGTGATTGGACCGGTTCCGGCCCAGGCGACCCAGCCTGTGCAGGCGTCCCCTGTTGTCATCTCCGGACGTACGGGGACGGCGACCGTCGACAAACTGCTCAAGGCCGAAATCCTGATCAACCACGGACAAGAGGCCGAGGCGAAGGCGATCCTTCTCGAACTCGAGGAGCAGCCATCCGGAGATCGGACAAGGAAGAACCAGATCCAGTTCCTGCTCGGCCTGCTCGACATGCAGGACAAGGATTACGTCAGTGCCATCAGCCGGTTCCGCCGCATCCTCGTTTTCGACCCGACAGCGGTCCGAGTGCGCCTGGAGATGGGGCGCACATTCTTCATGATGGGCCGCTACGGCGATGCTGAACGCCAGTTCCTGTACGCGCGCGCCGGCAAGCTTCCCAAAACGGTGCTCGCCAACGTCGATCGCTATCTTGGTGCGATCCGCCAACGCAAGACCTTTGCGTACGGCGTTACCGTAGCGATCGCTCCCGATAGCAACCTCAATGCGGGGCCGGCGACCGATACAATCTCGCTTTACGGTCTCCCGTTCCAGCTTTCACCCAACGCCAAGGCGAACAGCGGCATCGGCCTGACCGTCGATGCCAATACCGAATGGGCGCCGGGCATCGGAAAGCGAACGAAATGGCGAGTGGGCGCACAGCTCCACCGTGCCCAATATCTCAAGACCGAATTCGACGATATGACGTTGGCGCTCTACACCGGTCCGCAGGTCACTCTCAAACGCTGGGACTTGAACCTGCTCGGGAACGTTTCCAGGCGCTGGTACGGCGACCGGGGCTATGCGACCGCTTTTGGCCCGAGCGCCGATGCGAACTACTTCCTGAACCCGCACCTGGGCGTTGGGGTGAACGTCAATGTCCACCAGATCGACTACGACCTGAATTCGCTCCAGAACGGCCTGGGCAAATCGGTGGGCCTGAACTTCTTCTACACACCGACCGCGGCGAGCTTCATGAGCGGCGCAATTTCCGTCGGCCGGCAGGATGCGCGTTTTTCAGCCTATGCGTTCGGTTCCCGGCAGTTTGGACTGGACTATGTGCGTGAGTTCGCCGGCGGTCTTACAGTCGGCGTCGCGCCGACCTTTACCGCGATCAACTACGAAGCGCCCCTCGCGGCGTTCGCTGTCGCGCGTCGCGATCGACAATACACCGTCCAACTGTCTTTGCTCGACCGCCGCATCGACTTCCACGGCATCACGCCCCGTATTGTTTACACGTTCATCGACAATCAGAGCAATATAGACCTGTTCAGATTTACGAGGAATCGCCTGGAGATAGGGCTTACAAGTTCATTTTGATTGATGTGAAACTGACAGGGGCATGCCGCTGTCACCAGGATTCCGCTTGCCGCCGCAAGCCTGCAATATTGGTGACCCCTACGGGACTCGAACCCGTGTTTTCGCCGTGAGAGGGCGACGTCCTGGACCGCTAGACGAAGGGGCCGCGGCGCTTTGCGCGGGCGGCATATGTGGGCAGATGCGCGGCTAGTCAATCGAGCTTCAGCCGGACAAAGCCCATCGCCCCGACCGGGTTGTTGCCGCCGTAAAGCGGGGCGATCGAATCCGGAACGAAGTTGACGGCGAACAACCCACCCGCGCCGAACGACAGATGGTCGGCGATCCGGAAATCCCTCACCGCACCGAGGCTGACCTTGCCGACCCGGTAAGCCGGGCCGTGCTCTTCCGGATTGGCAACGAGCTCGCGGTTGTCGGTCATCTCGCCGCGGCCGAACAGCGTCCAGCCCGAATGCTTGAGCGAAGCCTCAGCCGCGAAGGCGTCGTCGTCATGGTGATCGACCGTCTTGCGGCCCCACGCCAGCGTGGTTGCGACATGCCAGCCGGGCGCGATGTCGTTCGCCCACATGGCGCTCGCCGACAACCGCTTCTGGTCGACGCCCGGCTCGAGCTGCTCGGGATCCTTGAACTTGCCCCAGCTGCCCTGCAGCGCGAGCGTTCGCGTCGGGTTCCAGGACAGGCGGACCGCGGTCGAATCGAGCGGCCCCGTCTCGATATTCCAGCGATTCTGGTCCGGCTCGCGCGCATTGAAGCGGCTGACCTCCAGCTTCACGCGATCGAGCACGAGCCCCGCCGTCAGGACTCCGAAGCTGATATGGGTGGAATCCAGCCAGTGATGGGTGATCGGCGCTTCCGGCGAGTCCAGGATCGACTCCCGGTGCATGAAGGCCGGAGGGCCGAACGCAGGTTCGCCCGGCAGGCCGCCGTAAAGGAAGACGCTGCTGTTTGACCCGATGTTCTGCGAGACCGAGGCCGACAGTTCCATGAACAGATCGTGCGGGTGTTGGCGGTCGACGAGCCGGTCGACGCCGTTGGCCGTCTCTCCGCTCGCAAGCAACAGCGGATAGCCGCTCTTGCCCATCAGCGGATCGGGGCTGAGCATCGCGCGAAACTGGACCGTGCCGTTGCCGAGGGGGTGGCTCGCCATGCCCATCAGCATTCCGCTGGCAAAGGCCTTGTCGTCGCCGCGCGGACCCGACTGGTGGTCGTAAACCAGGTTCACGGTGCCGTGCGCCATCAGCATCCAGTCGCCGGACATCTTCATCAAGCCGGGGTGCCCGGAAGAGTCCGGCTGCCACGCGGTACCCGACGATTCGCGGGTCATCGGATACGGCCCGAGCGCACCGGTCATCGCGTGCCCCATCCGGGAGTGGTCCATTCCCGGCATCGCCATTTCGCCCATCCGCGAATGATCGACCGGCTGCTCGATCGGCGGCTCGCGCGCGGGTTTCGGCTGCTTCGTCCCAGGCGCCGGCGCCGGCATCTGCATCCCCGGCATGTGCTGGTGCTGCGCGAGCGCGGCGCCCGGCAGCGAGGCGAGCGCGATTGCACTCGCCACGACAGGCAATCTGATTTCCACCGAAATTCTCCAGTATCGAGAGGTGGCGCCAGTGGGCGCCACCTCCTTCTTCAGCGGCTCAACGACTTAGCGGCCGCCATGCTCCCCGTGGTCCTGCATCCGGTCCACGGCGTGGCCCGAGCCGGCCTTGTCCATGTCCTTGCAGCAGTCCTTGCAACAATCCTTGTCGGACGTTGCATGCTGGGCGGGCTGGGCCATTGCGGCGGCAGCCGGAACGGCGGGCGCCTGGGCGGCGAGAACCGCAGCGGCAATCAGAATCATCATCATATTTCTCCTGAGTTCGAGTGAAGTCGATTTCGATCACTCGTCGTTGTCGCGCTCCGCCAGGTAACGCATCAGCTCGGCGAGCGTGGATTCCATCTGGTCCTGCATCTGGCCGACGAGCTCGTTCTCCCGCATCCCGACATGGTCGAGGGGCTTGGAATAACTATCGGAAAAGGCCTTCAAATCGTCCTGGTCGAAGACGCCCTTGGCAACCAGCTTGGCAAGGATGACGAGGAGGCCATTGGTGTTGGCAATGGTTCCGGCAACCAGGGCCTCGTCGACCATCGACAGATTGCCGTCGACCGAAGCGTCGATCTCCGCGTCTGTCTCGAAATCGCTCATCACCGCCAATTTGACGCGATCGGCGCGAAGGGCAAGATCACTTGGCGCAATATTGAGCGAGTTCGGCCCATGCTATCGCCTTTTCTGCAAAGGGGCGCGTGTTCGCGGGGCTCGAGGAGGGCAGGTCGATGAGTGCAAGCCGGTCGATTCCGCCAAGCAACCTCCTGCCCGCGACGGCGGCAGCGGTGCCGTTGAACGCGACCGCCTCCAATGCATCGAAGCCACGGAAATAACCGGCAAGCGGATTGTGTCCCGGGCTCCTGATCGCCTGGTCCAGGCTTCCGCGCCGTGTTGCCCGGGCGACGACGTCCCACAGGCCGATCCCATTGGCCATCAGCCGTTCCAGCCGCTCTGCATAGCCGAGCGCCTGCAAATCCTCGCCGATCGCCGCTCCGACCAACCGCCAGAAGAGATTTCGCGGATGCGCGTAATAGCGCCCGGCGGCCAGCGACGCGTCGCCTGGAAGGCTGCCGAGGATGAACAGCCGGGCGTCGCTTCGAGCGACCGGCGGCAATCCATTCTTGACGATCGGCTCCATTCGATTTGCCTTTGCGCGTTCCGCCACTAATTGCTGTCGCCCCGTGGACACCAACGCGCTTCGAATCGCCCTGTTTTCGGGGAATTACAATTATGTCCGCGATGGTGCGAACCAGGCGCTCAACCGGCTCGTCGCCTATTTGCTCGACCACGGCGCCATGGTGCGGATATATTCGCCGACAATCGACAAGCCGGCATTCGAACCGGTGGGCGACCTCGTTTCGCTCCCATCGGTCCCGATCCCGGGCCGGCCGGAATACCGCCTGCCGCTCGGCATCACGCCGGGCGTCTGGCGAGACCTGAAGGCCTTCGCTCCGAACATCGTCCATATCTCGAGCCCTGACATTTCCGCGCACCGGGCGGTCAGTTGGGCAAGGGCGAACGGGATCCCGGCCGTCGCCTCGATCCACACCCGGTTCGAGACGTACCTCGGCTATTACCACCTGCAGCTGCTCGAGCCCCTCCTCCGCGCCGGCCTTCGCCGCCTGTACCGGCGCTGTGACGCGATCCTCGCGCCGGCGGAATCCACCGCGGCCGTCCTTCGTGCCCAGCGAATGAACCGGAACATCTACATTTGGAGCCGGGGAGTCGATCGCGATCAGTTCAACCCCGGCCGGCGCGACATGGAATGGCGCCGGGGCCTGGGGATTCGCGACGACGAGCTGGCGATCGCCTTCCTCGGCAGGCTGGTGCTCGAAAAGGGTCTCGATGTCTTCGCCGCGGCCATCAAGACTCTTCGCGAGCGCGGGGTTGCCCACCGGCCGCTGGTTATCGGCAAGGGACCGGCGCGCGACTGGTTCGAGCAGCAGATGGCGAGCGGGGTGTTTGTCGGCCACCAGATCGGCCCCGACCTGGGTCGTGCTCTCGCCAGCGGCGACGTCTTCTTTAATCCGTCGGTGACCGAGGCATTCGGAAACGTCACGCTGGAGGCGATGGCGAGCGGCCTGCCCGTTGTCGCCGCCGAGGCGACCGGCGCAACGAACCTGGTCCGCGACGGCGAGACCGGGGTTCTGGTCGAACCCGGCGACAGCATCGGCTTTGCCGACGCGCTCGAAGCCTATGCACGCGATCCCGGTCTTCGCCACAGGCACGGCGAGGCAGGCCTCGCCTACGCCCGCACCCACGATTGGGATGCGATCAACGCCGCGGTGCTCGACGTCTATCGCCGAGTGCTCGAGCGGCGCGCGACGGGAGCTATTTGACCCGTTCGATCCGCTGCGCGGCCTCGTCGAGAATTGCCGCAATTTCGTGCAGCAGCTCCTCGTCCAGGCCCTCGCGCCCGATCCGGTGGCCGAGGGCTGTCATGAGGTTCCTGACTGCCCTGCCTATGGCAGGCCCGGCTTCGTCACGCGGTTCGGGCGCCAGGCCCTTAAGGCGATCGACCAGCTCGTCCGCTTCGTCGCCATGCTCGTCGAGGTGCTGCTTGCCGGCCTCGGTGATCTGGAACGGCTTTCGGCCTCCCTCGCCTTCCGCCTCCTCGATCAGGCCCATGTCCTCCAGCATGGTCAGCGTCGGGTAGATGATGCCGGGGCTCGGCGCATATTCGCCGCCGGTCAGCTCCTCGATCGCGCGGATGAGATCGTAACCATGTCTCGGCTCTTCGGCGATCAGCTTCAGGAGAAGGAGGCGCAGCTCGCCACCCTCGAACATCCGCCTTCGGCCCCGCCGGCCCCTGCGCCAGTCACCGGGAGGACCGTCGCCGAAATCGAAATGAAATGGACCCCAATTCCCTCTAAATCCGCGTCCGCCCATCGCAAACAGGCCTTCGGGAATGTTGAACTCGAAGCGGCCCCGCGGTCCGCAGCCGTGGCCATGCCGATTGCCCATAAGATCGTCTCCTTAGATAGCTCTAAGATATATCTTAGATGCATCGATCGCAAGAGGATGTGCAATCGCGCGGGACCGCCACTATTCTCCAGCGCAATGGCCGACCTGTTTGGCGACATCGCGCCCACCGCACCGCCGCAAGGGACTGCGCCCAACGCGCCGCTTGCCGACCGGCTTCGTCCAAAGAGTCTCGCGGACATCGTGGGCCAGGAGCATCTGACCGGAGCCGAGGGAGCGATCGGCCGGATGGTCGCGGCCGGAAAGCTCTCCTCGATGGTCCTGTGGGGGCCGCCGGGAACGGGAAAGACGAGCATCGCGCGTCTCCTCGCGGACGCCGTCGGCCTTCGCTTCGTCGCGATTTCGGCGGTCTTTTCGGGCGTCGCCGACCTCAAGAAGGTATTCGCGGAGGCGCGAACGGCGGCGCGCGCCGGTCAGCGCACCCTTCTCTTCGTCGACGAGATCCACCGGTTCAATCGGGCGCAGCAGGACGGCTTCCTGCCCTATGTCGAGGACGGAACCGTGACTTTGGTCGGAGCGACGACAGAGAATCCGAGCTTCGAGTTGAACGCAGCGCTCCTGTCCCGCTGCCAGGTTTTGATCCTGCATCGCCTCGATGAGAGAGCGCTGGAGACGTTGATCGAGCGCGCCGAGCAGGAAGTCGGCCAGCCGCTTCCGGTCACCGCCCAGGCGCGAGAGGCGCTCGTCGCAAGCGCCGACGGCGACGGGCGGTTCCTGCTCAACCAGGTCGAGACGATCTTCGATATCGAACCGGAGACGCCGCTCGACCCGGCGGCAATGGCCGCGCTCCTCCACCGCCGCGTGCCCGTCTACGACAAGGATCGCGAAGGCCATTACAACCTCATCTCGGCGCTTCACAAAAGCCTTCGCGGGTCCGATCCCCAGGCGGCCCTTTATTATCTCGCGCGGATGCTCGTTGCCGGAGAGGAGCCGCTCTACGTCATCCGGCGGCTGACCCGCTTCGCGTCGGAGGACATCGGGCTCGCCGACCCGCAGGCGCTGGTCCAATGCCTGGCGGCCAAGGACGCCTATGATTTTCTGGGCTCGCCCGAAGGTGAGCTCGCGATCGTCCAGGCCTGCCTTTATTGCGCCGTCGCCCCGAAATCGAACGCGGCCTACATCGCCCAGAAGGGCGCGTGGCGCGCGGCGAAAGAGACCGGCTCACTGATGCCGCCGGCGCACATCCTGAATGCACCGACCAAGCTCATGAAGGACATCGGTTATGGCAAGGACTATGCCTATGATCATGAGGCCGAGCATGCCTTTTCCGGTGCGGACTATTGGCCGGAGGAAATGGAGCCGCGCGATTTCTACCAGCCGTCGGACCGAGGGTTCGAAGCGCGCGTCCGGGAACGTTTGCAGTTCTGGGCCGAGCGGAGAAAATCGCTACAGTCGTCGCAAAGCTAAACAGGGGAGCTGAAGCCAAATGTACGAAATGGGTCGAGCCGGTCCCTACTGGCAGGGGCAACTGATCTACTGGGGCCCGAAGGTCCTGATTGCGATCGTCATTATCGTCGCGACCTGGATTGTTGCCCGTGCAGTCAAATGGGCAATCCAGAAGGCCGTCGACCGCATGCCCGCGCTTCGCAAGCACGTCACCGGTCCCAAGGACGAAACGGTCGGGCACCAGCTCGGCACGATTGCCAAGCTCATCATCTGGCTGGTCGGAATCATGGCCGCTCTCAACTATCTCGGGGTCGGCCAGATCCTGCAGCCGATCAATCGATTGACGTTCGAGATTTTCGACTTCCTGCCGCGGCTGATCGGCGCCGGAGTCACCTTCTTCGTCGGGCTGATCGTCGCAAGGATCGTTCGGCAGCTGACCGAAACCGTCCTGGTTGCGGCCAACATCGACGGCCTCCTCGCCCGCGTAGGGATCGGCGACACGGCGGGCACGAACCGGCTCGATCCGGAATCGGTCCCGCCCGGCGCCGCTCCGGGCGCGACCCGTGCGACCCTGGCGCGCGCCGCCGGCATCCTCGTCTATGCGCTGATCATCATCCCGGTGGCGATTGCCGCGCTCCAGGTGCTCGGGATCGAGGCGATCTCGGTGCCGGCGATCAACATGCTGAACGATATTCTCGCCGCGATCCCGCACATCCTGACCGCGGCACTGTGGCTCGGGATCGCCTTCGTCGTCGCGCGCTTCATCAAGACCATCATCGAGGGGATTCTTCCGCCGACCGGCTTCGACAATGCCGTTCGTTCGACGGGAGTGCTTCCGGCCGCGAGCAGCCCGTCGCGGATCGTCGCCAGCATCGCCTTCATCGCGGTAATGCTTGCCGCGGCGATCGAGGCGGCGCAGCAGCTGGGCGGCGGCACGGTCGCCATTTTCCTTGCGCAGGTGACGGAGCTTGGCGGCAAGGTGATCTTCGGAACCTTGATCATCGTCACCGGAATCTTCCTCGCGCGGATCATTGCCAGCCTCGTCGGAAGCTCGACCGGCGAAGGCAGCTATGCCGAGGAAATCGTCAAATACGCGATCATCGCCCTGTTCACCGCGATCGGCCTGACCTTCATGGGTCTCGCCGACCAGATCGTCATTCTCGCCTTCGGGCTGATCCTCGGCTCGGCCGCCGTTGCGGTTGCGATCGCCTTCGGACTGGGCGGCCGAGACGCGGCGGCGCGGATGCTGGAGCGCTATGTCGACGAGAGCCGGCCGACCATGACTCCTCCGCGCCCGCCGAGGATCAAGTCGAGCGCGCCGAGCGAGGAAGCCGACGAGTCCCAGCCGCCGCTGGTGTGACATGACCTGGGACGAGGCAATCGCCTACGCCCTGTCGCTACCGGACACGGTGCTGTCGACGAGCTACGGAAAGCCGGCCGTCAAGGTTGGATCGAACGATCGCGCTTTCCTGTTTCCGAGCCATGAGCCTGCCACGTCGTTCGGGGTAGCGATCGACCTCGATACGATCGAGATCCTCAAGGAAACCGACCCGGAGACCTTCTGGCAGACTCCGCACTATGTCGGCTGGGAAGGCGTGCTGATCCGCTACGACTGCAATGACGAAGAGCGCGTGCGCGACGTCATCGCCCGCTCGCGCGATTGGGTCGCGGCGAAACCGAAGGCGCGGCCGCGCAAGCGCAAGTGAATCGCTTCGAAAGCTATGTCGCCATCGACTGGTCCGGCGCGAAGGGGAAGCGGCACAAGGGAATCGCAATCGCGGAAGCGCGCGCGGACGCGCCGCCGCGGCTGATCCGCCCAGGCCATGTCTGGTCGCGCGAAGAGGTCCTGGACTGGCTGCTCGGCCGCGCCGCGGAGGAGCCGACCCTGTTCGGTTTCGATTTCAGCTTCGCGCCTCCATTCGTCGAGAGCGGCGAATATCTTCCCGGCGAAAAAGGAGTCCCGGCCACGGCGCGCGAATTCTGGGCCTATGTCGACTCGCGCTGCGGCGATGAAGACCTCGGTGCCGCAAGCTTCCTCGAGCAGGCCCACCGCCGGCATTTCTATTTCGGGATCGCCGACGGTGTGAAGGCGGACTTCATGCGGTTCCGCCGCTGCGACCAGACGCTCAACCGCCAGGGCGGCCGAAAGACCGCGAGCGCGTTCGACGCAATCGGCGCGGCGCAGGTCGCGAAGGCCAGCTTTTCGGGGATGCGGCTGCTTCACCGGCTGGATGGGAGAGTCGCAATATGGCCGATGGATCCGCTGCCTGGCCGCGGCAGCGCCGTCGTCGAAATCTACACGCGAATCTATCTTCGCCGGGCCGGAATGCCGGGGAGCAAGCTGCGCAGCCGCAAGCAGCTCAATGCGGCGCTTGCAGGCCTCGGAAGCAAGCTGATGCGACTCCGCTTCGAACCGAACGATCACCAGACGGACGCGCTCGTCACCGCCGCCGGCATGCGCGAGCTGGCGAGGACCGAACCCCGCGCATTCGACCCGCCTGGCCTCACGCCCGATCTCGCGCGCGCCGAAGGCTGGACCTTCGGCATCCTTTGACGCAAACGCCCTTCAGAGCGCCGGATTAGCTCAGTTGGTAGAGCAGCGGTTTTGTAAACCGAAGGTCGCGGGTTCGAATCCTGCATCCGGCACCGCTCCATTTGACATCGGATTGTTTGATATCAAGCTCAAATAAAATGCATTTGCCTTGATGTATCGGGAAGCGGATCATCTGCCCGGAAGAATAGTCCGAAGGGCGGAGTCGTGCTTGCTACGCTGGAACCTGTAGCCGATCAGAAGCAGAAAACCGCCGTCGCGGCCCCCGTCGCCGCCGCCGGTCCCTTCCAGGACATTCCCAGGGAGATTTGGATCGTTTTCCTGACTTGCTGGGCAACACTCTTCAGCCTGTTTGTCCTGTTCTTCGCGACCGATCGCTCTGCCGCCTTTGCCATCGTGATCTCGGTCGCTTTCATGCTGATGGCTTTCGGACTGCCGATTTCGCTGGCGGCGCAGGGCCGCCGTCCCGATTACGAATGCCCACGGATGATCCAGACGCGTTCCGGCTCGCTGACCGCGTGGGAGGCAGGCGCGCAGATCGTCAGCATTCCGGCCGCGGGGGTCATTGCGCTAACGGCGTTCATCCTGCTGGCGAAATAGCTTTCACGAATTCGGCGCAGGCCGGCTCGCCCATTCGCCGTCCCATGGAACTCGCCGAGTGGCGGTCTGTTCTAGCGCCGTGCTGCGGATCTCGTGCGCGTCCCCGAAAGCGGGTCGCGGACGAAAGTCCGCCGATCGCATCGGCGATGGGCAACGCGGATCAGGCAAGCACGGGAGCCTCGACGGCCGTCCGGTCGCCGGGGCTCCTTTTTACAAGGCCTGGGGCGTGGCTCCGGCGAGCGTCAGGCGCCGTGAGCGGTCCGGCAGCGGATATTTGTTGCCGTTCGCGCAGTTGAACAGGACGACTCGCTCTTCGCGCGCAACGAGCCCGCGTTCGAGCGCCTGCCACCAGCCGGCGAGAACGGCACCGCCTTCCGGACACAGCAGCATTCCGTCGTCACGCGCTGCATCCTCGACCGCTTGCAGGATCGCCTCTTCCTCGACCGCGATTGCCGCTCCGCCGCTTTCGCGGACCGCTCGCAGGATCAGGAAGTCGCCGACGGCGCTGGGTACCCGGATTCCGGTCGCGACCGTCGCCGCGCCTTCCCAGCGCTCCGCGAATTCGTCGCCGCGCTCGAACGCTCGGACCATCGGCGCGCAGCCCGACGCCTGGACGGCATACATGCGCGGCCGTTCCGGCCCGATGAGGCCGACCGCCTCCATCTCGTCGAAGGCCTTCCACATGCCGATCAGGCCGGTGCCGCCGCCGGTCGGATAGAAAATCGCGTCGGGCACCTTCCAGCCCAGTTGCTCGACCAGTTCGAGCCCCATCGTCTTCTTGCCCTCCAGCCGGTAGGGCTCCTTGAGCGTCGAGCAGTCGAACCAGAGACCCTCCGCTGCGCCCTCTCGCACCAGTCGCCCGCATTCATCGATCTGGCCGTCGGCGACCCAGACTTCGGCTCCGTAAGCGGCGGTTTCGCGAACATTGATCTCGGGCGTTTCGGCCGGGCAGATGATGAGCGTCGAAATGCCCGCCCGAGCGCCATAGGCCGCCAGCGCCGCCCCGGCATTGCCGTTGGTCGGCATCGCGATTCGCTCGACCCCGAAATGCTTCGCCATGCTGACCGCCATCGCCAGTCCGCGCGCCTTGAACGAGCCGGTCGGTAGCCGCCCCTCATCCTTGACCAGAAGATCGGTTGCGCCCTTCCTCGCCGCCGTCCTGGGAAGCGCGATGACCGGAGTCTGCGGCTCGCCCAGGGATACCGGCGAGACCCCGTCGGGAAGCGGCAGAAGCTCGCGCCATTTCCACATCGTCGACTCGCGCGAGTCGAATAGCTCGCGGCTGAGTTTCGCTTTCGCTGCTGCGAGGTCATAGCGGACGAGCAGTGACTTGCCGGCCCGGCTCAGGCCCTGAAGCTGGTCGGCGGCATAGGATTCGCCGGTGAGCGAACATTCGAGGTGCGTGACATTCATGCGCATCCCTTAGCCATAAGCGGCGCCCGCAGCCAATTGCAGGAGCGCATTCATTCCAAGCTTTGCTTGCAGCGAATCCGCTCCTCGCCCATTTCCACCTCGAGCGCGGAGATGGACATTTTCGTTGCGGTAGGAGAACGAGAGCAAGGATGGCGTTGGACCTCTACCAGAGACTGGGCCTGAAGCGCGGCGCGGACCAAGCCGAGATCAAGAAGGCGTATCGAAGCCTCGCCAAGCAGCTCCACCCGGATCGCAACACGGACAATCCCGATGCCGCGAAGCGGTTCTCGGAGGTTACGCGCGCCTACGACCTGCTGTCCGACAAGGACAAGCGTGCCCAATATGACCGGGGCGAAATCGACGAGGAAGGCAATCCGAAGATGCCGTTCGGCGGCGGATTCGGGTCGCGGCCGGGCGGAGGCGCCGGGGCCGGAGCCGGCCCGGGCGCGGGGTTCGAAGGCTTTCAGACGAACTTTGGCGATGCCGCCGATTTGAGCGAGCTGTTCGAAGGGCTGTTCGGAGGCGGCGGCAGGGGCGGCCGGCCCGGTGGTGGCTTCGGTGGCTTTCGCCAGCGGGCGAGCCCGCCGCAAAAGGGCGCTGACATCGCCTACCGGCTTCGAGTCCCGTTCGTCGATGCGGCGACGCTTGCACCGCAGCGGATCAAGCTCGCCGACGGCAAAACCATCGACCTCAAGCTGCCGAAGGGAGTCGAGAATGGCGCGAAGATCCGCCTCGCCGGAAAGGGGGATCCGGGCCCGGGTGGCAGCGGCGATGCGATCGTCACCGTCTCGATCGCGTCGCACGCCTTCTTCAGGCGGGACGGCAACGACATCCGGCTCGACCTGCCCGTCACGCTGAAGGAAGCCGTACTTGGAGCAAAGGTGAAAGTGCCTACGCCCGAGGGCCCGGTTATGATGACGATTCCCAAGGGCAGCTCGTCCGGCCGGGTGCTTCGGCTCAAGGGACGCGGCTTTACCGGCAAGACCGGCGCTCGCGGCGACGAGCTGGTGACGATCGAAATCCATGTTCCCGCGGGGGATTCCGAGCTCGAGTCCTTCGCCGAGAAATGGCGCGGCGGCGACAATCCGCGCGCCGAGCTCGGCGTGTAAGGCCGAATGCGCGAAATCTCCCCACTGTCGCCCGAACAAAGGCGCAAGCGGCTCGCAAGCGCCAGCGCCGCCTTCGGTCCCGACGTCGCCAGGCGGCTCAAGCCGCGCCACTACGCCTGGGAAATCGTGAAGCGCGTCGCGACCGGCATCTACAACGACGGGTTCATCCACGCCGGCAACCTCGCTTACCTGTCGATCCTGGCGCTGTTTCCCTTCTTCATCCTTGCCGCGGCGGTGGCGCATTTGCTCGGCCAGAGCCAGGACGCGCAGCTGACCGTGGCCAATGTCCTGAGGCGCTTGCCCCACAATGTCGTCGACACGCTCCAGGGGCCGGTCCAGGAAGTGTTGCACGCCCGGACCGGCGGTCTTCTGTGGCTCGGGGCGATCGTCGGCTTGTGGACCGCCGCGAGCTTCGTCGAGACGATCCGCGACATCCTCCGTCGCGCCTATGGAGTGAAGTTCTGCGCTCCGTTCTGGGAATATCGGCTTGGCTCGATCCTGCTCATCCTCGGAGCCGTCCTGCTGCTGATGATCGCTTTCGCGGCGAGCGTCGCGCTGACGTCCATCCATCACTATCTCGTCGACCTGTTCCCGTTCGCCGAGGGGATTGGGACGAGGCTCGGAATCTATCGACTGGTGCCCGCTGCAACCTTGTTCGTCACCTTCTATGGCTTGTTCTACGCGCTCACTCCATCGCGCTACAGGAAACACGGCTGCATCAAGTGGCCCGGCGCCTTGCTGATCACCGCTTGGTGGCTGATAACGGTCGAGATTCTGCCGTTCGCGCTGGGGCTCCTGGGCGGATACAGCCTCACCTACGGAAGCCTTGCCGGCGTGATGATCACGCTGATCTTCTTCTTCGTCGTCGGCCTTGGAGTGGTGATCGGGGCCGAACTCAACGCGGCGCTGGCGGAAAGCGGACCGACTGCCCTAAAGGGCGAAATCTACAGCGGACCATTTACCGACGAGCTCGAAGTCGAGGAGCCGGAGCCCGGCGAGGACGTCGAGCCCGAGCTTGAAAAGGAGCCACAGCTTTGACCGGACTGATGCAGGGCAAGCGCGGCCTGATCATGGGGCTTGCGAACGACCGCTCCCTTGCCTGGGGCATTGCCAAGGCGGTGGCCGACGAGGGGGCCGAGCTCGCCTTTTCCTACCAGGGCGAAGCGCTTGAGAAGCGAGTCCGCCCGCTTGCGGAGCAGCTCGGGTCGAACCTCCTGATCGATTGCGACGTCAGCAGCATGGAGGCGCTCGACCAGACCTTCGCCCGGCTGAAGGAACGATGGGAGACGCTCGACTTCGTCGTCCATGCGATCGGCTTTTCCGACAAGAACGAGCTTCGCGGAAAATTCATCGATACGACGATGGACAACTTCCTGCTGACGATGAACATCTCGGTGTACAGCTTTGTCGCCGTCGTCCAGCGCGCGCGGGCGATGATGAAGCCTGGCGGATCGCTTCTGACCCTTACCTATTACGGCGCGGAAAAGGTCATCCCCCACTACAACGTGATGGGCGTCGCCAAGGCTGGACTGGAGGCAAGCGTCAAATATCTTGCGATGGACCTCGGCCCCGAAGGCGTGCGGGTGAATGCAATCTCAGCCGGCCCGATCAAGACCCTTGCGGCAAGCGGAATCGGCGATTTCCGCTACATCATGAAGTGGAACGAATATAATTCGCCGCTCCGCCGGAACGTCACCATCGAGGACGTCGGCGGCGCGGGGCTCTACCTGCTCTCCGACCTCGCCAGCGGCGTGACCGGCGAAATCCACCACGTCGACGCGGGGTACAACGTCGTTGGCATGAAGGCCGAAGACGCGCCCGATATCAGCACGGTCTAATCATGGATGGGATTCTGTGGCCGGTGATTCGCAACTTCCTGCTCACCGGACTGGCCTTCGTGATCGCGGTGATCGCCACTCTCCAGACCCGCAACGGGAACGTTTTCTTTCTGGTGTTCATAGCGCTGTCCGCGATCCATATTCTCGTCTGGCAAATCTGCTGGAAAAAGCGCGACGCGCTTAACCGTCGCCGCTTTCTCGGTTTGGACGGCGAAGACAGCTAAGCCGAGGCCCGCCTCCACCAACGGCGGCGGACCGGGCCGGACTTGAGCACCGTGCGGCGGAACAGCCGCGCCGAAACGACTACGATCAGGGCGACCCAAAGCGCCTGCCACAGGATCGCGATGAAGTGCGGCCACAGCTCCGGCCGCTCGGCTGCCCTCGCCACCATCACCAGCGGGGACGACAATGGAAATACCGCCCCGCCAATCGCAAGCGGGGAATCGACCGACCCCACGGCAAGCGCGGCGAATCCGAAGATCAGGACCTGCGCGACCGTGACCGGCATCGACAGCGTCTGCACTTCGCGAACGGTCGACGCCTGCGCCCCGATGCTCAGGAACACCGAGCCGAGAAGCAGGTAATTCATCGCGAAATAGACGATCGTCAGCAGCAGGAACGGCAGCGCCCCGACCGCGGGAAGCGGAAGCGCGGCAGTTCCTCCACCCGACAGCAGAGAGACTGCCCCGGCGGCGGCCGACGCCCAGACGATGATTCCGACAAGCGAGGTTGCCAGCATCGCAAACAGCTTGCCGATGAAGATCGATTCGATCGGCACGGCGGCGGCAAGGACTTCGATGACCTTGTTCGATTTCTCCTCGATCAGCTGAGACAAGGTCATGCCGGCGAGGATGATCGTCAGGAAAAACAGCAGCATCTGCCCGCTCTGGGCGGTGATCGCCCGGGAGCGGGTCGCCGACCCTGTCGAGCGGTCGGTGTGGGTGACCGCGAGCGCCGCGCCGCCGGGTGCGCGCGCCGCCCGCAGCAAAAGCGCCACCTGCCCCGCCGTCGAGTCCCGGGAATCGACCGCTCCGGTCAGGCGAGGCCGGTCGAGCCCGCCGGTCAGAACGCCAACGACGGGATGGTCCTTCGATTGCAACAGGTCGCGTTGCTGGAGAGCAACGTCACCGCCGGGCGCAACCCGGACCAGCTCGACCACCGGCCGGCCTGCAATCGCCGCTTCGAGCTGCTCACGTGCGGCCGCGAGCTTCGAATAGTCCTCTGCCGACGCGATAACCGCGATCTTCGGCTGCTCGGTCTGGCTTGCCACCCGGGCGCCGATCCCGCCGAACAAGGCCCCCAGGAGGACCGGGAACAATGGCCCGATCAGGAAGAATATGAACGCCTTCGAAAATACGGTCGCGGTAAAGTCGCGTCGGCCGATCACCCAGGCGGAACGGAGGAGATGCGTCATCGCGAGGTCCTCTCCTGGACCATCGCCGCGGCGGCCCTCGGGCCGGCGATCGCGACGAATGCGTCATGAAGTCCCGGCCGCTCGATGGCTAAAGTTTCGATCCCCGCGCCGCCGTCGATCAGTGCCCTGAGCAGCGGTTCGGGCCCGCTTTCGGGAAGCTCGAACACCCAGTCCGCGCCTTCGCGGCGGCAATCGGCCGGAATCGCGCTTCGCCACGGGCCGTCGGCATTGCGGGTCCTCAGGCGGACGATCGGCCGGAGGGTTGCCCGCGCTTCGTCCACAGCGCCTTCGAATGCGACGCGACCCTTGGCGATGATCGCGATCCGCTCGCACAGCCGCTCGGCGTGAGCGATCACATGGGTTGAAAAGATCACTGTTACGCCATTGCGTGCCTCGGTCCGGATCATCTCCTCGAGCCGCGCCTGGTTGATAGCGTCCAGGCCCGCGAACGGCTCGTCGAGGACCAGCAGCCGCGGCCGGTGAATTATCGTGCCGAGAAGCTGGACAGTCTGCGCCATGCCCTTCGACAGGGTCCGGATCGGCTTTCTCGCCCAGTCGCCGAGGCCGTGAGCGGCGAGCAGCGCGTCGGCCCGGCGGCGGCCCTCGGCCAGCGCAAGCCCGCGGAGCGCGCCCATGAAGGCGATTGCGTCGCGGCAGTGCATCGCCGGGTAAAGCCCGCGCTCTTCCGGGAGATAGCCGATCTCCGGCGCGGCATCGATCGGCCTGTCGCGCCCGAGGACCCGCCGGGACCCGCTCGACGGGTCGATGATCCCGAGCAGGATCCTCAGGGTCGTCGTCTTGCCCGCGCCATTGGGCCCGAGCAGGCCGTAGATCGATGCGGTGGGAACGGCCAGGCTGACACCGTCGACGGCGCGGGTCTCGCCGAAATCCTTGACGAGATCCGTGGCTTCGACCGCCTTTTCGCCTGTTGCCTGCCGAAGCACCGGAATTCCTTAGAGAAATGCCTCGAAAAGAGTATTGGCCCAGGCCGTGGATACGGGCGAACAGCTAAAGGAAGCAATAAGGGCGGAAGCCGCTCGCCTGGGCTTCGTAGCGTGTGGCTTCGCGAGTGCCGATACCGGCGAGGCCGGGGCCGAGCTCATGAGGTGGATCGGCGAAGGACGGCACGGGACGATGGAATGGATCGAGGCGCGCGCCCACCATCGCGTCTCACCGACCGCGCTCTGGGCGGACGCAAGATCGGCGATCGCGCTGGGAATGAGCTATGCTCCGGACCATGATCCGCTGGAGCTGGCCGCTGACGCCTCGGCCGGGCGAATCTCGGTATATGCGCAGGGCCGGGATTATCACGACACCGTCAAGAAAGCGCTGAAAGCGCTCGGGCGCTGGCTGGCCGGCCAGGCTGGATGCGAGCTCAAGGTGTTCGTCGACACCGCGCCGGTAATGGAAAAGCCGCTGTCCGCCGCCGCCGGCATTGGCTGGCAGGGCAAGCACACCAACCTCGTCTCGCGCGACCATGGGAGCTGGCTGTTCCTCGGGATCATCCTCACCAGCCTGGAGATCGAGCCGGACGAGCCCGCGCGCGACACGTGCGGGACCTGCACGCGCTGCCTCGACGCCTGTCCGACCAACGCCTTCGACGGCGCCCGCCGGATCGATGCGCGCAAATGCATCTCCTATCTCACGATCGAGCATAAGGGGCCGATCCCGCACGAGTTTCGCCGGGCAATCGGCAATCGCGTCTACGGTTGCGACGATTGCCTCGCGGTTTGCCCGTGGAACCGCTTCGCCGACGCCGCGGCGGCGAACCGCGCCTTCCTCCCGCGCGAGGAATTGAAGCGGCCCAGGCTCAAGCATCTCCTGGCACTGGATGACCAGGCATTCCGGGCGATGTTCTCCGGCTCCCCGATCAAGCGGGTCGGCGTGAACCGGATGATCCGCAATTGCCTGATTGCGGCAGGAAACAGTCGCGATCCTGATCTCGTGTCGGCCGTGCGACCGCATCTCGATCATTCCGATCCGGTGATCGCCGAGGCTGCCCATTGGGCAATGAGCGAGCTTCAGGGCGCCTCGATGGAATGGACGCAGAGCGCCTGATCGACGTCGGTGAGCCCGCGGGTCCGGGCATCGACATAGGTGACCCGATAAATGCCGCTCCCGCTGGGATAGAGATAGGCGTCGAGGACGCACTGGTCGCTTCGGAACTGCAGCTTCAAACTGTTGCCCTCGCGAATCTGCAGCGCGGGAGTACCGAAACGCCGAACCAGATCCTCCGCGGTCATTCCGGCAATCTCGCCGTGTGCATGAGGTGCGGGCGCTGGCTCGACCGGCGGTTGTTCGGTTCGTGGAGCGGTCGCGCAGGCGGCGGCGACAAGCGAAAGCGAAGCAGCGAGGAAACGGCGCATCGGCAATGAATGACGACGGACTTGCGTGCGCGCAAGTTGCCCGTCCGACTTCGTGCAGCTAGGCGGCTCGGATGAGCGACAAAGCTGTTGATGTGCTGGCGATCGGCAATGCGATCGTCGATGTGATCGCCGACGCCGATGACTCCTTCCTGGAGCAGCACGGCATGGCGAAGGGTTCGATGCGGCTGGTGGATGCCGCCGAGGCGGAGCGGCTGTACACCGACATGGGGCCGGGACGCGAGCTGAGCGGCGGATCGGCCGCGAACACCGTTGCCGGCCTTGCGGCGCTGGGGTTGCGGACTGCATTCATCGGGCAAATCGGCAACGACGAGCTCGGAGAGATTTTCAGGCACGACATCCGATCGCTGGGCGTCGATTTCGGAACCCCCTCCCGCGGCGATGCCGGTCCGACCGCACGCTGCCTGATCGTCGTGACCGCCGACGCGCAGCGCACGATGAGCACCTTCCTCGGCGCTGCCCAGCGGCTCGACAGCTCGTCGGTGACGCAGGCGCGCATCGCCAGCGCCGGAATTCTCTACCTCGAAGGCTATTTGTGGGACCCTCCCGAACCGCGTGCCGCGATGGAAGCCGCAATCGACATGGCCCGAGCGTCGGATACGAAGGTCGCCTTCACCCTTTCCGACGGATTCGTCGTGGAGCGTCATCGCGCTGATTTCCTGCGGCTGATCGAGCAGGGGAAGATCGATATATTGTTCGCCAACGAACTCGAGTTCCTCCACCTCGCGCAGGAAACCGACCTTGAGCCGGCAATCTCCAAATTCGCCGGCAAGCTGCCAACCCTGGTCGTAACGCAGAGCGAGCATGGCGCGATCGCCTGCTCCGGCGGCGAGCGGGCGCACGTGCCGGCCGAGCCGATCGCGCGCCTCATCGACACGACCGGAGCCGGAGACCTGTTCGCGGCCGGCTTCCTTGCAGGCCAGGCGCGCGGAAAGTCGCTCGAGGTTTCGCTTCGGCTGGGCGCCATCGCGGCGTCGGAAGTCATCCAGCATTACGGCGCGAGGCCGGAGCTGGACCTCACCGCGCTCGCGGGTCCGCTGCTGCAATAGGCAAGGGCCTCGCCATCGCTGGCGAGGCCCCCTCCCCCTGTCGCCGATGTCGCGGAGCTAGATCTTTCCGCGGAAGGTGACTCCGAAGGTTCGCGGTTCGCCCAGGAACGACCCGTAGAGCTGCGTCGCCCGGTTCGGGGTCGGAGAGCAGAATCCGGCCTCCGCGCCGCGTTGCGTGCACGTCCCCTGGATCGGTGCATCGAACGCCACCTGCTCGAAATTCTTGTCGAACAGGTTTTGCGCCCAAAGCTCGATCGACCAGCCGTTATTGGGCCCGCGCAGCCCGATGCGCGCATTCACGAGCGTGAACGCGCCCTGCTTTTTCTCGAGGTCGAGGTCGGAACCGGTGTTGAACCCGCTCATGTAGCGGCCGTCCACGTAAACGAGTCCGCTAAGGCCGGTGCCGCTGATCGGCGGAGTCCAGGCCACCGCTCCGGTCACCGTCCACAGGTTGGAGTTGGAGACCCTGCGATCCGGAAGCTGGAACAGCGCCGGGGTCAGCGCTTGTCCGTCGCCGCCGACGAGATTGTTGCGATACTTGGTGTCGGCATAGGTGACGCCCGCGTTCACATCCAGGTAGCGCATCGGGCGCGTGAATGCCTCGATTTCGACGCCCTGGCTGCGCACGCCCGCCTTGGTTCCCCCGGTGCATGCGCCGGTCGCCGGGTCATTGTCTGCGTCGGCGCCGTTCAGGTCAGTCTTGCAGGCGTTGATGTTCTCGACGATGAAATTGAGCCCGTTGAACGTGTTCAGCTGGAAATTCCTGAACAGCTCGTGGAACACCGCGATATTCAGGTCGAAGCCTCGGCCGTTGTATTTCATGCCGACCTCGAGCGCGTCGTTCGTCTCCGGCTTGAACTCCAGGTCCGCTCCCGAGGCGAGTATCCCGCCGCATCCCGGCTGGCCGACGCTCGTGCAGATCGCGCCGTTTCCGTTGGCGCGGCGAAGCGCCGCCCGATCGAGGTTGAATCCGCCCGCCTTGTACCCGCGCGAATAGCTCGCATAGGTCAGCACCGACGGCGTCGGTTTCCAGCTGAGCACCACCGTTCCCGACAGCTTGTTCTCACTCTTGCTGTCGTTGATTTCGAATCCGCCCGGCGCGCTCGGATTGATGCAAGGCAGCTGCTGCAAGGCCGGTGCGAAGTTCGAATAGAAGGTGCACAGGGCGTTATTGTCCGCCAGGGTCCCGACCAGCTTCTTCTTCTCGTGCGTGTAACGGGCACCGACCGTCAGATCGACAGTGCTCGTGACCGAGAAGATGTTGTGCGTGAACAGCGCCCAGTTATCGCTGTTTTGTTTCCACAGGTCCTGAATCCCGACATTGTTCAGCGACAGAGGCGGTGCGCCGTTTGCAAGCGCCAGGTTGGTGAAGCCGCTCGAGGTGAACGGTGCCGAGCTGAAATCGACCGACGGAAGGAACGGCGCCAGCGCGGTATTGTTCAGCTGGGCGAACGCGCCGAGGGTGGTAATCTGCGCACCGAGCGCCTGCGCGGCCACGACATTGCCGGCGCCCAGAGCAGCATTGTACTGCCCGACCAGGAAGTCGCGAACGCCTGTAGCGACAGCCGGATTGAAGCAGGTTGGAGTCGCCCCCGGGGCAAGGATGCCCGGGCCGACGAGCGGGTTCGCCGCGAAGTTAGCCGCGACCAGGCAGTTGCCGTACCGCGAGTAATCCGCTCCGTAGGACAAATTGTCCGGCACGCGCAGCTTCTCGTTAGCGTAATAGCCGCCGACCAGCCAGTCGAGACGATCCCCGAACGCCTTGCCGTTCAGCCGAAGCTCCTGGGTGAAGGTCTTGAAGCGGTTTGCCGATCCACCGCCGCTGTCGCGATAGAGGATGTCGAGATTGTTGAAATCGGCGTCCTGGCCGCGAACGTAATTGTTGGAGCGATAGGCGGTGATGGAGGTCAGCTTGGCGCCGCCGAAATCGTAATTGATCTCGTTCGACATGCCCCAGTCGTCGACATTGCTGTCATAGTTGCGCCCGGGCGTGATCGACACATCGCGCTTGAACGGATCGTCCTCGATGACGGCGCCGAGCGCGCGCTCGATCAGTGCGATCGTCGAAGGCTGCTGGCCGACGCCGGCGACGAAATCGTGCGCCGGAAGATAGGGGGCGGCACAGCACTCCTCGCGCCGGCGGGTGTAGTCGGCGATGAATCGAACCGACAGATCGTCATTCGGCTGATAAAGCAGCTGCCCACGTAGCAGCCAGCGGTTGCGATCGTTGACGTCGCGTCCGGAGATGACGTCATTGAGGAAGCCGTCGCGCTTCAAATAAACGCCGTCAACGCGCGCCGCGAGGCTGCTGGTGATCGGGCCGGTAACGGTCGCGTCGAGACGGCGCTCGTCGAAATTACCGATCGTGATCGCACCATCGGCCTCCGGCTCGAAGCGCGGCTGCGCGGTGATCACGGAAATGAGACCGGCGGATGTGTTGCGGCCGAAGAGCGTCCCCTGCGGTCCGCGGAGCACCTCGATCCGCTCGACTGGTCCAAGCTCGGTCAGGCCCATGCCGACTCGGGAGCGATAGACCCCGTCGATGAAGACTCCGACGGAGCTTTCGAGGCCGGGGTTGTCACCGACCGTGCCAACGCCGCGGATTCGGGCGACTGCCGCCCCGCCTTCCGACGAGGTCGAGGAGACGAGCAGCGAGGGCGACAGCTGGTTGAGCTGCCGGATGTCGTGCGCTCCGGAATTTTCCAGATTCTCGGCGTTGACCGCGCTCACGGCCAACGGGACATCGGAAAGCGCCTGGTTGCGGCGGGTGGCGGTGATGATGATGTCGCCGCTGTCGACCGGCTGCTGGCCAACCCCGCTGTTCTTGACTGCGCCCTTCGCTGCGGTGTTGGGCGGGTTGACCTGCGCATCGCCGGACGGGCCCGTCGGTTGCGTCGGCTGTCCGGGATCGGACTGCTGTGCGTAGAGCGGAACCGGAGCAACAAATACGGCCGCCGAAAGCAGCCAGATGGACTTGCGCATTTTCCCTCCCCCTGGTGCCCGCAAGTGGCGGGCGCCCCGGTGGAGAAGGCTAATCCAGGTCAAGCATTGACGGAAGCTGCGCGCATTGAAGCGATGAGAATCGGTGATCGTTGCTGCATTAATGCAACAGCATTCGCTCTCGTTCGATAGGGCTCGCCAAGGTGCAGTGCAGAGGTCCGGCCCCCTATTTCGGGGCGAGCACCATCAGCATCTGCCGGCCTTCCATGCGCGGATGCGCCTCGACCTTGGCGACTTCGGCGGTCTGCTCCTGGACTCGGCGCAGGACCGCCATTCCGAGCTCGCCGTGCGCCATCTCGCGGCCACGGAAGCGCATGGTGACCTTCACCTTGTCGCCTTCCTCGATGAACTCGAAGACCTTCTTCATCTTCGTGTCATAGTCGTGGTCGTCGATGTTCGGACGCATCTTGATCTCCTTGATCTCCTGCGTCTTCTGCTTCTTGCGCTGCTCGTTGGCCTTCTTCTGCGCC
>Ga0207657_10001584_pt1 | contig 24464 bp, 31 predicted proteins | sample KBSC33metaG_FD_184316 | JGI IMG/M metagenome (GOLD analysis project Ga0207657, IMG submission 184316) | Corn rhizosphere microbial communities from Kellogg Biological Station, Michigan, USA - KBS C3-3 metaG (SPAdes) (version 2) | ecosystem: Host-associated > Plants > Roots > Rhizosphere > Soil ... | reverse complement strand
GGGTTTGGTAGCGAGGGCGGCAAGGAAGGGCTTGAGACCTATCAGGTCGTGAAGGCGATCCACCAGGCCTGAGCCGCCGAAGCGCGCTAAGCTGACAGGACCGGCGGCGCGGATTTGCTCCGCGGCGGCCCTGTCCCCTACGGCACCGCCGTATTGAACTGCATCACCGGTTTCACGCTGGTGAAGTTGGCGATGTCTTCGGCCAGCGCCTTGCCGCCATCCGACGCAACCGCATCGCGCGCACCCTGCTCCTTGAGGAAACTCAGGATCGTGATCGCGAAAAAAGCGGGGTCCTTGCCGTCGAGGCTCTCCTCGCCTTTCAGCACGCTGGCGTAGCCGAGGCCGAAGGGGCCGAACGCCTTGCCGACTTCGGGCAGATGCTTTTGGCGGAAATAGTCGAAGTCGAACGTTGCGCCCTTCGACTTGGGATAGCTGATGGTCACGATATACATTGCGGCCGCCTAGCCCGTTTTCACTTGGCCCACCAGCGGCTACAGCGCCGCCCATGACCAAGCGCACCGGCGCCAGAACAGGCGGACGCATCCTCGTCGACCAGCTCAAGATCCAGGGCTGCGATCGAATCTTCACCGTTCCGGGCGAGAGCTTCCTTGCAGTGCTGGACGCGCTGCACGACACGCCGGAGATCGCCGTCGCCGTTTGCCGCCAGGAGGGCGGAGTCGCTTACATGGCCGACGCCGACGGCAAGATGACCGGCCGCCCGGGCGTCGCCTTCGTCACCCGCGGCCCCGGCGCGACCAACGCAAGCGCCGGAGTCCACGTCGCGTTTCAGGATTCGACTCCGATGATCCTGTTCGTCGGCGACGTGGCGCGCTCCGACCGCGACCGCGAGGGCTTCCAGGAGATCGACTTCCCAGCCTTCTTTTCACCCATCGCCAAATGGGCGGCGAGGATCGAGGATGCGCGGCGCATTCCGGAATATGTCGCCCGCGCCTGGCGTGTCGCGACCGCCGGCCGCCCCGGCCCCGTTGTGCTCGCGCTTCCCGAGGACATGCTTCGCGACGAAGTCGATGTGCCGGACCGCCCCGCCGTCCCGCCGGTCGCGGAGGAGCCGGACCCCGGCGCGATCCAGGCGATGTTCGAGCTCCTGAAGGGAGCCTGCGCGCCCGTCGCGATTGTGGGCGGCGCCGACTGGAGCCCTCGCGCAGCGCACCATTTCGCCAATTTCGCCTTTCGCTATGGGATTCCCGTCGCCGCCGCCTTCCGTCGCCAGGACGCGATCTGCAACAGCTGCCAGGTCTATGCCGGCCAGCTCGGCTACGGCCCCAGCCCGAAGCTGCAACAGCGAATCCGCGAGGCCGACCTGATCCTCGCGGTCGGAGCGCGGCTCGGCGAGGCGACCACCGACGGTTACACGCTCGTCACGCCCGACCATCCGGGCCAGACGCTCGTGCACGTCCACCCCGACCCCAATGAGCTCGGCCGGGTCTATCACGCCGACCTACCGATCTGCGCCGACATGGGCGAGTTCGCGGAGATGGCCGACGAGTGGATCGACCCCGATCTCGTCCGATTCTCCTGTGGCGAGGAGGCTCACAAGGAATGGCTCGACTGGTCGGAGCCGCAACCGCGAAAGGGCGTGAAGCTCGACCTCGGCCCCTGCGTCGCGGCAATGCGGGAGAAACTTCCTGACAATACGATCATCTGCAACGGGGCCGGCAATTTCTCCGGCTGGTGGCACCGCTACTGGCGCTATGGGCCGATGCCGACGCAGCTCGCTCCGACCAGCGGGACGATGGGCTACGGAGTCCCCGCCGCGGTCGCCGCATCGCTTCGCTTCGCCGACCGGCCGGTGGTCGCAGTCGCCGGCGACGGCGACTTCCTGATGAACGGTCAGGAGCTTGCGACCGCCGCGCAATATGGCTGCGACCTGCTGGTGATCCTCGTCGACAACGGCAGTTACGGAACGATCCGGATGCACCAGGAGCGCGACTATCCCAAGCGCATCTCGGCGACCGACCTCAAGAATCCCGACTTCGCCGCCCTCGCCCGGGCCTATGGCGGCTGGGCGGAGACGGTCGAAACAACCGCGGACTTCGCGCCGGCGCTCGACAAGGCGCTGAAGAAAAAGGGCATCCGCCTGATCCACTGCAAGACAGACGTCGAGCAGATCACCAACGCGACAACCATCTCCAGGCTTCGCGAGAAAGCGAAGCGCTAGGCGGCTCTGAAGGCTGACGCTATTTCCCGTTCGACCGTTCGAACAAGGCCTGGTTGATCCGATGAATCGGGCAGTTTTCCGACTGTTCCGCTTCCTTCCGCGCCTGTTCGAGCTGTTCCTCGCGCGGCCGGTCGTGCCTGCGGCGGTGTGCGAACCGCGTCAGCAGGTCGTTCCAGTCCTCGTGAAAACTGCCATGGCGATGGGGCACGCTTCTCCTCCAGACTGACGTCCGATGAGTTTACGGCCCGAGCGCGCCGTCGTTCAAAACAACAACATCCATCATGGCTTTAGGTTTCTCCAATCAGCGGACGAGGACCATCGCGCCGACGATCAAGGCCAGAGCGACAATCAGGTTCGCATGGAGTTTCGGGGGCGCCAGCTTTTCCCCGATTACGACGAGTCCAAGGAGCGCGACCCACGCCAGGTTCATGACTCCACCGGCAAACAGCAACAGCATCAACACCCAGCAACAGCCCAGGCAATAGCGGCCATGCGCGAGACCGAGACGAAATGCTCCCGTCGCGCCCGGCTTCCAATGCTCCAGGACGAAAAGTAGCGGCGACTGGCACTTGTCGAGGCAGTGTTCCTTGGCGGCGGTAAGCTCATAGGCTGCCGCGGACAGCAGCAGGGCGGCCGCGATGGTCGAGTTTCCGAGCGCCAGGCTGGCGGCCACCACCGCGCCCGACTTGACCAGCAGGGCCTCCGCCAGGGCCGCGGCGGCCGAGAAGGCTGTCCAGACTAGCAGATAGCCGGACGCGAACAGCAGGCTGTGAAGCGATCGCCTCGCCTGGGTCGGGCCCCGGTCGATCCGCGCATGGAGCAGGAACATCGGCGCTGCCGATGGCACCATCATCGCGACCATCATGATCGCCCACATCGCGAAGGCGGGGAACAGATAGGCCGCCGACAGCGGAGGCGCCATCGCCATTGTGCCCGTGTTCGCGGCGCTTCCCGCCGACCTCAGCAGCCACGCCCATGCGAGCAACGCCGCCGCGCTTAGCGCAGCGAAGACGATCAGGCTTTCGCGCGACAGGAAGCGCCTGAGCGGCGGCCGCACTGCGGCCGTCTCGCCTGGATCAGTGGACGACACCACTCTCGGTCATGTGGAGCTTGGCGAACTGCGCATGCGAGTCCTTGAGCTGGACGTCGACCGGGCCGCTGGTCTTCGCCGAGCCGCGGCCGACCTCGCAAACATCATATTCGAAGCCGTTCGGGAGGTTTATCCGCGCACGCTGCTCCTCGCCCGTGACTGGATTCCTGATCGGCTCGCCGGTCGCCTCGATCCAGCCCGGCACCTCGAGCCGCGCCAGCCGCCCGTCGATGTCGATGTCGAGATTGATTGGAGCGAAGACCGGGTCATGGACCTTCTCGTAGGTCGTCGCGAAGACCGCGAACAAGGTCGAGCCGGGAACCGTGTCCTGGCCGCTCATGATCTTCAAAAGCGACTCGCGCTGCTTCTCGTTCGCGCGTTCGTCGACGATCGGGACCACGTGCCCCCGACCTTCGTGGATCGGCCCCGGCCAGGCGACGATCATCCCGAAATTGAGCCCGCTCAAATCGGTGTCGCCGTGGTGGCCCTCGTCGATGTGGATCGCGGCGACAGCCTTGCAATCGCCGTAGGTGGGAAGTGAGTTGAACTGGCACGGACACCCGTAGGCGCAGTTGCAGTGGACGAATTCGCGTCCCTTGATGGTCCAGCGCGTGTCGGTCATCGCCGCCTCCTCTCGCCAACGGAGCGCAATAGCAGGATTCCGGCACTGACTTAAGCGGGCGATTAAAGGCCGAACGGATAGGTTTCTTCGTCGCCAGGCCGCTGCTCGCCCGGAAGCGGAGTGACCGCCTTCGTCTCGTCGAACCAGACCCAACCGTCATATTGGCTCGGCAGGATGCAGTGCGAATAATGGCTCCAGCGCTCCGTCTCCGGTCTGTAGATGACGCCGATGAACCGCTCGAGCCGCGGTTCGGCGAGCGATTCCTTCAGATCGCGCCCGATCTCCCCGGAGCGAAGATCGAGCAGGAAGCGCGGCAGTCCGCTGCCGTGCGATACGCTTTCGTAGCTGTCCGGAAGCGACGGGTTCACGGCCTTGACCTTCATCGGCCCGTCCCAGTCGTCGGCGGCGGCGACCGTGCCGCCGTGGGTGCCGAAGCCGATCAGCCGGGCGCGCGCGTCGAACCGGTCCTTGACCAGCTGGCCCACATTCAGTTCGCCCCGGACCTGCCCCATCTCGGTGAAGGCCGCATTGCCGATGTGGCTGTTGTGCGCCCAGACAATGGCCTTCGCCTTCGGGCCTTTCGCCTCGAGTATCTCCAGGAGCGTTTCGAACATGTGCGTATCGCGCAGGTTCCAGCTCTCCGCCGCACCCTTGTACATAGTCCGGTAATAGGCCTCGGCATTCTTGACGACGCGGGCGTTGGCGGTTGCGTCGAGCCACTCGTCGCACTCCTCGGCAAGGCAGTCGAACTGCCGCTGCATCAGATCGATCAGCATTTGCACGACAGGAACCTCGCAGCGGGCATAGCCCTCGTAGAGCGCCATCGCTCCGTAGCGCTGCGGATCGTCGGCCCAAGGCTCCAGGCAGCCGTAGCGCTTCTTCGCCACCCTTGCCGCTTCCGGGTCCGCTTCCTCGAGGAAGTCGATGACCGCGCGCATCGACATGCTCATGTTGTAGAGGTCGAGCCCGTAGAAGCCGGCCATTTGCGGATAATCGAGGCCGTGATTGTGCCTGCGCATCCAGCGGATGAACGAGTCGAATTCCCGGTTTCGCCACATCCAGGCCGGGAAGCGCTCGAAGGCCTTCTGCTCGCCCTCGCGCTTCTCGCGGTGGCGGACATAACGGTCGACGGTCGCGGCATCGGGCCAGTCGGCCTCGACGGCGACGATCGTGAAGCCATGATGGGCGATCAGCCGCTTCGAAATCTGCGCCCGCGCACGATAGAATTCGCTCGTCCCGTGGCTGGCTTCGCCCAGGCAGACCACTCTGGCATCGCCGTAGCGGTCGAAGAAGGCGGCGAAGCGGTCGTCGTCGATCTCGGGGAGCCGTTCGGCCGATCTCCTGATCAGCTCGCTCGCGTCGATCCGGACCGTCTCAACCATCGCTCCATCCTTCCTCGCCGATCAACGGCACGAAACGCACGCCGCCCAGATCCTCCGTGATCAGCTGTCCGGCCGGCCCCTTCGTCACTTTCACGAGCTTCTGGATCCAGCCGGGCTCGCCGACCGGCATGACGATCCTGCCGCCGTCGGCCAGCTGCCCGATCCAGGATTTGGGCACGTGGCTTCCGCTCGCCGCGGCTACGATCGCATCGTAGGGTGCATCCGGTTCCCAGCCGCGCGTTCCATCGGCTTCGACGATCCGGACATTGTCATAGTCGAGGCGGCGCATCCGTTCGGCCGCGACCTTCACCAGCTCGCCCTGCCGCTCGATCGCGATCACCTCGCCCGCGATCCGGCTCATTATTGCGGCCGCATAGCCGGAGCCGGCGCCGACTTCGAGCACCCGGTCGCCCGGCCTGATCTCGGCCGCCTGGATCATCAGCGCGACGATATAGGGCTGCGAAATCGTCTGCCCGGCCTCGATAGGCAGAGGGTGGTCGCCATAGGCAAGGTCCGCATATTCCTTCGACAGGAACTCCTCCCGCGGGACCGACCGGAATGCCTCGATGATCTTCGGATCGTGGATCCCGCGGCTTTCGATCTGCCGCCGGATCATCGCCTCGCGTTCGGCGGCGTAGTCGGTCAGCGTGTCGACCATTGTCCACCTCCGGAGTATGTAAAACCCGCAAGCAACGGGGGCCGTTCCGATGAAAGATATGGAGGTTCGCTTCGCCGGCTCCGTGCCCGCGAGCTACGACCAGCTGATGGTCCCGCTGCTGTTCCGCCCTTATGCGGAGGAGATTGCCCGGCGGGCGCTCGCTCTGGCTCCGCGCAGAATCCTGGAAACGGCAGCAGGGACCGGCGCGGTCACGCAGGCGCTCCACGAAGCGCTGCCCGAAGCGGAGATCGTCGCCACGGACCTCAACCCGCCGATGCTCGAAGTGGCCGCACAGCGGGTCAGGGCACCAAATGTACGGTTCGAGCCGGCGGATGCGCAGGCGCTCCCGTTCGACGATGGCAGCTTCGACCTCGTTGTCTGCCAGTTCGGAGCCATGTTCTTTCCGGACAAGGTGCTCGGCCATGCCGAAGCCAGGCGCGTGCTCCGCGACGGCGGGTCCTATCTCTTCGCGGTCTGGAACCGGATCGAGCTCAACCCGATGAGCGATATCGCGCAGCAGGCGCTGATCGACCTGTTTCCCGACGATCCGCCATTGTTCATGCGCGAGGGCCCGTTCGGCTATCACGATCGAAGCGCAATCGAGCGCGACCTTCGCAACGCCGGGTTCGCCGAAATCGGGATTGAGACGGTCGAGCTGAGAAGCCGCGCGACGTCCTCGGAAGAAGCCGCGAAAGCCCTGTGCTACGGCACACCGATGGGAGCCGAGGTGGAGGACCGCGCACCGGGAGCAATCGACCGTGCATTCGAAAAGGTAAGATCGGGCCTGCGCGCGTTCGACGGCCCGAATGGATTCGATGCGCCGATGTCGGCGCATATCGTGACTGCGACTAAATAAGCCCTGAAAGCGGACTGCTGGGGTCGGCGTAGCGGCGCATGCCCATCCGCCCGGCGAGATAGGCGAGCCGTCCGGCCTCGATCGCCAGTTTCATCGCGCGGGCCATCGTCACCGGGTCCTTGGCTTCGGCGATGGCGGTATTCATCAGCACCCCGTCGCAGCCCAGCTCCATCGCAACCGCCGCGTCGCTGGCGGTGCCGACTCCGGCATCGACCAGCACCGGCACTCCGGCGCCTTCGACGATAAGCCTGATCGTCACCCGGTTCTGGATACCCAGGCCCGATCCGATCGGCGCGCCCAGCGGCATGATCGCGACTGCGCCGGCTTCCTCAAGCTGCTTGGCAGCGATCGGATCGTCGACGCAATAGACCATCGGTTCGAAGCCCTCCTTGACGAGAACTTCCGTCGCCTTGAGGGTCTCGCGCATGTCGGGATAGAGCGTTTTCGCTTCGCCGAGGACTTCCAGCTTCACCAGGTTCCAGCCGCCCGCCTCGCGCGCCAGCCGGAGCGTCCGGATCGCCTCGTCGGCAGTGAAGCAGCCGGCGGTATTGGGCAGGTACGTTACCTTCTTTGGGTCGATGAAGTCGGTCAGCATCGGCTGGCTGGGATCGGCGATATTCACGCGCCGAATCGCGACCGTGACGATCTGTGCGCCACTCGCCTCGACCGCGGCGGCATTCTCCTCGAAGCTCTTGTACTTGCCGGTGCCGACGATCAGGCGCGACGTGAATGTCCGCCCGGCGACCGACCAGGTGTCGGCGCCAATGGACTGGGGCGCATTCATTCAACCGCCTCCGACGAAATGGACGATTTCGAACGCATCGCCGTCGCGCACCTTCACCTCTTCGAACGTCGAACGGGGCACGATTTCCAGGTTGCGTTCGACCGCGATCTTCAGCGCGTCGAGCCCGATTGCGCGAAGCATCGCCGCGATGCTGCACTCGGACTCGACCGTGCGCTGCTCTCCGTTCACGCGAACGGATATCGTCTGTTTCTCGGCAGTTTCAGCCATTTAGCCTATGCGCTTTGTGGATTGCCTGTCTCGCTCATATAGAGGCGCGCAATGCCGACGCCACCCGTCATCTTCGTCCTCAACGGCCCCAACCTCAATCTCCTCGGGTCCGGCGAGACCCGACTCTATGGGACGCAAACGCTCGACGACATCCGCTCCGCGCTCAACGAGCGTGCGAAGGGCCTGGGCGTGAAAGTCGAGCTCAGGCAATCCAACCACGAAGGCCAGCTCGTCGACTGGATCCAGGAGGCGCTGGCAAAGGCATCGGCCGTGATCCTCAACGCCGGCGGCTATAGCCATACCTCGATCGCGATCCGCGATGCCGTCGCCGCGCTTCAGGTCCCGGTGATCGAGGTCCATCTTTCCAATGTCTATGCCCGCGAGCACTTCCGCCGGCAGAGTTTCGTTGCGCAGGTCGCGCGCGGCTCGATCGTCGGGCTCGGCCCGCTGGGCTATTTGCTTGCACTGGACGCGGCCGCCCAGCTCTGCAAGGGGGCTGCGGCCAAGCCCGCGCGCCAGATTCAATAGGGGAGTTGTAATGGCCGGACCTCACAAACCGGGTTCGAAGGAGGAGCCGATGCGTATCGACTCGGACCTCGTCCGCGAGCTCGCGGAGCTGCTGACCGAGAATAACCTCACCGAAATCGAGGTCGAGGACGGCGACCGCAAGATCCGTGTCCAGCGCGGCCTCGCACCCGCCGCGGCGGGTGTTGCCGCGCCCGCCGCCGCTGTCGCGATGCAGCCGATGATGGCACCGCCGATGCATGGCGAGGCCCCGGTCGGCGAGGCCGGAGGCGAGAGCGTTCGCTCGCCGATGGTCGGGACCGCCTTCCTTTCATCCGAGCCAGGGAGCGCGCCGTTCGTCTCAGCCGGCGACACGGTGAAGGCCGGGGATACCTTGCTCATCGTCGAGGCGATGAAGGTGATGAACCCGATCACCGCTCCGCGCGGTGGAACTGTCAAACAGGTGCTGGTCGAGAACGGGCAGCCGGTGGAGTTCGACCAGCCGCTGGTCCTCCTGGCATAAGATGCCGATCCAGAAACTGCTGATTGCGAATCGCGGAGAGATCGCGCTCCGGATCCACCGCGCCTGTCACGAGATGGGAATCCGCACCGTCGCGGTTCATTCGACCGCAGATTCGGACGCGATGCACGTCCGGCTGGCCGACGAGACGGTCTGTATCGGGCCTCCCGCAGCGACCGAATCCTACCTCAACATTCCCAACATCATCTCGGCCGCCGAGATCGTTCATGCCGATGCCATCCATCCTGGCTACGGCTTCCTTTCCGAAAACGCGCAATTCGCCGAAATCGTCGAAAGCCACGACATCACCTGGGTCGGCCCCAAGCCCGAGCACATCCGGATCATGGGGGACAAGATCGAGGCGAAGCGCACGGCGGCCAAGCTCGGTCTTCCGCTCGTCCCCGGTTCAGACGGGCCGCTCGAATCCGCTGCAGACGCCAAGGCGCTCGCTGCAGAGATCGGTTACCCGGTTCTGATCAAGGCAGCTTCGGGCGGCGGCGGCCGGGGAATGAAGGTCGTTCCGGAGGAAGACCAGCTCGAGAGCCTGATGAGCCAGGCCGCCTCGGAAGCGCGCTCGGCCTTCGGTGACGACACCGTCTACATGGAGAAATATCTCGGCGATCCGCGCCATATCGAGTTCCAGGTCTTCGGCGACGGAAACGGCAAGGCGATCCACCTTGGCGAGCGCGACTGTTCGCTCCAACGGCGCCACCAGAAGGTCCTTGAGGAAGCGCCCTCCCCCGCGATCACGCCCAAGCAACGCCACCACATGGGCACCCTCGTCGCCAAGGCCATGGCGGACATGGGCTATCGCGGCGCCGGAACCATCGAGTTCCTCTACGAGAATGGCGAATTCTACTTCATCGAGATGAACACCCGGCTTCAGGTCGAGCATCCGGTGACCGAGATGATCAGCGGAATCGACCTGGTGCGCGAGCAAATTCGGGTGGCGCAGGGCGATGGGCTGTCGTGTCGGCAGGAGCAGCTCCACCTGCACGGCCACGCGATCGAGTGCCGGATTAACGCCGAGGACCCGCGCACCTTCATTCCCTCGCCCGGCCTGGTGAAGAATTATGTCGCGCCGGGCGGGATGCACGTGCGAGTCGATAGCGGCCTCTACACGGGCTATCGGGTGCCGCCTTATTACGACAGCATGATCGCCAAGCTGATCGTCTACGGCACGACCCGCGAACGCTGCATCATGCGCCTCAAGCGCGCCCTCGAGGAATTCGTGGTCGAGGGCATGAATACGACAGTGCCGCTCCACCAGCGGATCGTCCGCGACCCCGAATTCAACGCCGGCGACTATTCGATCAAGTGGCTCGAGGCGTGGCTGGAGCGAAATCCGGAATAGGAGGGTTCACGGAGTCGTTCAGCCGAGCCGTCCGATCTCGACCTCGTACTGGAGTACCTCCACCTGTTCGTAGAGATTATCGCGATAGATCGGGCTTTCCTCCATCCACTTCCGCGCGTCTGCAATCGAGTTCCCTTCGAAGAAGGCGAGATAACCCCTTCGCTGGCGGTCCTTGTCCCGAAGAGCTCCGGCGACCGAGATATTCTCGGCATTTGCCCCGATCTGCTCGTTGAGCTCGCCGCTATATTTGATGAGTTCCTCGTCGGCGCCGGATTTCAGCAAGGCGATTATCGCAAACAGCATCGCGCTTCACCCCTCTCGAAAGGCGACGATTGCAACCGCTCGCGGAGCGTGCTGGTTCCAAAGGCGGATCGCGCGGCCGCGTCTCAGGCGGCCATCAGCCCTCCGCGATAAACGGTGTCTTCGAGCGTCCGGCCGGCTCCGCGCGCGACGCAGGTAAGCGGGTCGTCCGCGACATGGACGGGCAGCCCCGTTTCGTCGGCCAGGACCACGCTGATGTCGCGCAGCAACGATCCTCCGCCTGTCAGGGTTATTCCTTCGTCGAGAACGTCCGCCGCAATCTCGGGCTGGGTATTCTCGAGCGCAGCGCGGACAACCGTGACGATGCGGTGCACGGGCTCGGCCAGCGCTTCGGCGACCTGCGCCTGGCTGAGCGTGATCTCCCGCGGGATCCCACGAGCGACATCCCTGCCCCTGACATAGGTTTCCATCCCTGTCCCTGGGGGCGGCGCGGTGGCAGTGCCGATCTCGATCTTCACCCGTTCGGCGGTGCCTTCTCCGATCATCAGATTGTAGTTGCGGCGAACGTAGGAGATGATCGCCTCGTCCATTCGGTCGCCGCCGACGCGCGCCGAGCAGCAATAGGCAAGGCCGTGCAGCGAGATGACGCCGACTTCGGTTGTTCCGCCGCCGATGTCGACCACCATCGACCCGATCGGCTCCATCACCGGAAGCCCGGCACCAATCGCCGCCGCCATCGGCTCTTCCAGCAGTGACACCCGGTCGGTTCCCGCATTGCTCACAGCCTGCCGGATCGCCCGCCGCTCGACCGGAGTCGCGCACGACGGGATGCAGATCACGACCTCGGGACCGCGGGAAAAGCGGCTCGGGCCGCCATGCGCCTTGCGGATGAAATGCTTGATCATCTCCTCGGCGACTTCGAGGTCGGCGATGACGCCGCTCCTGAGCGGACGAATCGTCTGAACATTGTCCGGCGTCTTGCCCATCATCAGCTTGGCATCGTCCCCGATCGCTCGCACCCGGCGGATTCCATCACGCCCCGTTTCCATCGCAACGACGGACGGTTCGCTGATCACAATGCCCGCCCCGGCCGCATAAATGACCGTGTTGGCGGTCCCGAGGTCGATCGCGACCCCCCTCGGTGAAAAATTGAACAACGTGCGCACTGGTCCCGCCCCCTCGCGAAGCTGGTGGAAGAGAAAGAGAATCACCCCGGAAAAGAGCAGCTTGGCAGGTGCGGCGGTTAATCCCAGCCATGGTTAACGCGGAAACTCCGAAGCGTTCCCCAGGTGCGGCGGGCGGATTGGCCAGGGTGGACTTGCACCGGGCGCGGCTGATCGTACTACTGACCGCCTCGGGGGGAGCCACTAAAATGAGCCTGATCGCCGACCTGAAGTCGCTCGAGCCTCGCCAGAGGAGCGCGATCTGGGCGAGCTACCTCGGCTGGACGCTCGACGCCTTCGACTTCTTCCTGCTCGTGTTCATGCTCAAAGCGATCGCGGCCGAGTTCGGAACGGATGTGAAAACCGTCGCGGTCGCGATCTTCGTCACGCTCGCCGCGCGCCCGTTCGGCGCATTCGTCTTCGGGCTTCTCGCCGACCGGTTCGGCCGCCGACCCATCCTGATCGTTGTGATCCTGGCCTTTTCGCTCTTCTCCGGCCTTTCGGGCCTCGCGCGCTCGCTTCCCGAGTTGCTCGTCATCCGGGCGCTGTTCGGTTTCGCCATGGGCGGCGAATGGGGAATCGGCGCCAGCCTGGTCATGGAATCCATTCCGGCCCGGTTGCGGGGCCCCGTCTCCGGCCTCCTGCAGAGCGGCTATCCCTCCGGCTATTTCATCGCCAGCCTCGTCTATTTCGCCCTGTTCGACATGATCGGCTGGCGCGGCATGTTCTTCGTCGGAATCGCGCCCGCGCTCCTGGTTTTCCTGATCCGGCTGCACGTCGAGGAAAGCCCGGCCTTCATCGCCCGCAGGGACAAGCCACGGGTCAACCCGCTCGTGGAACTGGCGCGCAACTGGAAGATCGCGCTCTACATGATCGTGCTGATGGCGGCCTTCAACGCGTTTAGCCACGGCACCCAGGACCTCTACCCGACCTTCCTTCAGGTCCAGCATCACTTCGACACGAAGCTGACCGGCATGCTTACCGCGATCATGAACGTCGGTGCGATCGTCGGCGGGATCGGCTTTGGAATCTGGTCGGAACGGATCGGCCGCAAGCGCGCGATCATCTATGCGACCATGCTGGCGCTTCCGATCATCCCTTTGTGGGCATTCAGCACGACCCCGCTGCTCCTCGGCATCGGCGCTTTCCTGATGCAGGTCGCGGTACAGGGCGCATGGGGAATCATCCCGGTTCACCTCAACGAGCTTTCGCCCGGAGCGGTTCGCGCGATGTTCCCCGGCTTTGCCTATCAGCTCGGCAATCTGCTGATGGCGAAAAACGCCGTGTTCCAGGCCGGCATCGCCGAGAGCCGCGGCAACAATTACGGACTCGCACTCGCTTTGTTTGGCGGGGTTACGGCAATATTGATCGCGATGTGGACGGCGATCGGCCCCGAGCGCAAGCACGCCGATCTCACCGCCGCCGGACCCGTCGAGGAATAGGGGTCCGCGCCAATAGTCGGGGAGGCGAGTCCGGCCCATCTGCGACCGCCTGCAGCAAATTTCCTGTAGCAAACTTTCGGTCATGCGGTGCGTTGGCTCGCCCGGATGGCCTATCGAGCCCAAATCCGAACCAGCCGGTGGAAGGCGATGCTCGCGGCATTGCTCGTTACCGGCATCCTGGGCTTCGGAGTGATCACCGGCCTCAACGTCAAAATGGTCCAGCGCGCGGTCGAGCATCTGCAGGCCTTCGACATCACGCTTCCCAAGCCGCCCCCGCCCGAAACACCCAAGCCGAAGGTGCAGCGGGCGAAGAAGCCGCAAGGCGCTCCGGCCGCGCCCAGGGCGTCGCCGATCGTCGCCCCCAAGCCGGAAGTTCAGCTTCCGGCCAAGCAGGTGATCGCGGCAGCAGCCCGGGCAGGGACTGGAGCATCATCGTCAAACGGCCAGGGCGGCATTGGCGCCGGGACAGGCGCCGGCGGTTCGGGCGCGGGACTTGGCAGCGGAGCCGGCTTCACCCCGGCCCAGAAAATCACCAAGATCCCCGACCGCGAATATCGGCGGCTGGCGGCGGTTAGCGGCATCGAGCGCGGAAGCGTCGGGATCGCGATCAGGGTCACGCCCGACGGGCGGGCGACCAACTGCCGGGTGATCCGGTCGAGCGGCAGCCAGTCGGCGGATGCCCTGATGTGCCAGCTGACAGAGCAATATGTCCTCTTCCGCCCGGCGCTCGACCCACGGGGCCGCCCCGTGGCCCAGGACATCAACTGGTATCCGAACTGGTGGCGGCCCTAGCGCGCGGCCAGGGTGCCGCTGCTTCCCTGCATCTCGGCGAGCCGCTGCGCGTCCCAGCCATAGACATCGTCGAGGAAAGTGATCGACGATCCCGTCGGAACCACCGTCATATAGGTCACGTAAACCGGGACCGGCCGTTCGAGCGGCACTTCGATGTCGGGGCTGTCGGAGGTTGCGTGGAGCTCATGCCCGAACAGCCACTTGCCGAAGCGCGCGGCATCCTCCAGCCGGATGCACCCGCCGCTGTACAGCCGCGTATCCTTGTCCAGCAGCTCTCGTGCGGTCGTATCGTGGAGATAGACCCCGAACGGATTGGTGAACGTATATTTGACGTCGCCGAGCACGTTGCGCGGTCCCGGCAACTGCCGGACCCGGATCTCGATCGTGCCGTTCTTGACCGCCTGCCAGTCGACCGTGCTCGGGTCGACGACGGTGGGGTTGTCGCCCCAGTCGGACAGCACCTGGTATCCGCGCGACTTCAGGTAGCCGAGCCCATATTTCTGGACATAAATTCCGACGTCGTCCCACACGAGGTCCGGCGGCACGTTCCAGTACGGGTTGAGCGACGCATAGTGGAGATAACCCGCCATCATCGGGGTCTTGCGATCCACGCGCTCCTGTCCGACCACGACCTTCATCGAATCCGTCAGCTTGTCGGCGTCGTACATGTAGAGCCGCTGGGTCGCCGTATTGACGATCACGTAGCGCGGTATTGCGGCGGGGAGCGCCCGCGCCCGCTGCAGGTTGATCCGAAGCAATTCGCGCTGATGCTCGTCGTAATTGCCGGCAAGCAGCGCGCGCCTGAGCGGCGCGTAATTGGGGTTCATCCACGCCATGTCGGCGAGATAGTCCTTCAGCGACGGCGCTCCCTCTGCCCGCTCGAGCAGCCTGAGCGGCGAAGGCGGTCCGACGTTCAGGCTCGGGTCGACATATTTGAGCTGGCTCGAGCCGCCGGCGCGAAGGTCGCGGGCATAATCGGTGAAGGCCTTGCTGAGCTGGACATCGGCCTTCCGGATCGCCTTGTCGTTTCCGCCCGACGCGCGCTCCAGCGCCTTCCGGATTCCCTTGATGTCGTAGTTGTCAGGATCGAGCCCGTCGGCACTGGAGGTGTCGATCAATGCCAGAAGCTGCTGCACTGCCGCGGTCGGCTGGCCGGCCTTGAACCAGAGCGGCCGGCCGCCGCGAATTTGATAGAAGTCGTCGACGCCCTGCCCGCTTGGGATGGACGTTGCCGCCGCCTCGGCCGAGGCAGGGAAAGAAACCGGCGCCGCAGCAAGGGCTGCAACGGCGCCGGCAATGATGAACAGGCGACGCACCGGCCGCTGGCCGGTGCGCGCTTCACGCTTCAGTTTCACTTCGTCCCCATTATCCGCGTTCACCGCTGCGAACCGGCATCGGAGCTGGCGCCGGCGCTGCCGCAGGCGGCTGACCCGGATAATATTGGCCGTTGTAGATGTAGCCATCAACCTGGCCGTCATTGTTGCGGTCGGCCCAGACCGCGCCGGCGAGACCGCCGACAGCGGCGCCGATCACCGCGCCCTGAATGACGCTGACGCCCGGGATCACTGCACCGGCAACGGCGCCAACTCCAGCACCGACGGCGGCGCCGGTGGCGACGCGGCCCAACGTGTTGTCATAGCCGGCGGGAGTGCCCGCATAATATTGGCCATTGTAGACATAACCGTCGACATAGCCGTCGTTATTGCGGTCTGCCCAGACTGCGCCGGCAAGGCCGCCGATCGCCGCACCGGCGATCGCGCCTTCAGCAACGCTCACGCCGGGAACAACCGCCCCGACGGCTGCGCCACCTAGCGCACCGACGCCGGCGCCTTCCGCGACGCGCGGGTTCGAAGCGCATGCCGCAAGCGTGGCCGTTCCGGCCAGGACTGCGACCAAAATGGATTTCTGCATCGTCTTTCTCCCGTGTAGTTGATCAACTGGACCATGCCCCGGGACCCAGTCCCCCCGGCGACGGTGCACGTGTCACGCGGCCGAAAACGACGCTGAATGCGTAACGTTCCGGCATCGCCACAATGCTTGACCAGGCCCTGCGGTTGCAGGAAGGATGGGCTATCCAACAACTGCTGTCGGCAAGATGAACCGTTTCGTCAAGACAACGATTTTCCACAACCCGATGTGCGGCACATCGCGCAAGACGCTCGAGATCCTGCGCGAGTCCGGACGTGACGTCTGGATCCGCGAATATCTCAAGGACCCGCCGACCCGCGCCGAGCTGAAGGCCCTTTACGACCGCGCAGGGATCAGCCCGCGCGAGGGGCTGCGAGCGAAGGAGCCGATCGCGGCCGAGCTCGGCCTTACCGATCCGGAAGTCGACGAGGACACCATCCTCGACGCAATGATCGAGCATCCGATCCTGATCGAGCGTCCACTCGTCGAGACGGAAAAAGGCGTCCGACTGTGCCGACCACAGGACAAGGTGCGGGAGATTCTGTAATCTGATCGGGTGACCGCGCTCGACCCTCGCCTGCTCCTCCAGGGCTATGCGATGGGCATTTTCCCTATGGCCGACAGCCGGAACGCCGGCGAGGTGTTCTGGGTCGAGCCGCGAAGCCGGGCGATCATACCTGTCGAAGGCTTCCACATGTCGCGGTCGCTCGCGCGGACCCTTCGGTCCGACAAATTCTCCGTCACTCTCGACCAGGATTTCGCCGGGGTCATTGCCGCCTGCGCCGCGCGCGAGGAGACGTGGATCAATTCCGACATCGAGCGGGCGATGCTCGCCCTCCATCGCCTGGGCCATGCCCATTCCGTCGAAGTCTGGCTCGGCCCCGAGGGCGGTCGCGAGCTCGTCGGCGGGTTATACGGAGTGAAGCTGGGCCGAGCCTTCTTCGGCGAGAGCATGTTCAGCCGCTCGACCGATGCGTCGAAGGTGGCGCTCGCCTGGCTCGTCGCCCGCCTGAGGGCCGGCGGCTATGCGCTGCTGGACTGCCAGTTCATGACCGCGCACCTCGCCTCGCTCGGCGCGGTCGCGGTGGCCCGGGACGATTACATCACGTTGTTGACGACTGCGCTCGGCGGCGATTCCGCGGGAGCCGCGGGCTCGGTTGCGGGAGACTCGTCGGGCGCGGGCGATTTCTGGGCGCTCGACAGGCTGCTCGAACCCGCCGGAGCAGGCGGCGGTGGCGGCCCGGGCGGGAAGCTCATCGCGCAGCTCTTGGGCCACACGTCATAGACAGGATGCTCGACGACGTTCAGCGACGGCGATTCCTTGTAGACCCAGCCCGAGAAGACCCTCCGCCATTTCTTGTCTGCGCCTTGCACATCGAGTTGGAGGAAGGCGCCCGTCAGTTTCTCCTGTTCCCACGGCGCGGTCGTCTCGCAGGCCCGCAACCGGACGATCGCGTCCTTCACCCGGATCGACTGGCCCGGCTTCATCGTCAGGTCGCGGACAATTCCGTTGCGCTTGTTCAACAGGCCGATGACCGCGACCCTGTCGCGCATCGGGGTAACGCCCGCCTCGGTTCCCTTGAGGACGCCGCTGCCTTGTTGCCCCGACTGCTCCTGCTGCGCCGGCTGCTGGCGCCCGCAAGCCGCAAGCGCGAACGCCAGCGCAACGCAAATGGCCGTTCCCGCCCTCACTCCTGCTCCGGCAACCACGGTTCATAGTCGCCGGTCGCCGCCGGACGGATCTTGCCGGACCCGAGCGCTCCGTCCGGGCGGAAGGCGGCCATCGTCCCGGTCGCGTTCGGCTCGGGCGTCTTCTGCCATTTCCGGATTGGCGGAAGCGCCTCATCGGGCAGGCCGTCGATCGTTCCCCTCAGCCACAGCTGCCAGCCCGGCGGTACCCGGCTTCCGTCATTATCACCGTCATAGATCACCCAGCGGCGCTTGCCGTTCTGATAATAAGCATTGCCAGCCTCGTCGTGGCCGACCGCGTTGCCCTTGAGCCAGGTGAACAGGCGCGTTCCCCACGTGTCTCCGTTCCACCAGGTGAAGGTTCTCGACCAGAATCCCATGGCGCGTGCCTCTGCCCCGTCATTGCGAGGAGCGCAAGCGACGAAGCGATCCGCGCGCGCCCATTGCGAAGCCTGGCGATCGGCTCCAGTCTGCCCGCATGATCCTGCGTTCACTGGCTGCCTCAATCCTTCTGTGGCTTTGCGTTCCGGCAATCGCGCAGGCGCCCTCCCCAGCGCCGCTTCCCTTCGTCCTGAAGCAGGTCGGCCCGGGCGTTTACGCGGCGATCGACGGGCCGGAGCACAAGGCGGGCTCCAACGCAGGCTTCGTCATTGGCGACGACGGCGTGCTGGTGGTGGACGCTTTCTTCAACGTGGAGGCCGCCAAGGCGCTCGTCGCGGAGATCCGCCGGCTGACGCCCAAGCCGATCCGCTACATCGTCAACACGCATTATCACGCCGACCACACTGGCGGTGATCAGGCGCTTCGCGACGCGGGCGCAATCATCATCGCGCATCGCAATGTTCGCGGCTGGGTGCGGACGAACAACGTCAACCTGTTCGGCGACCGCATCACACCCGACTTGAAAGCGCGGATTGCGGCTCTTCCGCTGCCCGATCTCACGACCGACAAGGACCTCTCGATCTGGCTCGGCTCGCGCAAGGTCGTGGTGCGCACCGTGCTCGGCCATACCGGCGGCGACCTCACCGTCTTCGTCCCCGATGCGAAGGTCCTGTTCACGGGCGACCTGCTGTGGCGCAAGGTGCCGCCGAACCTCATCGACGGATCGGTGAAGGAATGGACCGCAACCGACGCCGATTTCGCGGCGATGCCCGATGCGGCGCACACGGTTTACGTGCCGGGTCACGGCGACGTCGCCGATCTCGGGGACGTGCAGGATTTCCGGCGGTACCTGCTCGATCTGCGGCGGCTGGTCACGGATGGTCGGAAAGCCGGTCTCAAGGACGATGCGCTGACAGCGGCTGTCGCGCCGAAGCTCAGGGCGCTCCACCCCGACTGGACCATCAGCGACCGGGCCGCCGCGGCCGAGATCCGCTACATGGCCGAGGAGCTTGCGGGCACGAAGAAGCGGCCGGTCCCGCAGCCGGACTGAAACGGTCCAGCGACAGCGACCGCTTTCGGCCCGAACCGCTAGCTGATCCCGAACGCTAGATTGGCCAAAACGCCCGAGCCACCGAAGCCAGCAGTCCATCGGCGACAAGCACTACCAAGCTGCCGATCGCCAGCTCGCGGCGCTTGGTCAACATTGCAACCGATCCGGCGCCAAAGATGACCGCAAGCCCGCTCCAGTCGAGCCAGCCCATGTAGCTCCACGACGCCCAGCCCAAGAGCGCAGGGCGGAGCGCATATGACAAGGCTTCCGCCGCAAGCAGCGCGCCGATCGCCTTCGCTTTCTCCTGCATGAAATAGTCGTCGAGGCCTGTCCGGCCATCGAGAGCATCCGGAAACACGAGAGCACCAGCAAAATAAAAGAGGCCGCAGATGAGAACACCGGCAAGCAGCGCGGCAGAGCTATCCGGAAACGTATCACGCGTTCGCCAGATCAGGCGCCAAAACAGAGCCGTACGCGTGATGGTCCAGGTGGCGAGTAGCCCGGTGGCCCAGCCAATCCGCACCTTCGGCCGCGCCTTCACCGCTCGTGCCAGCCCGCCGAACACCTCCGTCAGGCCGAGACCGAGCAGGATCACAAACAGCGAAAAGGCGAAACCGAAGAAGCTCATCGCGCCCCCCAATGCTCGCATGGAATAAGGCTAAGGCGTCTGCTTTCCGCCTACGGACAACTTCAACGCCTTCTAACTCAGCCCCATTCCACCTTGTCCCCAGGCACGATCCCCAACTCCGCGGCGCGCCCGCCGGCGATTTCCAGCACCGCGGCGATCGGCTCTCCGGACGGGACCGGCGTGTCGTCGAGCGGCTTTGCGGTGGCGATGCGCGCGATCGTCCCGTCGGCACGGATGAAGACCATGTCGAGCGGGATCAAAGTATTGTGCATCCAGAACGCGACCGGCTGCGGCGGGTCGTAGGGGAAAATCATCCCGCGGTCCGGCGCGAGATGCTTCACGAACATCAGCCCGGTTTCCTGCTGCTGCGGAGTTGCGGCGACTTCGACCGTGAACCGGTGGACACCGCTCGCGGAGGTGATGGTCAGGTGCAGCTGCTGAAGCCCTGTCTGCGGTTGTCCCGCCGGAGCCTCGGCCGGCGCGGCCTGCGGGCTGCAGGCGGCAAGCGCCAGCACGAGCGCAAACGCAACAGCCCTCACGAATCCAGCCGGAGTTCGACCGCGGTCAATCCCTTCCGGCCCTCGGCAATACGCGCCTCGATCATCTGGCCCTGCTGAAGCTCCCCGATTCCGGAATTGCGGACGGTTTCCATGTGCACGAACACGTCCTCGCCGTCGACCCCGCCGCGATTGAGGAAGCCATAACCCTTGGCGCGGTTGAACCATTTGACCACGACCGGCTCGAATTCGCCGGCAGCTTCGACAAGGACGCTCCGGTCCGCACGCTCCGCCGAAGGCATCGGCCGCCTGGGCGGTGGCACCGAGGCGCTGGAATCGATCGACAGAATCTTCTTCGCCTGGAGCCCGCGCTCCAGCCTGGCGGGAATGCATTCGACCACAGCACCCTCGGGAAGGCTCCGCCGGCCGTGCTCCTTCAACACGCTGAAGTGGACGAGAATGTCGCCGTCCACCTCATCGCTGATCAGGAAACCGAAGCCCCGGGTCGCGTCGAACCATTTCACGCGCGCCGATACGGCCGCGGCCTCGCTTTCCACCGTTTCGGGCGGATCGGAGTTTACACTGGTCTCTTCCGGTCGAGGTTGTACTGTCCGAGCCACTCAGTGCCTTTTAACATATTTTATGTCGGCAAACCGACTCTGCCGAGTCGCCTACGCCTTTTCGGCGAGCGATTCGATATCGAACTCGCACCCCGGCTCGAGCGCCAGTATCGTTCGCGAAAGATCGAACCCGTGGCCGGCGCGGATCATGGCGGCGAGCGCCTTCTCCTTCTGAAGCCGGTCGGCCGGGCGCTCCCCGAACGGGCCCATCCGCCGACGCCGGGCAAAGCGCAGTGCGGATTCGACCGCTTCGGCTTCCGCATGATCGCGCGCCGCGCCCGAATCTTCCTCGCCGACTCCGGCAGCGCGGAGCGACTGGCGGACCCGCCGCGATCCGTAGCCGCGGCCGGTCAGCGCGCGTGACTTCGCAAGGGCATAGGCCGCATCGTCGACATAGCCGAGGCCGGATAGCCGCTCGACAATGGCCTCCACGTCCGGTGGCCGCTCGCCGGTCCAGCCGCGCTCGCGCAGCTTGCGCGCCAGGTAGGATTCGAGCTTGGAGCGGGTTGTCGCGAATCGGCCGACATAGACGAGCGCCAGCTCGTCGAGCTTTTGCCGGTCGAGCGGCGGCCGCTCCCGTCTGTCCCTGCGGCGAACCATATCGCCCTTTTTGTGCCACCTTTGCGAACCATCAGGAAGCGGCGGCCTCGCTTCACCGGCCGTACAGGCAAAACAATTCAGGACACACGGGTGCTAAAGACCAATTCGACCGACAGTGCCGATTTGGCCCCGGCGGGCGCGACGCCCACCACCGACTCTCTTCCGCGACGAATCGCCGATTTCGATACTCTCGCCGAGGCGCTCGACTATGCGGCAATGGGCCGCCGCGGATTGAATTTCCACGACGCGCGCGGGGCGCTCGTTCGCGCTTACCCTTATTCGGAGCTTCGCACGGATTCGCTCGCCAACGCCCGCCGCTTCGTCGCGATGGGGATTGAGCCGGGCGACCGGATTGCGCTGGTGGCGGAGACCGGGCCCGAGTTCGCAGCCGCCTTTTTCGGAGCGATCTGTGCCGGCGCGTGGCCGGTACCGCTTCCGCTTCCGACCAGCTTCGGCGGCCGCCAGGCCTATGTCGATCAGTTGAAAATCCAGCTCGCGAGCTGCGATCCTGCGCTCTTTCTCGTCCCCGGCGACCTTGCCGAAATGTCGATTGAGGCCGCCGGCAAGGTGCCGGTTCGCGACTGGGACACGCTTCCCGAGATCGAGCCGAGCGATCGCGACCTGCCCCGGGCTGACGGGGACTCGATTGCCTATCTTCAATATTCGAGCGGATCGACGCGCTTTCCGCACGGCGTTGCAATCACCCATCGCGGCCTGCTCGACAATCTGCGCGCTCACGGGGTTGGCCTCGCTCTTGGCGACACCGACCGCTGCATCTCCTGGCTGCCCTGGTACCATGACATGGGGCTGGTCGGCTGCCTTCTCTCGCCGCTCGCGAACCAGCTCTCGTGCGACTATCAGAAGACCGAGGATTTCGCCCGCCGTCCGCTTGCATGGCTCGACATGGTCAGCCGCAATCCCGGCACCTCGGTCAGTTACTCGCCGACCTTCGGCTACGATATCTGTTCGCGCCGGATGAGCTCGCAGACCCGGGCCGAGGACCGTTTCGACCTGTCGCGCTGGCGCATCGCGGGCAATGGCGCCGACATGATCCGGCCCGAGGTGATGCAGGCCTTCGTCGACGCCTTCGCCGGGGCCGGCTTCAACGCATCCGCCTTCTGCCCCAGCTATGGCCTGGCCGAGGCGACTCTTGCGGTCTCGCTAATGCCTCCGGGCGAAGGAATCCGGGTCGAACTGGTCGAGGAAACCGAGCTTTCCGGCGGCGAGTCCAGCGACAAGGACGACGGGCGCCCGCACCGCTACAGAGCGGTCGTCAATTGCGGCAAACCGGTCACTGGCATGGAGGTCGAAGTCCGCGCCGAGGACGGCGCCAATCTTCCCGACCGCGGCATCGGCCGGATTTTCGTCCGCGGCCGCGCCGTCATGGTCGGCTATTTCCGCGACGAGGAGTCCACCCGCGCCTGCCTGTCGGCGGACGGTTGGCTCGACACGGGCGACATGGGCTATTTGTCGGGCGGCTACATTTTCATCGTCGGCCGCGCCAAGGACATGATCATCATCAACGGTCGCAACTACTGGCCGCAGGACATCGAATGGGCGGTCGAGCAGCTGCCCGGCTTCAAGTCCGGCGACATCGCTGCCTTCGCGATCAGCGGACCGAGCGGCGAGGAGACGCCCGCGGTCCTCGTCCACTGCCGAGTGTCAGATCCCGAAGAGCGCGGGCGGCTTCGCGACGACATCCGCGCCCGGGTCCACGCAATCACGGGGATCACGCCGGTGGTCGAGCTGGTCCCGCCGCGCACCCTTCCCCGCACCAGCTCGGGCAAGCTGTCGCGCACCAAGGCGCGCAGCCTCTACCTGTCGGGCGAAATCCAGCCTTACGAGCTGGCGGCCTAGCCGGCCGGCTCGGACGCGGTGAAGTCCTCTGCCGCCTTCCAGCTGCCGTCCGGCTGCTTCTTGAAGACGGTGATGTAGGAACCGCTGTCGCTCACGACCTTCTTCGTCTTCGGGTCGGTATATTTCTCGCTGTAGTGTCCGCGCGAATAAGCGATGTCGCCTGACGCCGCGACGTCGATCTTGTCGCTCGCGAAGCTGATGGAACCGTTCGGATCTTTTGCGAAGCCCTCATATTGCTTGCGGATATCGGCGGTGCCGCTCGCGTGCTTCAGCCCCGGCGCTACGAAATAAGCGTCGGGCGCATAATGCGCCATCAGCGCATCGACGTTCATCGGCTTGGCCTGAAACTCGTCGTTCCACTTCTTCTCGTCGGCCTTGATCGCGTCCTTGATCGCGCCGACGTTCGCCTCGGTCTGATGGTTGCCGAAATGATGCCCGAATTTGCATCCGCCCGTCGTCAGCGCCAGTGCGGCCGCGCCGGCAATCAGGATGGTCCGTCCGCTCATCGTCTGTCTCCCCGTTTGAAACGAGCGAAGCAATCACTCGCGGCCGCGCCGCGCAAGTATCGAATGTTAGCGGATGGCAGGAGTGGAGGGACTCGAACCCACGACCCTCGGTTTTGGAGACCGATGCTCTACCAACTGAGCTACACTCCTAGGCCGCCGGGCGGGGTAGACATGCCGCCGCTCCTTCGCAAGCCTCCCTTGAACCTGCCCGTCCGCCGCGCTAAATGCGCCTCCAAGCTCCGCCGGCCGCGACACGCGCCGCGGAGCCTTTCTTTATCCACAAGCGAGCACGAGAATTGGCAAAGGTCTCAATCGGAGAATTCGTCCGGCAGGTTAAGCTCGAAGGCTTCACGAAGGTCGTGTGGCCCTCGAGGCAGCAGACCTTCCGCACCACGATCATGGTGCTGATCATGACCGGCCTGCTGGGCTTCTTCTTCCTCGCCACCGATTCGCTGTTCAGCGCGATCGTCCAGTTCCTTTTGAAGCAGCTCGGCGGCTGAGGCCAAGCGGCCGCCCAACATACGAGAGCACATACGCACATGTCCCGCTGGTACATCATCCACGCTTATTCCGGCTTCGAGAACAAGGTGAAGGAGTCGATCCTCGCCGACGCCGCCCGGATGGGCCTCGAGCCCCAGGTCGAGGCGGTCGAGGTCCCCACGGAAAAAGTGACCGAGATCCGCCGCGGCAAGAAGGTCACCTCCGACCGCAAGTTCTTCCCCGGCTACGTGCTCGCCAAGCTCACCATGAGCGACCAGGTCTATCACCTGGTGAAGAACACGCCGAAGGTGACCGGCTTCCTCGGCCCCAACGGCAAGCCGCAGGCGATCAGCGAGGCCGAGGCCGCCCGAATCCTCTCCACCAAGGACGAGATGGCCGCCGCCGCGCCCAG